>Ga0272448_1000108_pt1 | contig 117239 bp, 125 predicted proteins | sample YNPCB0191_FD_202220 | JGI IMG/M metagenome (GOLD analysis project Ga0272448, IMG submission 202220) | Hot spring sediment microbial communities from Yellowstone National Park, WY, United States - YNP-CB-019-1 | ecosystem: Environmental > Aquatic > Thermal springs > Hot (42-90C) > Sediment... | reverse complement strand
GGAACCCTGGCTTTGGAAGCCCAGTTGTTAGGGATTAACTCGGTCTGTTTTGATATATCACCTCTCTGTGTGCTTCAAACCAAGGTAAAGACCGAATCTGTCCGTTTCCTTGACGAGATAAAGGAAGCCTGGCAGGATGTCCAGAAGGAAGCTAACAAGCTCTTCAGGAGAGACTACGAAAGGGACATGCTGGATCTTATAAGAAGCTTTGATCCAGGGCCTGTCCAAGACTTCTATATGATGGGTTTTCTGGTAGCAATAAGCGATACAGAAAGAAGAAGGAAATCCTTTATTCAAGCATTTTTGAAGAATATCTCGTTGATGATCGCATCGCTGGAGGACTATCGGGAACTGATCCGGGAGGAAAAACTCCAGCTTGGCGCCGTAAGAGTCTCCGAGGGTGACGCGCGTGCCCTTCCGTTGGCTGACGAATCCGTAGATGGTATCTTAACCTCTCCCCCATACTCTATTGCCCTTGATTATGTGGCCAACGATGCGCACGCCCTCAGGTTTATGGTCAAGGACATAACTGAGTTCCGGAATGTTGTTATGGGCGTCAGGGGCCGTGGGGAGGAGAGGATTCACCTCTACAATCAGGATATGAGGGAAGCTTTAGGTGAAATGGCCAGGGTTTTAAAACCAGGGAAATACGCGAGCCTGATCATAGGCAATGCAACCCATCAGGGTAAAGTAATCAATACGGTAGATTTCGTCATCCAGGAAGCGGAAAAGCGTGGACTTAATTTGATTAGGAACATTGATAAGGTAATCTTTGGGATTTACAATGTAATGCAGAGGGAAAATATCCTGATCTTTGTGAAGGGGGCTTAAATGAATAGTTCAGAACATTTTTTTCAGTTGCTTGGTGAGCTTTTTCAAACAAACTTTTCTGATTTAGATTTTGGTATTTATAAGATGATGAATTTTAAGGTAAGAGAAATTAACAGATTTATCAAAGAAGAATTACCTGTTATAATTGATAATGAACTCAGAAACGCTCAGCATGGGATTAATTATAATGAAATTTATAATTTCCTATATAAGTTTTTCTTTCGTTATTATGAAAAAGGTAGTTTTATAGCTGGACCTAGATACATAGCACCGGATAACGAGGTTTTATTATACTGGAGAAACCGGGATCAATATTATGTTAAAACAGATTTTGTTTCTCAGGATGGTTCTCGTAAAAAGGCTGTCGATTTCTTTATTCATAAAGATCTTGAGGGTTTCCTCAAAAGGGAGCTGGAGCATTTTATCAGATACGAAATTTTAGACTTAAATGAAGATAGAACTCAGTTAGCTTTAGTATTCAAAAGGATAGCTGAAGCTGTTATTGCTTTCTTAGCTCGAATTGAGAACTTCCAGAAGAAGCTCTGGCTTAAGCGTAAGTTTGTTCTAAGAACTGAGTATGTCATCACACTAGATAGAATTCCGTTCTCAGTAAAAAGTGAGATTTTAAACAACTTGCTTACTAATAAAGCTCAAATAGATGAGTGGCGTGAACTCTTAGGCTTAGAGGAGCTTCTTGAGGGTAAACCTTTAACTTATGAGTTTTTGTTTTTACATCCTTTTCTTTATGTAGACACTAAGTATCTTCCAGGGGAACTTAAATGGAAACTTTTAGCTTCTTTTGATAACCTAGAAGAGGAAATTCAGGGTATTCTCATCAAAAGCGAAAACTTCCAGGCCCTTAATCTGCTTTTGGGTAAATACCGGGAGAAGGTGCAGTGTATTTACATTGATCCGCCGTATAATACAGGAAAGGATGATTTTATGTTTAAGGATAAATACAGACATTCTACTTGGTTAAGTATGATGGACGATAGACTGCGTTTGGCAAAAGAATTGATGAAAGCGGACGCTATTTTTCTTTCCAATATAGATGATAATGAAGTAGATAACTATACTCTTTTATTAAACAAAATTTTTGGAGATAATCAAACGGATAAAATGATTTGGAAAAAGGCAAGCGAGGGACGATGGGGCAAGATGAAGAATGTTAATACTTTCCGTAAAGATCATGAATATATTATAGTCGCTTATAAAGGTTTACAGAAAATGGAAAAACTAAGAGAGAAACCACAATTTAAGCACAAATATAAAAATTATGATAATGATCCTAGAGGGCCCTATAAAGTGGGCAGCATCTCCAACAAAGAAGAGGCCTCTAATCCAAAACACCCTTATTATTATACAGTGAAATCTCCCTCAGGTAAAGAATTTACTAGACAGTGGAATTTCGATAAAGAAACATTTGAGAAGCTTGATAAGGATGGAAGAATATACTGGGGTAAACATGGCGACAGTGTTCCAGGCATGAAAATTTTTCTTGAAGAAGAAAGATTAGTTACCCCATACTCTGTACTGATTGAAAAGGGAACAAATACAGAAGCAAAAGACGAATTTGTAAATATTCTTGGGGAAAATTTCAAAGTTCTTGTTAATCGGCTTAATCCAAAGCCGTCTAAATTGGTTATGACTCTCCTTCAAATATCTTCTGGTAAAACCTCTTTAGTCTTTGACTTTTTTGCCGGTTCCGGTACCACAGCGCATGCTGTTCTGAGATTAAACAAGGAAGACGAGGGCAAAAGGCGTTATATTCTCGTGGAGGCCGGAGATTGGTTTGAGACCATTATGGTTTCCCGGATCAAGAAGATTATGTTCTCGGACAGCTGGAAGGATGGTAAGCCGCTCGAAAACAACGAGATTTTTGACGGCCACAGCCATATTTTCAAATACCAGTATCTCGAGCAATATGAGGATACCCTAGATAATATTGAGTTTAAACAGGAAGAATCAGATTTTATCTATAATCTACCGCACAAATTTACTGATCCCTTCAACTTCAAGCTAAAAATCAGAAAACCGGATGGATGTTACGAAGAAATATCTGTTGACCTCATTGAGACCTTTAACTACCTGATGGGAATTTATGTTAAGAAACTTGTAAGTTTACAAAACAAAGGAAAAATATACCGGATTGTTTTGGGTGTACGAGAAGAAACTAAACAGGTTGCTGTCATCTGGAGAGATATTACAGATATGATTGAAGAGGATTACAAACAAGAAAAAGAATTTCTAACAGAAAAATTGTCTGACTTGAATAACTATGATGAAATTTATGTTAATGCTAAGAGCGCTTTAGAAAAAGCTCAGAACCTTGAGGAGTTATTCATAGAAAAAATGTGGGAAACAGAATGAGCCCTGGTAAACTTATCCTGGGAGACGCGCTTACTGAGCTCCAAAAGCTCCCGGAGAACTCGTTTGATGTTGGAGTTACATCTCCGCCATATAATAAGGGTGAACGCCACAAGGGTTGGTTAGTAAAGAATGTGGTCTACGAGGGCGTTCGGGACATAAAGAACGAGAAGGAATACCAGGACGAACAGGTGGAGGTTCTGAACGAGCTTTACAGGGTAATCAAGCCAGGGGGCAGTTTCTTCTACAACCACAAGATCAGGTGGGAACGAGGGGTTATGATCCACCCTTATTCCTGGGTATCAAGGAGCAAGTGGGTTGTTCGGCAGGAGATAATCTGGAACAGAAGGATCGCGGCCAATATCCGCGGCTGGCGGTTTTGGCAGGTGGATGAGAGGATATACTGGCTGTTCAAGCCCATCGGGGACGACCTGATAGGGCCTGAGCTCTCATCAAGGCACGCTTTGTTAACATCAGTCTGGGAAATAAGGCCGGAAAACGAAAACCCGCACCCAGCGCCATTTCCAATTGAATTGCCGACGAGGTGCATTTACTCGGTTTTGGACGGCAGACACGGCGCAGTCATAGACCCCTATGCCGGTTCGGGAACAACTTTAGTGGTCGCAGAGCTTATGGGCCTTTCGTGGCTAGGAATAGAGATAAGCCCTCATTATATAGAAATGGCAACCGCGAGGCTGGCGAATGCCGAGGCCGAAAGGCCGCGAGTTGAGGCTGAGATGGCTCTCCACAGGGTCACTAAAACATTCAAGGAGCGCAAAGAGAACGGGGAATGGCTTGGGAGGTTTTCAAAAAGAATCAAAAATAAGGAGCTATTTTAATGAACAATGAGCTGTTTGAGCGGAATATAGGAGTTCTAAGCGGACTCCTTAACGGAAGGACTTCTGTTCCTCTAAGTATCCTCCCGGAGGAGAGGGAGGTCTTGGTTTCAAATCAGTGGGATGACAAAGCAGATCTGTGCCTTTATCTGGGCGATGCCTTTGAACTGGTCCGGGCCATCCCTGACGAAACGGTTAGGCTCACGGTAACCTCCCCTCCATACAACATAGGCAAGGAATACGAGCGCAAGCTTGATCTGGACGAGTATATCCGCTGGCACAGCCAGATAATACGGGAAGCATATAGGATAACCATGACCGGCGGCTCTATATGCTGGCAAGTCGGGAATTGGGTCAAAAACAGCAGTATTATCCCCATAGATTACCTGCTTTACCCCATTTTCAAGGATCTTGGTCTTGTGATGCGCAACCGGATAGTCTGGCACTTCAGACACGGACTCCACGCGTCAAAGAGGTTCTCAGGCCGCTACGAGGTGATAATGTGGTTCACAAAGGGGGAGCCTTATGTCTTCAATCTTGACGCTGTTCGGGTTCCCCAAAAATACCCCAACAAGAAGTTCTATAAGGGGCCGAACAAGGGCAAACCTTCCTGCAATCCCCTGGGCAAAAATCCAACAGATGTCTGGGATATTCCCAATGTGAAATGGAATCATCCTGAGAAAACGGAGCACCCGGCCCAGTTCCCCGTTGAGCTCGCCGAAAGGCTTGTCCTTGCCCTGACAAATGAAGGCGAATGGGTCTTTGATCCTTTTATGGGAGTTATGTCAACGACAATCGCGGCCCTGAAACGCAGAAGGCGTTTTATTGGTGCAGAGATCAATAAAAAGTATTATCAGATTGGTTTGGAAAGATTAATACTTTTTTCTCAGGGTAAGCTTAAGCTCAGAGAGATCGGAACCCCAATATATGAGCCGCCAACAAAAACGAAATAGAGAAAGTGTTGAAATTGCTACTACTAAGAAAAGAAAAGAAATGAAATGAACGACAAAAGGCGGTTTTATGGGGAACACTTAACCCCGGAGCAGATCTGCGAAGAATATATCTTGCCGCATATTAGAGAGCTTCTCTGGGAGCGTCTCTGGATGGATCTTTTCTGCGGAGAAGGCAGTCTCATATACCCTTTGGTCAAGGCTGTGGAACCTTCCAGGAGAGAGGAGTTTTTTGCTGAACATGTCCTGATGTTTGACATTCAACACGATCAGGTGGAGAAGGCTATCCGTAAAGCTTTGGAGATGGGAATACCGAGGGATCTTGCAAGCAAAAGGATAGTGGTCAGGGATACCTTGGCTGATTACCCAGCGGAAATGTTTGGGTCGTTGCCGGTAGCCCATATAACTAATCCGCCTTACCTTTATCTGGGATACATCGCTAAAAAGGCAAGGGACCACCTTAGGTATTTCAAGGGTAGCAACGATGGCTACCAGGACCTTTATCAGATAGCCCTTGCCAATGACATGCGGGCCGGGCTGAAAGAGTTCATTTACATAATTCCCACAAACTTTCTTTACGGGGACGCCGTATCCAACAAAATACGAGAAGACATCCTGTTCTTTTACCGGATAGAGAAGGCCTTTCTGTTTGAAACCCGCATTTTTCGTCACACCGGAACCAATGTGGGCATTTTCTTTTTCAAAAGAAAAAAGGTTCCAGCCAGGGAGAATCAGGAGTTCACTGCGCTTAAAATTACTCCACAGGGCGCTCAGGAGAGGCGCTACAGGCTGAACCCTCGCTTCAAATACCGGGCTGGGGCTGAATTTAATGAATTCGTTGAGAAAAATAGGAATTCCCGTGCTCCAAAAGTGAAGTTCTACCTCATGATGGATGAGGTAGTTATGCATCCAGGGCCATATAGGATTAGGCTCGTAGATGCAAACACTTTTGAAACAGGCGAATACAAGATCCTTGAGTTTTCGGTTGACGAGAAGCTTTTTAACAAAGTAACCCGAAACATTCTTTTCGTTCGCACAATTGATACAGGTGGACAAGAAAGGGCTGGCCTTTACGAGATAAGAAAGGTTTTTGGCGCGGACGGCATTGTGGTTACCCGGTTCACCTTCCAAACTCATCCGATCCAGCTTTTCTTTGATCCAGAACTTTCTGAGGAAGAACAGCGCGATCTTGCGGATTACTTTAATTCCACTCTTGAAAAACTGAGAGCTGAGTGCGACAGCGAGTTTATGACCACATTTAGATATTCAGGCTCTTCATATACCAGGAAATATCTGGGTTTAAAGCAGGTTAAGGCCCTTATATCCACTTATTGTAAGAGTCAATCGCCTTCTTCTGATTTATGGTCTTATAACTTCTTAACAAAGAATAACCATTAAGGTTTGGCAAATTTATGTGCAAGGTGGCGCTTTTACACTTTAAATTTAGTTAGTATAAAAAGGTGAATCGCAAAAGGGTAAAAAACTTGCCTATTCGGCGAGCACGCAACCCCCGCGCTAGACGGTTTCAGAATATAGCTGCTAAAGCTGGTTATCCAAGCCTAAGCGCTGTAGCGAGAGCGCTTGGAGTATCTCGTGAAACAGTTAGCAATTTGTTTGATAAAAACTCAAAAGGAAAATCATTAAGGCTTAAAAAGCGAATATCCGATCTTTTGGGCGTAGATTATCGAGAACTTTGGGGTGAAGAAGAGGAATGTTTAGCTGTTTGTAGGGCGCGTAAACCACTTATAAGACAGTTCCAAAAAATAGCTGCTGAGGCTGGTTATCCGAGCCTAAGCGCTATTGCTAGGGCGCTTGGAGTGTCTTGTGAAGCGATTAGGATGTTGTTTGATGAAAAAACAAAAGGAAAATTTAAAAAACTTAGAGAAAGAGTAGCAACACTTTTAGGGATGGATTATGAGAAACTTTGGAGTGAGTAAGTTAAAATATATACTTCGGGCTCTCCTTTTTCACCCCTGCCCTGGAGTCGATTTTACGATTCCAGGGCAGGGAGTTTTAGAATTTTTGTTGAAAATTAGTTAGTATAGGATGGAGGTTAATAAAATGAAAATAAGTGTCAAAATAAATGAAAACGATCTAGATTCAACTGTAATATTGAATGATAAAGAATTTCCGGTTTCCAGACTTCTGTTAGATCCATATACAGATTTAAATGAAAGTTTGAAAGCTCAGCTTGAGTTAGATTACGAATTTGGCGTATTATTTGTATTAGCCCTAAAACAGCAAAGTGAATATGAACATAAATTGGACAATATAACCAAAAAACTCTACAAAAAACATAAAGAACTGCTTGCTGAAAGAGAAGGTGGAGAACCTAAAGAGAATAGGATCAAAGCAGAGGTAGTTGAGGATCCGGAATATTTACAAGCTCTCGAAGAAAAACTTGAAGCTGATACAATAGCAAACTTTTTCCAAAAGGTAATCGCTAAGCTTCTCGAAGACAGGAGAATTGTTTTGAATAGATTGGCCTCAGCGAATGTTAAAACTTTTTAGTAGGTTGAATTATGAAAGTTATTGTTAGTGATATAGACAATACCTTGGTTTGCACTAAGGCAAGGTGGGAAGCCTGCCTAGCAGAAACTAACAGAAAAATGAACAACCAATTTTGGAAACTGTTTCAGTCTGATAAATATACGAATTTAGATACACCTATTTGGGCAACTTTGTATGCTCTTTATAATACTTATAAAGGCTCCAACCTACCTGTTGTTTTATTGACAGGAAGATCGGATGATATGGTTCAAGGTAATAACTTTGTAAGGAATTTGCTTAATTCCTTGAATATTGAGATTCATGACGAAATTTACAGAGTTTTTAGAACTGATAAGGTGGCAGAATTTAAATTAAAAGCTGTAGAGGAGGCCGGTTATTATCCAGTTTATTTGTTTGAGGACGATGAAGAGAATATCAAAGCATTTAAGAAGAAATATGAGGATTGTATCGTTTATCAAGTGATTGATTGCAAAGATATTGTGGAGGTGTTATGAAGCATAAAGTAAGGTCAGTTCTCAAAGATGTGCTTGGGCTTAGGAAGGCTAATATTGATTATGTTCTTCCTGGAAGTAGCTCAGTAAATCGGGTAATATTAGATTCTATGTTGGTCAAAAAAGAAGTAGTTATGTCAATACTTGAGAGAATACTAAGAGACTATTCTGATAATCCGAATGAGCTTTATGCGGCCTTGGTATGTCTCTTTTTAATGATGCATGCTACTGAATATAGAAAAGCTGAGAAAGAACAAAAAAACCTGCCAAAAGCCTAAGATTTTAGTTAGTATATGTGTAGAAAATTAAATCGGAGGTATCCTTTGAAATGAAAATTTTGACAGTACTGATATATACAGCGTTTCTGATAGCGAGTTATTGGCATTTGTTTCTTTGTTTTGTGCTTTTGAGCCCTAGTCCAATAGCTGCTGCTTTATTAGCTGGAGGGTTTGAATTGTTTCTTTGGTTTTCTTCATTCATGTATGCTTACTTTATTGAAAAATCTAAGTGGAAGGAAGCAAATCAGATTAGCTGGATGGCTAAGACCGGAGTAGGTGTAGTCTGGTTAGGAAATTGGATTGCAATTCAAAAACATTTTATGACTATTAACCTTGGATTTGTGATATTCGGCAAAGATATATCAGAACTATTGAAATGGCTGATTCCCTTCATAGTTTCGCTTTATATTCCAATTGGAACACTTGGGTTGGGGCAATTACTTGGTGTTGTAGTTCAAGATAGACGAGTTAACATTCAAAGATGGATTGAAAAGAACTATACCAAGTACGAAAATGCTCAACAGCTAAAAAAGGCAATAATTGATGAATTTGGAGTTGATTTAAATATCAGAAAATTAACGAAATTTTATCAAAAACCTAAAAAACAAAGGAATTTAAGGAGAAGAAGCGCTCTAAAGACATAAGGTTTTAATTAGAATATATAAGGAGGTAAAAAAAGATGGAAAAGGTCAACATAAAAACCATAGCCAAGGAGATGTCGGAGGTAAATGGATACAACATCTCTGTGAATCTGGAAATGATAAAGCTTTTCCTGGAAATAGTAAAGGAAAAGCTAAAGGAAGGGAAAGTAGTAGGCCTATATAGATTTGGTAGTATACACCTGAAGCAAAGGCCCCCTAGAAAAGTATATGTTCCTAAGAATAAGACTTACGCGACAAGTGCGTCCAAAAAGTCGCTTCGTATAAGAATTTCTAGAAACTTTGATAAGTGAGGAAAAACATCATGTTGGAAATAGATAAGGATGTAATAGAGGAGATAGCAAAAAATGTCCCCAAAGACGCTAAAAGGGCTCTAGACGCCATTATAGCGTTTCTTCCAGGAATACAGACATATAAAGAAATCCTTTTTGGATTAGCATTAGGGAATATAGAAGATGAGAAACAGAAAGGAATTTTGGAAGCAGTAGAAGATAGTTTTGCCGATAGCAAGCCTCAGCAACAGCTGGAATCCTTTGGAGAGCTTATTATCAAGTTCTGTTATCTTTACGCAAAGCTCTATTGGTTTGTAAAGACTTCTTACGAGTTTGCAATGCAGGAATCAAATAAAGGAGAAGCAAAGTCATGATACCGGAAAATGCTCTTGTTGCGTTTTGGTTGGACGGGAATGTAAGTATTATTGGCCGGTATATAAAAACTGTTGAATTTGGCGGTAATATTTATGCAGAACTGGAAGGTTGTTTTGAGCTTAGAATTGCTGCGGTGCCAGTTCAAACAAAGGTTCCGAATTTAAGAATTGGACCAGAAAGTGAGATACAAATTGCTAGAATAGTTTCTCCGGGTTCTGTTGTTCCTGGTGTTCCTAAAATTTATATTCCCATGGGGCACCTTCCGTTTGCAATAATTGAAGAAGGAACACCTGAATATAGAGCTTTACAAGAAATATCTAGCGCAATTAAACAAGCTATGGAAACAAACGCAAATTTTTAGTTAGTATATAAAGATAAAGGAGGTAAAAACATGAACTACGATCCTAAGAGAGTAAAAGAGGTAATGTCGGAAATGGCGGCGCCTGCTGTAGACTTTTGGAGGCCCCCTGAGGGCGAATCCGTGATCAGGATATTACCACCTGTTGTTCCGACAGGGCTGCCATATTACAGGTTTTATTCACATTATCTTGAAGATAAAGGTAATGTGAGGTGTCGTAAGTCTATAAGTAGAGATGAAAGCTGTCCTATCTGTGAGTGGATAACCGAACATGCTGGTGATCCAGAACTCAAAACGATAGTCTCTAGCTTAGCTCCTATTTTGCGCTATGCGGTCAATGTAGTAGTTCGCGGCGATGAACCGTTACATCCCAAAATATGGACTTTTGGAACTATGATTGCCAATGCACTTTCTACTTATTTTGCTGATGAGGAGTATATAGTAAAAGACGCGCAGGGTAATGTATATGATTTGTTAGATCCGAAGTTTGGACGCGATTTCAAGATCACAAGGACAGGTCAGGGCTTAGCAACAAGGTATCAGATTGTCGCTAAGCCTAATATTTCGCCTATTCATGAAGACGAGACCGAAATAAAGAGAATTCTTAATGAAAGGTATGATCTGCAGGATGTGCTAAGGATTCCAGAGCTAGAAGAGATTTCTACGACTTTCTTTACCTGGATTCAGTCTAAAATAAATATGAGTGCCGATGAAGACATCCCATTCTAATTCTGGTGTTGAACAAGTAAAAGAGATCCTGCAAAAAGAACTGCAGGATTTCTTTCGCGTTCCTGTTTCTAACTATTTTAAGGTTCCTTGGTTACCGATCCAGTGGGTTTTGGATAAGGGATTGCCGCTAGGACGGATAGTAGAAATATTCGGTCCAGAACAAAGCGCTAAGAGCACCTTTACATATCAAGTTTTAGGGACTTTCGCGAAGCAAGGCGGTTTATCTGTAGTTATAGATACAGAAAGCTCTTTTGTTCCAAGTTGGATAACGCAGCTTGGCTTTGATGTTTCTGATTTTGTAATTGTTCAGCCTGCGTGCATAGAAGAGGTTTTTGAGGCTCTAAAGAAAATACTTGAAACAACTCCTTATGAAACTCCCTTAGCAATAGCTTGGGATTCAGTGTTTGGGACTCCCACTAAGGCTCAACTAGAAGGTAAATTTGAGATAGCTTCGGCAGCAAGAATTTTGTCTAGTAGGCTTCCCACAGTTATTAAGGCCTTGTATGAAAGACAAGCTTTAGCGATTTTTATAAATCAAGCTAGAGCTGTCTTAAACATGTATGGCCAACCTACTATAGATAGTCCTGGAGGTTATGCGCTAAGACACGATGCTGCGATGAGAATTATGTTTCAAAAGAACGCGCGGATTACAAAAGGACAATCTGAAATAATAGGTTACGAAATCAGTATTAGCGTTGTGAAGTCTAAAGTAGGCGAACCTTTTAGAACGGTTAAGGTACCATTTCTGAAATCTAGAGGCTTTGACAGGGCTGCTATAACTATTAACGCGGCCTTGAATTTGGGTTTGTTGGAAATGAAAGGTGCTTGGATAAAATGGAAGGATAAATCTCATACTCGTTGGAATCTTGAATCGTGGTCTGAAGACGAAATTGAGGAGATTGAAAAACTGTTAGAAGAAAAATATGGAATCGGATATTCAACGGAAAGCACCGACAATGGAACTGTGGATAGAGAAATACCGGCCTAAAAGTATAGATGACATAATTTTGCAACCTGAATATAAAACTCAGGTTGTAAACTGGTTAAAAGAACCTAATAAGCTTCCAAATATTCTTCTAGTTTCCCTGAAACCCGGAACGGGTAAAACCTCTTTAGCGCGTTTAATCCCCTTATGTTTAAAAGCAGATTCTATGGAGTTGAATGCCTCTGACGAGCGTGGTATTCAAACAGTTAGAGATACAATAAAAGACTTTGTTTTTACTGCTAGAATGAACCCTAAGGTTCCTAAGATAGTAATATTAGATGAAGCGGATTATTTGACTAATGAAGCGCAGGCTACTCTTAGGCACTTAATGGAAGATGTTATGGAAAATGCAAGGTTTATACTAACTTGCAATCAGCAAAGTAAAATTTCGGATGCTATTGCCTCTAGATGTTTTGTGATGACCTTGAATTGCCCTGATAAAGGCAGTATTATGAATAGATTGTCTTGTATCTTAAAAGCTGAGGGGATTGAGAATACGGACATCCTATCTCAGGTAATTGATTATTTCTATCCAAGTATTAGAGATATGTTGAACTGGCTTCAACAGTGGTATATTTCAGAAGGCAAATTATCACTTGGCTCTAAATCTGATTTGCCGGGTGTAATTTGGAATTTAATAGCTCAGAAGAAAGTAGAAGAGGCGAGAGATATTTGGCTTACGAGTTCTTATGATGTAAGGGATCTGTTGTTTGCTTTTGCTAGGTTTGTGGACAAACTTGAGCCTCATAAGCGTAGAGCAATAGGCTTACTTTTGGCTAAATACGATTACAGAATGGCTGTTGGAGCCGATCCTGAAATTCAATTAACAGCTTTGGCTTGGGAATTATCAGATATACTATGAAAGAAAGCATTTTTTGGATAAACAAAAAAATGGCGGCTTATAAAGAATTCGCCAAAGTTGCTTCCGAACAAGATTGTTTTGCCTATTATATAGCTCGTTTGGAGCTTGATTTAGGTATGAATATTTTTTGGAAAAAACCGGAGCCCAAAGTTTATTCCTGGTTAGAAAAAGAAATTGCGAAATGGTATAATTGGAGTAACAGAGAATTTATAATTTGCCGGCCGACTCTAAGAGCTTTACTTAAGGACAAAGAAGTAATTAAACAATGGCTTCTTAGAGTCGGAGCGCCTGAAGAGGTTTGGAAAGAGTTGAAAATTGAGATGCCTGTTTTGAAAGTTAAAAAAATGAGGAAAGGAATTGAAGAAAAGCAATTGCAACTTTTTTGATAAAGGTTTACATATGTCTTTTGGAGAAAATGAATTTGTAGCGAAGCTTGAATTTTTGATAGATAACTACTCTAAACCTATTGCTCAGGTTGTTTTGGAAAGGTATCAGAGATCTCAGGAATTTCGTGAGGCGCTTATTAGGTATGTTGAAGAAGAACATGATTGGCCTTGGCCAAATGCAATTACTTTTGCTGAGCTTGAGAATAGAATAACAAATCTTGCAAAACTTTCGCTTCTTTTGTTGTGCTTCAAAATAGTCTTTTATTATGCTTTATTCACTCTTTTCAAAGATGCCGAATTACCAGAGCTTAAAGTTGATAATTTAAATACCCCAGAGGAATTGAGTGAATGTCTTTGGCAGAAATATTTTAAGTTGGCAAGTGATAAAGTAGGTTATGGAGAGGTTTTTGGTAAGCAGCCTACATTCATAGATAATTTACCATTTATTTCAGAGAATATAATTCAATTTCTCAACCATCTGATTGAGAATATCAACGAGTTCGATTTCTCAAAGGTTCCATATGACATAGTTGGTAAGATATTTGAAAAACTTATAGAAAAAGAGTCTAGATATCAAATGGGGCAATATTTCACTAGAGCCGATATTGCTAGTCTTATCACTGTTTTTGTGATAAAAAGAGGTTCGGAGTTTATAATGGATGCTGGGGCTGGTTCAGGGATATTTTCTATTCAAGCATACGAGCGCATGAAAGCAAAACAACCGAACCAGGATCATGGAGAACGACTACAAAGAATATGGAGCTGTGAAATATCACCATTTCTTGCTCGGTTGACTATGTTTAATATGATTCTTCGGGAACTTATAAGCAGAAACAATCATCCTATAGTCATAAATGATGATTTTTTTAAACTGAATGGTTTCTATCAGGTGAAGATTAAAAAGTTGGATGGTTCAGAAGAATATACTAACTTGCCACAGTTTGATGCTGTTGTAAGTAATCCACCCTATACTAGACAAGAAATAATAAAAAAAGTCTCTGATGATCTCAAAGCCAGAGCTTCTATGGTTTGTTCTATAGAATGGCCTAGTATTAAAATTCCGAAAACTTCCTCTCTGTTTGCCTATTTTATGCTCCACGGAGGGGCCCTACTCAGGGAAGGCGGAAGACTTGGAGTAATAACTTCAAACAGTTGGCTTGATGCTGATTATGGTAAGGCAGTTCAAGAAATGCTACTCAAGAACTTCAAGCTAATCGCTATCATAGATTCAAGGGTTGAGCGCTGGTTTGAGGCCGCGGATATTAACACCTGCATAACAATAGCCGAGCGCTGCTCCGACGAGGCCAAGAGGCAGAGCAATCCCGTGAGGTTTGTCTATCTCCTGGTTCGGCTTGATGAGCTCTGGAAGCATTACACAGTGGAAAAATTCGCCAATGAGATTGAGACCCTAAAAGAGCCGGGCGTTCACCAGAACAGGTTTTACAAGGCTTTTGTGATAAGGCAATCTGAGCTCCTGGCTGAGGCCACAAACAGCGAGGGTAATTTCACGGGAGCCAAGTGGGGCAAATACCTCCGCGCCCCCGCTGTCTACTTCAGGATATTGGAGAGGGCAAAGAACAGGCTTGTGCCTTTGGGAAGCGTGGCGAAAGTTAGTTCTGGGGTAAGAACTGGCATTAATGTTTTTTTTCTTTCTGAAAGATATAACTGACGGAATTCCTGAAGACGAAAGAATAAAACTTACTGGGCTCAGTGAGGAGGAGCGCAGGAAAAAAGATATTAGGATATGCGCAAATATATTTGGTAAAAGGATCTTAATTGAAGGGGAATTTTTAAAGCCGGTAATTAAAACCCCGAAGGATTGTTCATGTATAAGAGTTATTCCTCATAAATTACCGTGGAAAGTGTTATTGGTTAATGATACCAGGGAAGCACTACGAGGCAAGAAGGTTTTGGAATATATTGAGTGGGCTGAACAGACGAGCAATTATTTGCTAAGACCTACTTGCGCTTCTCGTAAATTATGGTATAATCTTGGATTAGGTGAGCCGGCGGAAATAAATTCTAGTTGCCTTATTCACGACTATGCTAAGATTTTTATTGGACGAGTGTTTGCTAACGATAACTTTTGTAAAGTTTATACTGAAAATAAGGAAATTGTCTGTTTTCTGGTTTCTACTCCTTTTATTCTTTTTCAGAATGTACTTGGCAGAAGCAATTTAGGAGGCGGGCTCTTAAAGATAGAAGTTTATGAGTGGAAGCAAATGATGGTTTTGGACCCTAAATATATTAATGAAAAAATCAAGAATCGTTTTGAAATTCTTGCTGAGCGCCCCTATGAAAAATTGTTTGTGGAAGTAACGAAACCTGACCGCCGCGAGCTTGATCTGGCTATACTGGAAGCTTTAGGCTTTGAAGATGAACAAGAGCGAAAGGAAATTTTGGAGGAGCTTTATAAGGAGGTTTTGGATATGTTCAAAGCAAGATCTGAGAAAGCTAAGGAGAAAGCTAAGGCCTATAAAGGCAACAAAGGAAACTTACAGAACTCTTCTCTTGAAAAAGGAGGTTGATTTTTTTCTCTAAATTAGTTATAATATAGTACTAGCGGAGGAAGAAAAATGAGCAGAAGGAAAGAGAAAAGAAGAACAAGAGCTCACAAAGGTGAGCTCACCGTGCGGCAGAAGGCCGCATTGTGGTATGAAAATCTTCCTGCTGGAAAACAGCAGGAACTAGAAAAGAAATATCTAGAGGAATACTTTCCCCTCCTTGAAATATATACAAAAAAATTTTTAAGAGATAGGAGGGGAAATTTTTATTATCTTTCCCAAACGGTTTTCCTTCAGAAAGCAGCGGAACTTATTACTGTCCTTCAAAGCCGCTGCTGGGAGACTTTCTTGGTAGCCTTTCACAAACTTGCGAAGGGAGAGTTAAATTCCAAAGAAGCTGATAAGTATTTCTGGCAGTGTTATTACGCTGCCAGAAATGAGGAGATAAAAAATCTCATTACGGAGCTTGGAGGCATTCGAATTGTTTCTCTAGAGGAGAAACAAAATGAAGAAAGTCAGGAAAATCAACAAATTGAAATTTACACAGATGTTTCTGGTGGTACTGTTCTACTGCCTTATGAATTTGAGGCAGTAGAAAGTGAAGCTGAGTTTAAACGCAGATGTTGGGCTCAGCTTCTAAATGAGATTCAAGATACTGATATTCGTCAGTATCTTGGATGGGTCCAACAGGGATGTATTGAAGAACCTGTTGGAGAAAGGGCAAAAGCCCTTTCCAAAGGGCGAGAAAAGCTTGCAAGGCGTTATAATGTCGCCTTGCATACCTTACCAAAAGTTAAGTAGCTTAAGTAGCTCAAAAGGAGAATTATCATGAAAATACAAGCATCTCAATTCAAAGAGTTCTTGGAGCGTGCTAGCTTACGCTCCAAAATAGAGGATATGGATAAGGCACTACTCAGCTTTACTCCAGCGGGATTGGAGTTTCTGAGTGCAGCCGAGATATCTAGGGCTGTAATAGCACAAGCGCTGCTTCCTAAGGAATTCTTTGCGGAGTATGAAACAGCAACACCGTGTTTTCTTAGAAAGACAAATCTATTAACTGAAATGTTGAATCTAGTGCCCCCAACTGAAATGGTAGATATACAGCTGGGACAGCAGGTTATTGCTTTACAGAGCGGCGATATGACGGCTTATATAGTTCCCGGAGAGCAGCATGAACAATATAAGACAATAGATACGATAGTAGAAGCTGCAAGGGATCAGTTTTTGGGCTCCTGGTTAATTTCTAAGAAATTGCTTGAAAGGGTTGTTAAAGCCGCTTTGGTTCTAGGTAGTTTTGAGGTAAGAATTGCTGGAGAAGAAGACAGATTAAAGTTCATAACAGCTTCTAAATATGCAAATCAGGAAAAAGTGGAATTTGCCCAGCCTGTTGAATCGGCGCCAAAGTTCACGAAATTGATTTCTATTAAATTGCTTAGACCCGTTGTTGATTGTCTTGTTAATGTAAAAACGGAGTTACAATTATATGAAAATTTTGCAGTGTTTGTGAGTGTAGATGAAAACGCTGCAGCAGACATAACATATAAATACGCGCTTGCCACTATAGTAGCTCCAACTGAATTGGATTAAAAAGGGTTCTGCTTTGTGTGCTCTTTTTCGAACCCAGATATGGAAAAGCTGAAAAAGGAAATTGAAAAATTAGTTTCTAAGGTAAAAGTTTGCAAAAAGTGTAGTCTAGCTCCTTTGGCTTTGAAAGGCGTTGTTTACCGTGGTGTTCCCAAGGAAAATGTTGTAGTTTTTGTAGGAGAAGCACCGGGAATTGTAGAGGATTTACAGGGGTTGCCTTTTGTTGGGCCTTCTGGTAAGATGCTCGACGATTTAATTAAGGAATGTGGTATTACAGAGTTTTATATTACAAACATAGTGAAACATATTCCTAGAAATAGAAAAGGTTCCGGGGTAAGACCACCTACTTCTGGGGAGATTCAGGCTTGTAGCGAATATATCAAACGAGAACTTGAGCTTTTGAAACCTAAGCTTATAATTGCTTTGGGTTCTGTTGCATTTGAGTTTTTTACCGGGTTGAAAGGAATAATAAAGTATTACGGACAGGTTTTTGATACTGATTATGGAAAACTTTTGGCGCTTCCCCATCCTAGTTATTATTTACATAGAGGCGTTCGTAAATATCTCCCAGAAGATATTGACTTAATAAAAACAACACTGAAAAATTTGCAACAAGAAACCTTATCTGATGAGTATTTTTATCCCTTACATCTTCATACTACTTATTCCATCGGGGACGGTTTTGGAACTCCAGGACAATTTGCCGATCGGTTTAAGGAGTTAAATATTAAAGCCGCTGCTATTACGGATCATGGCACATTGGCCGGTGTAGTAGAGTGGACAAGAGCACTGAGTAAAAACGGTATTAAACCTATTTTAGGTATAGAATTTTATATTACACATTCCGAAAAAGGAAAAAGAAATTATCATGTAACTTGCTTAGTGAAAAACCAAGTGGGTTGGAGAAACTTGTTAGAGCTACATTATTTAGCTAATACGAAATACTTTTACTATAAACCCAGAATTCCTTTTGAGGAATTTCTGAAATACCAAGAAGGCTTAATAGTTCTTACTGGATGTCCATCTACTCCTTTTGCAGAGCGCGAGGATTGGCTAAAGCAATTAATAGAAGTTAAGAGAGGTGAGGATATTTATGTTGAGTTACAACCGTTGAAGAAATTTAAAGATATATTTAATTTGATGTTGAAACGAGCTGAGAAGTATAATTTACCCGTAATTATAACAAACGATGTTCATTATATTAAGCCTGAAGATATTGAACTTAGAAATCTTGCAGTTCAAATTGTTAGAAAAGATGAAACCTTTGAAGGTTTTTCCGAAAATATTCATTATGTTATGAATTATGAAGAAGTTTTGCAAAGGGCAAAAGAGTTTGGTTGGCCTGAGGAAGCTTTAGTGAACACAGTAAAATTGGCCAATTCTGTAGAATTCGTTCTTCAACCCTTTACTTCTTTTCCTCTTCCTGATTTTGGTTATCAGATTGAAGATATTTGCCAACCAGAACCTGAAAATCAGGAAAGGTGGGATTTGGAGCTTAATAGAATAAAGCGCAAAGGTTATGATAAATATTTTCTTCTTATAAGAAAGATCCAAGAGATAGCCAAGAAAAATGACATTTGGTATGGTCCCGGGAGAGGTTCTGTGGGGGGTTCTTATGTGGCTTATAAACTTGGAATACATGAAGTAGATCCTCATAAATATGATTTAATTTTTGATAGGTTTCTTTCTGAGGCTCGAACTGATTGCCCAGATATAGATATAGATTTTGAACATATAAAACAGGCCGAGTTGATTGAATTGATAAAACAAGAGCTTGGTAATGTTGCTAGAATAGGAACATATTCTACCTGGAAAGAAAAAAGTGCCTATAATGATTTGGTTAAGATAACAAACGAAGAACGCGCTAGAGAGCTTGTTCCTTATTTCCAAATGCAAATAAGACATCGCGGCCTGCATGCCGCTGGGATTGTTGTTAGTGGCGAACCGCTTTATACATTAGTTCCATTGGAGCGTTATTCTGATCAGTTAGTTGTAGCATGGGATAGAGATAGCTTGGATTATATGCGTATTCCTAAAGTGGATATATTGGGGCTTAAAGTGATTACAGTTTTGAGGGAAATAGCTGAGATAACAGGGGTTCAAATGCCAAGAGTTTTTGACGATTCTAGAGTTTATAAAGAAATTTTCCAAAAGGGAAATCTAAAAGGGGTATTTCAGTTTGGTACAGAACTAATGGCTAGTGTTTGTAAGTATGTAGATTGTTTCAATGATTTGGTTTTGATTAGTGCTTTAATGCGTCCGGGCGCAGGAAGCCAAGCTGAAACATGGATTAAATTGAAAACCGGAAAAGCTAAGCCGGTATATTATAACGAAAAGTTTAAAGAAATTACTAAAGAAACGCTGGGATTGATAATTTACCAGGAACAAGTAATGAAAATAGTTCATGAAATTGGAGGTATGAGTTGGGAACAAGCTGAAGAGTTTAGAAAGGTAACTGCAAAAACAGGCGATAGGCAAGTTATGGATAAATATAGAGAGCAATTTATCAGAGGTGCTACGGAAAACGGTTTAGAAACTAAGCTTGCGGAAAAGCTCTATAACTATTTGTTAGAATTTGCTGGTTATTCATTTAATAAATCTCATGCTGTTTTCTATTCAATGTTAGGATATTGGACCGCTTGGGCTAAGCTGTATTATCCTAAGGAGTTTTATTTGGCAACATTGAAACATGAAGCCGATCTTGATAAAGCTAACGAAATTGTTGGCGAACTTAAGCAATTGAACTATAAGTTTGAAGGCCCTGATGTGAATAGATCGGATGTTTATTTCTCTTTTAATGATGGTTGTTTTCGTATTGGATTGTCTTCAATAAAAGGCATAGGCGAAGATTTTGCTAGGAAAATTGTCAGTCTGAGACCTTATAGAAGTTTGTTTGAGTTTGTTGCCAAAGTCAAACCAAATAGCGCTCAAATAAAAGCGCTAGCCGCCGTGGGGGCTCTGGATAAGTTTGGTTATACTAGAAACTATATCTATTCAAATGCCGAAACAATTGCTAAGGGTGTTGTTGCTACTTTTGAGGTCAGTAGGCTGGAATGGAATGAACAACAAAAAGAAGTCATGCTTAGAAAGTATTTAACACTATGATAGAAGAAATATACAACGGAGGTGAGAGTTTGGAGGAAAGAAATTTGATAGATGAATTTTATGGTATTGTTAGAAACATATGTTTTCCTGAGGACTGTATTTGCTCCAGAATTGTGTATTCAGTAGTTGATAATTATACTTTGTTTTTTAACATTGAGCTGATTATTCCTGAGCTTGCTTTTGAAGAGTGTAGACATAAAATTCCAGAGTTATTTAAGGATTTCAAGGAAGTTACTTTGCAGGAGAAGCAAGGCGATCTTTTTGGGTTTAAAACTTTAACCATATATGGGGTTTATAAGAAATCTTTTGTTGAATATAATAATTCTGGTTAAGTCTTTGTTGGAGCTTTAATTGGGGAATCGTAGGATGATAATCTCAACCTCTAAAGAGCATTTTATTCAGGCTTTTTGTGAGCTTTTTGAAGGAACTCTTGTTGCTCCGGATTTTGGAATTTATAGAATGATAAACTTCAAACAGAAACAAATTAGTAAGTTTATCAAAGAAGAATTGCCTTCTATAATTGATAACGAACTCGGAAATAAGGAATTTAGTAGTGAAATTTGCGACTATTTGTACAAGTTTTTTTCTCAGTATTATGAAAAAGGCAATTTTATAGCTAGACCCAAATGCATAGCACCGGATAACGATGTTTTATTATACTGGAGAAACCGGGATCAGTATTATGTTAAAACAGATTTTGTTTCTCAGGGTGGTTCTCGTAAAAAGGCTGTCGATTTCTTTATTCATAAAGATCTTGAGGGTTTCCTTAAAAGAGAACTGGACTTCTTTATCAAACACGAGGTTCTGGGATTGAATAAGCTTTCTGAACTTGATAGGGTTAAAACCCAGCTGACCAAGGCCGGGGTCATCAAGAACATAGCCGAGAAGATAATCGCTTTCCTGGCGCAGATTGAGAACTTCCAGAAGAAGCTCTGGCTCAAGCGTAAGTTTGTTCTAAGAACTGAGTATGTCATCACGCTGGATAGGATTCCGGCCTCAGTAAAGGACGAGATTCTGTATAACCTGCTCAACAACGAGGCCCAGATAAACGAATGGCGTGAGCTTGGAGTTCTGGAAGGCCACTTAACCCGCGAGTTTCTGCTCTCTCATCCCACCCTTTATGTGGATACCAGGTATCTCCCAGAGGAGCTCAAATTAAAGCTCCTGGCCTCCTTTGAAGACCTTGACGAGGAAATCCAGGGTATTCTCATCAAAAGTGAAAACTTCCAGGCCCTTAATCTGCTTTTGGGTAAATACCGGGAGAAGGTGCAGTGTATTTACATTGATCCGCCGTTCAAAACCGGTAATGATTTCAGCTATCCTGACAGATATGAGAATAGCTCCTGGATTACTTTAATAGAAAACAGAATGCGAATAGCAAAAGATTTCCTTAAGAATACTGGGCTCTTTTTTATACATTTAGATAAAAACGCGGTTCATTTTGGAAGACTTATAGCCGATTCTATCTTTGGGAATAAAAATTTTCTCAACGAAATTGTCTGGTGTTACGAGAAACCAAGAAAAGCTAAAAGACAATTTAAGGAAAACCATGATAATATCTTATTTTACTGCAAAAATTATGACTCGCATTACTTTCAATTACTTAAAACTTATTCACGATTTTCCAATAAAGAAAAAGACCTAGGAGATTGGTGGTGGATACCCTCATTCTCTACAAAAATGACCGCTAGTGAGAGATTATACTTTGAGACTCAAAAACCAGAAGAGCTTTTAGAAACTGTTATCAAATGTTCTTCTAAGGAAGGTGATATAGTGCTTGACTTTTTTGCTGGAACTGGAACTACCTTAGCTGTAGCTCATAAGCTAAAAAGGAAATGGATCGGGGTTGAACTTGGTGAAGTTTTCAACGAATATTATCTAGACTACCTAAAAGTTGAATTTAAATCAGAGGAAAACGAAGATGAAAGCGAAGAAAGCACTCAGAAGTCTGATATACTTAGTTTCTGGGAGGAAAAAGGTAAAATCTATAGAATTGAAAAGGTTGTTAAACAGACAAACAAAGAATCGGAAGCGTTTGTTTGGAAATGGGGTATATTAAGTAGAATGAAGTTTATACTAGCAGGAAGCGGAAAAAGAGAGCCTACCAAGTTATCGTGTGACATCAATTGGCAAGGTGGTGGTTTCTTCAAATACCAGTATCTTGAGCAATACGAGGACGCTCTGGATAATATTGAGTTTAAGCGGGAAGGGCTTTTTGAGAAAGGGCGGCCAGAGTATATCCTTACCTACATGCTGGACTTTGAGACTGCTGGCTCGCCGTGCAGGCTGGATCCGACACGCCTGGCTGACCCCTTCAATTATAAGCTGAGAATCAGAAAGCGGGATGGGGGTTTTGAGGATGTGGCCGTTGACCTGATTGAGACCTTTAACTACCTGATGGGCATCCATGTTAAGAAACTCCTGAGCCTGCAAGACGGCGAAAGGCCGTATCGGGTTGTTCTGGGCCTGCGTGAGAAGAACAGGCGGGTTGCTGTTATCTGGCGGCCTACCCTGGGCATGACCGAGGATGATTACAAGCGGGAGAGGGAGTTTCTAAGGGAGAGCTTACCGGAGCTGGCCGAGTGCGAGGAGATTTACACCAACGCGGACAGTGTCTTGGACCGGGCTAAATCGCTTGACCCATTATTCATGGAGAAGATGTGGGAAGAGTAAGAAATTTGAAGGTTTCTGTTTTAAGAGATAGGCTGGGAACTTATTTGGCCTATCTCGTTAGTTAGTATATGTAGAGCCATGAGGGTGTATGATAATATATATGCTTATTTATCATTAGAAGACGAATTGGTACCTTTTATTGAAGAATGTTTTAAAGTGAGAGCTCCTAATTACATGTATACCAAGGCATTCCAAAATTGGAGAAAATACCAAAATCTATTGAAAAAAGGCATGACACAGGAGCAAGCACTGGCTTTGTGCCCTGGAAAAATGTGGGACGGTTGGATTAGCTTCTACAGCAAAAACGCTGATAAAATTCGTTTTCCTACTGGGCTTCTATTTACCAGGCGCTTTGGGGCCCTCAGGAAAGATTTTGTGGATAAAAGAAATGGCGATGCTTCGTATGGGGAAGTTAGAGTGTATGGTATTGAGCTTAGGGATTATCAGTCAGAAGCAATTGATATATGTCTTAGGGCCCAAAGAGGAATAATAGCCGCAGCAACAAATAGTGGCAAAACAGAAATAGCAGCTGGTATAATATCCGCAATAAGAAAACCTACTCTGTTCCTAGTTCACAGGGCTAATCTTGCATTTCAGACTGCTGAAAGATTAAAACAGCGACTGAACTTAGACGATAATTATGTTAAGGTATTTGGGGCCGGTGAAAAGGATTTTAGTGTGATTACTGTTGCCACTGTTCAAGGCATTTATACTTTACTCAAAAAAGGTATATATCCTTCCGAATTAAATCAGTTTCGGATAGTATTTGCCGATGAAGCACATCATTATCAGAGCACGGCGTTTCAGTATGTTTTGAAAAAACTTCCAAAAGCTTTTTGGAGATTCGGGCTTACCGGCACTCCGCATAAAAATCCAAACGATCCTAAATGGTGGAACTTTGTAGCTTATACTGGAGGTGTTTTAGTTGAAATCAAAAATGAGGCACTTATTAAAAGAGGTATTTCGGCTGAGGTTGATGTAAAATTTTATACCTTTAGACATAAAGGCGGTTTTTATGTTAATTGGAACGCTTTGTTTAGGGACCTGATTGAAGAAAACGAAGAGAGAAATCGCTTAATAGCAAAACTTGCCCAAGAAAGCCCTCCGGGCGTTTTTGTAGCGGTTAAAACTATAAAACAAGGCGAAAACTTATTAAAGCTCATTCCTGAGGCTATATTGCTGACTGGTCAGGAAAGCGTGTCAGAAAGAGCATTAAAGGTTAAAGAATTCTCCGAAGGAAAGATCAAGATTATAATAGCTACAAATTGGTTTAATGAAGGTATGGATGTTCCTGAAATTAAAACCTTGATAAATGCCTCAGGAGGCGCCTCTGAAATAGAATTATTACAGAAACTTGGCCGGGGTTTAAGAAAGAAAGCTGACGCTTCAAAATTGCTTTATATTGATATTTTTGACATAGGAAACCGTTATCTGGAAACACATAGCGAAACTAGAACAAAAATTTTAAAGGAAGATGGGCATCAAGTGGAGGTGAAATGATAGGGGAAATTGCGGAAAAAGCTGAACAACTTGCCCAGGCTTACTATGAAGCCTCTTTAGATTGTGATACTCCTTTAAAGATAAGTCGTTCAAATAGGCAATATAAGTTTTTTGAAAAACTTGCTCAAAAACTTGGCTCTGATGACGACCCGTATACCTTTTTTAAAGTAATGTTTGCGCTTGGTTATAAGTGGCCCGTGGAAATGTTGCAAGCTTTTTCGCAATATGAGGTTTGGAAAGCGGAAAATCCTTTTAAGGTAATAATCAAACCAAAACGCATACAACTAATTGAGGATGTAAAATATTGGGAAAGGCAGTTTAGGAATTCTGGAAAGGATTTTATTGAATTTGTAAAAGAAAACCTTTCTAAGGTGGATCCGTATTGGGTTGCTTTACATGAAAAAGAATTCGAGAGACTAAAATCAGAAATTAACTATGGATTATATAACAAAGTGAAGAAAGCGAGAATTTGGCTCAGAAAAAGAGGTAAGTGGTACAAATTGTTAAAGGAGCTTGTAAATGGCTCTTCCATTTAATCAAGAGTTCCAGCGGAGTTTTCTGGCGCTACTTATTAGAAATGAGAAGTATCTCGTTGATTATGCTTCAAGAACTAATAGGGATTATTTTACATACGAGCAATACAAAGTTTTGTGGGACATAATCTCTACATATTATCTTGAGTATAAAAAACCGCCTACAAAACTTGCTATCGAGGAGGAACTAAGAAAGATATTTACTGACGATTATGAGGTTAGCTTTTATGTTTACGAATATGAGCAGCTGCTTGAGCTCCCAGTAGAAGACGAAAGATATATACTTTCTGAAGTTGATGATTATCTAACTTATGTTTCTCTTGTAGAGGTTATAAAACATGCATTTCTAAAGCTAGAGAAAAATGAAAAGATGACGCCGCAGGAATTGATAGATATGGTGCGGCGTGCTATGCTGAAAACTAACGAACAAACTGATATAATTGATTTTAAAAATCTGCAACAAAGAGTAAAAGGCGAAACTGAAGTATTTGCAGTTCCTACTGGTTTTAGTAAAGTAGATTCGGCTTTAGGCGGGGGTGTTCCATATGGACAGCTTGCAATTATTGGGGCGCATACTAGAATTGGCAAAACAATGTTTTTGATAAATGTAGCCTACAATGCTGCAAAAAGAGGCCATAAAGTTCTGTATATTACTTTAGAACAGGATGTTTATGAAATAGCAAATAGATTAGATCTAGTTCACTGGTATTATTGTACCGGCGAAGAATCTATGGAACTTGACAGATATTTGGAATTGTTTGATAAGTTTCCGATTAGCGGTGAGCTAAAACTAAAGGGATTTCCTACAAAACGGGTTAGCCCTGCAGAGCTTGAAGCTTTCTTATATAAGTTGGAACTGGTTGAAAAATTTAAACCGGAATTATTAATTGTAGATTATGGCGCTCTTCTTAAAGGGGAAGTCAAAAAAGAGAGATGGGAAGCTGTAGGAGAGATTTATGAAAATCTGAGGAGAATTGCCTCAGAACATCAAATTGCAATATGGACAGCGGTTCAATTGCATCGAGAGCTTGCGAGGCTAGAATATAAAAAGGTTAAAGTTGCGCATGTGGATATGATTTATTGGACTAGAGATTCTTCTATGATAGCTGAAGTAAGTGATAAGTTTCTGATTCTAGTTCCTGAAAAAGTTCCTGCAGAGACAGAGGGAAAAGGGTTTGAAATAAGACATTACGCTCTAGTTTTAGCTAAGACTAGAGCGGGCACAGAAGGTACTGTTATTGAACTTGAGAGATATGGGCAGGCCTTGTTAGAGGAAAACAAGGAGGCAAAGAATGCTTGAGGAGATTGAAAGAAAAGGCTTTAAAATATTGAAAACCGGCCGGTCGGATGAAATTAGAATTAATTGTCCGTTTTGCGGTTCCCGGGTTGGTAGAGAAGATACTAAGTTTCATATGTATATTAATTTGACGATGGGGCTTGTTCACTGCTTTAGATGCGGTTATGGCGCTAGAACATCAAAGTTTTTTAAAGATCTAGAGACAGGAGATGATTCAGCTGAGCTTGATTTTGATGAATATGGGAATTTACAAAAGGTTTTACATAAAGGTTATACTCTTAGAATTGATCTTCCTTTTCCTTCAGTTGAACATTATGATTACAGGTTGAAAGATCTCTTTTTCAATTATATCAAACAAGTTAGGGGGCTTTCTGAAAGCGTCGTATATGAATATGATTTAAGAGTAGGAATAAACGGCTTCAAAAACAGATTAATTTTTCCTGTTAAAGAAGCATTTGTTGATATTTACTTTACAGGTCGAAAAGTATTTCAAGGGCCGGGTGAGAAATATAAAAATCCAAAGGAGGGAGAATACGGCGTCTTGATCGGGAAGTCGGAGGTAGTTTATAATATTGACAATGTTCCAGAAGGAGCTGATAAAGTGGTGATACAGGAAGGGCCCTTCGATGTTATTGCAACTCACAATAAGCCTTATCCAACGGTTGCTATTTTCGGCAAAACTATTTCCAAAAGGCAGTTATATAAACTACTGCTTAAACGCCCTGAGCAAATAGTTATATGCTTAGATTCTGATGCTGTTCAAGAAGCTATTACTATTGCAAAATCGGTTTCTAAGTTGATTAAGACATCTGTATTAGCTCTAAAAGAAGGTGACCCCGCTGATTGGAAAGAAAAGTATTGGGAAAATGGCGAACTAATAGAAGTAGATCCTTTGTTTGAACTGAGAGATAAACTTTCAAAACCTCTAAAGTGGCGTGGGAGGAGGATAGAGATATGAAAACAAGGAGACAGAAAGGAAAAAGAGGAGAAGCGGAGGTTGCTAAGTTACTTTCTGAATGGCTTGGAATAAAACTAAGAAGAGCTCCAATGTCTGGAGCCATGTTTGGTTATCCCTCAGATATTATAACTGATTCCGAAGCGAACTTGGCTAAGTTTCCGTTTTTGGTAGAAGTAAAATATCAAGAAGGGTGGGATATAACTTCCTTTATTGTAGGTAATGATACTATTTTGAGAAATTGGCTTACTCAGCTGGAAACTGAACAAACAAGATTGAACAAGCCAATCAGAATGTTATTTTTTAGAAAAAACCGCTTTCCTTGGTTTGTAGCGATGCCCGTAGCATCGCTATCCCAACATGCCTTAGAAAAGTTGGTTCCAAGAGTCCATTACAGAAATTATGTAATAATACCCTTTTCAGTCCTTGAAAGATTCAAGCCTGAGGAGGTGTTTGATGTTTAATGGCAAGATAGTAGTGGCAAGGATAGCAACAAATACTCATGATATAATTGTTAATAACTATCATAATTATTTTGAAGATTCTGTAGGAAAGGTTTTATCCTTTCCTAATCCGTGTTATATAAATAGTTTGAATTCAAAGAAAGTTTTTATAGTGCCGTGGTATTTGTTCATAGAGGTTGAAGGTGATTTGGATTATGAAACCTGGGAAAAAAAGGAAAAATTTTTATATTATTTTGTAAAAGGAAGAGATGGTAGTATTATAGATGTTCCATTGGAGGAATTCGAGGTTTTTTATAAGCGTGCTGACGAAATATCAAAATTTAATTCTAGACAGGAAGACATCAAAGATTTCATTGGCAGATATGTTAGAATACGCTCAGAGGTTTTTGGTAATAGAATAGGTGTTATAAAAGCGGTGAAAAAAGATAGGTTGGAAGTTGTAATAGAAACACCTATTAAAATAACTTTAATGTACAAACCTGAGGAGCTAGAGTTACTTTGATGATAAATTATGTTAAAGATTTAATAGAAAAGTTTGACGAGAGAGAAAAAGTAGTATATTGCTCTCTAGAAAGCGGAGTACCATTAAACGAGTTAGCTAAGCATGTTGAATGGTCGAATGCAAAGCTAAAAAGAACATATCGGCTACTAATATGGTATCTTAGATATGTTTCTTTTTACGAACCCAATAAGGATTATATTATGAAAACTTTGTCCGATATTTTAACCTGCAAACTTGATGATAATAAGGAATCGGTCTGGGGAAGAAAGCTGATTTTAGAGATGGCGCAATTTCCAATTCGCAAAACCGGTTATTGGGCCGAAAAGCTTGGATATAAAAAACATGGGAATGTTTCTGGTTCAGTTTTAATTGCGCTTTTTGTAGCTGAGAGTAGAATTGAGGCCTATTTAGAGGAGCATGATGATACGATACTAAGAAGATGGTATTTGTTGTTTAAAATTATCCAGTTTGGCAATATGAATTTTAAGAGAAGGTTTGCTTATAGGTACAAAATGTTTGAGGACCTTCCGGAATGGGAATATGTTAAAAAAGAATTTGGCGATATACGAAGGTATCATAACAAAATATCGCTGACATCAGAAATCAAAAAAATGATGGCTCGGAACCGGGATAAGGAATATATTATTAGGCATTTTGTTGAAAACTATGATGTCGAAAGAAAAACTGTAGAAGAGATCTTGGAAAGTCTTAATCCTATTGAAGCTAAGATTCTTAGCTTTTGGAACAAAAATAAAAACTTTGCTGCTACATTAAAAAAATTCAACCAATTTGTTACCGCTAAGGAATTGACAAGGATATTACTTCAGAGGGAACCAGAAGCCTTGATTTGCGATTTATTAAAGAAACATTCTTCTCCTGAAGTTAAAAGAATTTTGCTAGATAGCTATGGCCTTAAAATCTCTGATGTAGAATTGTATAAACTTCTTAAGGAGGTAAAAAAGAATGCCAGTGGGTGAGAGAATATACAATTCTCCACATAGACATGTGGTAAATCAAATGCTAGCGGCTGGATATTCCTGTGAGGTTATTGCTAGGATACTATGGGAGAAATATAGATTTAAAGTAACCGGGATGACTGTTGCGAATTATAAAAAGGAATATTTTGATCCGTTAAAGGAAAAATTTGAAGACGAAATAAGAACTATGCGACTTCTCAAGCAGGCCGCTGAGCTTAATCTGAGTCAAAAGGATAAGATACAAAATCTTATTAATCAATTAGAAGAATTAGCTGATTTTTTGGAACCTCTTAAGGATACCAGTAGCGTAAAGTTAAGAAGTGATATATTATTTAGGGCCGGAACACTAAGGCTTAAATTAATGCAGCTAACTTCGGAAGCGGAACTTAAGAAAAGAGAAGAAGAATTACTTAATGTAGTGGCAAAGATTATAGCTGATTATATATTCCCTTATATTCCTGAAGATAAAATCGAAGAAGTTAGAAATATCTTTGAATCTAGATTAGAGGCTTATCTTGAAGCAGGTGTATTAGAATGATGCCCCTGTCGACTAGCCTGGTTAGGTCGCCACTCTTTCAAGGTGGAGATCGCGGGTTCAAATCCCGCCGGGGGTATCTTAAGATTTGAAAATGGAAAAGGAAAAGTTAACTAAATCTTTGATTGAGGTCCCTGAGAAACTTAGAGCCATATTAGAAGAGATTGTAAAAACAAGCAAACGAAAAAGTTATGCTTCTGCTTTGTATAATGATTTGAAAAGAAGTTGGGGGAATTTGGAGATTTTTATGGAGATTTTAAAGCAGAATTATATAAAATTAGATGTCGAGGATTTGATTACTATGGATAAGTTTTGGAAGGTTACCTTATACGATCTAGAAGAGGAACTTAAAAAAATGAATAAAAAGCAAAAGGCCTCTAGGGGCGCTGAGCTTATTTTGGGTTATTTTGAGTTATTTGCAAACGAAGTTCAATGGCTACTTGAGAAGATCGCAGAAAAGGAACAAACCTATATTCAAATGAGGGCATAACACCATGACTTCTTGGAAGGAAACTCTGAGAAAAGCTGGTTCTTCGGATTGGATAGAAGAACCCGTTGATTTTGTAACATTTGTTACAAGCCCGGAATTTCTATTCAAAGATCCTGAGCTTTCACCAATTCAGTTGGAAGAAGCTCTTAGAGTGGTAGGACCTGATCCTAAAAAAATGTTTTCTAAAGAGCGTGATGTAAACTTGTATGTTTGGCTTTGGGGAAAAGGTTGTTTGGCAGAAAATGTTTTAATCACTGATATAATGACAGGTGAAAGGAAAACAGTTAAGGATTGGGCTTTTGAAAATAGGCGTTTTACAGTATGGGCTTGGGATGAAACAACCGGAAAATTGATTACTGTTAAGGCTCAAATACCTTACAGTAAGGGTTTAGCAGAGGTTTTTAGAATAGCTGCCAATAATAGTTTTATAGAAGTTTCGGGGGAGCATAAATTTTATGCTAAGGATAGAGGTTGGGTTGAATTAAATGAACTAGAGGTCGGAGATGAGATTTTATATTCTGATTTTATTTCTAGACCTGATTCCTATTCTGATGTAATAGAAGGAGCTTGTCGTTATGTTAAAATAAAGGAAATTAAACCTTTAGGCCAACGAGAGATTTTTGATTTTGAAGTTCCAATATATCATACTTACTTATTATATGGCTTTATAAACCATAACTCAGGGAAAGGAACAGTAGCTTCTATACTTTATCTTTACGCTCTATATGTCTTGTCATGTATGCGTTCTCCTCAGAAATATTTTGGAACAGCGCCTTCGGATGAATTCTCCTTGGTTAATGTAGCTACAACCTATGATCAGGCCAAAGATGTGGTATTTAACAGATTACAAAACAGATTTAAAAAGGTTAAATGGTTTAGGGATAGGTTTAAGCTAGTGCAATCCGGTAAAGTTGTGGGTGGAAATCCCGCTTCTGCTGATGTAATTGAGTTAAGACCCGGTTCGGGCGAAATTAGGATATTAAGACCGAACATAGTTGCAAAATGCTTGCACGCTCAATCTGAGAGTTGGGAAGGTAAAAACTTGATTTTCTGGGTTATGGATGAAGCGTGCTTAGCTGAGGATACTTTGATTATCGATGAAGAGACCGCTGAGAGCCATACAATTAAAGAATGGTGTTCGCTTCAAAAAGGTTTTACGATAAAAGCTTTTAATACACAAAAGAAAGAGGTGATTAGGGCCAAAGCAAAACCTCCTTTTTATAAAGGAAACACAAGGTTATATGAGGTGACTATTTGCAATGCAACATTTAAGGTCAGTGCTAATCATAAATTTTATACCAAAAAAGGTTGGAAAGAGCTTAAAAAGCTAAGAGTAGACGATTTAGTTTTAATACATGCACCCTATTCTGAGATTGTTACAGAAGTACCTTATGAAAAATATTGTGAAAATTGTTTTTGGGCTCCTATTACTTCAATTAAGTATATAGGTGAGGGTGAAATTTATGATTTTGAGGTACCTCGTTATCATAATTATTTCTTAAATGGCGTTTTACATCATAATTCAGGGTTTAAATCAGAGAAAAAACTAGCAAATGCTGGTGAGATACTTGCTACATTACAAACCTCTACTAGAGAGTTACCCTATATAGGAATCATTGCATCTTATCCTAGATTACCAAGAGAATTTGATTTTACATGTAGACTATATGATGCGATAATGAAAGGTGAAATAAAAGGTTATGCTAGCTTAAGATTACCCTGGGAAACAAGGCCTAATAGTTTTAGCGGCGAATATTTTGATTTTTTGATAGATACCCAAGGCACCGTTATAAAGGTTCCTAAGGAATACGAGGAATACTTCAAAAAAGATCCTGAAGATGCAAAAAGGAAATATCTGTGCCTGCCTCCTTCAGTAGTTGAGGATTCTTTCTTTGAATATCTTTCTGATTTTGGAGAATTAATTAGCAACAGAGAACCAATAATAAAATTAGGAGACAGAGTAGTTGAATATGAGAACAAAAGGTATCTCGAAAAGGTAATTCTTTCTCTACAAAGAGTTAATTATCCTGTTTGTATTTCAATAGATGCTGGCGAAAAACATTCTGACTCAGCATTAACAATTGCTCATGTTGAAAATGACAAGGTTATTGTTGACGCTATACTTGTTTGGCGTCCCGGCGAGAAACTTCCAGTTAACATTAACAATTTAGTAGACATAGTTAGCCAGCTGGGAAAGTTTTATAGAATTTCAAGAGTAAGAATAGACCACTGGAACGCAGCTTCTTTGGAACAACAATTTAGGAAAGTAGGTATAAATGTAGTAACCAAAAATGTTTCTCTGGAAGATTACAACATATTGAAGAATCTGATTTATACAGGTTTAATTGAACTCCCCAACCAGAGCGAAAGCACTGAGCTATTTTATCAGTTAAAAGCACTTAAAACGAAAGGCAACAAACCTCGAGTTGAAATAGGCAAACAAGATATAGCGGATTCTGTTGCAGGGGTTGTTGGGTTATTCTCTCAAAATGTAGTTAAAAGACCTTTGCCTAACCCACTTTTGGTTTCTAAACCAAGTAAAACTTTAACAACAACAAATCCTGCTGCAGCGCTTCCTCAATTGTTGGGTTTGGAAAATCCTAATAGGGAGCCTTACAAAAGAAGATTACCTAGTCCGAGAAGACTATGAAAGAATCTTTTGTTGAGCTTTTAAGAAACAATCATCCGCCTAAGGAGCCCAATGTTCTTTACATTACAGAGATTGTGAATTGCCCTTTGGTTTCCTATCTTGAAGTGGGGGCCTTTTCATTTGATTTACTAGCAGGAACTGCTATACATGAATGGTTCCAAAACAGGTTTGTTTTAAAGGATAATAATTGGAAAGCGGAATATAGAATATTTTGGGAAATTAATGGTTATGTTGTAGTAGGTAAAATAGACCTTTTAAATGAAACTGGAAAGTTTCTAGTGGAAATAAAAACAGGCAATTTTTCACCTTCTCATGTTTTACAATTAAGAGCTTATCTGAATAAGTTTCCTGATTTTACAGGATTTCTAGTTTACATTCAAAAGAAGAGAGGGATCGCTTATGAAGATGCTGTAAAAGTATTGAGGATAAGTGTTCCATTGAGCTCAGAAGAATTAGCTTTGCTTGTGGATAATTATATTACAAAAAAGGGGCCGCCTAGCATAGAGTTTTGTTCTTATTGCAGTATGCCCTGTAAAAGGGAAGAGGGCGTTTTAGCTAGCGTTTGGAATTTTGAGGGAGTTTAAACAAAAAAATAAAAAAACATTGGGAGATTGTAGGATGATAACCCGGAGGTTATTACTTTGATCTGGTATAGAGGAGACGATATAGTAATATCTGTCCAGATATTAGATAACGCGTATCAGCCAATTAATATTACTGGCTGGGATTTTCAAGCAACTCTTAAGGAGTTGCCTAAATATGAAACTCCCCCTATTTTTACTTTAGGAATTGGGACAGGTATAACGGTGACTAGCCCTGAAAATGGAGAGTTAATAATTCAGGTTCCGAGAGATTATACCAAGGACCTTGTTTTGCACCAGGAGTATTATTTTGATCTTGTTGCACTTACTACTTCTCAGCAAAGAATAACCATAAAGGTTTGGCAAATTTATGTAGAAGGTGGCACTTCTACACTTGGGATTTAGTTAGTATAAAAGTATGAGGCAGGTTATTAGCTTTATATTCTCTGAGTTCAGAAATGCTTTATCGGAATCCGGGCAAAAATGTATAATCCTAGAAGCCGAAGAAAAAGTTGACTTTATTGCTTATGCTAATATTCCTATAATACATTATTGGGTTAGATATTTTCTTAATTCCGATGGATACTATGAAGAAAATGCTGATATTTATAAACTTCAAATGTTTTTGAAAGTTATGATTAAGCAGGGAGAGGTTGAGCCTGTAATTGAGAAGATTGTTGAAACTGCAAAGAAGATTTGGGACAATAAGGTAGAGATAATTGTTGACCCGGTTGTTGAAGGGAATCTGGAAATGTTAACTGCTGCTCTCAAACTTGAATGGAGAGTTGCTTTTACTGCTGAAAAATGGAGAATTTTGTAAATTTTTTCCTTCTCAACCCCCTTCTCCTTTCTGCTCACGCCTCCAAGGGCCTCAAACCCTTGGGGGTTTGAAAATTAAAGTTTTTTTAATTTAAACTTAAAAAAAGGGGAAACAACATGCGAATCCTTGTGTTAGATACAGCTCTAGCTGAGGAAACTATTAGAAGGCTCTCAGCAGAGGGCCACGAGGTAAAGGTTTGGATTCCTAATCAGGCTACTACTCTTAGTGAAGGAGCTTATAATTTTGGAAGCGGCATTTTTGAACATCTGGATATTGAGAAAATAGAGGCCCCGGAGGAACAGCTTGATTGGCCTCAGTTGGTTGTTGCTACTGATATTGCCTTCGGAGGTGAGGTATTACTTTTCAAACAGAAATATATTCCAACAATTGGAGGAACTAATGAAGCTTATGATTTGGAAAAAGATAGGGAAAAAGGATTAGAATTATTTAAGAAAATTGGAATGCCTGTTCCTAGATCATGGACATATGATAATATAGAGAAAGCAATAGATAAAGTAGAGGATTTAAATAGCCCAGTTGTTATCAGGTTTGGAGGGATTGATTTAGGTAACTTACCTAGGACAAATGTTTGCAGCGATCCAATAACTGCAATAGATGTTCTGTATAGAGCCAAAGATAAAAAGCTGGAACAAATAGTTGTTCAAGAATATAAGCAAGGTTATGAAATAGCAGTTGGAGGTTATTTTAACGGAGAGGATTTTTATCTGATAAATGTGAATTGGGAGTTTAAGAGGTTGTTTCCGGGCGATGTTGGGCCTTTGGTGGGCGATATGGGAACAGTAGTTACATTTGATCCTGCTTATTTAAGAAAAGCCGAGAGAATGATTGGCTATCTCAAAGCTTGCGCCCCTGAGCTTGCGGAATTGGACTATAGAGGGTATTTTGACATAAATGCAATCTATGTTCCTGAAGAAAAGAAGTATTATGCTTTGGAATTTACTGTTAGGCCAGGTTATCCAACTGATTACGCTCTTCAAGCTGTAATAACAAACTGGGGCGACTTTCTTTATGATATTGCTTCATCTCAGGTTCCTAAGCAACAGCCAAATTTCAGCTGGAGTGTAGGCGTGTGTTATGCAGCTTATGGTTATGGTTTTGAAGGAGCCCAGGATTCATATGCGATAGTAGGGTTGGAGCTTGAAGATATTGCTGAAGAAGATTATTACAAAAAAGAACACTATGTTGCCATTGAGGAGCTTGCCTATGATGAAGATACAGAAACTATTAGAAACATTCCAACTCTTACTGGCAGAATTTTAACTTGTATAGGTAAAGGGAATTCTCTTGAAGAAGCGCTTGAAAATGCTTACGAACAAGTTTCGGAGGTAAGTATTTATAACGGCTACTATAGAAACGATATAGGCTCCAGAGTAAAAGATTTTTTGAAATTTTAGTTAGTATATTAGGAGGATGTAATAAAGACTTCTTTATGAACAAAGAAAAAGAGGGCTTATATAAAAAGCGGAGTTAAAAAGATGAACGAGAACAACATAGAAAGGACAATAGAGAAGGAAGAAAACAACAAAGTGTTTTACTGGGTGGATATCAAATTGAATCTAGGGAACTACAACAGTGTAGAAATCAGGGCCGGAAGGTCAGCAGTAGTTCCTGAGGGAAAAGACGCTGATGAGGTTATCCAAGAATGTATTGAAACAGTTGATAGGGTAATTAGAGAGAAACAGGCTGAATGGTTGAGGCTTAATATGGAACAGCAATGAAAGTAAGGCCTTTGGTTTTGTTAAGCTTTTTCTTTTTGGGGAGTTCTTGTATACCTTTTACGGTAACAGAACTTCCGATACGAATTCCAACTGTGACATCTGATTACGAGGACTTTATGTTGTTTTCTGATTCTGTAATTTTTTCATTCCATAATGAATATGAACCCGAAAAACGAGAGAGAATATCAGAATGCATTTGGAATGCTAGCTCAGCTGCGGATATAGATCCTTATTTGCTTCTAGGGCTTCTCGCATTGGAATCCGGTTTTGATAGTAGTGTTGTTTCTTCAAAAGGAGCCAAGGGTATAGCTCAATTTATGCCCGGAACTTGGAAATGGATCTCAGAAGAAATAGGTATGACTTATGATATAGTTAGCTATGATGGCGGTATATATGCTTCTGCCTATTATCTCAAAAGATTGATAATGGAATCTAAAGGAGATATTGAGGAAGCTCTGATTGCTTACAGTGGCTACAAAACAGGAAATGAAAAAGCTTTGAAATATGTAGAAATTGTTATGCGTTTTACGAACCATGATAGAGATTATACTAGGTAACGCCTTAGAAGAGCTTCCTAAGCTCGAAAGCGATTCATTTGATGCTGTGATTACTGATCCGCCCTATGGTTCAAATCACGGCTGGGATAGAGCAACTATGGATTTTCAAGAAACTTGGATTAAAGAAGTAACGAGGATATTAAAACCAAGTGGAGTATTCTTTTCGTTTTTTTGTTCTATGAAAGTTCATCAATTTATTTCTATAGTAGAGAAGTATTTGAATTACAGAAACCTAATTGTTTGGTCCCATCCTAATTTATATGGCGCTTATCAATCATACGGTAAAGATAGATTTAAGTTAACATGGGAAGCAATAGTTTATGCTGTTAAAGGCAAACCTATTACAGAAGTTGGCCAAAAGTTTCATCTTTTCCACGGTAGTGGATTTGATGTCATATCAATACCGGCAGTTATAACCCAAAAACTACATAAAGCTGAGAAACCTCTTAAATTGATTAAATTGCTTGTGGCTTCTGTTACAGAACCTGGGGACAAGGTTTTAGATCCTTTTGCGGGTTCAGGGACTACTGGGGTCGCGTGTAAAATGTTAAACAGAAATTGTCTTTTAATAGAGAAAGAACAGGAATTTTATGAGATAACAAAGAAGAGATTGGAGGAAACGCCATGTTTAACATCACTTTTTTAAGAAAATAGTAGTAATCTTAATATATGCCTAAAAAGCTAACAAGAACCCTAGAATTCACCCTTAAGTTTTCCAATCCAGGAAAGCTAAGGGAGCTAGAGGAATTCACTGAGGAATACTTAGCTCTTGTTAACTTTTTCTTAGAGGAGCTTATTCTAGGGTTCAGTTTTAATTATCAAGCTTTAAAACAAGTGAGCTCTTTAAGCTCTTTAACTATACCTCAGACAGAACAAGCTTATTGGCAAGCTAAACAGATATTTAAGAGATGGAAAAGAACAAAAAGGAGGGGAACTCCTCCTCAATTAAAGAGAAAGGTGCTCGATCTTTCTCAGCTTCTAGTTAGAATAGGAGAATCCAAAAATACTTTTGATCTTTGGCTTAATATAACTCTAACTCATAAAGGAAAGAAAACTTCTTATCCTATAAAACTATACAGATACGCTATTGAAAAATATTTAGAAAAAGGTTGGAATCTCAAGAAAGGAGTGAAACTCATTAAGAAAGAAGATCAATGGTATGCTTGTTTATATTTTGAGAAGGAAGTTGAAGAACCAACGATTGCAGAACCAGTAGTAGCTGTTGATATAGGGTATAGGAAGCTCTTAACTGATAGTGAGGGCAAAGTTTATGGAGAAAAAATAAAAGAACTAACTGAGAAAGCTTCTAGGAGACAGCAAGGTTCTAAGAGATGGAACAAAACTAGAAAGGAGGTGAGAGATTACATAGGGATGATTGTAAATCAATTCTTTAGGATAAACAAGGAGGTGAGAACTCTTATTTGTGAAAATTTGAAAAACCTAAAGAAGGAAAAGAAAGGTAAGTGGAGTAAAAAGATCAACAGGAAATTTAACCTTTGGCTCTACGGGTTAACCCTTTTCAGGCTCTCGATGAGAGCTGAGCAAGAGAATGTTTCTCTTGTAAGGGTTAACCCTTCCTACACTTCTCAGAGATGTCCTATCTGTGGACACACTGAGAAGGAGAACCGGAAAGCTGAGGTGTTTAAATGTCTCCAATGTGGTTTCAGCTCTGATGCTGATCATGTTGGAGCTTTAAACATTCTCAGCCGGTTCTATGAGGAGTCTGAGGTCCCTCATGTAGGGAGAGTCAGGGATGGATAACCTCGAGGTAAGAAATGGCTAACCTACAGCTTTCTGGTAAAATGCTTCATCTGAATGGTTCTTCTTATCTTAAAAAAACATGGCCACCTGGAGATTATCCGAGCTGGTCAGCGTGCTGGGTCAGGATTGTAAATAAAATAAATGAATTCCCGCAAACTGAATGGCGCACAGTGCTTCATATACCAACTTATGCAGGGGGGATTAAAATTACATATACCCAAGATCTTGGCTATGGAGCGAATATGATAAGTATGTCATTTGTAACACCTAATATAGGGAAGACTATTATTCTGGGTCTTCCAAGCTGGTATAGCTCTACAGGCCTAATAGCACCAATCGGGTCAAATACTATTGATATAGTTTGGAATGGTGATATTCTTTGTGTATACTTTAATGGAACACTTGTAGGGGAGTATTCTGGTATAACCGGGCGTCTTGAAAACAACAATTCAATATTTAATGTAAATATAGGACAACACGATTGGGGTAATGGTGTTGAAAGGTTTATTGGTGATGTGGGTGATTGTATAATTCATGATAGTGTGCCAGACTTTCTTGCTGATTTTCCAGGATATATTCCTAATGCAAATTTCAAAGCTACAGAATTTCTAAGACTACACGGCCTCACAGAGAATGATGTTTTGTGCTTATATGATTACCGCGATCCCAGTAATCCTGGTAAAAACTATGGCTCAGGAGGGTCAGACTGGGATTTGACCGCCTATGGCAATCCAACTATTCTGGACACTGATTTTCAGTATGAGCTGGTTGATGAACCACCCCTTGTAGTAAGTATAACAACGGATAAAGCAGCTGGTTATTCTCCTCTAGAAGTTAGAATAGAAGCTTATGCTAGGGGTGGAACAGGAAATTATGAATATAGTTTTGGAGTTAGCGAAGATGGAGGTCTTACCTGGGCATGGACTTCTTGGCAATCAGAAAACTTTTATCAAACTACATTAAGCACTTATACAGACAAAGAATATCTTTGGAAAGTCAAAGTCAGAGATGGTAATTCCGAAATAGAATCCGAAATTGAAAGAATTATGGTTTATGTGAGGCCTCCATCAACAATTTTAATCTCTTCAAGCGCTTCAAATGGTATTGCCCCTAAAACCTTCAACTTTACTTCAGAAATTCCTTATGGTTTCCCTCCTTATGTATATTCATGGCAATGGCGACTAGAAGGCGGCGATTGGACAGTATTTGGTTCTCAGCAAAATGCCCAGTTGTTATTCCAGCAAGCTGGCAATTATGAGGTTCGCTGCCAGGTTAGATCAGAAGGCGGATATTACTATTCTAACACCTTGAAAATTGAATTAAATCAGCCTAGAATTGAAATAACGGCTGATAAGTATACAGGTGATTTTCCTTTAGAGGTTTCTTTTACTTCTTCACTGACAGGTAGCGCAGAAGCAAGCTATAGTTTCAGGTGGGAATATTCAAAAGATAATGGTGCTTGGCAGCTGTTTTCCCAGCTGGGAAATCCTACTTATACATTTACAGTTCCCGGGATTTACAAAATAAGGTGCACTGTAACTGATCAATATGGGAATTCAGATGTTTCTAATGAGATTATTATTTCAGAGGTTTTGGATGTAGAAATAGAAAGTGATTTAATTTCGGGAATTCCTCCTCTGACAGTTCATTTTACTTCTAGAGTAAAAGGCGGTTCAGCTCCTTATTCATATAGGTGGGAATACTCCAAAGGCGGAGGTCCCTGGATTCAATTTTCAACTGAGCCGAATCCTGAATATACATTTGAGTTAGAGGACAGATACAATATAAGGTGCACTGTAACTGACAATCTTGGAAAGCAGGATGTTTCGAATATTCTAAAAATAGTAGCTATGAGAGGTATTCCTTTTGTAGCACATGAAGGAATTCAAATTAGGGTGAAAAGGAAGAGAATATGATTAAAAAAACCTCTTGTCTGTCTTTAGGATCTGGAAAATATGCTTATACGAATCCCTATAAGGATGATTTTTCGCAATATTTCTATCTTGCTACTATACTGAGATTAACAACCAACAATAGCGGTTCTATAATGCTGAGAAAAGAAGTCTCAGAACCGGGTTATGCTTTGCGATTTAATGGAGAAAACTCGTATGTGATTACAGAAGATAGTGGTTTAGGGTGGTTTAATACAGATATTACTATACGAGTTTGGTATAAACCTAATGCTTTTGAACATGATAGTTTGCTGCTTGCATGCGATAATGGTAACGGATTTTGGCTTAAACTGTTAGAGGGAAAAAGATTGTGCGCTGGGGGCAGTGATAGAACTATAATTACTGCCGACCCCGAATATGATTTAACAGATACAGAGCATTGGTATCAGTTGGTTTATACTCGTAAATATGTATGGAGGTTTCCGGGGTTTATTGACAACAGGTTATATATTAATGGTGCTTTAGTGAAACAAGAAATAGAAGAAGGAGCTTTAACAAGTTATGCTATATTTCCTCCATATTTAATTGGAGGCTCTCCTGAAGGCATGGTTTGTAACGGCGCCATAGATGAAGTTGCTGTTTATTATGATGCTTGGGATGAAACAATGGTTTCACAAGACTATAATAATGGCCAGGGAACTAGAGGCAAAAGCACCGATTCAAGTTTGGTTGCTGGTTATCATTTAGATGAAGGTAATGGTAATGTTGTAGAACCCTATGATCGGTTTTTTATGAGTTACGGAACAACATATAATACTCAATGGATTGAAGGTTTGATAGGAATAGAAAATGTTCCCTGGGTTCTGAATCAATCTTATGATTGGCGTTTTGGAAACTATTTAACCCTATCTGGAAACTTTACTGGAGGTAGTGAGATTAGAGTTTCGGTTTCGCCTTTTTTAATGTTTATTGGCCCTATTGAACTTAAAATACTTTTTGAGTTGCTTGTAGACTTTCAGAATCAAATGGCACTAATTTTTCTAAATGGTGCTCCTAGTGTTGGGTTCACTCCGAGCGAATTAGGGGAAACTGAGCAAGGGTTTTTCCAATTAGGAGGTTTTTGGACGGGAAAAATAGAAATGTTAGTTATAGACAATAAGAAACCTGATTGGCTGAACATGGGCGACCCGGGAACTTGGCATCATTTTTATCTTACAGGAGACACGCCTTTATTTACATATCCAGAAAATACCACTCAATTTTTACATTTTTACGATTTTGATAAAATAGAAAACGGTTGGATATTGGATTTGGGTTCTAACCCTAAAAATTTGCTTCTAGTTAATATACAGGAGCTAGAGCCTGGATTAACAGGTTACCTTCAAGGTCTTCCTTTTATAGCTCATGAGGGGCTTAAAACCAGAATTGAATACTAAAAGGAGGTGAAAAACATGAGTTTTGAAGACGAGACGGGGAAGTTTGTAAGTTATACCCGGGATCAGTGGTATAAGGAACTTTTTGCTCGCCTGCGAAAGTTCCTTAGCGAGAAGTCAGCGATAATACTTCTTGCTAAACATCATCAAGAACAAGGAGGCAATCTTTGGAGTAGAAAAAATATTGCCTTGTTTGGTATCAAAGCGAGTAGAAACTGGAAAAAGAGACACGCAGGCGATCCAAGATATAAAATTGCATGCGGTAAGACTTTTGAGGTAATCACTGATAAGGTAATTTACCTTACTGATTGTTTTAGGGCTTATGCTAATCTAGATGTAGCGATTGAAGATACTTTGAACTTTCTAAAATATAACTATCCCAAAGCACTTTACGAGCCACTGATTAATGGCGACCCTGAGGCGTTCGCTAAGGGTTTAATCATTAAAGACCCTAAAACAAATATAGGGCCTTATATGACAGCGCCTAAGGGTGACAAGGAATATCTTAAGGCTTATCAGTGGATCCTCAAAAACCTAGAAAAGTGGAGGTGAAACCATGAAAGAGCAAGAAGGCAGTATAACTTTAAGCTTTAAGCCCGGCGATCTAATCTTTATAAGGGAATCTAACCTTGCAGCTTGGTTGATAAGGTATTGGACTAGAAGAGGTGCTCCTAGTTGGGAGCCTGATGGATTTAATCATGTAGCTATTTGTATCAAAGGAGCAAAATGGCTTTCTGCGGAACCTTCTGGGGTAAAAATAGTTTCTATAACAGAACTTATCAAACGAGCTCGTTGCTTTTATATTATGAGATATGAAGGAGAACAAGCTGAAAAGGTGTTTGAGGTTGCTGATATAGCTTTGAAGCTTGCTGTGGGTAGGCCATATGATTTTCTAGGGATTATAGGCTTTGTTATGCATAGATTGTTGAACATAAAAGTGAATTGGGGAAACAAATGGTTTTGTTCTGAACTTTGCACTCAAGCCTACATAGAATTCTTTGCCAAGCATGGTGTATGTTTTGAAAACAGGGACCCTGCTGATACTACCCCTAACGATATGGCCAATTGGGCCCTAAGAAATGGATTTAGGATTGTAAGTGTTGTTGAAATGTTAAAACATTAGGAGGAAGCATGAGACTAGTAGAATTAACCGCTCCTGTTTATGATGCCAAAACAGATAAAAATTTTGCTACAATCCTAGTATCAAATAGGTGGAAAGTAACTATTAATGAATCTCCAGAGCCAGGCGAACCAACAGCAATTGCCGAAACAACTAAGCTTATAGGAGGCAGGTTTACAATATTATCAATAAATGAGGATATTTACATAGCTTTAAACTCAGCCGATAATGATGCAGCCGTTGCAAACTTGTTTAACGAGGCTGATTGGACAGAAGGCACCGAAACTCAAAGGTTATTAATTAAAGCTGGAACTATGTTTGTCTTAAGCTTGAAAGAGCTTGATGTTAGGCGCATAGATGTTGTAAGCGCCTCTACTACAAATACAACCACTGTGTTTGTAGCATACATAGGAGGTTGTGAGGTGTAATGAGGATTTTGGCGATTGATACAGGTGTTGGAACTGGCCATGTCCTAGATCTAATACATTCTGGTATTAATGTTGATTATTATATCCCTTGGTTTGCAGCTTCTCCAGATGAAAAACCTCATTTGCTTCTGTCAGGTATAGCAAATAAGGTAATATATCCAGAAGAGGATTATGATTTGGTTGTTGTTTTGGATGTAGGTTATCATTCGTTTGGAATGCCTTATTCCGTTAATTATTCTCCTTTGTTTTCTAAGCTTGAAGTAGATAGGGTTTTAGCTAAGTCAGTTTTTAAGGATTTGGGAATCCCTGTTCCTGATTACAAAGTAATTTCAACTAAGAACGATACTTTACCCGAATATCCAGAACTTGTTTTAAAGACAAATTGGAGAGGCAGTTTTGAAACTAAGGTAATGAAACGAGAAGAAGCTGAGCGCTTCCTCAGAAATATTTCTATTGTTCCTGCGAATCCTATAATAGCAGAACAAAAAATTGACGGTTATGAAATAGGTTTTGATCTGATAGTTTCAGAAGATGGTGCTATAAAGAATTGCTTTTATGGGTTTGTTTATAAAGCTACTGTTTTGAAAGCATGTAATATAGAAAACATTCCATATGGCATAGGAATTTATCTAAAAGCTTTGGCACAGCTTGCTTATGAGTCAGGTTTTAGAGGAATGTTTTCAGCTGAGTTTATTGTTTCAAGAGAAGGGCAACCTTATATCATGGAGGTTGCGGCTAGGTTTCCTTATATTACAAGCTTGATTTATACTTACAATTATGGTTTTTACAATATATTAAGAGCTATAACAAGCGATTATATTCTTCCTGATTTAGGAGATTGGTTAGTTGGAATACCGGTTTTCCGAACAGATCAGTGGGGCGATGTAGTTTTGGATGAGCTTGATAATCATGTAATTCAAGTTGGAAAATATCAAGTAGTGCTCAGCCAGATTTACAAAATAGGTAATAAATACAAGGTAATGGATTGGCCTTTAAAGTGGGTTGGTGTTGCTTATGGTTCGCATACTGATCTTAAGATTCTTCTAGAAGATATGACTTCTCAATTGTTAGGTTCTAATATTCCGTTTGAAATTGAACCTAATAAGCTATTAGAGACAAACGAATTTTTTGGGAGCGTATGAGAAAAGTATTGACATTTCCTTTTCGTGTTATACTAAGCGAGGAGGATATTCGGTTAGTAGATGAAAAAGGCAATATTTATATGTTGAGCAGAGAACTAGGCTGGTGGGATAATAAGGCGATATATATTTACAAACCTGGTTTAAGCGGTATAGAAAAGTTAGGAATCTTACTTCATGAAATTATTGAAATGCTCTTAGAAAAGCTTTTTGTTCCTCATAAAATAGCTCATTTTGTAGCTAATGTTTTTGAAATGATCTTTACTTTAGGTAAAAGCAAACTAAGTTGGGAGGTTAAAGATGGCAATCATAAAGAAAGGTAAAGGTAAGATAACAGGTGTCAATAAAAGTGGAGAAATAATTGTAAATGAGAAAGGGGAACTAGAACCTAAATTTGAAGATGTAGAAGCTCAGGAAAAGGAAGAGGAAAAGGATGAGGAGGAAGAGATTTCACGATGGATTGCTGCAGGTTGGAAAGATATTGAAGCAATAAAGCTTTGGAAAAAAGCTGATTGGGAAGATCCTTTTATTGCTCTTAAGTATTTTGAAATGGGTTACGAGCCAGAAGAGGCCAAAAGGATATTTTTTGAAATGGCCAGAAAGGAACTATGAGATGCACACGAACCAGCATATATTTTAGTGGGAGGTAAAAACATAAGAAAAAAATAGAAAGAATTGCTAGGCAGATTAGAGAAGCTGCTAGGGAGTTGGAAGGTGATGAAATTCTCAAAATGGCTCAAAGAGCTAGAAAACTATGTCTAAAAAATTAACAAGAGCCTTAGAGTTCACCCTTAAGTTTTCCAACCCTGGAAAGCTAAGGGAACTAGAGGAATTTGCTGAGAAGGAGAACCGGAAAGCTGAGGTGTTTAAGTGCTTACGATGTGGTTTCAGCTCTGATGCTGATCATGTTGGAGCTTTAAACATTCTCAGCCGGTTCTATGAGGAGCTTGAGGTCCCTCATGTAGGGAGAATCAGGGATGGATAACCTTGAGCTTGGGGAAAGTTATCAAACTTCTTACAATGGCTTCCAAAGAATTGAAGAAACTTTCTGTAACACCTTTAAGCTTTACAAATGCTGAAGCACTTGGAAAATGTTTTGAAGATTATTGGAAAGAAATAAAGAATGCTTTACCTAAGAAATATCAATCTCTCTTTTTGAACCTTATGGCAGCATATGATTCTGGAATGGCTCTCGGAAAGGCATTAGTGGGGCTTCCTACACGCACAACTCGTATAGCTGAAGTGGACGAACAAATGCAGCTTATTGCTGTTTCATTAGGAGTTCCTGTTGAATTTCTCAATAGCTTAGTTGAAGCCATAAGAAAAGTTTGCCCGGATTTAATTGAAGAGAAGAGTTATGTCAAAAAAGATATTCTAGAACAGGCCCGTCAAATTTGTCTTTCTAGATTGCCCCGGGTTGTTTATGAGTATGTGAAAGATGTTCCTGTTAACTGGGCTTATTGGACTTTGGACCCTACTGTTAAAGCCGAATATGTAAATGGCGAAGTCCTTCTGAATGCAAATGATAAGGTACTTGCTGAAGATCTTTATGAATGTGTTTTTGTTATAGCACATGAATATGCGCATGCGTTTGATGATAGAGTGCAACTTACTGGAAGGATTAATCAGATATTAGATAATATTAGAGAAAAACTTTATCAATCATTGGATCGGTTTGGAAAAGAAGAGTTGGAGCATTTAAGAGTTGAATTTTACAGAGTGATGAGACTTATTGGTTCTCTTGTTGAAGATCCGGATATTCAATCATATCTGAAGATATGGGGCGAAGGTTATTTTGAAGAACAAAGTAGAGTTGCATTGGAAACTGTGTATTCTAAACTCCTAGAAAAAGCTGAAGAATATGTTCCAGTATTAGGAGAAGCGTTTGCCGAGGCTTTGGCACATTATGTTGTAGGTGGCGATAGTGAAAATATGACTGAACTGGAAAAGTCTATTGTTGGGATTTTAAGTAGGACTTTATCTTCAAAGAATTTGAGAAGAGGATATCTTAGGAGATAAAACAATGAAAGAGAAAAGAGCAGGCGTTTGGCAAATTCCTATTGGAACCGATCTTATTTATGGTTGCTTATCTCTAATAAACAAAAGTAAAAATACAAAATGAACAAGAAAAAATTTGTTCGTTCTATAGAAAAAGCTTTTAGAGCCCTGCCGGAATATTTAGCTTGGTCCAACGCTGTTAAACTTCAGCATTGTTGCTGGAAGGATTGCCCAGTAACAGGCGATATAGTTAAACTTGAGGCCCATCATTATCCTTTTACCCTTTATGAAATCATTGAAAAAATTGTAGAAGAAAATCCTGATAAATCTGCTTATGAGATCTTGGGCATAGTTATAAAGAAGCATTTGGATGGAGAAGTAGAAAGCATAACTTTGTGTCCTTATCATCATGAAATGTTCCACGAACTAGTCAAAAAACATAAGAGCCCTTCTCAATACCTGGAGGAGTTTTAGCGTGTTTCGTGTTATTCGGCCCAAAAAGAAGGTCCTTGATCCTAGCATGTTCAAGGACGGCAAACTACTTCCTGAGTTAAAGAAAAAAATAATCTCAGAAGCTCAGGCTTATGCAAAGGAATTAGGCTTGAAACCAGAAGATATTGTAGGGATCTACATTATAGGCTCCTCAGCGGGTTATAATTGGTATTTTGACGCCGATATAGATGTTAATGTTCTGGTAAACTGGGATAAACCTCCTACTCTTAAAGGTCCTACTGTTTACAAAGCGCATTATGATTCTAAAATTGTTGAAAAACCAGTTACTTATTACTTTACCTCAGATATGGGTTCTCCTGTAAATATATATGATGTTTTGAAAGGGGAGTATATCGTCGGCCCCATTGGATTGCAAGAAAAATTGGATAAAGAAACACTTTTGGCGGTTAAAGAGTTTCTAAAAAAAATAGAAATTTGCGCAGGTGAATTAAGATTGGATATATACGAGTATAAAGACGCTAAAAGAGAATATGAGGAAGCCCTCTTATATGGTGATAAAGAAGATATAGAGAAATACGAAGAAGAATTAAAAAGAGCTCAAGCTGAGGTTGAAAAAGACATTTTAACACTAAAGCTACTTTTTAAACAGATTGCTACATATAGAGCTATGGTGGGCGAGGTGCTCACTAGGAGCCTGAGCAATGCTGTATATAAAGGTGTTGAATATTCTTCATTTAAGACCATGATTAAAAATATTTCTGAATTTTACAAAAGTTTTAGGAAGGGCGAAATGAGTTTTGAGGAACTCATAGAAAAAATAGAGAATGAGCTATGAAGCTTCTCTTAAATCAACAGGAGGTGAAACTTTGAAATTAGTGTATAACCTCAAAAACGACTTATGGTCAGTATATATTGGCAATGATATGATAACTGTTATTGATAGAGAACATCCTTACGCTAGAGAGATTTTGCGAGAAGGATTGGCTTTTGAGGATGAAGAATTCGGAAAGAAGCTTGGTTCGGTTATTACTAAAAAGATAGCTGATTTTAATTTGGAATTTCTCTTAGCGAAAGAGGAAGGCAAGGCTAAGATAACAAAAAAGGCCGCTATAGAAACAGAGACAAGAGCGCGAAAAGTAGCTGAGATAAAGAGACATTATCTTAGAAACAAAGAAAAATATGAAGAGATTGGTTTTAAGCTTCCTGATAATGAAGACGAAATTACTGAGGAACACCTAGTAGAAATGCGAAAGCTCGATAGGCTATTAGAGTCTCGAGACAAAGCTAGGGAAATGTTGAGTAGTTTTAATATTACCGATATAACGCAAAGGGCGGCTTTTCCTATGTTGAAGCAGGCTTGCGAAGAAACAATAAAGGAGTTAGAAACTGCTGGTATTGAAACTAAGGAAATTAAGGCAAAATTGAAGTTTTATGAAAAGCTTTTGAATATCAATGGAACAGGCGCGCTTTAGGATTTTGTTTTATCCAGAGCATGATGCTTGGGTAATTGTAGATGTCAAAACAAATACTCAGCTGATATATCATTTGAATCAAGTAGAGGTTGATACTATTATGTATTGTGCTTATCTTTATAAGAAGGTTGATAAAAACATAACTTGGGAAATGCTTTCAGATGAAGATAGAGAAGAATTGCTTAGTTGGTTTGAAAATGAAGTTTTTCCAAGTAAATATTTTGGCAAGTTAATTCTTTCAGATGTTTTAGAGGAAATAGGAAACGCAAAAAACTTAAAAAACAAGGAGGTAAAACCATGGGAGAAAACATAAGAAAGATAGCTAGGCTTCTCAAAGAAGCCGCAAGAGAACTGAAAGGAATGGGAAATCCTAGAAAAGCTGGGCTATATAGAAGAGCTGAAGATATAGAAGAATTGGACGACGAATGGGACGAATGGATAAAAGCTGGATTCACCCCTGAGGAAGCAGCGCAGTGGATAGAGAGGGGAATTGATGACCCTGAGGACGCCCTAAGAGAGTCCAAATATACAAAAGACCTAGAGGACCTTTCCCAGCTGGATGAACTGGGTTTGAAGCTATTGAAGGAAGGGAAATGGGAGGAGTTTAATCAGCTCCGTGCAAAATACAATTGGATCCCCTTTAATCTGGCGGATGCCGATCTAAGAGGGATTGATCTAGTCCCATCACATCTGCGCGATATTGATATGGAGCATGGGCCCTTGGACCGTGAGAAAAGAGAATGGGAAGCTACTGTTGAACTATGGGATTCCAATTTGAGGGGGATCAACCTAGAGGGGGCCCAACTACCGTGCGTTAATTTGTTGGGTGCCGACCTAAGGTATGCTAATCTAAGGGGGGCCAATCTATGGGAGGCTAGTTTATCATGGGCTAATTTGGAGGGTGCTGACTTGAGAAATGCCAATCTGGTGGGTGCCAGTTTAGCAGAGGCTAATCTACAGGGAGCCGATCTAGAGGGTGCGGACCTTAGGTATGCTAATCTCTCATATGCAGACCTCACGGGCGCCAAAATAGAAGGTGCCGACTTCCGGGGTGCTGATATATATGGTGCTAAGGGATTAGAGGGAATAAATATAGAGGATCTAATGGAGTAGTTAAACTCCAGCACTAATTCTCCAACCTATAGTATTATATTATCTATAGGCAAAAATAATATGACCATGAAGAAAGAAAGCAAAGAAAACATGGATGAGGCGAGGGTAGCTCTCTTCCCCCAGGAAAGAAGACGAGAGGTATTTTAGGAGGTAAAATCATGAGAGAAAACATAAGAAAGATAGCTAGGCTTCTCAGAGAAGCCGCAAGAGAGCTGGAAGAAATGGGAAATCCCAGAAAAGCTGGATTATTCAGAAGGGCTGAAGAGGATACAGACGAATGGGACGAATGGGACGAATGGGACGAATGGATAAAGGCCGGATTCTCTGTTGAAGAAGCAAAGGCCTGGGCCAGCTATGGGTTTTCCCCTAGTGCGGCCCTGGAGTGGAAAGAGGCCGTACCTGATCCTGGACTGGCCGATATATGGTCTGAAGCCGGGCGAGACCCCCACAGGGCCGCGGAATGGATAGAGGCAGGGGTCCTCTATCCACAGGAGGCCGATGAATGGCTATACCAGGTGGGAGCAGATGGCCCCGAAGAGGTAAAAAAGTGGCAAGACGCCGGTTTTCCGCTCTGGGGTGCCCGACTATGGGTAGAGGCAGGCGGAGTAGCCGATCCTGAGCTAGCCGGAAGGGAATTTGAAAAATGGGAGAAAAAAGGATTTAGGTTTTGGGAAATTATTAGGTGGCTTAAAGCTGGGATAAAAGATCCGGATGATCCCAGCCTTCAAGAGTGGATTGATGCAGGAATCTTGTCGGGGGACGCGGCAGAGTGGCATGAGACCAACTTCACTCCTGAAGAGGCTGTAAGATGGGTTGAAGCTGGGATTGATGATCCTATGGACGCCTGGTGGTGGAGGCGCTTAGTGTCAACCCCTAAAAAGGCTCTGGAATGGATAAGGGCTGGAATAAATGATGTGCTCGAAGTCGAAAAGTGGATAAAAGCTGGCATAACTGATCCGGAAGAGGCTAAGAGAAGAAGAGACAGGGGCGAAACTCCAACTAAAACCTCAAGTAGGCGTTATTCTCTGAGAAGAAGGTATTTTAGGAGATAAAATCATGAGAGAAAACATAAGAAGAGCTGTCAGGCTTCTTAGAGAAACTGCAAAAGAATTGCACGAACTTCCAACGCTGGAAAGGGTGTTTACTGGAAAAATAACAGAGAAAAAAGGCTACCATTATGAAGATACCGGAAAACCGGTATTGGCTAATGAAGAATGTTTCAAGGTTACCATTCCAAGCTGGCCCGGTGAAGACGAGGAACTGTATTTCAGATACAAAGAAGAGGCCGTTAAATTTCTAGATGAAGAATTTGAAGATTGGATTGATTATGCTTAGAGATTTCCTGATACTGACTATGTTGGAGCTTTAAACATTCTCAGCAGGTTCTATAAGGAGTTTGAGATCTTTCATGTAAAGGAAATTATGGGAGGATAACCTTGCTTAAAAAAGAATACGAGGCGCTTAAAAAAGAAGCAGAGAAAGCTGGGTATAAAACTATCTTGGAATATCTAAAAGCCGAAGGAGGAAACTGGGATTTTGATCCTAAAAAGTTTATAGAAGAAATGCAGAATAACTTTGTAGATGCTTGTGCTATGGGCGCTGAGAAAATATTTGAGAAAGGAAAATGGAATCCCGTAACAGATACTTTTGAGGATTTCCTCCGACAGGGACTTAAACTTCTCGAACTTAGAAGAGAAGAGGTTAAGGAAAAAAGAAAAGAAAAAGGTAAATCGTTCAAAGGTTTATATGAAAATAGAGTTCCTGATTTACTTGACGAATTGAATCCTGCTCTGGAATTGGAAATAGATGATGAAGAGTTGGACATGTATGAAGAAATAATTGAACTTTCAAGGAAGGCTATTATAGCCTACATGAATGGAGCTTTCTGATATGGAAGAATTCCTTGAATTAGAACCAGAATTTGAGGAATCTGAAAGCTCAATTTTTGAATTTAATTGGAAAAAATGGAAAAAGGCCGGTTGGAAAGACGAAGATATTGCCCGGGAATGGTTTGAGAAAGATTGGTTCCCCTATTCTGCTAAAAAGTGGTATGATGCTGGTTGGAGAGAGCCGGAAATAGCCAGGACCTGGTATCATGTTTGGTATTTAATAGGACCCTTAGAGGCATTTAAATGGTACTCTGCTGGTTGGAGAAATCCTTTTCACGCTAAATATTGGTTTGAGCACGGTTGGGATGACCCTGTTGAAGCTTACAGATGGTATAATAGCGGTTGGCATTTATATGCCGAAGAGGCTCTGAAAGCATTGGAGCGGGGTTTAGAACCTTATGAAGCATTAGCGCTTCCTGAATATGAAGATGTTGCATGGGTTAAGCTGATTATGCAGGCCGCAAAGCTTGCTAAAAAAGCTGTTAAAATTTTAAATAGAAACTTAGGAGATAAAACCGTGAGAGAAAATATAAGAAGGATAGCTAGACTTTTAAGAGAAGCCGCAAAAGAGCTGGAAGCAATGGAAAATTCCAGAAAAGCTGGGCTATATAGAATGGCTAAGGATACAGGCAAATGGGACAAATGGATAAAGGCCGGATTCTCTGTTGAAGAAGCAAAGGAATGGGCTAAGTGGCCCAAGTTTACGCCCGAAGAAGCCGCGGCTTGGAAAAAAAGTGGCTTTTCTCCACTGGATGCTGTAATATGGTATAATACAGGAATGACCCCTGAAGAAGCGAAAGAGTGGAAGGACGCCGGATTTTCGCCTAGTATCCTCCTATGGTTAGATGCAGGTGGAGTGGACGATCCTGAGCTGGCCAGAAGGGAAATTGAAAAGTGGAAGAAAAGAGGTTTTAATTATTTATATGAGATTATAGAGTGGATGAAGGTTGGGGTTAAAGATCCAGATGAAATCCTAGAGTGGATTGATGCAGGAATCTCGCCAAGGGACGCGGCACAGTGGTATGGACTCGGCCTCACTCTCCAGGAAGCAAAAACATGGATTGATGCAGGAATCTCGCCAAGGGACGCGGCGGAGTGGTATGATCGTGGGTTCACTCTTGAAGAGGCTGTAAGATGGATTGAAGCTGGAATTAAATCTCCTTTAGAAGCTCAGTGGTGGGAAATGAGAGTGTCAACTCCTGAAAAAGCTCTAGAGTGGAAAAGGGTTGGAATAGATGTGGTTAGTGCCGGAGAATGGATAACAGCTGGCATAACTGATCCGGAAGAAGCTGCGGAATGGATTAATTTTGGGTTTACTTCCCCATTTATTGTCAGGGAATGGTGCGATAACGATTTTACTCCTAGAGAAGCTGCGGAATGGGTTAAATGGATTAGTTTTAGGTTTACTTCTCCATCTATTGTCAGGGAATGGCGCGATAGCGGTTTTACTCCTAGAGAAGCCGCGCGCTGGCATAAAAGAGGTTTTAGTCCAGAAGAGGCTATAAAGTGGTCTAAAACCGGAATTAGTAATCCAAAAGAGGCTGAAGATTGGATTCATGCTGGCATAACTGATCCAGAAGAGGCCAAAAGAAGAAGGAACAAGGGTGAAACTCCAATGTCCCTTCTTTTTCAAACCTCAAGTAGGCGTTATTCTCTGAGAAGGAGGTATTTTAGGAGGTAAAACCATGAGAGAAAACATAAGAAGGATAGCTAGGCTTCTTAGAGAAGCCGCTGAGGAATTGGAAGTTTCTGGGCAAACGATTGCTTTTGATGAGAGTAAAATAGAAGAAATAAGAAATTTGATTAAAAGAATGTGGCAAAAATTTTTAAAAAATAAAGATAAGTTTCCTAAGGAAGTATGGAGTGATCTATGGAATTGGTCAAGGGTTGATAATCTTCTTAAATCCCTTGCGCGTGAACTTGGTGCTGCTCAGATTCTGTTGGAACCAACAATTGATTGGATTCCCGAACCAGATATAGAATTTAGACATAAGCTTTTGAGAACTTCTGAAAAAGATTGGGTTTATGATGATGTTCCTGAGAAAGAACTTATGGGGTATTTAGTAGAAATATATCATTCTGATGGCGATTATACATTAAAATTTGAAAAAATATAAACAAAGAGGTAAAACCATGAGAGAAAACATAAGAAGGATAGCTAGGCTTCTTAGAGAAGCCGCTGAGGAACTGGAAAGTTCCTATAGAACTGTTCTGCTTCCCTCTAAAAGGGCTAGAGCATATAAGAAAGCTGAAGAGGATTTTGATTTAGACCCTGAAAAACTTATTCTGGATATGTGGGAAGAACGCGGATATACCAGAGAAGAAGCTGAAGAAGTGATCAAATCTGAACTTAAAGATTGGAAAGCGTTTGGATTTACTTCTAAAGAAGCTAGAGATTGGATTGAATCGGGATTTAGGGCTAAGGAAGCTAAGGCTTGGCGTGAAGCTGGTTTTGATGATCCTTACTTGGCTAGTTCATGGGTTGAATTTGCGTTTGAACCAGAGGAAGCTAAAGCTTGGGGCCAGGTTTTGGAAAACTTTATCGATCCTACAATTGCAGCTGATTGGTCGACTTATGGTTTTTCTCCTGAAGAAGCAGAAGAGGTAATTCGAAAGTTTGAAGATATTGTTAGTGATCCTAGAGATGTCTTAAATTGGATTATTTGTGGTTTTACTCCAGAGGAAGCAGAAGCATGGATCAAAGCCGGAATAAGTGATCCTTTTGAGGCCGAAGGAAGAAAAGATAGAGGAGAAACCCCAACTAAGATTTCAAGTAGAAGATATTCTCAGAGAAGGAGATATTTTAGGAGGTAAAACCGTGAGAGAAAATATAAGAAGAGCAGCTAGGCTTCTGAGAGAGGCTGCTGAGGAATTGAATAGAATATATGTTGTTAAAAGGGGGCAATTAGAAGAGGAATTCGAAGACCTAACAAAGAGAGAAGTAGCGGACAAGTTAATAGGTTTAGGGAATGCTATACCAGTTGATCTTCCAGAAGAAAATGGTAAATTTATTGTGGAGGAAGTGTTCGACGGCGATAGAATATGGAAAGGGGGAACGATTGTTTTGGAAGGGATATTAGAGTGGTTAGGTAAGCGTTTCCTGTATGCGGAGTGTTGGATAAGGCTTCACCCCAGTGGACACTGGGAAGTAAAAAATTTACTTGTTCGCTATCCTGATACAGTCGGCGAGTATATTGAAGATGATATAGCCTATTGGTCGCCATTCAGCTGGGAACATTATAGCAAGGAAAGGCGAAAAGAGATAATGTCTACGGGCGAACCTATTAGAGAAGAATTTCGCGAAGCTTCTTTGCGTATGACTGCTCCTAGAGACAGGCGTCCTCCTAAAAAGTGGTGGGAACGCTGTATAGAAAGGGCAAAAAGTTTTGCAGATGATCCGGAAAGCTTTTGTGGAGGTTTGTGGCACCATCCTGAGGATTTCCCGGGCGGAGAAAAAATGAAAGAAAGCTTTGGAGAACCAATAAAAAGGTCTTCAATCATGCGCAGAAGAAGATATAGGAGAATCCTATGACGCAATGGAGAATTTCCCGAACTCCTATTTGGTTTGAAATAGGAGAAAAAGTTATTCATAAATCTAGACCGAAACTTACAGGTATAGTAGAAGCAATGTGGACAGATCATAAGATGGCCCAAGAATTCGCTCAGGTTTTATGGGATGATGGTTCTAGAGATATTTTGCCCACTGATCAATTACAGAAATATGAAGAATTTCAAACCCAAATATGGCATCCTGAACCTAGTCCAAGAAAAGAGTTTCAAATAAGACGAAAGCTAAATAAGAATGAAATAGATACAGTGGAACTAAGAGCTGTTTTGGAAGCTCAAGGTTTTACAGAAGAAGAAATCAAGGAAAAAATAAAGGATTTGACAAGGGCCGAAGTTTATGAAACCCTGGAGGGTTGGAAAGTGTTTGAAACCAATGGTAGAAGGTTTGTTTTAAGAGGAAAGCAGCTTTTGGAGGAATAGATCATGACTAAAGTTATAAGGAGAGTAAAGATTGTGGAAAGTTTTGAGGAAGAGGAGAAGCTTTTGAAAAAAATTGAAGCTTTAGGTTATAACCCGAATATGTTATGGACATTGCCTGCTAAAAATGGTTCTGAGATAATATATTTTGAGGATAGAGGCAGATGTGTTTGTTTGGAATTAAGCAAAAATGGTAAGCTTACGCTTGTATCTGATATGGCAAAGGAAGATATGCAGTTTCTTTGTCAATTGACAGAAGGCAAAGACTTTGAGGAGGAATAACATGAGAAACATAGCAAGAAGAGTAATAGGCAAAGAAGAATATCCTACCCTAGAAATGTATATAGAGGAACTTCCTGACGATGTAAGAAACGCAGCAGCGAGAGTACGCGATCTATATGCCAGGATTACTGAGTTAAATAAAGAAATAGAAAAATTAAGAAGAGAAGCAAAACCTCTTATAGATGAAGTAACAGAATACGCTGAAAAGGAATACGGAGCGCGTGTTAGAAAAAATGTCAAAAATATTCAAGAAGCAGAAAAGATGTTAGAAGCTGCTAAGCATAAGTTCAGGTTTATTGCTAAAGGGCTTAGCAAGGGCGTATCTTTAATTGTGAGATTTTTTGAACGCCGTTCTCCCGTAAAAAAGGAGGTTTTAATTGAAGCTACTAGAAAGTATCTTGAAAAGGTTCTTAGAGAAGTCGGAGCAAATCTTGAAATGTATATAAGATACATGGAGGAATTTGACAGCTTGATAAAAGAACTAGAAGAAGCTACTGAAGTATCAAAAATAGAACAAGTTGAACTAAAAGTAAAAGAGGAAAGCTTTAGAAGACCCGCATATAGAAGACCCGCATATAGAAAACCCGCATATAGAAGGTATGCTGGCTTCAGAGAGTTCATATCTAATCTAGGGGAAAAGTTCAGAAGCTTTGTTCAAAAGGTTAAGGATTTCCTTTTTAATCTAACGCGCACAGAAGAGGTAGTAGAAGAAGCCTATAAGGAGCTAGAAGACGCATTATCTCTTGCAGAAGCCGAACCTATTACGGCTTCAAGAAGAAGATATGCAAAAACAGAAGAGGTTAGGTTGAATAGGGTTGCCATGCTTTTGCGGGAAGCCCTTAGAGAATTGAAAAGGAGATAAAATATGGAAGAGGAACTTGAAATGGATGAAAATCTTAGTCTGAATCCTGAAGAAATAAATGAATATATAACTGAGCTGGACAAAGAGGCCAGCCTGGAAAAATACTCTCAAGAGCTTGCTCCAGGTGAAGTTGCTACAAATAAGCAAACTGGAGAAACTTATACTGTTGAGAGTATAGATACTTCTGGCGTTGCAATAGTTGTAGATCAAACAGGGACAAGAAGAAAGATACATAAGGACTATTTACAGCGCCCAACAGCTTCCAGAAAAATAGCTCAGGATTTTGCTGGAGCCCCTGCTATTGGAATGGGTGGTACTCCAGCTCAGGCCCCAGGCGCAGCGCCTCCTACAGCGAAAGCACCCGTAGAAGAATCTGAAGGAGTATCAGAAGAGGAGCCTGAAATTGAAGTTACCGAACCCGCAACTCAGATTCCCGAATCTACAGAAGCTCCTATTGAAACGCCGGCCGCTCCTGAAATGGGAACTACTATTAGCCAACAGTTTCTTAAGGAGATATTTACGGATCCGAGGATAGCTCCTCTGATAGTTGAGCTTCTTGTTGAGAAGTTGACTTCTGGACAGCTTGCGGAAACCTTGCCAGAACCCGTTCTCGAAAATATGGCAAGTAGAGGTATAACGCCTCAGTTGGTTAAAAAGCAAGGATTTGAAATTATAACAAGGTTAGCTAGCAAACTTTACGAATGAGTATGAGTATGAGATATTCATTGCCAGTTGGACAATATGTATCTGAGATTTTAGGGTTTCCTGGGTTGTATGGCATTGTTCAAGAACTAGAAAAACAGATTGCAGAAGAATTCGATCTAATTGTTGAACCTGAGAATGAATATGTAGTTAGTAAAGAGGATTATGAGCAGCTTAAACGAGAGCTAGAGCAGATTTTAGGTTGTGAATTTGAAGGCGATATTGTATACTTTGACAAATGGGAAAGATACCCTAAAGCGCTTTTAATGCGTTCGTTACTTAAAAGTGAGTTTGCTGATAAAATCAGGGCGCATTATGAAACTATTTCTCAGCTTAAAGAAGAGGGTTTTGAGGTATTTGCCGAAACCGATAAGCGTGGTATAGTTCAGGTTGGCTCAACATATTTTAGATACAGGATAGCCGAAAAAGAAGATATTAAGCTGTTTAGGGACTTAGAGGAACAACTGAGCGTTTTGGCCTTGGAAACAGTTATTAATTGGTTTATAAGGGAATTTGTCAAGAAACATTTTGATGATAAGTGTGTCCTTAAGAGTGTTCGTATACTTGATATTAAAACTGCTCCTGAAGAAGTGAAAGCGGTTGAGGAGATTGATGAGCTTCACTTGAGGTTTATAGCCTTGATAGAAGTTAATGGAGAACTCAGAGAATATGAGGTTGAAACTATCAATTGGGTTGAAAAAAGCCTAAGGGAAAATTTGGATATTATTTTATAAAAGGGAAACGCTTCCATGAAAACCTCGATGGATTTTACTCAGCTTATCTTAGACAGATTAGATAAATTGGAGGGGAAGCTTGATACTAAATTAGAGAATTTCTTTGCTCAGTTCAATAACCGGCTCAATGCTATAGAAAATGAAGTAAATGGTTTGAAAGATCAAATTACTTATATGAGAATTCAGATATTTGGCAATGGAGGTAAAGGTCTTCAAAAGCGGCATGAAGAGTTAGAAAAAGTAGTAGAGGAGTTATGTGCAGCTAATAACAAATTAAAGATAAAAAAATGGGATGCATATAAAGAATGGGGCGCTTGGATCATAAGAATTGTTGGGATTATAATTATGAGCATAGTGGGTTCTTCTGTTTGGTGTGGATTTCCTAGTAATCATTTCAATAAAACGCAACAACAACTTGAAAATCCTATTAAACAAGGAGAAATTTTGAGATGATTAAGGAATCATATGTTCAATACACCCCGGGTCATAAAAACTCCAAAGGAGAACCTGCTCCTTGGACAATCCGGGATCACGAAACAGGGGAAATTCTGCAGTCTTACAAAACCAAAGAGGAGGCCGAAAAGGCTTTGAAAAGGATGAAGTATTTTAAACACAAGGAAGGTAAAACCGTGAGAGAAAACATAAGAAGAATAGCTAGACTTCTTAGAGAAGCCGCAAAAGAGTTGGAAAATAAGACTTATAAACGAAAGACAATACTATCCAGGAAAATAGGAAAATTTGATTCCGATCCTGAGAACCTAGAAGTCCAAAACGAAAAGACTGAGGCATTTCTTAAGAAATTCGATAAAATATACCAAGACACTCTCTCAAGAATAAATAATTATTATGGCCATGAATTTAAACATGATAAATATGGCTATAACTATGAATATGACTATGAATCGGGATGGTTTTATATACCTGTTCGTGTAAATTATAAATCGTTTCAAATGATGGTGGAGGAGGATGTTAGAGAAGAATTTGAAGAATTTAAGAGAAGACTTGAGCTTGAAGAACTTGAAAAATTTGAGAAAAAACTTCGGCGTGGGTGGCCTGAGGAAGATGAAGATGAGGAAAAAGAGGAAGATGAGATAGATTGGGAAGAGGAAATATATAAGAGGCTCGACGAAATATCCTCAAGACTCTCAAAGCTTATAGATGAACTACTAGATAACATAGAACAGGTAATGGGCCCAAAAAGCGTGAGAGTGGCGCACGAAGATGATGACGGATTTGTTATTGCTATATACTACCCCGTTTTAGCTGATATACATGACGCAATAGAAGAAATGAAAAGCCTAGAAATAAACGGCAAGTTGACTGCAACAAATATTATGAATATTCTACAGGACGCGGCAGATTTCTCTGTGGCCCGCAAAGAAAATTGGTATGAAGAGCTTATAGAGAAGCTAAAGTCTTTCTGTAGAGAAACGGAAAAGAAATTCAAGAAAGCATTTGATTTGATTCATGATTTTGAAGATTCATTATATGAAGAGCTTATTATTTAGATAAATTGTTGTAAACTCCAAGTTAAACTAAATGTAAAAGGATAATCTCATTTATTAGGAAGTAAAACCATGAGAGAAAACATAAAAAGGATAGCTAGACTACTTGAAGAAGCCGCAAGAGAGCTGGAAGAAATGGAGAATTCCAAAAAAGCTGGGTTATATAGAAGAGCTGAGAATATAGACGAATGGGTTGAAGAAGGTTTTAGCCCTGAAATAGCTAGAAAGTGGATTGAAAGAGGGTTTAAGCTTAAAGATGCTATAAAGTGGTTCGATGCCGGAATTAGAGATCCAAAAGAGGCTGAGAAATGGCTTGATTTTGGATTTAGTTTTTTAGATGCCGAAGATTGGTTTGATTTCGGTTTTACTCCAGAAGAAGCTGAGAGCTGGCGTAAGGAGGCTGAAATTTTTGATCCGGAAGAAGCCTGGAATTGGAGATTTATAGGAGTAAGCCCCGAAGAGGCTAATCAATGGCTTGAAGCTGGGTTTAGCCGTGAAGAAGCCGAAAAATGGATTGAAAGAGGTATAAATGATCCTGAAAAAGCTAAAAGAAGAGACAAGGGTGAAACTTCAACTAAAACTTCAAGCAGAAGAGGCCTTTTGAGGAGAAGGTATTTTGGAGGTAAATGATAGTGAGCAAAATAGAAAGAAGAATCAAAAAACATCCTCTTGAGAGATTGGTTTATCTGGTTAAACGGAGGCCTCAATACGAAATAGGTGATGCTAATCCTTCCAGAGATGACCTCGATATTGTTCAAAGAAAAGTACCGCCGATTGTTGATCCGGTTTCTCAGACTAAATGGTTTGAAAGTAGATATAAAGATATGAGGCATGTTCCTTTTACAGATCCTTTTTACTATGAGGATGTCTCTCCTAAATACCCTGGAGACAGGGGGAGAGAAATATTCCCCAGAACAAAGAATTGGATAGATTTATTAGGAGGTAAAACCGTGAGAGAAAACATAAGAAGAGCTGCTAGACTTCTCAGAGAAGCCGCAAGAGAGCTGGAAGAAATGGGAAATCCCAGAAAAGCTGGATTATATAGAAAGGCTGAGGATATAGACGAATGGCTCAAAGCGGGTTTTACTCCCGAAGAAGCTAAAAGATGGGCTTTTGATGTATTTCAATTTACTCCTGAAGAGGCAGCGCGGTGGCGTGATATAGCTGGATTTTCTGAACCGTTAGAGGCCTGGCTTTGGAAAGTCGTGGGAAGCCCTGAAGAGGTTAGAGCTTGGCTCGATGCTGGGTTTGAATATTTTGTAGAAGCCCTAGAGTGGATTCACAGCGGAGTAAGAGATCCTGAAGAAGCCGCAAGAAGAAGAGACAGGGGCGAATTTCCAACAATGGAGAAATGGCTCGAAGTGGGTTTTACTCTCGAAGAGGCCAGAGAGTGGTATGAAGTAGGATTTACTCCTAATGAATCTATATTGTGGAAGAAACGCGGATTTTCTGCAGTAGAAGCCGATAAATGGTTGAAACATGGCATTGAGTGCCCAGTCAGAGCCGCGAAATGGCGTGATATGATTGGAATTTCCGATCCGGGAGAAGTAGTAGAATGGCGTAGAGCAGGAGTATACTTTGCCGAAACAGCTAAAGAATGGATTGATGCCGGATTTGGCCCTAAAGAGGCTAAGCGTTGGATTGATGCCGGATTTGAGCCTGAAGAAGCTAAGCAATGGCTTGAAGCTGGCGTAACCGATCCGGAAGAGGCTAGGATAAGAAGGAACAGGGGCGAAACCCCAACTAAAACTTCAAGTAGGCGTTATTCTCTGAGAAGGAGGTATTTTAGGAGATAAAACCATATGGAGATAGAATATAAAACCCAAAAGTGGAGTTATGGAATTTTTTCAGGCGAAATTGTAATCTCAGGAGAGCTTCCACCGGATTATAAACTAGTTGGTTGGACGAGTTCTCCAGTAAAATGTTTTATACTTTTTCATGTGAAAGTTAATATACTTGTTTGGCACCCTGAAGTTAAAATAGCTTTTGAGATCCGCTAATGCCTACCAAAAAGAAACTTCCTAACCCTATTGCCGCCGAAAGCCCCTACGGGCCAATAATAAAAACTGCAGCAACGGGAGGCATGGCGTATTATCCCCCTAGGTGGTTTACGCCATTACTGAGTTTTGTTCACTTTTTTATTCCCTGGGATAGAGCAACCCTTAATAGCCAGATAAGATATTACGATACATTTCACTCACTAGTTGGAACTGCAGTTGATTTACATGCTGAGCTTCCTCTCTCGAGCTTTGAACTGAAAAATATTAGAGACCCGGTAATAAAGGCTTTTTATGAAGAAACCCTTGAACATATTGGCGCAGCTTCTTTAATGTTTGACATGCTTAGAGAATATTGGCTTTTAGGGGAAGTATTTGTTCACTTAAACTGGTCGGATCAGTTTGGAACCTTTACTAAAGCTGAAATCCTGATTCCTGAAAGGGTTAGGGTGAAAATGATTCCTTTGACAACGGAAGAAGAGGAACAATTCAAGTATGAATATCTAATAGACATGGAATTACTGAAACATACAAGCTCAGAGCTTCTAAAACAACTTCCAAGCGAAATAACAGTTGCGCTTACAGAAGGTAGAAATCTAGAACTTAATCCTCAAAATTTGATGGTAATGATGAGAAAAACATGCCCCTATGATGAAAGAGGAACTTCTATAGTACTTAGAGTGTTTAGAGAATTGATATACGAAAGCAAAATAATGGAATCAATGTATGCGATTGCTGATAGATGGATTTCGCCTAAGGAAATATGGAAAATAGGAGATTCTAATTATATACCAGATGAGCAACAGCTTGAAGATTTTAGAAGAATGCTTCTAGAAGCAGAAAATCAGCCACAGTTTACACTTGTTACTCACGGACTAACTTCTGTTGACATAGTAGGTGCTTCTGGAAAATGGCCTAATCTTCAAGCAGAATATGATTGGGTAGAAAAAAGAATACTTGCAGGATTGTTCCTTAATAAAGCTATGATTCATGGTGAAGGTCCCACTTACGCAACTGCTAGCATAGGATATAGAACCTTGATGTCGAAATATCTAGCCGTAAGGGCGAAACTTGAAAGGGTTTGGAAGGAAAAATTCTTTTTACCTATTGCATTAGCAAACGAGTTTTATGAAACTTCAGGTGGCGAAACTAGAGTAAGAAAACCTTATGCTGAAAGGGTTCCTGTTATACCGGATTTTGAATGGCGCCATAAAGCCGATCTGATGGATGATCAATCTTATAGAAATCTGATCATGCAGCTGAGACAGCGGGGTGATGTTCCTATGGAAATTATTTCTGAAATAATAGGTTATGATATAGAATATATCCAGGAAGCCTTAGAAAGGGAAGCAGGTACTATACTTGATCCCGCGTTTAGAGAATTTAAGAAAAGAGAGATGGAATTAGGACTTAAATCAGTTCCTAAACCTGCTTCTATAACAGGAACCCCTGAGTTAGTTCCATATGATGAAATTATGAAAGAAAATGCGAAAGAGATAATAGAAGGAGCCTCTGAGATTTTAGGCGCTAAGGAAACCGAAGAAATAGTGAAAGAAGTTGAAGCTTCTATTCCTGAGGACGCTAAGTTTGGACTTATTTCCAGAGGAATGCATAAAAAAGCCGATGCAGCCGCTGAAGCTTTAAAAATAAATAATCCGTATATTCAGGCTATAGCCAGTAGATTAAATGGAGAACAACTCAAAAAAATATTAAGTGATTCTGAGTATTACAATCGGATACTTGCTGCTATTAAGAGGAACCCTGAAAAAGAAAGGAAAGATTTATATGATAAATTTTCTCAAAAGGAGGAAAAACAATGAACCTGTATACCTTGAGGGCAAAATATCAGAAGCAGCTCCAGGAATTGGAGCTGAAAATAGCTTCTGTAGAAACTAGGATTTCTAAACTAAAAAAATTTGCTGTTGAAGCTGTAGATCCATTAATGAAAGAGACGCAAGAAAAGGAATTAAAAGACGAAAAGAGTTATCTTGAAGAATTAAAGCAGAAGAGAACCCTCTTTAAGTTTTACCTAGACAAAATACAGCTGTTTCTGGAAATAGAAAGTAAGTTTAAGCAAGGACTAATTCCGGCCTCAGTATACGAAGCCGAACTAAAAAGTCTTAAACAAATTTTCCCTGATATACAAATAGAAACCGCGCCTGTTGTCGAACCTTCTGCCTTAAAACTTAACTTTGGCTTAGAAGATTTAGGAGGTGAATAGCATGATAAATTTATCAGCTACACTCAAAGAAATAGAAAAGAAGATTACGGCTGCTATAAAGAACGAGTTAAGTGACCTTGGTGTAGAAACCGAGGATATAAGGTATCTACCTGAATTAAAAGGCTGTTTAGTAAGAATTGATGGCAAGGAACTAATAATCCCCGTTTCCGTATCTGTAAGCAAAACAGGTAGTTATTCCGCTTCTTATCAGCTTCCTGAATTAGTGTTTTTACCCGAATACGAGGTTTTTTACCAGGGCAAGCATAGAGTAAGGGCTTCTTCGCCTTATTATGCTGCTTATGCTGTCTTGAAAAGATTAGGTTCAAAGTTTCCCGATCTAGAAGCTAAAAAGATTTTAAGCAATGTTGTACCTATTGAAAAAGAGGTTAATACTGAAAAGGTTGTTGAAGTGGAGTATGAAAAAGTTGCAAAAGAGACAAATCCTTTACATAAATTTGTAAGTTCTATTTCTATTAAAAGTAAAGGTCCTAATATAGGGCTTAGGCCAAATGATGAACAAGTAGTTATGAGAATCGTACAAAGGGAATTTGATCAGGTAGATGTTCCAGTTGTTGTTTCCTCGGTTTCGCTTGAAAATGATGAAGGAGTGTATCATGTTGAAAGCATGGCTGACGATATAGATTATAAAGCTTCTTTGCCTGTTAAAATAACCAAAAGAGAAAATGGAAACATATCTGTCATTGCTTGCATGGTTAAACCTGTAAAAAAGGTGTTTGGAGTAAAGATTTTTGAAGTGAAGCTACCTGACAATGAGATCATAACAGTGGAAACAATTTCTGAAGAAAAGGCCCTGAAAGCTGCTAAAGAATATTGGAGAGCTCAAAAGGGTTCTGCTAAGTTTTCTAGTGAAAATAGCTTTGAAATAGTAGGCGCTAAGGAATATGAGGAAAAAGACTTTTCCGAAGATTATCTTTTGAACCCTTGGGCAACTATTTTAGTTGAACAAAAACCCGTATTCTTATACGAGCCATGATCATAAAGTTTGGTTCCGCTAAAATAGCAGGGGTTGCAACCAGCACTGCGAGTTTAAGACGCCTAGTGGGCTATAATGCTTTTGTAAAGATTGCAGCAATATATGAGCTTGATACTGACAAGTATTTATACATAAGAAACCATTCTGTTTCTAGCGGGGAATATTGGGGGCCTAATGGCAACGGTGATTATTTCCCCGAAAAAGAGCTTGCTGAAAATTACAAAACATTTATTGGCCAAAGAGTTTCAATTGACCATAAAGATGACCTCATTATCGGACATGTCTTAACGAGTAAATATATTCCCTGGGATAACACCAAAAAAATAGGTGCTTTTGTAGAAAACATTCTAGCAATTGATAGGGAATTAGCTGAAAAGATCCACCCCGGATTAGTTCAATTAATAATTGACGGTAAGGTAACAGATACCAGCATGGGGGCCTTAACCAGATATACTGTTTGTTCAATTTGCGGTAATGCAGCTGAAACCGAAGAAGAGTATTGCGATCATGTAAAAAATCATAAAATGGAAAAAATTGCGCTTGCTAATGGAGAAAAAAGGCTAGTTTATGAAATCTGCCATGAAGTTTCCTTTTTTGAGGATAGTATTATAGTTCCTCTGCATTTAGGTGGCAAAGCAGGTGGCGAAGGCGCCGATCCTAAAGCTAAAGTGATCCAGATAATAGCTAGCGTTTCAAAGATTGATCTAAGCAGATTAATTGATAGTATTGATAGTAGCATTTCTTCTGAACTTTCAAAAAATTTCTTCGAAGAATTGAACTCAGCACTTGAACAAGGTATTGAGCCGGCCTTAGCGGTTATTTACAAATATAGTACCAAAGTAGAACCTCAAACCAAAAGATTGTTTGCTAGATTAGCTTCTTTATTAAAATTGTAGGAGGTAAACATGAAGCGCAAAATATCGGTTAATCCAGAAGAGCCTGTTAAGCATCCTTCTAAAATGCCTTTAGCGCCAGGTAAAGAAAGAGATTTTAAGGGTGAACCTGTCAAGAATTGGGAAAAAAGTCCTAAAGTAGAGAAGGAAAAACTATTGGATCGAGCTCACGATGAAAAGCTGCCTGATAAAATTAAAATATTGCCCCCGGAGTTGGTTAGTGAAGTAAGAAAGTTGGCAACTCAGGAAAACAGTTTTGCTTCAGATGTTTATGAATATTTGGAACATTTGATTCAAGATGGGGAGGATTTTGAAATAGCGATTAGAAAAACTTATGAAAATGTTTGGCCAGCAGCAAATGCTGAGGTAGTTGAGGAAACCAAAGAAGGAGAAAAAGCAATGGCAAAAGTTGAAAGTTATTTAGAGGAGTTGAAGAGAAAATATATGAAACACAAAGTAATAGAAAAAATAAATACATTACATCAAGAAAGAGTAAGAAAAAATTCAAAAAAGCCTACATCTGAAATAGTGCCTAGAATGACTACAACCTTCAAAGATCCTTTAATTAGCAACCTAGAGCAATTTTTCATGGAAGACATAGGGGAGTAAAAAATAAAAACTTACGCAAAAATATAAAAGGAGGCAAAATAAATGAAAACAGAAGGAACAAAAGAGCTAGCTGAAGCCCTTAGAGAATTGGGCGAAGCACTGGAAGTGCTTGGTAGGAAATACGGCCCTCCATCACCTAAAACTATATATAGAACTACTGATAGACCTAAGACACGCTATACCTCAGCTGAGGAAGGTGAGGGCTCTGATCTCTATAGAAGTAGCCAATTTGCCGAAGCCAGCTTAAAAAGAAAGGTAGCAGAGGCATTAAGGAAGCTTAGAGCGAAGAAAAATTCAGATGTTACTATAGCCCAGGAACCTGAGAAAAGGGAAAGAACGAGAAAGCCCGTAACATTTAGCGGCGAACTTCCTGAGAAACAGCCTAAAACGAAGCCGGTTGTTTCTTGGGAAACTAAGACCTCTTCTAAGGAGGCTCTGATAGGTAGAATTATCAATGCTGGACTTAAAAAGAAGGTTTTTACGAGCGCTGAGATTGACGAGCAGAAAAGTATTTTAGCTACCTATACGGAACCAGAACTTGAGAAAATTGCTAATTTTATAGAGAATATAGAAGAAACTGACAGTAAAATTGAAATCCCTAATCATGGCGCTGAGATAGACCTTACTGATCTCTTTATGGATGGTATTCGCTAGATTAAGAGGTAAACCCGTGAGAGAAAACATAAAAAGAGCCATCAAGCTTCTGAGAGAGGCCGCGAAGGAACTAGATAGAATATATGTTATCAAAATGGGACAACTAGAAGAGGAAAAGAAAAAAGAAGATAAATATTTGTCCAAATTCTACCCTTCTGAACTCAGAGGCCTGACAAGGGCTGAGCTAGTGGAAAAGCTAGTAGGGTTTGGTAGCAAAGTACCACTTGATTTTCCAGCAGGGGTAGGTTACTTTACCGTGGAGAGAACATCTCACGACGACAGGGTATGGAAAAGTGAAGACATTAATCTGAAAGGAACATTTGAGTGGCTAGGAAAACGCTTTAGTCATGCAAAGAGCTGGTTAAGAATTCACCTAGATGGTAGCTGGGAAATATTAACAGAAGATGTTATGGTTTATCTCTCTGATCCATTCCATGGACGCGATCATTGGTATCCTTACGAGTGGGGAAATTATACTGAAGAATTCCAGAGGCATATCCTTTCTGTAGGAGAGAAAATATCTTAGATAAATGCTGTGCCAAACTTTTTTGCAGATTCTCCAAAGAAAAGAAATCAGGGATTACAAGGAGATAAAACCATGAAAGAAAACATAAAAAGAGCAGCTAGGCTTCTCAGAGAAGCCGCAAGAGAGCTAGAGGGAATGGAAAATTCTAGAAAAGCTGGGTTAAGGCGTTATTCTCTGATTAGAAGGGCTGAAGAGGATATAGACGAATGGGACGAATACGAATGGGACGAATGGCTTGAAGAAGGTTTTTTCCCTGAAACAGCTAGAATGTGGCTTAAAAGTGGATTTAAGCTTGAAGATGCTAAGAAATGGGTTGATTTTGAATTCGATTTCGAAGAAGCTTGCGCGTGGTCTCGGCTTGGTTTTACTCCTGAAGAAGCTGTGCGCTGGCGCGATGAGCTTGGAATTTTTGATCCGGCAGTGGCCAAAATCTGGAGAAAAAGGGGAGTAAGCCCTGAAGAAATCGCACGCTGGCGTGATATTGAGGATATAGAAAATATAGACAGATGGTTCACAAGAGGTTTTAGTCCCGAAGAAGCTAGAGAGTGGATTAAAAGAGGAATGGGGCCTAAAGATGCTTTCGCGTGGTACCTTGAAGGAATCAGGGATCCGGAGGAAGCTAGAAAATGGAGTGATTTTGGATTTGATTGCAAAGATGCTCGCGCGTGGTTTTTACATGGTTTTACTCCTGAAGAAGCTGTGCGCTGGCGCGATGAGGCTGGAATTTTTGATCCGGAAGAAGCCAAGAGAAGAAGAGACAGGGGCGAAACTCCAACTAAAACCTCAAGTAGGCGTTATTCTCTGAGAAGAAGGTATTTTAGGAGGTAAAACCATGAGAGAAAACATAAGAAGGATAGCTAGGCTTCTCGAAGAAACCGCAAGAGAGTTGGAAAGAATAGGGCAGCTAGAGGTGGAGAACGAAGAAATATATCATGAATTCAGAGGCCTGACAAGGAGCAAGGTAGTGGATAAGATATTTGGGTTGCGTAAAGTGATGCCGCTTAATTTTCCAGCAGGGAGGGGGTACTTTACTGTGGAGGAAGCGGCTGACGGCGACAAAATATGGAAAGGCGAACCGATCCTTCTGAAAGGAACATTTGAGTGGCTTGGAAGACGCTTTAAGCATGCAGAGTGCGTGTTATGGGTTTTCCCAGATGGCGCCTGGGATATGCAAGATGTTGCTGTCCGTTTTGGTGATGGAGCTGAATCTTATTGGACACCTCGAGGTTGGGAGTTTTATGATGAAGAAACACAGAAGCATATCCTATCTACAGGAGAGAAAATATCTTAGATAAATGCTGTGCCAAACTTTCTTGCAGATTCTCCAAAGAAAAGAAATCAGGGATTACAATGAGAGCCGAACAAGAGAATGTTTCTTTTGTGAAGGTTAACCCTTCCTACACTTCTCAGAAGTGTCCTAGACACACTGAGAAGGAGAACCGGAAAGCTGGGATTGTTGGAGCTTTAAACATTCTCAGCCGGTTCTATGAGGAGTCTGAGGTCCCTCATGTAGGGAAAATCGGAGATGAATAACCTCAAAAGCAAAAAATGTAGGAGGTAAAAATGATAGAAAGAAGCGCAACATACATATGGAAAATGGGAGAATACAACATCGTACCTCCTGATAATATTGGTCTCAGGTTTGTAGGTGGTTCTCCCGTCGGAATCGGAAGTGGAACATATGGAGGGTGGGGGCCAGATCAGGCTCCTCCCTTCTATGTGTACGGCGCCGAGGATGTCAGAGTACAGGGCGCCACTGATCTGGCTGCTTATATCGGAGTAGCATATCATAGTTATGACTTTGCCAATGCTAAGCTGCAAAAAGTAACAGTTATATATCCCCCGGCCGAACTTGTCATATTCCAAGGTTGGAGTGCTTATTATCGGCAAACTCAATGGGCTGAAGAAATGGTTCCTTTTGGAACAAACTCAGACGATATTGTAGCGCCGTTTGATACTACTGCAACCTATACTCCCGGGGCAATACTTACTGTAGCTAGCGTTACCGGTCCTGATGGTAATGATTATGCTGTGTGGACCCCAACAACTGATGCAGGCACTTACCCCGCAAAGGTAATAAATGTAGCCGATGTAGGCGGCCGAACATTTTTGAGGATACTCCTTGGAACCTTTGTAATATCGTCGTAAAAGGAGGAAATAAAAATGGCTAAGATAGAAGGAAAATCCCTTACGGAGAAGAAGCAAGAGGGCCTCATAAAGGAGGCCGTAATAACCGCAGCTTTACAGGCCCCTGATAAATCAGGTCTGTTAAAGCTTGCGGCTGCTTTAACAACCCCAGTTCGTTATTATCTAGATCACTATCCGATAGGTAGACAGCTACTTGTAGTTGAGCCATATCCCGATGGCGTTCCGTTGTATTTTGATAACGATATTGCAGAATTTGATGCAGTAATTGTTGCCGATGACGGTGCTTCTAGAAGGATAGTAGCAAAGTCAACCAGGACGATGATTCCAGAGCTTGAAATAGCGGCCAGGGTTTACATTCCGTTTAAGGAGCTAAAATATAGAAAGTTCAATGTCATAGATAGAGCCAAGCAAAGGCTAATGCAGAGCTTGGGTATTAGGGAAGACTTAACCATATTTGCCGCAATACATACCTCCTCTGTTATAACTAACGCTGAGTATGTGATAGCCGGACCGCTTTCTAAGGAAATACTTACTAGGTGCATTTATGAGGTTGAGAAGCATCGTCTTAATGTGGATAAGATCCTTGGCTCCCCGGCACTCTCTTACAGCGTGAGGAACTGGGAATGGACCCAGATAGACGAGCTTGCCCGCCAAGAGGTTAGAACAACAGGCTATCTTGGAACCTTATTTGGAACCAGGTTTTATATATCTCAGCTTATAAAGCCCGACCCAACAACAGGGCTTCATTATGCTTATGTCCTTAGCGCTCCTGAGTATCTTGGTTGGATGCCGATAAGGGCGGATACGGAGGTCATACCCGCTGACGAACCCGGCAACCTGCTTCTTGGCTTTACGGGCTACGAACATCTGGGTATCATCATATACAACCCGTTTGCTTGCGCGAGAGTTGGGTTTGAATTACCCTCGTGAGTATAGATGAATAAACTGTGTCCCTTCCCTAGAGGCCCTCGTAAGAGGCTGAAACTCTAGGGAAGGGACATATTGAGGAGGTAAAAAATGAAGTTAACACCGGTTATAAGAGAAGCAAAGAGGATACTAACTACAGAAAGTGATACTTGGATTGCTCATGTAACTATTCCTAGAAATTTTAAAAGACCTTTAGGTTCAAGACCGCTGTATTGGCTTTACATAAGAGCTAGCAAAACTCTTGATGATTTAGCTGAATCATGTTTTCTTGATGGAGCCGAAAATACCATAATTACTTTCGAAGAATTAGTGAACCTTAATTTGGCTTTTATTTATAATACATCCGCTGCAACCGCAAAAGTAGCCCTTCCTGAAACCCTACTTCTTGATCAAGTAAAAATAGTTTTTGCAGCCAAAGCCGCCGGTTCTGTATTTCTCTTAAGGGAAGTTCCAGCCCTTGAAGGTTATAGCCCAGAGAGCTTTGGGCATTATTATATAACGAGACATCTTGTTACTTTAGACGCTAACCATACAGAATTAGATCTGCGCAGGTATACTCTTTGTTGGGAGGATTATGTTTTTGTGCAGGTTAACGGCGCCGGTGGAATGACTTTATACGATGACGATAATAATACAATGTATACGGCTACACTTACAAGTGGTTTGTATTCAGATATGATAGCCGCTGGTTCGACTAATATGGGGGTTACGCATGTTGCCATGGGCGCTCTTAAATATGCCGCTAGAATTGCTGTGTCTAATATTACCGGAACTGAATCAGTAGTGCTAGATCTACCTGTTTTGAGCTTGTAATTAAAAGAAGTTTAAAACAAAACCTTACCAAACAAAGGAGGTTTTTGATATGGCCAAAGAAGGAACAAAAAGGGATATAGATGTGTTCGAGCTACTGGAAAAGACCGGTGGCAAGATCTCTATCGCTGTAACTGGCGAACCTAGCATGGTGAAAGTGGATCTAACGAAACTGCGCTATCTCGCTAACTTCTCACAGAGATCAATAATACTAGGAGATCTGGCATTAACCCTTTTCCCGGGTGATGTTGTTGATCTATATAAGCTCTTTAAGGAAGAGCAGATAATAAACTCCAGATCTTTAAAGGATGCCCTTATAAGAGATGTTCCTCTACTTCATGGTTATGAAGATACCGAAACCGCGAAAGAACAGCTCAAAAAAGATATAGCGGAGTTCTCTCTCGAGCCAACTCCTCTTGAAAAGATGAAGGAGACATTCCCTACTACTTCCTCGGAAGGTATAACGCAACCTGAGGCAGTTATTATACCCGATAAAGGTAACCCTTATCAAGAAGAGCTTGAAAGAGTTATTGATGAATCAGAGAAAGGATATGTGATTGGCGAACCGTCAAAAGCAGCAGAAGCAAAAAGAGGGAGAAAGAGGAAGTGAGAACTCTTATAAGCTTTCAACAAAAGCTGAGCAAGAGAATGTTTCTCTTGTAAGGGTTAACCCTTCCTACACTTCTCAGAAGTGTCCTATCTGTGGACACACTGAGAAGGAGAACCGGAGAGCTGAGATGTTTAAATGTCTTCAATGTGGGTTTTCAGCTGATGCTGATCATGTTGGAGCTTTAAACATTCTCAGCCGGTTCTATGAGGTGCTTGAGGTCCCTCATGTAGGGAGAATCAGGGATGGATAACCTCTAACAACTCCGGAAAGGAGTAAAAACACGGGGGCCGGGGTTGCAGTATTAGAGAATGTTTCTCTAACTATTGCGACCCCGGCTTTTTTATAGAGAAGAGGGCGTTTTAGCTAGCGTTTGGAGTTTTGAGTGAGTCTAAACAAAACAGAAAAGAAATGAGATGTTTTATCTTGGAAAACTATGCCTAAAAAACTAACAAGAACCCTAGAATTTACCCTTAAGTTTTCCAACCCTGGAAAGCTAAGGGAGCTAGAGGAATTTACTGATGAATACTTAGCTCTCGTTAACTTTTTCTTAGAGGAGCTTATTCTAGGGTTCAGTTTTAATTATCAAGCTTTAAAACAAGTGAGCTCTTTAAGCTCTTTAACTATACCTCAGACAGAACAAGCTTACTGGCAAGCTAAACAGATATACAAAAGATGGAAAAGAACAAAGAGAAAGGGAACACCTCCTCAATTAAAGAAAAAGACGCTCGATCTTTCTCAGCTCCTAGTTAGAATAGGAGAATCCAAAAATACTTTTGACTTATGGCTTAATATAACTCTAATTCATAAAGGAAAGAGAACTTCTTACCCTATAAAACTTTACAAATACGCTATTGAGAAATATTTAGAAAAAGGTTGGGAACTCAAGAAAGGTGTAAAACTCATTAAAAAAGAAGATCAATGGTATGCTTGTTTATATTTTGAGAAGGAAGTTGAAGAACCTGTTGTTTCAGAACCAGTATTAGCTGTTGATATAGGGTATAGAAAGCTTTTAACTGATAATGAAGGTAAAGTTTATGGAGAAAAGATGAAAGAACTTACTGAGAAAGCTTCTAGGAGACAGCAAGGTTCTAAGAAATGGAACAAAACAAGGAAAGAGATAAGAGATTATATAGGGATGATTATAAATCAATTTTTCAGAACAAACAAGGAGGTGAGAACTCTTATTTGTGAGAATTTGAAAAACCTAAAGAAGGGAAAGAAAGGTAAGTGGAATAAGAAAGTTAACAGAAAATTTAACCTCTGGCTTTATGGGTTAGCCCTTTTTAAGCTCTCGATGAGAGCTGAGCAAGAGAATGTTTCTCTTGTGAGGGTTAATCCTTCCTACACTTCTCAGAGATGTCCTGTCTGTGGATTCACTGAGAAGGAGAACCGGAAAGCTGAGGTGTTTAAATGCCTGCGATGTGGTTATGAAGGAGATGCTGATTATGTTGGAGCTTTAAACATTCTCAGCCGGTTCTATGAGGAGTCTGAGGTCCCTCATATAGGGAGAATCAGGGATGGATAACCTCAAGGAGGATAACTTTGCAGGAGGAAATTATAAAGGTTTTAACCAGTTTTGCTGATACCTACAAGATAAGCTCTCCTTTTTGGACTGATATAGAAATAGAAGATAAAGGTGAGTCGGTTGAGGCCACTGTTTATGTCAGCATAAAGCTACTTCCTAATCCCATGTTTCTTACCAATATTAGTTTTACAGCAAAACTTCAAAAGCTTGTCAGCAATCCGATAGCCATTCTTTCTGATAATAGACCTCTAAGGATATATTTTGCTTGTGAAGAAAATGGTATAGCTAAACAATCTGCTCATAAAAAGTTTGGAAATCCTAATAACTCTGATATACCAGGTGAGTTTTATGCTGAAATGCATGCCCAAAGCATGGAAAAATTAGGAAGTATCATTACAGATATACCTACTGGCTTAGCGGTAACTTATTGGGTTGCCAGAGGTATAGGTGCTGTTTTGGAGAACGCTATGAAAGCAGGAGAGCCTAGGGAAGAACAACTTCCCGGAGGCGTTGCAATAAAGTTGTAATTATGGCTTCAAATCCTCGTTGGGGTGCTGCATGGTCTAGCCACGAATTTCCTGGCGACCCTGGAACAGTTTATATTGGAAGCCATGTAACCTTATTTTTTGAATTTAGTTATAACAATACCCCTGTTGTAGTTGAAAATCCTGAGTTCCAAATATCCTTAAATGGCAATCCAGTCAAAGTCAGAATTCTTAGGCCAATAAGCCAATTGGATGTAGAAGAAACAAGATATATTGTTACTTTTATAGCTGACGGGCTTCAAGCTAATCAAACTTACGATATAACTGCAGTTGGAACTTATAACGGAAATCCTCTACAGATAACAGGTCAGCTTAGAATGGTAGAAACAGACAGAATACAATTCTTTATTGATACCTTAAGAACCCATCTAAGCGACATAAATACTTTACAAGTTCCAAAAAGATACATTTTACACGATCCTAGAATACACGAATGGGAAGATGGAGAACTTTACATTTATTTGCAAAGAGCTGTTGAAGATGTTAATATAACTCCTCCTGCACTTGTGTATTCTTGGACGCTTGATAATGTCCCTGTTCCAAATTTGGTCATAACAGGGGCGATGTATTACGCTCTTTTACAGCACGGAATAATGGAGGCGCATAATTTCTTTGATTATTCTACTGATGTTAGAGTTTCGTTTTATAGAGGTGATAAATATTCCTCTCTGTATCAGTTCTTAAGAAGAGAATACATAGAGCCATTGAGATTGTTCAAAAAAGATTATGTTTGGAGAACCATAAGGCCAAAGCCTATAACGCTTCAAAAATATCCATTCAGAGTTCTTAGACCCTTATCCATGAATCTATTTTGGAGTGCCATGTATCCGTGAGAGCTAACAAGAACCTTATGCCTTACGATGTTTTACCTTGGAAAAAACTAATCAAAGCTGAAAGAACTTTGGACGCCGAAGGTGTATTTTATAATCTGATAAATTGGGAAGAAGTAATACCTAATGTTCCTGATATAATTGGTTGGAATGTTTATGTCAGTTATAATCTAAACGACTGGACGAAGCTTACTCCAACTCCTATAACAGTTGCGTTTTATAGACATAGAATAACTTTGCAAAAGGGTTATCTTTATTACAAAGTAACTTATATTTCAAGCTCTAGAGGCGAGGAACCTCTAGGGGATGTTCAAGCTGTCAGTGAATTAGATGAAGATATAGATGGTTTTGATGGTAGGTTAAAGTGGATAACACTTGAACAGCTTAGAAGATTGAACATATTATTAGCTCAGAAAGGCGAGCCTTGTTATCTTTTAATCAGAAAAAGATATGGTCAAACCTGCCCGCACTGTCATGATAACTGGGCAGGCACTTCTACTCAGGAAGATTGTCCAATATGTTTCGGGACTGGATTTGAGGGTGGTTATGATATATTTGAAGGAAGATTTCATTTAGCAGCTGGAGATGAAAGAATAGCTGAGACGGAAATGGGTTGGAATATAACTATGACACCCAGGGGTTGGATTACTGATTATCCTATTATAAGAGAAGGTTGCATTCTAGTTAGAAAAGGCGATTTTCAAAGATATTGGCTTCAAAGTATTTCTAGACAAGTGCAACAATCAAAACTTTTATTGCAAATTTTTAATATGGCTTTGATTGAAGAAACACATCCTATTTACAGGTTTGTACTACCATGAAAATAGTGGAAAGAGAATGGGACGGAAAAACTTTGAAATTGGTTATAGAGGTTCCGAGAGTTGTTGTTGCTGTTTCGCAAGCAGTTTTAGCGGCAAAAGCGGTAGAGGAAAGGGAGCAAAAAATAAAAGATTTGATTTTGGAAGAATTTGAAAAGGTTTTGTTTGGAGAGACTGAGGAGGTAATCCATGTTAGTGGAAGGAGCGAATGAGATTTTAGCCTCTTTGAGAAGGTTGGCGCAGGAATTAGAAGATATCGCGCCCCCAGCTGAGGAACCTATTCCTGATGTACCAATTGAATTCGGAGGTGGACCGGGCGCCCCTGGCCCAGAATTCTCTGGCCGTAGGACAGAACCAGAACCTAAGCCTGAGGATGTGAAAGCTCCACTTTCTTTTGAATTACCTCCTATTGCCGAAAAGATGTCCGAACCTGATATAGCTAATTTGATTAATCTTATCAAAATCTTCATAAGCGGTGTTGAAAAAGCCGACACGCTTACTATTAGTTATGCCAGTAATATGATAAAAAAGCTACTTGAGAAGTATCAGAAAAAGGAAATGGTACCTCCATTTTTCTCTATTTATTCATTTTTACAAAAGCTGGAATCTCTAAAAAAGTTTCAGGATAAAAATCTGCTAATAGATATTTCCGCAAATAAACTTGCTTCAACGCTTAAGAGTATGGGTGTTTATCCTGTTAGTTCTAGAATTGTGAAAATAGAAACATATGATTTTCTTAAAAGACCAGAATCGGGAAGAGTAGAATGGAGTATTGATTTTGTTCATAAATCAAGACCGAAATTTAGGGCTACTATGAAAATAGGAGTTAATATTAAAAACAAACAGGCAACAGTAGATGACAAATTCATAGATGTGAAAGGTGTTGCTAGATCTTTTGATTCTGTTATCATTGAAGAATATGTAAAGCGTGGGGGCTATCTGTGAGTTGGAAAATCATAATCCCGGAAGCAGTCAAAGAACCGTTTATAGCAACGGATCAGGACTACATTCGGGATGTATTGATTGCTTATCTGAGAGCATATTTATTAGAGCATCCCGACGCTTCTGTTTTTAGGGATTATGTAAAAGAAGAAATCAGAAATCTTTATGTTTCTGGAATTTATAAACAAGATATAAGATTTATGCCTCAGATTACAGTTGATGTTCAAGTTTCAGATTTAAAACCTCTAGGAATTGGCGATGTTGGTTATTTAGACGGTGAAAAAATAGTAACTGCTTACAGCCAGAATTTAAATGCAAGGTTTGGCATTTATGCTTTAACTCAAGATGAAAATAGATTAATTCAATCAGTAGTGGGCTATGGTTTTACAAACAGATGGTTTAGGTTTATGCTGTACAAATATGGCATTTACATTATTCCTAACAGCTTAGGTTTTGGAGCTATGACAACAACTTCTTATTTACCTGATAAGACGCTTTATAAAAGCGAAATCAATTTTAAGATTTGGGCTCAGATTCAGCAGGAGGTTCAAAGAAAGGTTGGGCCCATTATCGAAGATACTGTTCCTGAACCCAATTGGGACCCGTAAAAAACAAGGAGATGAAAACCATGAGAGAAAACATAAGAAGAGTAGCTAGACTTCTTAGTGAGGCCGCAAGAGAACTAGAGAGAATGGAAAGGCATGAAGAAAGAAAAAAAATGAAGTATATAGTTGTCCTTTTCTCAATTGATGGGGAATATCGTAGTATTGAGGACCATCTGTGGGGATTTACGGTTGAGGAGGTTTTGAAAATTGCCCCGGAACTAGATTCTAGACACATATTTTATCCCCTGCTAGGGATTGCAGAAGTAAAGCTAGAAGAAAGGGGTATTAACCCGCGTGAGACTAATATAGTGTATTTTGATTTAGAACCTGCGGGTGAGAAGAACTACGATATAATGGTTGAAGAACTATCTAAAGTGTTAGACTTGCCTATGTCTATAAGTGAAGTTTCAAAAAAAATACAAGAAGTTTATAACCGTATATGGGGTGAAGAGGAAGAATTTGAATTAAAAAAAACCTCAAGAAATAAAAGAAGAAATAAAAGCGATAGCTATAGGAGGTAAAACCATGAGAGAAAACATAAGAAAGATAGCTAGGCTTCTTAGAGAAGCCGCAAAAGAACTGGAAGGAATGGAAAAACTAAGCCAAGGGCATGGAGAAAGAAAAAAAGTGAAGTATGTAGCCGTTTCCTTTGCCTTTGATGGTGATGCTGTTATTGAAGATCATTTTAGTGGCAACACTATAGAAGAAGTTTTAGAAGTTGTTTCGGATAGTGGGCTCCTTTATCCCTTTTTAGGGGTTGCAGAGTTAAAAGAACCAGGAAAAACCACGGCAATTTCTTTGTATAAAACTAATATAGTTTATTTTGATTTAGAGCCTATAGGTGAAAAGGATTATGATATAATGGTTGAAGAACTATCTAAAGTATTAGACTTGCCTATGCCTATTATTGAAGTTGCTGAAGAAATGGAGAAGATCTATAAGCGTATATGGGGTAACCGTATATGGGGTGAAGAGAAAGAATTTGAATTTAAAAAATCCTCAAGAAATAAAAGAAGAAATAAAAGCGATAGCTATAGGAGGTAAAACCATGAGAGAAAACATAAGAAAGATAGCTAGGCTTCTTAGAGAAGCCGCAAAAGAACTGGAAGGAATGGAAAAACTAAGCCAAGAGCGTGAAAGACTGGAAGAATCAAAGTACGCAGCTATTTTCTTCTCTTTTGAGGGTGATTTCGAAATAGAAACTCGTTTTGGCGGCGAAACTGTAGAAGAAGTTTTGAGAAACATTGGCGAAAAACGCGGTATATGGGGGCACCCGTTTACAGGAGTTGTAGAGCTAGATCCTGAAAAATATGAGGATGAGCTTTTTGTAGTTTATTTTGATTTAGAACCCACGGATGATAGAGATTACAATTTGATGGTTGAAAGATTATCAAAAAGGTTGCACCTTCCTATGACTGTTAGCGATGTTTGTGATGAGATGGAAAAGATTTATGAAAAAATACAGCAGAAGTATGTAGCCGTTTTCTTTGCCTTTGATGGCGATGTTGCTGTTGAGGATTATTTTAGTGGCAACACTATAGAAGAAGTTTTAGAAGCTGCCTTGGATAAAGGTTCTTTATGGTACTTTTATCCCTTTGTAGGGGTTGCAGAGCTAGAAGAGCCAGGAGAAACTACAGTAATTTCTTTGCGTGAAACTAATGTAGTTTACTTTGATTTAGAGCCTATAGGTGAAGAGGATTATGATATAATGGTTGGTGAACTATCTGAAGTATTAGACTTGCCTATGCCTATTAGCGAAGTTTCTAAAGAAATGGAGAAGATCTATAACCGGATATGGGGTGAAGAGGAAGAATTTGAAAAAAGTTCCTCGAGAAGAAAATATCAATATCATAAGAAGTTTCCTCGAAGGTTTAGGAAATAAAGGAGATCTTATATGGCTTTAGGAGACATAATAGTAAGAAGAGTTGAAGGAGCAAATGTATCTTTCGCTAATTTGCCTCCTTCTGTTAAGCTAGCTGTAATATGTAATACAAGAGGAAAAAACACTGATAGAACAACAACAATTACTCGTAATGGCGCAACTCCAAGGTACATCGATATGTTAAACACTGGCACCTGGAATTATCCTATTAGAGAAATTGGAAACGCGCTATGGGAAGCTGGAGATCGCCCAAGAAACTACTTCATTAATACTCACTTCGTTCTCGCTAGCTCAAGTGGAGACTATAATACTTTAAACAATACTTTACTGGATATAACAGAAACGCAAATCAATAATTACGCAATTAAGTGGCTAAATGTTCCTTTAGGAACTACTCAGATAACAGGTATTACGGAAATAAGCGGTTCTTTAAGTGCTGGAACATATTACGCTTTGGTTATTCCTCGTGGTTTTCATATTAATACAAGCCATTGGATGGTTCCTAATGTTGGACCCACTGATTATGGCTTGGCCTCAGAGCCGGTCTCTATAACTTTAGGAGACAACAGTGGATTTAGGCTATCTTGGAATCCGTTGGAATACGGCACAGGCGATTATAAGATTTTGATAAAACAAACCGTTTCAGGAATTAAGTGGATGGGTGCTGATCAGTCGTTGGAAGACGGGCTTAGCCCTTGGCTTATGATAGATAATAATTTGATAAACGGCACTGAGATCGATATAACAAATACGACAACGGCCACCTGGAAAGAACATACTACATATTTGCAAGGTCCAAGCAATGTAACCTTAGAAGCAGAAAGTGGAACGAATACAGTTAATATTGTCGTAGTCGCTTATTTTGAAAATGAGCAACATTCACTTCCCAGCGTGGAGCCCACAAACGGTTATTTCCAATTTACAGTAGATGCTACAAAAGTAACGAAAATTGAATGGACAAGTGTTCCAGGTGCCTCTGGTTATTACATATACTTTGTTGTTGACACTGATAATTGGAAAGCTATAAGAGTTGAAGGTTCAAATTCAATTGAGTATATTGCGCCAAGTACTTATATTGATCTTACTTCAATTGGCTGGGATACGGGAATCACGGGTTCTACTGATATATTTGATCCTGAGACAGGCCCCAACTATTTAAGACCAGCAAGCGAACCTTATACTGGAGGCGGTGATAGGACCTTATGCTTTGAGCCTCAGGCTGCTATTGTTCCGGGTGGGGATTATACTCTTTATTACAAGTATGCTAATAAAGAGGCTGTTGTAAATAAACCTACAGAATACTTTACAGTAGAAGATGTGATAGCTGATCATGGTATAGGTTCCGAGGCCGCTAATATAGCTAGATTATTGCTAGGCAGAGATTTTGTAGGCACTAGAAGCGTAGTTATTGTTGCTCCTTCTTCTAATACCTTAAACGGTTATCTAGATGCTCTTGCCGCCCTTGAAGGGGCCGATGTCCAGCTCATAGCCGCTACTATGTATAACAGTAGCTTATTCCAAGCTATGTATACCCATTGCGAAACGCTTTCCGATCCTGTTGTAGGGCAAAAGGAAAGGTATGCTATCTTCTCACATACAAACAATATATCCTGGAATAGAATAAGAGATGAGTTTATCTCAGGTATAGCTTATTGGGCTAAGCAGCAGGCTTCTAAAGGTAAGAGGGCTTTTTATGGGGTTATTGATGGGGGAAGCTGCAGCGTAGCTGTTTGGACAGATGCTAATGGCCGAATGAACACTGATACATATGTATATGATGCATATGGCAACGATATAACACCTATTATAGCTACAATCCTTGCTTTTGGAAAATATCTTACTCTAACAGATATTGCAACACCTCTTTTGGAAAAGGCGATATCTGGAATAACTCCAAGGGCCTCTAGTTGGCCTCTTAGCGTTGTGCAAATGTTAGAGGATTATGGAGCGCTAGTAATTCAAAACAGAAATGGTGTCCCGGTTGTTGATAGTTCGACTAATGTTGCGTATCCAGAACAGCCGATTGAGGATAGTGAAATGACTATTGTAATAACAGAAGACTGGATTAAGAAGGACCTGAGAGTCGCTTTTAGGCAATTCAGAGGGCAAAAATTTAGCGCTAGAATAGTTAATGCGGCAACACTAAGATTGATAAACAAGCTAACTAATTACACACTTACGGGTATTATACAAACATTCGATCAGAGCTCTGTAAAAGTTTATCAAGATGCTGTCGATCCTACTCTTCTGAGGGCCTTCTTCAAATATGTGCCGGTTTATCCGATCAAGAAGGTGCTCTGTGAATTTGATTACGCGATTGCTAGAATAGGAGCCTAATGTTAACAACCGAGCTTGAGGAGTGGGCCGAAAAATATGGCCCTATTGAAAAAGCAATGCAGACTCCTGCTCTTTTGTCCATAGATTACGGCGATCCGTTCGTAATGACTCGAGAATATATGAAAGGAAACCTTTCAAGATATATCAGAAACCCTCAATGGGTTGGGACTGCATTGCTTGGGGAAACTAAGCTCGGTTTTGTACCGAAGATCTTAAATGCTCTTAGAGAGGAACCTAAAGAAATAGTCCTATATGACAAAGTCACTGGTAATGTTATCGCTACCGGTTCGAGTGAAATAGTGAAATATCTTACAAGTTTGGGGATACCAGTTGAAAGCAAAGAACAAAAAAGGAAATATTGGACATCTTATGAAACTATAACCGTTCTACCTTTAAAGGAATTAGGTAATTATAGGTGGTTAGGGGTTTCGTATGAGGCCGCTAAGAACTTAATAGGGGATAAATTGAAGGCTGAGGAACTTGAAGGACTGGCTGAAATTGCCATTAACAATCCAACAAGATTTGCAGAAATAACTGATTACATAATTGCCTATACGACTCCTTTCATTTTTAAGTCGGATGTTGCAAAGTTGGGTGAACCCTTAGAAATAAGTGAAGAAAACATAAGGAGGTAATTAAAATATGGCTGGAAAAGCACCTGGAAGAAGAAGCCAATTAGGTGTCTCATTACCCCCTCCAGATGCATTTGGAGGTAGATATAATATTGCTATTCCCAGCAGCTATACCATATACGATATGGATGAAAATGAAATCGGTTTCATAAGACAGCTGAGTGTAAACTATAACAGAAGAACAGAGGCAGTTAGACATCTAAATGCTTGGGACGCAGGAAGAATTGTGCAGATAGGGTGGGGCCCCATGGAACCTATTTCTCTATCTGCGCAAGGTTTTGTGCTTTATACTGCGGATTTGCTAGATCCGCAAACAACTTTAGGCAGGCTCGCTAAGGCCGCCGGAATACCTGTTATAGAGATATTGAACTCTCAAAGAATACCATTTGATATAATCATGGACGCCGTTCATCCTTCTACAGGACGAGGGCTCAGAGTTAAGTTTGGCGAATGCGTTGTAAGCCGATATAACTATACCGTTAACATAGATAATGTTCATGTAACAGACACAGTTGACATGGTTGCCGTTTATGTTGAAGAGTTTACTGCCTCTGGTGAGCCTGTACCTAATCCTCCCGCCTAATATCCTCTTAAATCCCCAGAGCGGCCTATTTTAGGTTAAAGATATATAAAGATATACCCCGAAGGCGAAAATTAAGGGAGCGGGGTTATATGTTGCTTAAAGTGAAGATGAGGAGGTTTTACCATGCTTGAGTTATTGAATTTTGAGTATCCCACAGAAGAGACCTTGCAGGATTTCTTAGAGCTCCTGAATGAAGGCAGGGTTGAATGGAAGGTTACCTTAGCGGGTTTTATATGGACTATGGGAACATTGTGGGAATATGAATACAGATGGATTTTCCGAAAACTGAATAATATGGACGCCCTTACAAAGGAGAAATTATTTCCTTTGGAGGTTTTGAATCTAGCAATTGTAGAAGTTCAAAGACTTTCTGATAATAAGGTTATAAGTTATAGATTTGAAACTAACAAGGTTGATTTGAGACATCTTCTTTTAAGTCTTTCCCCTATGATTGTAGAACAACTTTATAAAGCATATCAGATAGGGGAAGCAAGGGCCAGAGAAGAGTTTCAAAAGAAATACAAAGAAAACATAGAAAATATAGAACGCGGTTTTTTCGTGGAATTTGGAGGGTATTCAGGGGGTTAGGATTTTCAAATCCCTGGGATCCAAATTTCATTAGGATCTTGAATACACCTCTTATGTTTCACTGGGTTTTACATAATCTACTGAAAGATCAAAAAGAGCTTATGGAGCTTGAAAGTAAAAAACTTGAAGCCCTTCAAGCTTTTATCAATCCAGAAATGTTTATGGCTATGAAGGGCAGGGTTGAGCTTGAAAGTACTCAACCTAATTCTAAGATTTATGAATGGGTTCGTTCAGAATTAGCTAAGCGAGGGAAACATGTCAAACGAGGCTCTCAAGAGAGCGGTAGCATACGGAGCAGATAAACTTGTTATTGTAGATACAAACAGACTTTCCTCCTATCTAAAAGGTGGAAAAAGCTTATTTTACCACTATGTTTTAACCTCTATAAGTGAGATTGTAACCACTTATCTCACTAGCCCAGGTGCATTTGCTGCAACCTCCATAGCTGCACCTGATCTCCTAAAAGGTTTATCATCTTGGAACCCCGGCAATGTTCTTCCTGCTTCTGTTGCAGGAGCAATGGCGAAAATAGCCGATGTATTGGATCCGCCGGGTTTATATAGGTTCCTTCTCAACCCCCAAACAGTTGATTTTAACTATGCAAAATTGCAGAATATACAGAAATACGGCTTTGAGAGCTTTGAACTACAATATTTCGGCAACGATATATTAGGAATGAAATGCTCTGGACAAACTATGATGTTGGAACCTCAGGTTGAGCTTCTAGAGATAGTAGCTCATCTTTATCAACCTTTATACGAATCTTTGGTAACATTCTTGCCTTTACACTTGCTTAGTCCTGCTTGGATAAAATTAAATGAGTTTTCTAATTTTTACAAACAGTCAACCCAACAATTGCTTATTATTTGGAACTGGAATGTATATTTCGGCTACTTAACGGATTTCAGCTACAACTGGAATGTTGAACGAGCTTACAGGCTTAGCTATAATTTTGGCTTTCAACTGCATCCCTCGAAGCAATGGAAACTTTTTAACCTCACAGATGAAGCTTTTAAGGCCCAAGAAAGAGAAGCCAATATAAACTTGGCAAGCGCTAAGCTTGCTGATATTTATTTCTGATATGCCTGGGGAAAGAGACATCATTAAAAATCTAAAATACATAGTCACTGTAGAAGACGCTGAGAAGGCGCGTTCTGTTCTTGAGGAATTACATGAAGCTATTGCCTCTAGCAGAGATGCTTTGATTACTCAGGGATTTACTATGAGAGAAATACTGACAGTTAGCAATACAATACAGCAATTAGAAAATATGCGTGCAGAGGCAGTAGAAAAGGGGACTTGGAATCTTGTTAAACATCAAGAGCTATTGAGAGAGATTTTGAGGTTAATATCCCAACACCCGGATCTAATGAGGGAAATAGATAGGGAAACTCAGGCAGTAAGTCGTTCCCTTGATAATATCAATAGACAGCTTGTAGAGGGGCAAAACAGCTTACAGACTTGGTCTAGAATTTGGAATGAAATGGCAAGGGCTTTAGGCCTGATTACTGTTCCGGCTTCTCTAGTTGATCTTGGCGGTCGCTTAATACAATTTGCTGAATCAATGAATAGGGTCATATATGGAATGAGGGGCATAATGGCTGTTCCCGGAGAAGAAGCTATAGGAACTAGAGAAGCAGCTAGGTTGGAATTTTCTTTAAGGGGCTTGTCTTATAGGGTTGGCGAATCCGAAGAAACTCTTAAAAGATGGATAGGAAGCCTAAAAAGTAGTGAAATATTCTTTGAAACTGAGTGGGGTAGGCAATTTCAAAGATTAACAATTGAAGCAGCTTCGGGCTCAGCTGAGGCACATCGACAATTGGACGAGCAAATAGAATACCTTTCCAGAACACTTGAATCCTTTAAAATGACTACAGGTTATGGCGAAGAGGCTTTATTCAATTTCTCTAAATACATGTCTGACCTAACGAGAATGGATTTTCCTCAGTTTGTAGGTGCGTATTATGAGCTTGCAAAAGCCGCAAGGGAAGCTAATGTGGAATTTAGACAATTCGAAAGTTTTTTCAGGGACATTTTTACCGGCCTTAGAATGTATGGTATTACCTTAGGTAGCGCAATAGATTTAACGAAAGAGTTTGGAGATATGCTTAATTTGGGTGTAATTTCCACTAGAGACTTTGTTGATACAATGAATATGGCAAAAAGTAGTTTTGATCCTAACAAAACAGGGACAATGCTTTGGTATCTCGCTAATTTTGGGCAATCCCCTGAGGTTAAAGATATAGCAACAAGAGCTTTACAGGCCGGTTCTGAGGGTATTGCGGCTTGGCAACATCTTATGGGTGTACAACCTCAAATGATAAAAGAATATTGGGATAAAGCTTCTGAAGAATGGAAACGACAAACAATTGAAGCGGCAAGAATATTGGGGTATCAGGGAGAAGCAACAGGGCAGGCAATAGCGGAATTTAGGGCGAAAATAGGGGCCGAATTACCAAGGGCAATGCTAGAGGTCCCCGGTCAGATAGGAAGCGCTTTAGGTTCCTCACTTGCGGCTCAGGAAATATATAGACAGTTGGGAATTTCCACTGAGGAAGTAGCATTAAGAATGGGAACAGCCGCTGAGGGGATTTCAAAACTGACAACTACCGGAGATGCATTTAATCTTACCATTGAAGAACAAACACGCTTTGCACAAGAAGAAGCCGAAATGAGAGAAAAGGGCAATGTAATGATGAAAGAACAAGAAACCATAATGAGAAAATTTCTTGCTAATATAAACGAAGCTGCTGAGAGTTTAGGTATATTTAGTCATGTAATGATAAATGTATTAGAGGCGGCAGGTATTGGGGCTGTTGGTATAGGAGGTATTACGGCGCTTGAAAGAGCGGGCGGTTTTGGTTTAGGCGGTGGAGGAGGCGGTGGTTTTGGAGGTGGATTAACGCAAACAATTACTCATGGAGTTACCCAGGGTGTTGCTCAGGGTATTACTCAAGGCCTAATGAGAGCCGGAATGTCGGGTATGCAAGGCATTTTTGGTGGTTTAGGAGGTATGGGTGGTTTGTTGGGCGTTGCGGCCCCTGTGGGGCTACTTGCCGGTCTAGGATTAGCCGTGGGCTACTCAGCTTGGGCAGGCGCCGAAGAAAGGAGAAGAGAAACCGAAAGAGCTGCTACTACAATAAACAACAGATTTATTATTCAAGGCCCGGACGCGGATCAGGTAGCTACAATAGCAGCTAAGAAGATACTTGAAGCTCAGGAAAACGCAGGCAAAACAACTCAAGTAGATCAATTAACCGAAATAAGGTTGTAACCTTAGGAGGATAACTTTGCTGAAATACAACAGAGGTGAGGATGTTAGAGTAATAATTTTCACAGGCGAAGAGTTTATTTGGCTTTCTAGAGAAAAACCAGATAAAACTGAGCTACTTAATGTTTGTTATAGATATGATTTAGAAAAAAGCTTTGATTTAGACAGTAAAATTAAATGGCTGCCTCTTATTCCTGTCTCTGTGGATGTAACACTCAAAGTTAATGGCGCTAATAGCGCTAATATAACTTTCCTTTCTACCCGGGATTATCTTTTAACAAGAGAGTCTGCCGGAACTATAACACTAAGAGGGCGTTATGCAGGCGAATTTAGAACATTGGACGAGGTTGAAGATTACAAGGAACGCCTTGCTTGGAGGAAAGATTTAAACAACTTTCCAGTAGATAGTTATACTTTAGATCCCGACACTTTTGATATAATTAACGAAAGCTATTTTAACGAATTTTATGAAATTTTGAAAGGAATTTATGAGGGTTTTCCTGTCACAATGATTTCTACAACATATTCGGAAGTAGCTAAGGATAAATTTAAGAAACGATATAGAGAACTTTCCTGGCCTTTTATTGTTTTTCAACCTTTATGTCCTGTTTGGATTGATGTGCTTGATGAAACAGGAACCTGGAGGGCAGTTTTTACAGGTTATATTACTGAAATAAATGAAAGCTATTCAGCAGCTTCAAGAAAACAATTAACAATCAGCGCTAGTTCCTTTTTACAACTACTTGATAGTTTGCCTTCTTTTCCAAACATCCTAGATAACCTTTTCTGGGTACAAGCGATTAAAGATAGGTATGAAGGCGAAAAAGCTGATTTTTTGGTTCAATACTTTCTCAAAATAAACTCAAAAGGCTCTGAGCTATTTTGGCCTAATTATTGGCAGGATAAAACCCCGCTTGAGATCTTACAACTTCTGTTTTTAAATGCTAATTACAGATTAGGTATCATAAGCGACGCTGAGTTGTCAAAAGTTACAGCCACCGAAACAGCTGTATATGGAAGTATAGATGTAAAAGGGTATAAGAGATTATTCAATAAATATGTTTTCCATAAGTTTTCCTATTTTGGGTTTTCTGATAATCAAGGAAACCTAGAAATTTTACCTTGGAAAGGCTACGGAAATGAAAGAAGTGATAATTTTGATCATGTTTTGATAAAGGAAGATAAAGGTAAAAATGTACTAGAATCTGTTGGAAGGTTATACATTGCTCACGAATTTTTGGATACACTACAATTAGGAGAAGGTAAAGGTATTCCTTTAGTTATGTTTCAAAGAATTTTCGGCTATTCAGTATCATATTATCATCCCCAAAGGCAAAACTTGAGTGTTGTTCTTAAAAAATTTGCAGAAGTTTTTAAAATGGATATCTACAACACCCCTAAAGGAGACCTAGTAATTGAATTCCCAAGAATCAACTACAAACCTAAACTTGTAAGGGTTTCTGAGGATCCTGTTATCAGAACCCAGATTGAACAACAAATAGGCAAAAAGAGATACCCTAAAAATACCTCAAAAGAAGCCTTTATGAGTCCATATAAAGATCATGGAGAAAATTATGTCATTAAAGAAACCGATATAACAAATTCAACCTTTGCAGTTTCCGGGAAAATCATCACTTATTATCAAGTAAAAGGCTCTACGGATATTGCCAATCTGAGTGAATTTATAAATACTGGATTGCTTTCCGGGTTTGGTTTTGCTGATCCTGGAAGTATTCTGAGATTTGGCCTTAACGAAGGAGGAACTGATAATATCTATTTTGCTCTCGAAAGGACTATGCTTATAAGTGGAGAAGAAGGAAAAAGCATAATGAGATTCTCGAACGAGCTTGCAGAATGTTTTATACAACTACATAATGCTCGGAATTTCAATGCAAGCATAGGCCTAATTAACAGAACCGACTTATTGCCAGGTAGGACAATTCTAATACCTCATCGAGAATTTCTTTACTACATAACTCAAATTAGCCACAGAATAACACCCGGACAAACTTTTTCAACTAGCATAAGCGCTAGTTATGGCCATCCCTTTGATAAACCCCTACTTGAAGTTCCTGAGATATTGGCAAAGTATAAAGACATTCAGCTTAGTAAACTTAACTTTATAAATAAAACTTCAACCATAAATGAGGCTTATGTTGCGCTCAACGATTTTGGGATATATGTTATAAATGGCAACAATCTCAGGGAAACAAAAAGTGGAATACCACAAAATTCCTCTAGTTTTATAGAGGGTGCCGTTTTAGGTCCCTTACAGTATCAAAACAATATACCTCCGGGTGTATTTGGGCAACTGTTTTCTTTGGATCAAACCGGCGCGTCTTCTTTAGTAAGGGTTTTAGCACAAGGTAAAAGTGGTATAAGTATCAGCAACCCAACCGAATTTTCGAAACTTTCTACAGAAGATCCTTCTATTACAAGGGTGGACCCCAGACTAGTTTTTCACTTGTTATATTGGAGGTTTTTGTGGTGGGTTTTAATTCAGAAAGTTACAGCATTTGGGGCTTTAGTTGTGTATTTGGTAAATAATGAAAGCATTGGAATTGCTAGTGCTGTTGATTTAGCGGCAAAGCTCCTTTTCTTCCATTTTGATCCTAATGCCGATTACACTAATTTTAGAGATATGTGGAAATGTTCTATGAAAGGAGACGGTAGCTCAGTAGTTAAGCTACCTCTTGAGTTTAAGATTGAAGGGGTTGATTTAATAGAGTTTTACGAAAAAGCACTTAAAACATATGCTAAAAATTTATATAAACCTGTTTTTGGAGTTAATAAACCTGTTAAGATTGAAAATGGACATCTTGTTGTTAATGAGCAAGCAGAACTTGAAGAAGATTATGTGTTTGAATCCGGGAAAACAAAATTACCTCTTAATTCCAGAAACATAGCCGGGTTTTCTGTTGCTAAGATAGGCTTAGTTAGTATGTATGATACCAGAGGACAAGGGCGCCTTAGCAAACATCCTCTTAATAGAGCTGCTGATATTGGTTTGCTCTATGCGGATTTTACTCATCCATCCTCAGCATTAGCATTTTTAATTGGTTTGGATTTACTAATGTTATCTAATCCAATATATTTCATAAAACTTGAAAAAACTAAGGAAATTAGAGGGGCTTGGACTTTGCCTCCTGTTTACGGTGAAGACGATAAAGCATTAAGTACACAACAAGGTGAAGTAGCCGAAAGTTTCAAAAACAATTGGAAAGCTTGGTTTTTCTGGAATATTTCGCATACTACCAAGAATGCTTTTGTAGATTATTGGAATGGCCTTGAAAACGATCCTGTAACCGCCGAAAGCGGCAAACCGTTTTATGAAAGTTTGCGTAAGTATAAGGAAGTTGAACAGTTTACTAGAATAACAACTCCTTTATTAGGCTTAAGTTTCCTTCTAAGAACCGGAATATCAGCCAAACCGGATACTGGTGGCGAACATAAATATAAAAAATGGCTTGGTAATGAAAAAGTAATGGCTGGAGGCACAGATCCCAGAGCTCCAAGGGATAATGATTGGGCGTTAGCTAGCGCTTGGGAAACAGATGGAAACTTTTTAGAAATAAATGGAAGAACAAAGGAAATAAGTAAAGATCTCGGATATGGAGGCAATAATGATGTAGCTAAGAAGCTATTTGATAACAGCATTATCTCAGATAATTTCTCAAATCATTTGGCAAGTTTTGGAGAGGTATATCCATATGGGGAAACTGATCCTTCTCTTAAACGCTTTAGAATAGCATTTGATATAAATTATACAGCACAAGACAAAAAACTTTATGCTTTCTTTGTTTTCAGCATGCTTGCTGTGTTATACAGATGGGGTTGGATACATCACATCTTAAATGCATTCCCGGATAGAACTCCTATATACTATCCTCATGATGATAACTACAAAAAATTTGACGAAGAAACAGCAAGTCTTAGCTCGTATTCCCATATGTATCAACAGGCTCCTGTGTTTTTGCAAGAAGTTAACTTTAGAACGAAAAATCAAACGGAAACCTTTGCTTGTCCTGGTTTAGACACTTGGTTTAATAGGCTTGGAATAAAGCTTTATAATCCTGGACCTGTAGCAACAACTTGGAGTAGTAGTCCGGCAAAAGAAACCGCAGGAAAGAAAACAACATACTATATACGAATGGACGAAACTTTTAGAATGGATAAATCTCTTGAACCATCTCTAAGAAGCGACGATAGGGTTTTAACAAACCGAGAATATGTAGTAGAAACCTTTGCACCTAATACCGAATGGAGAAACCAGCAAAAAATTGGAGGAGGTGAAACTCCTGCATATTTCTGGAAATACTTTGCTGAACCGATGAATCATTATGATCACATACATACAGATATTGGGATAGCTGCGCCAAATCAATACTATTATTGGTATTGCGTGCTTAAGGATATAGCGCCTAATTTTTACAATGAATTTGAGAAAACTATATTGGAAGGAATAACTGAACACATGTTATCTGCAATAAAAGAAACAGAGGAAGCAAAGAAACAACATGCCTAGATTTGTAGCTAAAACCGAAAGTATAACTCTGGGGTATATTATTAGGGCCTCAGAGGAACCATTATATTTTGATATAGGCTCTGATTTCCAAAAAGAAACTTTATGGCTTCCCGAAGTAGAAGGCATTGAGTTAAAACCAGATATAAAAATAAGCCTACCTTTATATGAGGTAATGACGATACCCGGACATAAGAATCTAAAAAATTGCTTGCCTATCTTCCCAATGGGTTGTAGTGTGAACAACCACGATACTTTTTCATATCAGCCCGGGGAGTTAGTAATAGTAATGTTCACTTCACCAGAAGGCTATCCTTTAATTTTAGGCTCGGTTCCAATTTACGCTAAGGATAAAGCAAGGAATGATATAATTCCTACATCACAGGCCAGATATATCAAAGTAGGGGATTCAGAAATTAGGTTAGAGGCTAATTCACTTACTATCAGTAAAGGTTATTGCAGCATATTCATAGACGAAACAGGAATCAAAATTACAACTGATTATGTTCCTATTATAGAGCTTTTGAAAGGAAACAGGGCTAGAATAGGAACAGTAGAAATAGTTCCAGAACAAGTTGTTGTTTCTAATAGCCTGGAGCATTCTGGTTCTTTTCTGACAAGTACCAGCACTGAAGCAAATATAACAACAAACAGGCTAACAACTGTAGCGAATACTAGTGATTTATCTTTATATTCTGTTAACAGAACTACGCACGATGAAACATCTACAATTGCTGATTTAGAAGCAACTGTTGAGAAAGCTAATATAACTTTTGATAATGTTAGTAATGAGGCTACACCTAAGCTAACAATAACTTTAGCTACTAAGCTTGAAGAAGATGGTGGTATCACGATACAAAAAAAGGAAAACTCAGCGGCCGAGGTAATAGCAAAAGCAGAAACCTTAAAACAGCAGCTTGATTTGCTTATCCAGTGGTTGAAAACCCATACACATCCTTTATCAGGAGCCCCACCGTCTACTCCTCCGCAAGACTTTACGGAGGATTGGTTTTCTGAGTTAGTAGAAACCGATTAAACTTTTAACAAAAAAGGAGGTACAAAAATGACAAACGCAACAACAAACAAAAAGGAAGCTGCCAGGGAATCCGTGATGAAGTTCCTCAAAGCTACAATAGAGGGGCTTCTGAACGAACCGGATAAGGTCAGATATAAGGTTGCTCAGGGCGAAACTATGCTTATAGAAGTTCTGGTTCCGAAAGCCGAGATCTCCAAAGTCATAGGAAAAGGAGGAAAACATGCGAGAAGTATAATAATACTAGCTTTAGGTATATCTTCTCACCATGGTGTAAAATCAGTAATCAGTATTCAAGAAGGCTAAAAAGTTAGAATTTTTTGTGAGGTTCTCTTATGTTTAACATAAATGAGATACTTAACCTTTTGTATAGAAAAGCTGAATATAACGACGAGCTTAGGCGTAAGCTAGAAATACTGGAAGAACTAGAATTTTACTGAATTTCGTAATAAGGTAAGTGAAGAGATGGATAAGATAATAAAAAAATTACAGGCTCAAGGAGTTGATACAGACAGGCTTAGACCTTCTTCATTCCGATATATAGTTGAGGGTATACTTGAGGACCAATTTAGCGTGGAGAAAACCGGTTATCCTACAATTATCTTTGGCGAGAGTATGGGTTTTGAGGAAGTAGCTCCGGGCAAATGGGAAGTTTTTGAGGGTTCAGATGAACCGGGTCCTCTTGATATGCATTTATATAAAGTTCTTGTGCTTAAAGATAAAAGCGGCAAAATAAAGTTATTTGGAGTGCATAGTAGAGATTTTGTATATTCGTGGAGAGATGAAGGTATACCAGAAGATACTTATTTCGCCGGTGAAAAATGGATAGCTGAGAGATATTGGCATCCAGAGGGGGATGATGTATTGGTGATGGTGGAATTGCCGGTTAATGCTGTTGTAGAAACAGCTGATAACGAGTATAAAACCATAAGAATTGTTGAACCGGACGAATTCGCTATGAAGTTTCTGTAAGCGGCCTGTTTGAAATTATTGGTTCTTTTGATAAGAGCTCTCTTACTTGAGAAAGAATTGTAATCTGAAAAGCACTTTCTATCGCCTCATCAATTCTACGCCTTACCGGATCTTCCGTGAGCTTAGAAAATGGTAAAAGTGTTTTCGAACAAAGCTCCTCGTATGCTTCTAATAAAATCTTTTCCTGTTCCGGGACGAGTGCTTCTGGATTAAGAACAGGCATTTTCTTCAAAATACTTTTCTTAAAATGCATCCAGGGCCCAACAGTTTCAACTCTATATCCTAAAAACATCAAAAAACCCAGAGTAGAATTAAACCACAAAGAAAGTATCTTAGCGTTTTTTTCTGAGGTTTTTATTACCCACCAGGAATTGGAGAGAACTTCTTTATCTACTAAAACAGAGGCAAGTCTTTGAGAGCTTGAATTAAAACTACTGGCCAAAAGTAGTTTTCCTTTATTTGCCCATATATTGTCCCTTTTATTGCGTTTCAGACTGAGATATTTGTTTGGTGTTTGAGCAATAGTAAAAACCTCATCGGCATTATGATTCCAAAAGGCAAGGTATTGGGTTTCAATATCAGTAATTTCAAAGTTTTCCACTAATTGTCTAACATCTGAACCTATTTCCCCTATCTTTTCAAATGAAATCATTGGAATTGTTGTTTTACAGCCGAAAAGTTCAAACTTACTCTCCAAAAGTTTAAGAAAGAGTTTGGTTAGAAATGTTTGGGCAAACGGGCAATAGAAAAGCCAGTTTGAAGATTTTTTAACTGTTTCCCAGGAAACATTATAAACAGTTCCAATTATCTGGCCGTTTATATCGAGATAGGTTTCTTTCTCAGACATTAAATCACTTATTTCCTTTTCTTCTAGCATTTCCGCTATTACAGAAGCTTCAGGGGTGCTATTGGGATTTTTCCAAAGATTAACAAAGGTAGTTTTTGCATTTGACTTATATCCTTTTGTAGCTATAAGAAGAGTTTCGCTTAGACCGGTATTTTCAGAAAAATTCCATTGTTTTGGATCAAAGCTTTGAATAACATAATTTAAAGTATAACTTGAAGAAATAAGTTTTCTGGTTTCTGACCAAGCAACTCCAGAGAGAACAGCCTTTGGCAAAATAAGTGCCATTCTTGAACCTGGTTTCATATATTCATGTGCAACACGCACAAAAATCGCTCCTAAGCCAGCTTGTATATTTACATTTCCGTACTCTTTCGCTATTTTTCTAAGATTATTTTGAAGCTTTATCCGTTCAGCCTGAGAAAGCCATCCGAAAAGAAGATTTCCTCCTGTTGAACGCACAAAGGGGGGATTCATGATACAAAAATCAAGTTCCGGAAGAGAAACCTTAACAGTTTTTTCACAGTAGGCGCTCATTTGTTTGGCCGGGATTGCGTTCTCAAACAAACTTTGTCTTTTTAAAAAATCTATTGAGCCAAGAAAGTCGCTTCCAAAAGGCAAACAAAATAGGTTGATATTATTTATCGGCATTTCCGGGGAGTTCATAGCCAAAATAGAAGCAGCAAATCGTATAGCAGAAGGCAAAATGTCAAAACCCCAAATAGTTTTTTCTATAAGAATTTTCTGAAGTTCTTTAACTTTAGGGGGTGTTTTTATTTCCGTAGAAGCTTTTATGTGATTATCTATTATAGTATTAATCGCTGCTACTAAAAGTGTTCCTGTGCCACAGGCTAAGTCGGCTATGCGAAGCTTGCCAATGTCATCAAGGTTTAGCCAATTAATAGGGAATTCCTTTCTAGAGAGAGTAAGTTTGAGAAGAAGTGTTGCTGCTGGAACGCTTGTATAAAATGTTCCCAAATATTTAGCGTTTGTGAGAAGTTTGTGATAAAACCTTCCAGCAAGATCGTATTTGAGCACGCCTTGAATTTCTATAACTTTTTTAGCAGTTTCTATTAGCGTTTCAAAGGCCTGAAGCGAATAAACTTCTTTTGAAAGAACTAGAAGAAGTTCTTTGGCTATGTGAAATATGGGATAATAGCCTATTTCCTTCAATATGGTTTCCCATGATTTTTGTAAGGAATTTATTATGGAGCCTCTTTCTAATTGTGAAATAGGCAAAATATGTTTTTGGAAAGCCGCCAACCTTTCATGAAATATTAAAGCGTTAAGCAGAAAAAAACCTCCAACATATGCTATTGTAATTTTATTTCCTTTCTCGTGGCCTTCATTGGCTGATTCTGGCAGCGAAATTCCGAGAATATTGGCAAAAGAGGTTATTATTTCAGTTTTTGAAATGATTTCGGCACTAAAAGATTCAAGACCTGTTTGTATAATAACCGCAGCGGATTTTACGATATCATCAGAAATGAGATCTGGTTCGTTCATGTGAAATTTTTATTCATTCAATTAAACTCTTTGGTTCTCTTTTTATACTAACTTATTTTGAGTAAAAAATAAATTGGAAATAAGTTAGAAAATAGTATGAAGGAAAAAATTCTCGGACACTACATTCAGGAAATAGACCGGATATACCAACAAGGTAACTATTCCGAGTACAGCTTCCGCGCGCCCCTGGAAGCTCTCCTAAAGGAATGCCTTCCGGGTCTTAATGTCATACAGGAACCTACAGGTCAGGCAATAGGTGTCCCGGATTTTGTCGTAAAGCTTGGGGCGTTCCCGTTGGGTTTCTGCGAGTGTAAGGACATAGATGGTGATCTTCCCGTTCTCCTGGATGACGAAAAGATAAAGGCCCAGTTGGAGAGATACCGAACCGCTATCGACAACCTCATTTTCACCAACTACCGTGATTTCCTGCTTTTCCAGGCTGGCTCGCGAGAACCTGTAGCTGAGGTTCATTTGGGGCCTCCGGGCGACATGAGCGCGAGTAGGGTGGACGCGAAGGCCCTCTGTGCTCTTTTTAAGAGATTCAAAGCCTACCAACCAGAGCCTGCCGCAACCCCGGAGCAGTTGGCAAAGGCGCTCGCGTCCAGGGCACGCGTCCTTAGCTACCAGATCAGAGAAAGTCTTGAGAGAGACCGACCTTCGGACATGGGGCAGATCGTCTCCTACTACAACGCTTTCTCCGAATTCCTGATAAGAGGCATATCTGTTGAGCAGTTCTCGGATGCATACGCGCAGACAATCGCCTATGACCTCTTTATGGCCGCGGCGATCCACGGCAAGCGTGGCTTCAATCGTACCCTAGTCAGCAATCTCTTACCGGAGACATTTCACCTGGTGAAGACCCTTTTTGAGGGCATATCCAGCACGGTCCCCCCGGAGCTTGAATGGGTGGTTGACTCAATGGCCGGAACCCTTGAAAAAGCGAACCTTCCCGACATACTTTCGGCTTTCCGGAAACGCGAAACCGAAGAAGATCCTTTCATGCACTTCTATGAGGATTTCCTGGCCGCTTTCAATCCTCAGGAACGGAAGCGCCGTGGCGTTTATTTCACTTCGAGGCCCGTTGTCTCTTTCATTGTCAATTCGGTTAACTATCTGCTCAAAACCCGGTTCGGCATGGAAAATGGGCTTGCGAATGAGGGGGTTACCGTTCTTGATCCCGCGGCTGGTACCGGGACATTCCTTGAATACGCCATAAGGCTTGCATATGAGGAGAACAGGCAGTCCGGTATGGGGGGCATGTTCCGGGAGCTCGTCAAAAGGCATATTCTCAAGAACTTTTACGGGTTTGAGCTCTTAGTTGCTCCATACACCATAGCGCACATAAAGCTCGCCATGACCCTGGAAGAATTAGGCTACGAGCTTGGAAGGGATGACCGGCTGAGGGTCTATCTTACGAACACCCTTGACCCTCAAGAGATCCAGCCAGCAATCTTCCCATTTACGAAGGACCTTTCGGACGAATCCCGCGCCGCAAACGAGGTCAAGACCAAAACCCCCATACTGGTCATCATGGGCAACCCGCCGTATTCGGGCGCATCCGCGAACAAAAACCCTTGGATTGATGGGCTTCTCAAAGGCAAACTTTCCAACAACAACGCCAAACTTGACAGCTACTACGAGGTGGACGGAAAACCCCTTAAAGAAAAGAACCCCAAGTGCCTTCAGGACGACTATGTGAAGTTCATCCGTTTCGCCCAATGGAAAATAGACCAAGCTGGTCAAGGCATTCTCGCGTTTATAACCAACCACGCCTATTTGGACAACATTACTTTCCGGGGCATGAGAGAGTCCCTTCTTAATTCTTTTACGGAAATCTACATCCTGAATTTGCACGGCAGTTCCAGGAAAAAAGAGAGGTGTCCCGATGGGTCCAGGGATGAGAATGTTTTTGACATCCAGCAGGGCGTCGCTATTGGGATTTTCGTAAAGGAGCAAGGCAAGAAGGGTCCCGCTAAGGTTCACTATGCTGATCTTTGGGGCAAAAGGGATTTTAAATATGACTTCCTAGCTAAAAACTCCGTTGAGAGCTTTGAGTGGCAAGAGCTAAAGCCTCATTCTCCTTGTTATTTCTTCGTGCCTATGAAAAAAGAGGAGTTTACATCCGAATACAAACAGTTTTGGAGCATTAAAGACATAATGCCAGAAAATAGTACGGGCATAATAACCGCCAGGGATAGTTTTGTAATAGACTTGGAGAAGAATAGATTGATTGAGCGTATTCGCTCATTCAAAGAGAGTAAATTGTCGGATGACGATCTTCACGAGAAGTTTAAAATAGCAAAAAAGAAAGGTTGGAATATAAGAAAGGCTTGGAATATGCTCCAGAAGATCGGAGATTTATCGGAGTTCACTCGGGAGTGTTTATACAGGCCTTTTGATGTCCGCTGGATTTTCTATCACCCAGCTGTTATTGGAAATCCCCGACTTGAGGTCATGCGCCACATGCTCGCGGGGGAGAACCTGGGACTGATTACAACCAGGCAGACAAAAGAGGAATTCAACGCTTTAGTCACTGACAAAATAATAGGTCATAAATCAGTTGCTATTTATGACATTTGTTCCCTCTTCCCCCTCTACCTTTATAACGAGGGTAAGCCTCACCCAACTGGAAAAATCCACATGCTCGCGGGGGAGAACCTGGGACTGATTACAACCAGGCAAATCTCAGGCGAGAGATTTGAACACGCGTTTTGCACCGATAGAATTATTGAGAGCTGTGCTATTTCCAACAAAACAAAGGAAGGCAATTACCTCTTCCCCCTCTACCTCAATAATGAGGGCGAGCCTCTGGAAAAACCCAAACCCAACCTGAACCCTGAGTTTCTGAAATTGGTCGCGGAGAGGACCGGCCGCGAGCGCTCACTAGAGGCCGTTTTCTACTACATCTATGGCATTCTCTATACCCCCGCTTATCGGCAACGCTACGCCGAGTTCCTCAAATACGATTTTCCGCGGATCCCGGTCTTTCCGGCCGAGGCCTTTGAGAAGATAAGCCAGCTCGGCTCAGGCCTTGTTGAATTGCACCTTATGAAGCGCAAGCTCAAGCCGCGGGTGAGCTATCCCCTTGCCGGCGAAGACATTGTGCGCAAAATAGACTATAACGAATCAGAGAAGCGGGTCTGGATCAACGACAAGCAATACTTTGAAGGGGTGGAGCCGTCTGCGTGGGAATACCATATTGGCGGATATCAGGTCCTGAAGAAGTGGCTTGATGAGCGGAGGAAGTGGGGAAAGCCGCTCACAGCGGAGATGATTGAGCATTTTCGGCAGGTTCACGAGATACTAATGGCTACAATTGATCTACAGAGAAAGCTGGATGAGGCCTGGCCTTTGAAGATGTAAATGAGATTTTTATTCTGTAATTCCTTAAGCTTCTCATAAAATATGATAAGAATGTTTAAAACTTCAACATGATTAAGCACTGGAGACACTTAAATTTCTCAGCGTGCCTGGATTGTACAATTCTTGTGAAAAGTGTTAAAATATGGTTATGAATGAGAGAACTTTATCAAATCAGCAAACAATGCTGGTTGGGCCAACCAATTCCATTTGGTCTCCACTAAGCCGCAAACAAGAGTTTCTGCACAGGTTAAGGGGAAGGGGCAAAAAATACAAGAGATACCTTGGTTCTCCACTGAGGTATGCTGGAGGCAAAACATGGGCAGTTGGTTTTGTTCTTGAGCATTTACCGGAGAACATAAACAGGCTGATTTCTCCGTTTTTTGGCGGAGGATCAATTGAAATAGCAATCGCAAAAGAACTTGGTATCCAGGTGATAGGGTTTGATATATTTGACATTCTCGTTAACTACTGGCAGGTTCAGATTGCGCAACCTGTTGAGATGTATCATGAATTAGCGCAATTGAAACCGACCAAGGAGACCTATATCTACATCAAGGAGGAATTAAAAAAGCACTGGCAAGGTGTGATAGAGTTGCCACGGTTAAAGCTAGCCGTCTATTACTACTTTAACCATAACCTTTCGTATGGGCCTGGTTTTCTGGGTTGGATGTCAAGCGTATATGCCAATGAGGAAACATACCATAGGCTTATCAAGCGTGTTAGGGATTTTGATGTCAGGAACATGACTGTGGAGTGCGCTTCCTTTGAGGAAGTTATTCCTCGGTTCAGGGATGATTTTCTCTATTGCGACCCCCCATATTACCTTGGCGAGGACAGCACGCTTTTCAGGGGGCTTTATCCACAGAGGAATTTCCCATTTCACCACAACGGGTTTAATCACGAATTACTGAGAGACCTCCTACACGAACACAAAGGAGGTTTCATTCTGTCCTACAACAACTCACCCACAATAAGAGAATGGTATAAGGATTTCAAGATCATAGAATTGCCCATTCATTACACTATGGGTCAGGGAGAAACCAGGGTAGGACTCAACCGTAAGAAAGAGAATAGGAATCATGTCAAGAAAACAAGCGAGCTGTTGATTATCAAGGAGAGATAAAATTGGCCAAAAAGCGTGCTATGAGTTCTGAAAGGGCAAGAGATGTGAGGAGAAAGGGGCATGATGACGCCCGTGAATTTGCTGTTTTACTAGGGATTGGTAAGGAATATAAAACCGATCCCTGTATCAAAGAGGAGGAGATTGACCGCTTGAGCGCGGAGCTCTGGGGCCTGGATAATTCTGAGCTAGCTGAGATAAAAAAGAGCCTGGAGAAAGGTAAGGCTATCCTATAACTTATGAAGAAGCCATGGGGAGAATAATATACGGCAGAGACCTCGTCCCCTCAGGTTCTACTGCCATTCTTATTTCCCCTCCTGTCTATGATACCCAGTATTGGGCGGACTGGTCCCAGCCCTATGGGCTTTTGCGCATCGGCGCCTGGCTCAAGGCAAGGGGCTATAAGCGCGTTGAGCTGTTTGATTTCATGGAGGTGGACGAGAAAAACCAGGTTCACAAGCACAGGATTGAGCCGAACGAGGAATACTGGGAACAAGGCCTACCGAAGGGCCGGGTCAAACCGATAAGGATTGAAAAAAACGGGGAGTGTCTTGAGCTCTACAAGTATCACTTCGGCAAGACATGGGAGGAGTTTCAGAACTGGCTTGAGGCAAGGGGCTACACCAAGCACCCGCCGGATGAGGTCTATATCTCAGCGATAATGACCTACTGGTGGGAATCCGTCCGAGACCTCACGCGGAGGCTAAAAAGGCTTTGGGGGAACCGAACGACCATATTCCTCGGAGGAATATACCCTACCCTCACGCCAGAGCACGCGGCGAGGTTCACGGACGCGGATTTCGTTGTGGTGGGTGAGGTGCCAGAGGCAAGCGGGCTCTGGACTGACCTTTCTTTCTACGAGAGGCGTCCTCGCTACGCTATAATCACACCAGCAAGAGGTTGCCCCTTCAACTGCGCATACTGCGCTCAGAAGGTTATTAACGGAGGCCGCAGGGCGACCGAGTTCCGAAACCCTCAGGATATAGTTGCGGAAATGCGGGATAAGTATGAGCGTTTTGGGATAAAGGAGTTTGCCTTCTACGCTGATTACCTCCTCTGGAAGCCAAAAGAGAACCTCGGAAGGGTTCTTGAGATGATCATCCAAGAGGGCTTGCCATTCCAGCTCCACGCGCCTGAGGGGCTTGACACGAGGGCCCTGAGCAAGAGCCAGGCCTTTGTTGACCTTCTCAAAAAAGCAAATTTCAAGAAGATATACCTTCCCCTTGAGAATATTGACGAGGGATACCTATCCGCGATGAACCGAAAGCATGTTCAACTGGAACACTATGTAAAAGCGGTGGAAATGTGCGAGAAGGCAGGCTTCAAAACCCGGAACATGGCGGTTAACACCTTCGTGCTCTATGGCTTGCCCGGCGAAACAATAGACAGCGTCGTCAAGACAATCCTCTTCGCATCTGAGATCTCAGGTTCAATAATCCCCATGCTATTCACGCCGGTGCCTGGGTCTAAAATTTATGAGGATCACTTGGACTATATCAAGGCCAGGGGTTGGGACGAGCGTCTTGAAATGCTCAACGGCAAGCTTTATCCGCTTCTGGGAATGAATGAGGGGACAATAGAGGACTACATTGACTTGCAGAGGCTAATGTATACCCTGAACGCGCACTACAGGTCAGAGTCCTTCAGAATATTCGGAAAGACCTCGGTGAGCAAATGCTTCAGGGAAAACATCTCCAACGATTTTTACGACAGCGTTTTGAAAAGGTTTGAGAAGGAGGCCAAAGATATTTAGATATAACTGTGTCTGCTGTAGGCGAAGCTATAAGCGGGTCAAGGAACCGCTATACGACATTTATCCTTCATACATTTATCCTCAATGGCGCCAGGGTGTTAAGGACTTGCATGGGTAATGTAGGGACATTATTAAAAGGATGGACATAAGGGAGTAGAATTCCAAGGCATGGTGTTCCACAGCCCAGTTGGCTTGGGACAGGAGAAGGGCCAACAACATGGGCAAATTATAGATCAGGGCTTGATGAACTTGCACTGCCAAACAAATCATCCAGCTGCTTTAGAAGTCTGCCTCTCATGGAAATGAATTCCTTCAAGGCTTTAACCTTTTCCTGATCCTCACCATCCCGCAGGGCCTCGTCGGTGATCATCAGGTAGCGCAAGTCCTCCGGTCTGAGTTTGGGATACCCGCTCTTGCCTATCCGAGAGATGTTGTCCAGATCCGCGACAGTTCGGCTATTTCGGAGGATAAGGTATGCCGAAAATATATCTTTTTGTCCCTTGGGTTTCAGAGCAATGAAATCAGGGGAATAATAGAGTTTAGAGGCATGGCTGTCTATAATGGCCATCTTGCCCTGATAAGTCCTTGCCGGTGAAACAACAATTGTATCCGGGGGAAACTTGACTACAAGGCCTTTTCGTATTTTGTTAAGTAAGCGTTCATAATTGGACAGCGAAGTGCCCTTCTCCTCAGAAACCTCTCCTTCTACAGCTATCTCAAAAGCCTTGAACTCAGAGTAAGAAATCTCACCTCTTGAGGTGATGTTTCCAGTTTCCACATAATGGACAGAATAAGATGGTTCAAGGGAATCAATTTCTCCAAAGCAATATTGAGGTTCAACAAGCTCAAAAAGATCAGAGAATGGCGTTCCCGTGCGGTTCCTACTCAGAAACTTGACATCCATTCGTAAATCCTCGGTTTCGGCTATGTCCTTAACCCAGACAACTTTTCCTATATTTGCAATCTTTTCCTTTTTCCAGCTATGGTAGTCGTCAGAGATTCTGGATAGATCGTTTTGAGGGATTTCCCTGTAAATCTTTTTAGAACGAAGATAGCCTATGTGTCTAGCCTTTGCCACAAAGAAAGGATAGTTTTCTTCGGGGAAAGCTGTCAATAAGTTTTTCAAGGCTTCCTGAGGGTACTTACTATTAGACCAAAAAGAAAGCAAAGCTCGTGTTTCCTCGCTAGGCCTTTTCGTGGCAAAAAGCAGGTTTGTCCTCTGGAGAGCAAACGGTGCGAACGCGTGCTCAGGAAGGGCCACTATTGCTTCAATCTTAAATCTGGTTAATAAAAAGATTCTTAACGGAAGATATTCCGGAGTGTCAAAAGCCGACTCCGGCAAAACAACCCCTATCTCACCACCCTCTCTCAGGAGCTGATACCACCTCTCCACAAAGAAGACCTCACTGTTCTTGCTTTTCTTCTTTGCCCCATAATGTTCCGAAAGGACGAAGTTTTCTGAAAGGGCCTTCTTGTCTATTTCGCCCAGTGGTAGGCTAAACGGAGGATTGCTCAACACAAAGGAAAAGACGGGAAATTCCTTCTTAGTAATAAGTGTAGATTCTGCGCTCCTGTCTTTCAGGTATCCTTCCCCTAGCTTCTTAACGAGCTGCGGAATTTCTTTGAAATCTACTAAAGCGTCAGCCTCAATTATGTTTCCGGATCCATCTCCGTGCATGATCATGTTGGTTTTTGCTGTGAGGACAAGGTCTCTTTCTGTATCTATACCATAAAGAAGCTCCTGAGCCCAGTGTTGGCCGGGCGGCGTTATGTTCATAAGCCTTTCTTTACACTCCTTGTTTTCTGAGAGTGCCTTCATGGCTTCTACCAAAAATGTTCCTGAGCCACACGAAGGGTCTATGAGTAATGGGATTATATTATTATCCAGCAACTTCAGGAATTTACTAGGAAGTTCAAGCATGTTAATAGCAAAGCGAACTAAATTGGGATGAGTGAAAAATTGCCCGGAGCTCTGGGCATATTCTGTCCAAATAAACCTCTCAAAGAACTCGCCGAGAACATCTATCCTGTTTCTCTCACTTCTGAGCCGGAACCTTTGCAAAAGTTTGACTATGTCGTAAAGTATCTGGGGCTCTATTTTTACTGGGCCGCCTTTCTCGTATTCAACTATCAGGATGTCATCCTTTTTAGCTTCTTGAAGGGGAATACCCGCAAGTTGATGCTGGGCATTCTGATAAATCTCGTTGATTCGGCCAACAAACCTGCTTAGGTTTTCCTTATCATCCGGCCTAACTTGGAACCGGTATTCGCCCCCCTGTTCTGTAATCATCTCGTCATAAATTTTGGCTATGATTAGTCTCACGATAAAGTTGAAGGCCTTTTCGGGTTTGCGTTTTCCTCTCCAGACCAGATTCTTGATGGCATTTATGTTCTTGTTGATCTCTTGCAGATCCAGAATATCCACGAGATCCTTATTCGTACCCTTTCTTAAAAGTTCCCTGTAAGTATCAAGCCAGTTTTCGTCATACCCGGGAATATCCCTTCTAGAAACAAGTGGGTCTTCCATTACCTTTCTAACATCCTTCCGCTTAATACTCTGAGAAGTGCACCCATTGACCAACCGGCACGATTTCTGTGGTTATGATTAGCATGGGAGGCGGTCCTGTGGTGATTTCCCTTATTTGAACTGGGGGCCTGATCTTCTTTTTGTGTTCCTCTTGCTTCGGTGGCTTTTTTGTTTTGATGGTAAAGGTAAAGGTCTTGTTTTTCTCCATAAACAAAAGGATCTCAATGGGTATGCATGGCTTACGATTCATGTCTCTGGCCTCCGCTGTTTACCGATTTTTCATTAAGAAATTCAGTAAGAGCTTGAGCTATGGCATCGGGAACTGAAAATACTACAGAACCATCAGGCTGCTGAGTCGGATATGCGCTTTTAATTCCACTTAACTGATCAACTATTTCCCAGGGTGATATAGAAGCTCTTAAAGCTAGTGATATGAGCCTTCCTATTGCCTCAGTAAGCGCCATAAGACTAGTGCCAGATTTTCCAAGATTAACAAATACTTCAAGTGGTCCTATTTCATCTTCGTTTATAACTATATAGACATTTCCTAGCTCAGTTTTTTTCTTATAGGTGTAGCCTATAACCTTTTCTGGCCTATGTCTAGGTTTTATGAGGTTAGCCATGATTTTCCTCCTTCCACATTTTTTCTATGAATAACTCCTCAAGGTTCTGAGCTTTTTCTAAAGCGCTCTTAGCATTAACATAAATTTCATCATAGTTATTCAAGTCAGGTAATTTTTCTAATAGAAATTCTTTTTCTTGTTTGTAATCCTCTTCAGTCATATCTGTAGTATCTCTCCAGATAACAGCAACCTGTTTAGTTTCTTTTCGTACACCCAAAACAATTCGGTATATTTTTCCTTTGTTTTGTAAGCTTACAAGTTTTTTAACATAAATTCCCATCAGGTAGTTAAAGGTTTCAATTAGATCAACAGATATTTCTTCATAATCCCCATTTGGTTTTCTGATTTTTAATTTGAAATTGAAGGGATTAATAAATTTATACTCTAAACTAATAAACTCAAGGTTCTCTAAGGTATCATCATATTGCTCGAGACACTGGTATTTGAAAAACCCGCCAGCCTTGTTCTTGTTGTATTTATCTTTTACATCTTTCTCGTTTGAGATACCTGATTTATCATAGGTTAAAACCTTTTTCATTCTGGGTAAAATTATACTATAAAAATGTTCTCCTACTTCCACCCCAATCCATTTCCTCTGGAGCTTATGAGCTACTGCTGTTGTCGTCCCAGAACCAAGGAAAAAGTCCATGATCAATTCGCCTTCGTTAGAAGTAGATTCTATGACACGCTTGAGTAAGATTTCGGAATTTTCGGTTTGGAAACCAGTAGATTTAGATGCTATGTAAGTATAACTAAGAATGTCAGTCCAATCATTGTTTACCGGAGTCTCCTTTCGGATATACTCAGCACTAAAATTTAAACCGTTGCAATTTGGACACTTTGAAATCTTAATATTTTCCTCTTGATGTATATAACCGCAATCATTACAAACTATACGAATATTACCTTTTTTTATCTCATCATCTATTTTTTCTTGACTGAATTGCCAATGCGCATTTTCAGGTGCTTTAATTTTTATACCAAAAAAAGTGCGATATGGATCGCCTCTTTTTTGAGGAAAGAACATTATGTTCCATTTTAATTTTTCCTGTGGCTTTTTCCTTAAAGGGATTGTAATAAAAACTTTCTCTTTGTCTATTGCATAAAATATCAATGATTCAGTATCATTCTCAAATCTATTTTTCCCTTTGTTTTCTGTTCTTTTCCCTTTTCTTATAATTATCTCATTCCTAAAATTCTTTTCCCCAAAAATCTCATTCATTAACAATCTCACAAACATGTTACCTCTATAATCACAGCGAACGAAGATTGAACCACTGTCTTTCAAGACATCTCTAGCTAACCTTAACCTGTTTTCCAGGAGAGTTATCCAGGTGGAGTCCTTATACTTTACATTGTAAAGATAATTAGCATTACTTTCCTGGTTATACGGAGGGTCAATGTAGATCGTTTGTACTTTTTCTTTATATTTACCCAAAAGCAGATTAAGAGCTTGAAAGTTTTCACTTTTGATGAGAATACCCTGGATTGCCTCTTCTAGGTTATCAAAAGAAGCTAAAAGTTTCCATTTGAGCTCCTCTGGAAGATACTTAGTGTCTACATAAAGAAAAGGATGTAAAAACAAAAACTCATAAGTTAAAGGTTCTTCTAAGCCTAAGAGCTCTCGCCACTCATCTATTTGAGCTTTATTAGTAAGCAAGTTGTTTAAAATCTCACCTTTAACTGAGAACGGAATTCTATCCAGCGTGATAACATACTCAGTTCTTAGAACAAACTTACGCTTAAGCCAGAGCCTCTTCTGAAGATTCTCAATTTGAGCTAAGAAAGCAATGACAACTTCAGCTATCTTTTTGAATACTAAAGCTAACTGAGTTCTATCTTCATTCAAATCCAAAATCTCATATCTGATAAAATATTCCAGTTCCCTTCTGAGGAAACCCTCAAGATCTTTATGAATAAAGAAATCAACAGCCTTTTTACGAGAACCACCCTGAGAAACAAAATCTGTTTTAACATAATATTGATTACGGGTAATCCAATATAATCCAACTTCTCTATCAACATCAGAATTTCTAGAATTGGAAACAAAATCACCTTTTCTATAATACCGAGAGAAAAACTTATATAGGAAATTATAAATTTCATGACAATTAATCTTATGCTGAGCGTTTTTGAGTTCGTTATCAATTATAACAGGCAGTTCTTTTCTAATAAATCTGTTAATTTCTCTTAGCTTAAAATTCACCATCTTATAAATACCAAAATCTAAATCAGAAAAGTTTGTTTGAAAAAGCTCACCAAACATTTGTAGATTTCCTCTGTTTTCACACTATATACTAACTAAACTCAGGGTGAAAAATAAAAACTTTGTCTTTTTTTAAGAAAATGGTAGTAATCTCAATGTATGCCTAAAAAGCTAACAAGAACCCTAGAATTCACCCTTAAGTTTTCCAACCCGGGAAAGCTAAGGGAGCTAGAGGAGTTTACTGAGAAGGAGAACCGGAACGCTGAGGTGTTTAAGTGCTTACGATGTGGTTTCAGCTCTGATGCTGATCATGTTGGAGCTTTAAACATTCTCAGCAGGTTCTATGAGGAGCTTGAGGTCCCTCATGTAGGGAAAATCAGGGATGGATAACCTCTTTGGCAAGGTCTATTTCTTTGTCTATGCCGAAAATGTATTGACTCAGCCGGCCCACAGAAGACTCTCCATTCTTTGAGAGGTGAGCAACGGTTTCAACCAGAAAGCCCCCTGATCCACAGGCAGGGTCTATTACCCGTTCGCCGGGCTGAGGATCCAGAAACTCAACGCACATCTTGACAACATTCCTAGGGGTAAAGAACTGCCCCTTTTCACCCCTCAGGCCTGGCCCCCCAGAAGGCTTGAAAGGCCTCGCCTATTGCATCTCTGCTTGCTCCTAGAAGGCTAAACCTGTAAAGCTCAGAGATCACATAGTGGACTGCTTTCTCGTTGAGATGAATCCTCTCATCAGGGGCAAACACATCCGGGAAGCTTCTCTTGACCTGATCAAACAGCCGGATTATCCTGTCGTATGATTCCTTATGGGTTCTTCCTGGATAAAAGAGGGATTCTTGCCCATTGTGAAGCTCATCGTAGATCTTACAGAAAATCAGCCTGATCATCTCAGTGCCCAGTCTCTCCGCCCTCGGAAGGTTGCTATTGGTATAAAGGAAATTATGAAGAGACCGAAACACATCGGGCAGGCTTCTGGAGAACATCTCCTTCCTTGAGCTAATCCCTTGTAGCATCTCCTCAACCATTAATGTTTAAAGCTCCAATAAACATCTCAGCTTTCTGATTCTCCTTTCTTCTCCTATACTAACTAAAATCTTTAGGTCAAAGAGTGAGAGGAAAGTTATCAATAGCGTCATCAAAACACTTGAGAGAACCTCATTGAATCCCCAGCAAACAGTGCCGGCTACGCCAATCAATTCTATAGAGTTTCTACATAGGTTAAGGGGCAAGAATAAAAATACAAGAGATACTTTCAAAACGCAGTTAATCACATAATTAATCTCATCGTCCGTGAGGTCTACGGGAACAAGGGGAAGCTAATGAGTGGGTTTATCAGAGGTCTCAGGTTTTAAGCCGGAGGGCCAGAGAGGTTCAACTTGATCCCGGGGCTTCTCGGAGCTTATACTTTTCGGGCGATGAGTGATATTGACTACAACCGTATGCTTGTGGGGTTCCAGGAGTATTTTGAGAGCATAAAAAGGAAAAAGGGAACCGAGTTCACTTTCAGAACAGACTTAGAGAATCTGCTCAAATTACTAAAGCCCCATGACAATATCCTTGTCATCCAGGAACCTGAGCGGGAAGAAAAATTCGGGGCGCCTGATTTTCGAGTTGAGAGGGCCGGAGGGATAATAGGCTACCTGGAAACCAAAAAAATTGGGGAAAACTTGGATCAAGTCCTGAGGACAGGACAATTGAAGCGTTATATGAGGCTCATTCACAACCTCGTTTTGACGAACTATCACGAGTTTATCCTTATTGAGGATGGGGTGATCGTTGAAAGGGCCACACTTTTTTACCTGACCGATCTTGATAAAGGACGGTTCAGGTTGGGCCGCACAAATGTTGAGAAAACCCTGAACCTACTGAGAAGATTTTTCCAGGTGGGGCCCATGCAAATCGGAAAACCCAAGGATCTGGCAGTTCATCTCGCGGAGAGGGCCAAAATTCTAAAGGAATTCATCCATGAGGAGATCACTAGTAAGGAAGAGACAGACTTTAACCGTGCTCTCCGAAAACTTTACGACAACTTCAAGGATGCCCTCGTCAAAGACCTTGATGAAAAGGAATTCTCTGATGTCTATGCCCAGACGGTAGCATACGGGCTGTTTCTGGCTTTTCTGAACGCGGGGGAACCAATAAAACGAGAACATGCCCAGGATCATATACCCGCTTCCTTTGGGGTGCTTCGCGAGTTCTTCACATTCATTGGTTTATATCCATTCCCTCAGAGAATCAGGTGGATCTTTGACGAGATAATTGATCTCATCAACAACATTGACCGACAAAGCCTGGAAAGACTCCTTTCTTTCAGGATAGGCGAACTGGGCAGAAAAGACCCCTACATCAACTTCTACGAGGATTTCCTTCGGGAGTTTGATCCGGAGAAAAGAAAGTCTATGGGCGTATACTACACACCCCCCGCAATAGTGAGCTTCATTGTGCGTTCCCTGAACCTTGTTCTTAAGAGGAAACTTGGCAAGAATGACGGGTTCCGTGATACCAGCGTTACAGTTCTTGATTTTGCCACAGGCACAGGAACATTCCTGGCCCAGATATTTGAGCTGATGCTTGAAGAAGAGAATGTTGGCGCGCGAGAATCCCTCATAAGAAATCACATCCTGAGAAACTTTTTCGGATTTGAATACCTTATCGCTCCATACGCGGTGGCTCACCTGAAGCTCTCTCAGCTTCTTTGGGATATTGCCGGCTACAGGATGGCCGAAAACGAGAGATTGCAGGTCTATCTCACGAATACCCTGGACGACGAGGAACTTAGGGGTAATGCTCTTTTCCCCTACATGACTAGGGAGGGGGAAAACGCCCATGGCGTAAAGACCACGGATCCCATTCTTGTTATCGTTGGCAATCCTCCCTACAATGTCAAATCCAAGAACAAAACCAAATGGGCAAAAAGGGAAATGGAGGCTTATAGACCCAAAGGGGAGAGGAAGATCAACTGGGATGACTACATAAAGTTTATCCGTTACGCTCATTGGAAGATGGAAAGATTTGATCAGGGTGCTATTGGCATCATAACCAACAACTCCTTTCTGGATGGACTCACTTACCGCAAGATGCGATACGAGCTCCTGAAGACCTTTGACGAGATTTACATCCTGAACCTCCACGGCTCTACCATCAGGGGCGAAACGGTGCGGACCGAAGATGAATCCGTCTTTGACATCAAGATAGGGACATCAATCTCAATCTTCGTGAAAACCGGGGATAAAGAACCCGGCCAGCCAGGCAGGGTATATTACTCGGAGATATACCCATATAAGAGAGAGGACAAGTTCAAGACTCTTCTGGAACACGACATTTACACGATTGAGTGGGAGGAACTCCCCGTGGACGAGTTTGACGCTAGATTCAAGGCAACCCCCTGGAGCCAAAGGAGTGGAAGGTTGGATTACTTCAAGATGTTTGTCCCAATAAGAAACGGGAACCTGGTTATGAGATATGGGAATTTCTGGGGGATAACAGAGATATTCAAAGAATACAATAGTGGAATACAAACAAAGAAGAATCATCTCGTAGTTGATATTGACAAAGAGACACTTGCAAAAAGGATCAGGGAAGTTTTGGGAGTCACTCCCGAGAATGAGATCAGGTTCAAATACAATCTATCTGATACATCAGGATGGAACCTTAAAAGGTTCAAGAGAGCCCAGTTCTCTGATGATAAACTGATTAAATTTCATTACCGGCCCTTTGACATCAGGTGGGTCTTCTATGATCGCTATGCGCTTGGCCGGGCCAGATATTCAATAATGCGGCACCTCCTGAACAACCAGAATCTTTGCCTAATCTTTATCAGAAACAATTACGGAGCGGATTACTACAGCTTTGCGCTTGTGACTGACAGGATAGCAGACATAAATTTGCTTGGAGGCCAGTCATACCTAGCTCCCCTATATCTTCAGGCTGAGCCATACCTGAACAACGAACACACTTTTGTCAACCGCCCGGTTCCCAACTTCACGGACGAGTTCAGGAGATTCATTTCCTCAAAATATACCTTTGAACCGAAGCCAGAGGAAATTCTGGGCTACATCTACGCGATTCTCCACTCACCAACATACAGGGAAAGATACCTTGAATTTCTCAGGATAGACTTTCCGCGATTACCCTTTGTAGATAACGAGAATCTGTTTAAAGAAATTGCCGGTCTGGGACAGAAACTCATTCAGCACCATTTACAAAAGGGCCAATATAGCGAGAATATAGCCCGTTTCCCGGTAAAAGGCGATGATGTCGTGGAGAAACCTAGATACCACGAGAGCAAGAGGCGGGTCTATATCAACGACGAACAGTATTTTGAGAATGTTCCGCCAGAGATATGGCACTTTCAAATTGGCGGTTATCAGGTATTGGATCACTGGCTCAAGGAGCGTAAGGGTCGCAAGCTTACTTACGGCGAGATCCAGGATTTCCTGAGAACAGTCAACATCCTCGGGTTTACCATTGAGCAGATGGAACGAATTGATGCCGTGACAAAAGATTGGATTTGAGGATTTCAATGTTGATGGGACCTGCCCTCAAAGATTATACTCTCGCACATGAACGATGTTGAAGTGCTGTTAAAAGATATTGGTAAAAACAGATCTTTGGAAGCAGTTTGTCAACTTCTAAATCGTATGGGTTATTCCACCGATCCCGTGCACTATGAGCCGGAAGAACTGGGCCTCTCGCCCAAAGTGGCAGGCCTTGTTAGGGAAACTCAGAGACTTTACCTGAACGGCGATTTCGCCATCTACTTCTTCAGGACAGATTCCCTCCGACGCGCAAAGATAAGGCCCATCGTTGAGTGTCTCCACAGGAAAGTTTCCCAGCATGCCCTTCATATCTTCACCTTGGATTTCAGCGAATTGGCTTTTGTAAGCCCCCAGGTTCTCTGGAACCAGGATAAGGCCAGGTCAAAGCTCAGACTCAGGATACTTCAGGTTGACACTTCAAATCCCACCAGGACCGACCTCGATGTGCTTTCCGAAATACGGATAGTTCATGATGAGGCTCCGGCTTCCGCGTGGCGCAAGCATCTTGAGGCCTTCCAAGTAGAAAAGGTCACCAAAAAATTCTTTGAAGAATACAAAGATCACTTTTGGAAACTTGTGTCCGCACTTAAAAAGGACAGGAATCTTGTCAACCACATTATTGCTTCTGTGGGTCAAGAAAAGGCCGACAAGGAGCTGGAATCGTTTGCTCAGATCCTCCTGGGCAGGTTGATATTTATTTACTTCCTGCAGAGAAAAGGGTGGTTGCCTAAAACATTTCTCAGGAATCTTTTTTTCAGCTCAAGCTTCAGCGGTTCGGCCTATAAAGACTACCTGGCCCCGTTGTTCTACGAGGCCTTCAATAAACCTGATAAGGACAGACAACTTCCAGCTCACCTCTCAGAGGAGTTCAAGATCATCCCCTATCTCAACGGCGGCCTCTTTGAAAAGAAGATCTACGAACCCGATGATCTGGATGTCTCGGCGGAAATAATCAGGGAAATTTTAAAGTTCCTTGATTCCTACAACTTTACCGTCCAGGAGGACACGCCCCTGAATGTAGAGGTGGGCCTTGATCCTGAGCTCCTGGGAATGGTATTTGAAAAAATGATTCCAGAGGCCCGGCGTCACGGCACGGGCACCTACTATACTCCCAGGCAAGTTGTCCACTTTATGTGTAGAGAGGCGCTTAAGGAATACCTTGCTTCATTTACTCAAGAGAGCGATATAAAAAGGCATCAAATACTTGACCTTATTGAAAATGAGGGTGAAGAGGCCACAAAAAGCCTCACACAGGGTCAAGCCCTGGAGCTCGAGGCCCTTTTGAAGGAGGCCAAGATTCTTGATCCCGCCGTAGGTTCTGGTGCTTTCGTTGTTGGCATGGCCGAGGAAATAGCCAGGCTCAGAAAGCTCCTTGCAAGAGTGAGAGGAGAGGAGGTTGACCCCCGGACCCTGAAGAAAGAGATTATTGAGGAGAACCTTTACGGCGTTGATATTGAACCGGAGGCAGTTGAGATAGCGCGCCTCAGGCTCTGGTTCACCCTGATGATAGACATGGAGAAGCCAGAACCCCTGCCTAATCTAGATTACAAGATGATGGTGGGCAATAGCCTGGTGGAGCCCTGGGACTTTATTGATAGAGAGGATCTAAAGAAACTGCTCACGAAGGACCAACTGTTTCTGAGAGATGACGAGAGCGCGAAGAGGATCAGCAATCTGAAAAGGAGGCTCTACAACGAGCGCAGTCCTGAGCGTAGGAAGAAGCTCCGGGAGCAAATTGAGGAAGCGGAACGGGGAATGGTCAAGGGAATTGTGGATTACATGATCAAGGAATACGAGAAAGCCCTTCAAGACGAATCTTTGTCAAGCTCCAAAGTGGCAGAGATAGAGAACAAGATTAACGGTCTTAAAATACTTCTTAAGTCCGGGGTATTTACATATTACACCCACTTCTCAGAGGTCTTCGGCAGAGGCTCTGAAAAGGGCGGTTTTGACATAGTAATAGCCAACCCGCCGTATGTGTGCACACGGGAAGTGAGTAAGTTAGACTACCGACCATACCTGGAAAATCGCTACGGCTTCGTTGACGACCTCTATGTGCATTTCACCTTCAAGGCCTTTGAACTTCTGCGTCCTGGTGGAATTGCCGCCATGATCACCTCGGACACCTACCTTACCCTGAACACCAAGGAGCGTATGAGGAGACTTCTCCAGGATAAACATCTCCTCTATCTGGCTCTCACCCCCAAAGCATTTGAAGCCGCGGTCAACACAGCAATATTCGTCGCCAAAAACGAGACTCTTGAGTCCTATGACTTCCTATGGCTTGACGGGCGTGACCTCTCAGGCCTCAGGGCCGCTGACGATTTGGCTAACCAGGAGGACATAGACATCTTTGAGGGAATAATTGAACACCGGGAATACGACTCTGCACACAGAGTCAGAGTTGGCAACAGGGAGCTCAGAGTGGACTACAAAAGTGATGATCCCCTATTCCAATACCGGGTTCCGATTGATCTTTACAAGAACGCGGTTGGCAGAGCCTTTTTCACGCCAAACACTCTGAACCTGCACCTCTACAAGAAATTCATGGGCAAGGTTGTTTTCCTTCAAAATGAATGGGGGAAGGCACTTCAGTCGTCAAAGCATTTCAAGAAATACAAGGACGCGATTCTGGCATACCTTGAAACCCTGAAGCCCGGAGACATAACCCTTCTGGGCTTGGCGGCTGAGGGGGGACAAGGGCTTGCTACGGCGGACAACGGGAGGTTTCTCGCTGTCCTGGAGGGAACGCCAGAAGCGGAAAAGATAAAGGCCCGTAGAGCTCAGTTTATAGAAAGATGGCTCAAGGACCCGAAATTCTCAGAGGAAGTTTCGGCCCTGATCAAGAAAGGAGTTGATTACGCAGAGGTAATTGATGAGATGCGAAAAAGGCATTCGGATGAAGAAATGGGGTTGCCGAGGACATTTATCTATAAAATTGTTCCGCTTGAAAAGACATTTGATGTAGAGCAACATTTGGGCGGAATTAAAGAGCCTGCTGAGCGCGAGAAGAAAAGGGAGGAAATTATCTTTAAGGGTTTGAGTGGAGAAAGAATATGGGTTAAATTCCTGAGTAGGGTCGAGGAACCATATTTCCAATGCCCAGAGGAGTTTATCATGTGGGATAAGGAAACGGTGCGCTGGATATATGAGCATTCTGGAAAAAAAGGCAATAAAATGCCAACTATCAGAAATCCGGATCTGTTTTTTGAGTCGGTTTTTATAATTTCTTCCCAAACCAAAGGCGCCATAGAAGTGTGCTTCAGTGATCCATGCATCTGGGGTATCTCTATAGCCATTTTCAAGGGGTTAGGCCCTTCAACATCAGAGAAATATCTTGCCGCCACAATAGCTTCCTCTCTGTTGAACTATACGATTAAGACATTTCTGAATAACGCCACCTATTCAGTTAACGATCTTCGCCTCTTGCCTATCATTATTCCAACAGAAGAACAGAAGAAGCGAATTGAGGAGCTTGTGGACAAGGCTATTGAGATTCAGAAGAAGCGCTGTGCAGCCCTAGACGGGTCAGAGAAAGATAGGCTCTGGAAGGAGTTGGAACTGATTCAGCAGGAGATCAACAGAGAGGTTGAGAAGATCTATGGCGTAGACATGAGCTTGGAAGGAAAGAAATGAGCTCAGGCAATAACAAATTCATCGGCAAGATCATCATATATGTGGACGGGTGCTCAAAGGGGAACCCCGGACCCGCGGCAATTGGGATTGTGATTGTTGACGGGGATAACGAAGACAACGAAGACGAAGTGCTTAAGAGACACGCTAAATACCTCGGCGACAGCTTTACTAATCAAAGCGCCGAATACTGCGCGGTCTTTCTTTACGGCCGGATTTGAATCTACAACCAATGTAGATTTTCTTGGCCATGTATCAGAAGAACCTCCCCGCTAACTCTTTGTCAACCTCAGCCAGGCGTCGCTTAGCAAGTTCAACAAGCTGGGGATCTCGTTCAACTGCGATGAAGTTTCTTCCCAGTTTTTTGCACACAACGGGACATGTGCCAACTCCCGCAAATGGATCCAACACCAAATCTCCCTGGTTTGAACTTGCCCTCACCAGTCGCTCGATCAATCTTTCTGGTTTCTGAATCGTGTTTAATGCTTCTTTGGCCACCAGTTCTTTCGATCTATATGTCAATTGTTTAATGTCCCCCCAAACATCACCTGGATTTTTACCTTTATCGTTGAACTTTGTCTTATTGAACCTACCAGCTACCACAGAAGGAACACGCTCACATCTTAATCTATGTTCCAGCTCAACAAGTTGGGGGACCCTGATATCGTCCAGGTTGAAAGTTCTGGGTTTCTTCCCCTTGATAAAATAGCAGATGATGTCGTAATTGTTAGTGTAATTGACGCGTCCCTGAGCAAGCCGACTAGGTTGATACCATACAATCTTGGCCCTCAGGTTCAGGAATGGCCTATAATCAATCAAGTCAATGCAATCGGGCTTGCCAAAAAGGTAAAGGGCTCCACCCTCTTTCAGTTTGGCAGAAAAAATCTTGATAAGCATCAAGTTAAATTCCTGTATGGTTCCAACTCTATCCCATTCCTTATTGGTTACTCCATAAGGCCCATCGCAAACAACAAGATCGATTGACCCGTCATCTATCCGGGGAAGCAGATCAAACACATCTGCACAATATATTTGATTCAATTCAAGCCCTGACAAAGTATTCAGAAACCTTTTTCCGTCCATGCACAAATGTTAAAGCTACCCATCAAGTTTTTTCGACCTCTCGCTCACCTCGTAACAGCGTTTGAAAGCACCCCCGGCAGGATTTGAACCTGCGGCCGTCGGATTAGAAATCCGATGCTCTATCCTTCTGAGCTACGGGGGCCTTTGATTTCATCTATATCTCATCCTCAATCTCCCATATCCTGAACCCATCAGGTGGTTCAATGCCATAGAGTTGTGAAACCAGCTGGTCTATCTCCTTAGACTTTTCGCGAATCAGTTCCTTTATTCTCGCGATGTTTGCTGGAACCTCTATGCTTTTTGCCTCGGCTTCAATTTCCTCTACGAGCTTTTGTATTCCTTCGGTTCCAACAACTGTTTCCCGACATAGGGCGTCCCAGGTCTTTTTCCGGGTATGAGCCAGGACATAAGTCAGGGTATAAAGTGTATAAATGGCCATTGCCCTGTCCCCGAAAGCATATGTCCCTGAGCCTATCAAAACAGCATTTTCCTTCTCATCAAGGCCTGGTTTCAGTCCTTTTATCTGCGTTTCGTTTGGCAGGGTTTTGGTCCGGGTGAGGATTATCCTATCGCGAAGGAATTCGGCGAGGGTGATCCTGGGCCCGGGAAGATTATCCGACCCCTTTTTCCAAAGCGCGAGCAAATGCTCCTGCGCGGCCTTGAGCCGCCCTATCTCCATAGCAAGTTCCGAAAGCCTTTCATCCGTTTCTCTTTCTGGAATTGCCACAGGGAATGATTTTATGTTTTTGATGACTATCTGCAAATTATCCCCGCCTCTCCTTTTCCCTCTGCAATAGAACCAAAACCAAGCTATAGAAGAGTTCAAAATAGCGGAAAACGAGACGGGTGATATGGGAGCATCATTCCGGAGCAGTATACTATAGCAATCAAACCCTACATAGCAAGGCGATTCAATGTGTACAAAGACTGGATACTTCCCCAGGCCCAAAGCTATTATTTTACGAGTGGAGGTGAAAAGAGTTTCATTCCTGGGACAGTGTAGCCCATAGGGTTTGTTGTTTGAGGTTATTATCTCCCTAAATCTATCCAGATGTCTGGTTATATTGGGCATCTTATTGGGGTTCTCCCTCAGAGTTTTGGCAAGGCGCCTGTCAATGTAGATAATCCACGATTTATTCTTGCCTGGCGGCATAAATCTCCTAAAATCAAATCCATCGTAATAGGGCTTGAGCAGTTTTTCCTCATCGGGATTAAGCAAAAGCGTCTCCTTTTCTCTTTCGCTTATGACGAATACACCGTCCCCGATCTTGAAACCCATTTGCCTTTCTAGGTTTTCTATCTCTTTGTCAGTTGGCTGTTCCTTGCCCAGAATTTTGGCCAAGGCTTTGCGGGTCACCTTGGCTGGTGACTCTATGAGTCCTTCGCTGATCAAGTCAACAACATCCGCTAACCGCAGATTAGCCTCTTCAATTTTCT
>Ga0272448_1000107_pt1 | contig 117469 bp, 94 predicted proteins | sample YNPCB0191_FD_202220 | JGI IMG/M metagenome (GOLD analysis project Ga0272448, IMG submission 202220) | Hot spring sediment microbial communities from Yellowstone National Park, WY, United States - YNP-CB-019-1 | ecosystem: Environmental > Aquatic > Thermal springs > Hot (42-90C) > Sediment... | reverse complement strand
CAATCAGAAGGATGATGCCGGTTGAACAGCCCAAGACCGGTGCACTTGCCGGCAGAATGCTGGATGATGAGTTCCTGGCCGGCTGTATGGAGCAACTGGAGCGTGAAGGTAAGGCGGTGGGTATTAACTTCCGCACCGCTGAAGGCAGAAGACGCTATGAGCAGATGAAGAACCCGCCCAAACCAGAAAAACCGCAAGAGAGGTAACCTATGGCACGACTGTTTTGCATCCTGATTCTCGCCACCCTTGCCTTTGCCCAGTCCTATCGCTGTGACTGGCAGGTGGTGGCAATCGGTGGCAATGAAATGGCAGGTGCGTATCGCACCGGCTCAACCGCAGGTCAGACCGCTATCGGCTGGCTAAACAGCACCAACCTGATGGCACATATCGGGTTCTGGTATCCAGACATCGTTACCGGCATAGCCGAAAAGGAGAACTTCCGCTGGGAAAGCGCCAGTAGCAAAGAGACCAGGCTCTTTCCGCCTGCCCCAAACCCGTTCATCAGAACCACCCAGCTCCGTTACACCCTCAATACCGAACGCCAAACCCGGATTCAAATCTGTGACATCTCAGGCCGGACGGTCCGAACCCTCTTGAACTCCTCCCAGCCCGCAGGCAGATACACACTGGTCTGGGACGGAAAGGACAACTCCGGCAGACCGGTTGCCAGTGGTATCTACATCTGCCGGTTCACTGCCGGTGATTACCAGCACAGTACCAAACTCATCCTCCAGCGGTAAATAATAGTAAATAGCAACCTCAGGCGGGGCAGCACTCCTGCCCCGCCTTTATTTTGAAAGATTGCTTTCCAATTGTGCCAACCTCTGCCGCTATTGATACTGTTAGCGCAAATGGCAATCTCAAAGCGACAGAACCAAGAGCACTCGCCTGTCACCGGTAATTGCAGACCTTGTGTCTAAAATAGCAAAGCAAGTTTGCAACTATTTTCCGCATATTTTGTTTTCAATACTTGTTTTGGTTAAAAGAAGTGACAGCAACGTCCAGCCAAAGGTAGAGCACGATGACTGTAGCAAAACCCTGTTTTTTTCCTGTAAATTCAGTGTTGACAAGTTAATCTTTCACTTTAAGATTAAACTATGTTCAGTCTATTATTTGCAATTGCAATTTCACTTTTACCGCCCGACTCTCTAATTTATCCGCTGAAGGTTGACACGAGTACCGAACTGGAACTAACAATTTTCCCGCCGGCGCAGGTCAACCTGCCGATTCAGTACCGGATTGACTGGGGGGACGGCGACACGCTGGATTGGACCGAACCGTTGAACTCCAGAACCGAAATGGTTCGTTATCATCGTTACCATCAACCCGGTAATTATAACATCAGGGTGAAGGTACGGGATAAAATCGGCATGGAATCAGACTGGGGTCCTGCCCGGCTCGTGGAAGTTGTGCCCGCACTGGTAAAATGGTTTGCGCCCACCCTGGAGCCGGTAGTAGCTGCGCCCGCACTGGACAAAAATGGTAATGTGTATATTGGTGATGAATCGGGAACGGTTTATTCTTTTAATTCCGCGGGTGAACTGCGCTGGACATTTCACACCCGTCAGCCGGTTTATGCCGGGCTGAGTATTGAACAGGAACTAATCTATGTGCCCTCTCTGGATTCCTCGCTTTACTGCTTGGATACATCCGGAAATCTGCGCTGGTCAGTGAATCTAAATGATGAGTTGTGGGCGCCACCTGCGATTGGTACCGACCGGAACCTATATCTGACAAGCGATAAAGGAAAACTGATAAGCGTTGACCCGAAAGGCAAGGTACGCTGGCAGGTGCAATTGGGTGATGAGGCATCATCCGCGCCGACAATTGGTCCGGATGGGAATATCTATGTAAGTGCGGATTCTATCTACTCCTTTACCCCGAAGGGCAAGAGAAAATGGGCGTTTGGGACGCCGGACAACTCCTACTTTTTTGCCGCACCGGTTTTAGACCAAGATGGTTTAGTTTATGCCGGCAGTTTTGACGGTTTTGTGTATTGTCTCAACCGGGAAGGCAGGATGGTCTGGCGCGCCCCGGTTCCTGATGAAGATGAAATCCGAACCGAAGTGGTTTTTAGCCCGGATAACCGTCTATATGTTGGAACTGATGGCTATTATCTATGCGTCAAAGAGCCTAATGGCTCTTTTCGGGTGGTTTATGAGACAAACGATGCAATCTGTGCGACGCCGGCGGTTAGTGTAACCGGAACTGTATACTTTTTCTCTGATGATGGGGTCTTCTATGCCTTTAACAAGGAAGGCAGGATGTTATTTCGCAACGAGATTGCCACTGGTGATAAAGACCTCTACTATACATCTTCGCCCGCAATCGGTTCGGACGGCACAGTTTATGTTGGCTCCTGGGATGGTGGATTATATGCCTTTTATGGTGATGCACCGCCCGCAAACACACCCTGGACTCAGTTCCGCGGCAATTACCAGCATACGGGCAGAATATATAGATCCAAATGATTTTCAAAATTTATTATTCACCCAAATCCCGTTTTCAAGAATTAAGCATGAAACCGCTCTGGTCCCTGCCGCTGATTCTGAGCCTGGTTGTTCCGTTGTTCATCGGCACATTCAGCATCACTTTACTACCGAGGCAGGTCTTGATTGACTCAACTGAAAAAAGGATTGAACGGGTGAAAAATTATATTGATGAGCAAATAGCAAAAGGCAGAATGCCATCAGAACAGCGTGCAAATACGATGGAACGAATTGAGCAGACCGCCCGGCAGGAAATTGAGAACTACGAACAGTCATCAAAACCTGCAATATTCCTACGTTTTTTGCTCCGCAGTCTGCCCGCACTGGTCTGGTCTGCAATTCAACTCCTTATATTTACCGCCCTGCTCAATTTACTATTACCGCTGCTTGGCGCCAATTCCAGTTATGAACGGATGCTAACCATAACTGCCAATTCCGCACTGGTTAGAATCGCAGGTGCAATTTTCCACTCCGGACTCCAATTTGCCACCGGTAAACTCACCGTAAATACCAGTTTCAGCCTATTCGCCCCCCCTGCTCTGCCGGTATTTATCAGAGGTTTTCTTGCCAGCGTTGAAATCTTCACACTCTGGGAATTAATTCTGATAAGTTTGGGTATGCAGGTTTTTTTCAACCTCCCTGCAAAACGCAATGCAACTGCTGTATTCGGAATCTGGCTCGTTTATATTCTACTCCTTGCCTTCCTTACCAGTTTGTCGGGCGGACTGGCACTGCCCGATTAAAGGTTAAATGCATCTATCAACCATACTGATTCTATCCCTGCTCCTGCCGATGCCGGATACGCTCTATCTCAATCTTAATCAAACCATAGAACTCGCACTTAAACGAAGCCCCCGCGCAATTGAAATCAACGCCACCCGTGCGCAGTCCGCACTTACTATTGGCAAGGGACTTGCGGGCATTTTACCGCAACCGCAAGCAGGTATTTCCGCTATCAAAACTGAAACCGGTACAAGCTGGAACGGTGAAATTGGAATCGGTCAGGTAATTTTTGACCCGGTAACATTCAGCGCACTGATCAGTTCAATCATCAACGCCGAAAACTATTCCTATTCCGCCCGGGAACAACTCTGCCAGCTAATTTATTCGGTCACCACTGATTATCTCAATCTGCTTCGCTCCCGTCAGCTCCTTAACGCTGCAAAACAGGCGCTCACCGGCGCTGAGACAAACTACCAACTCACTGAACAAAAGTTCAAATTAGGACAACTCTCTAAGATTGACCTTCTCCGCAGTCAAACTTATCTCACCCAGGCACGACTAAACTTACTCAGTGCGGAAAAGACCTATGAAACTGCGCTAAACAGTCTGCGTGTTAGTTCGGGCATCACCACTAACAAAATTATTGAACCGGTTGAACAACTCAATTCGGAATTACCCGAAATTCAACCTGAAACACTTCGCCAGCAGATTGTGCGTTTTAACCCCGGACTAAAAATGAGCCGCGATTTAAACAAAATTGCAACTCTCAACCTGCTCGCTTCTCTTCTCAGAATACTGCCCGCTATAAGCCTGAACCGCAGTTTTCAATATCAGGATACCATTTTCCCTAAAGACATTAAACACTGGCAGGACCATTCAATAAAAACTGAAGGTATTACAATCTCGTTCCCGGTTGCCGACCTTGTCCGTTTCATATTAAACGTTTGGGATGCCCTCCTCGCTGCGCGCCGCAGCCAAGCACAGCTCACCCGCACAAAACTTGAACTAACTGCCGCCGTCGAAAATGCAATTTTAGATTACCAGGAAGCCCGTCAGCGTTACGAATTTGCACAGCAAAATCTAAAACTCAACCAGGAATTATACGAACTCGCTCGCACTCGTTTCCAACTCGGTGCCCTCGCGCTACCCGAACTATTAGAAATTGAATCCGGATTAGCCCAGGCTCAAGCCAGTTTCATCTCTGCGACTTGTGATGTTTACATTCAGTCAGCCCAAATAGGTTATCTAATGGGCATAACCCGTATGAAAAAATGAAACATAATGGATTACCGTTGCAAATCTTGTTTGCAATTTAGACTGGGGGCAAAATGAGTAAAAAAATAAAAATAATCCTGATTATCGCCAGCATACTCGCAATATTTATACTGCTCACACTGCTGAACCGTTCCCGCAACAGCTCCGGAATCAACTGCGAAACCCAGCAAGTTCATTACGGCTCAATACTATCCCGTGTCAGCGGCACCGGTGAATTAAGAGCAACCGCACAGGTAAACCTCCAGGCCCAGGTAATGGGTGTGGTCCGGCGACTGCGGGTTCAGGAAGGTCAAACAGTCCGGCGTGGTGATACCCTGCTGGAACTTGACCGCCAGAGTTACGAAGCCCAACTCATCCTTGCTCGTGCCCAGTTCAATCAGACCCGTCTTCGTCACAGCCGGATGGAAAGCCTTTATGCCCGGAATCTCATCTCCGCTGAAGCTTATGAAGAATCCAGGACCGCTTATGAGGTTGCCGAAGCCCAGTTCCGGCAGGCACAGGACCAGTTTAACAAAACTGTCATTTGTGCCCCGATTGACGGCACGGTTACCCGGCTGAATATCAAAGAAGGAGAAACCGTGATCATCGGCACGATGAACGCCGCGGGCACGGTCTTAATGGTCATTGCCGATTTATCCCGGATGGAGGCACTCATCCAGATTGACGAAACCGATGTCCTCTCGGTCCAGCCCGGCCAGGTTGCAACCGTCAAAGTTGATGCTCTACCCGACACCAGTTTCTCGGGCAGGGTTACCCGGGTAGGTTATATGCCAGTAACCAGCATGTTAGGAACCGAGCAAACCGCTGTGAATTTCGAAGTGGAGATTAGCCTTGACAGCACTGTTTCGGCACTGCGTCCCGGAATGACCGTGCATGCCGACATCATTACCGCGCAACTGGATTCAGTGCTGGTAGTGCCGATTCAGGCAGTAGGCAGACGCAAAGTTAAGGGCAAAGACACTGAAACAGTCTTTGTCGTAAAAAACAATCGGGCGGTTTTAACACCGGTCCGGACCGGCCGTTCTTCAGATACTGAAATTGAAATCACCGAAGGTCTCTCTCCCGGCGACGAGGTAATCACTGGACCATACAAAATTTTAAGCAAGCTGACCGATAACGCTCTGGTACAGGCAAAACTAGGTTCAAAATAAGAGAAACCAAATATGCTGATTGAGCTCCACGAAGTAGTCAAAACTTATTCTTTGGGGAAGACTGAAGTTCGGGCACTCAACGGAGTTAACTTAGAGATTGATACCGGCGAATATGTTGCCCTGATGGGTCCATCCGGTTCGGGCAAATCCACCCTGATGCATATCCTTGGTTGTCTGGACACCCCGGATACGGGACAATACTTATTTAACGGACAAGACACCGCCCGGCTGAACGACCGCCAGCTTGCCCGCCTGCGTAACCGGGCATTTGGCTTTGTGTTTCAAAACTTTAACCTCTTGCCCCGGCTTTCCGCACTCGCGCAGGTTGAGCTACCGATGCTCTATGCTGGCATTAACCGGCGCGACCGGATAAAACGGGCAAATGAATTACTTAATCTGGTTGGACTTAAAGACCGACTCCACCACCGTCCCAACGAACTATCTGGTGGTGAGATGCAGCGGGTAGCAATTGCCCGGGCACTGGCAAACGAACCCCGGGTAATTCTTGCTGATGAACCCACCGGCAATCTTGACTCCCGAAGCGGTGCAGAGATTATGAGCCTTTTTGACCGCCTGGCAGGTCAGGGGCGCACAATCATAATCGTAACTCATGACCCGGCAATTGCCGAACATACCCGCCGAATTATTCGGCTCCGGGACGGACAGATTATTCACGAACAAACAGTTCAATCTTTGCCTGCTAACCCGGTTTCACCTCCGCACTAAAATGCATTACTGGGAAATACTCAAGCTCGCTTTCGGTACTTTTCGGGCAAACCGCCTACGTTCCTTCCTCACCACACTCGGAATAGTTATCGGAGTAATGACGGTAATTGCCATTGTGTCCCTGATTCAGGGTATGAATTACGAAGTAGAAAAGCAAATATCTTCGCTCGGATCTAATGTTATCTATCTACAAAAAGTAACTTGGGGTGTTGGCAGAATTGATTGGGAGGAAATTTCCAAGCGTCCGGAGTTAACCTTGGAAGATGCTCTGGCAATCTCCCGGCTTCCGGTCGTAGCGCAGGTCGCACCCTTACGCAACCGAACCGTTGCCCGGTTGAATTACCGTAACCGCAAGGCAACTAATATTGAAATGGCTGGCGTTACCCCTGTTTACTCAACAGTTGGCAATTACCTTCTGGAAACCGGCAGATTTATCAGCGCTGATGACTCTATGCGGAAACGTTCGGTGTGTGTAATTGGTGCCTATATCGTTGACAACCTGTTTCCGGATGAAGACCCACTCGGCAAGCAACTGATTATTGAAGGCAAAACCTTCACCATAATTGGCACACTGGTGCGCAAGGGTAGTTTCCTCGGTCAGAGTCAGGACAATGTCCTTTTTATCCCACTGTCTGCTTTTGAAAAAAGTTTTTCACCTCAAAAGGGCTGGGGGGAACTCACTCACGCACTCAGTATTATAATTGTGCCCAAAAAAGGTGTCTCGGTGGAAAAGGCAATTGACCAAGTGCGGGAATTAATGCGTCGCCGCCACGGGCTCGGTTACGATGCCCCCGATGACTTCGGAATTAACACTCAGGAAACCCTGCGGCAAATTTATCAAAACATTACCCGGGTTGCCTACATCGTAATGATTGCGGTCGCAGCCATCTCCTTGCTGGTTGGTGGGATCGGAATTATGAACATTATGCTTGTGGCGGTCGCCGAGCGAACCCGGGAGATCGGGTTACGAAAAGCACTGGGAGCAACTACCGCCGACATTCTTTATCAATTTTTATTTGAATCAATTCTGCTCGCCCTCACCGGTGGTGCTATCGGCATTACCTTGGGCCTCGGGATTGCTAAAATTGTTGAACTTACCGCTCACCTCCGTGCCGCCGCACCACTCTGGACAATAATGCTTGGCTTCGGCTTCTCAGCGCTGGTCGGCATTTTCTTCGGTATTTATCCTGCCTCCCGGGCGGCACGACTCGACCCGATTCAGGCACTCCGATATGAATAACACTTGACATAACCAGCTCTGCTAATTACAATCAAATCAGAGAGAAACCGTTAATAATTAACGAATGTGGAGGTCAAGATGAACACAAATAGCCCATTCTATCAGCGACTCAAGGCGGTTTTATTAAAAATTTATGGATGGTTAATCCGCGTTCGGGTTTTTGGCAAAGAACGGATTGCGCTGCCCCTGCAAACCGGTTTTATCGTTGCCGCAAACCACTTAACCGGTGCGGACTCCATTGTCATCCAGATTGGACTAAAAACCAGAATTTTCTTTATTGCTTGGGCAAGATGGTTTCATTCCCGGTTTGTTGGCTTCTGGATGCGAAACCTCTGCGATACTCTGCCGGTCAACAAAGGTGTTCATCCGGACAACATTGCAACCCTGCGTCACAGTATCAAACTATTAAAACAGGGCGCAACAATCGGAATTTATCCCGAAGGCGAACTCAACCGCTCCGGTCAAATTCAGCGTGTTTATGATGGAACTGCCTGGCTGGCGGTGCGTGCCGGTGTGCCAGTTTTACCGGTCTATGTAACCGGCCTTAAATTAGGACCAGCACCCCATTCCCGTCCTTGGCTCAACGAAGCCTGGGAAGGATTTTTTTCCGTCGTCGGCAACCTACTCAACCGTAATATCACCATTCTCATCGGCGAACCAATTTTCCCCGATGCTCCTCCTAAAAACGCCGCTGAATTAAGAACCCAAATTCAGCGCATCAATCGCCAGCTCCTGACTCAATTCCGGCAAATGGAACTGGAAATTAAGAATTCAAAACAAAAAACTGCTTCATTCAACCCGCCAGTTGACCCTCGCCGAAATTAAGTTAAAATTACAAATCAATGTCAGCCGATATATTGCGAGAAATTGAAAAATCCCGTTTTCGGCAGATTTACCTGTTTTACGGTTCAGACCTGACCGTAAGCGATGAAGTAATTGAACAACTCAAGCAGAAATTACTCGTTCCCGGCTTGGAAATGTTTGATTATGACAACTTCACGGCCCAAGACCTCGGTCGGAGTGAGGGATTATCCATCCCAATGTTAATTCAGCGAATAAACCAGCCACCGGTAGGCGCTCCTCGGCGCCTGATTGTAGTCCGACACCTTGAACAGATGAATATGAAAACTCTTCAAGAATTTATCCCCGCCCTGAAAGCAGTACCGGACTCAACCACGCTGGTGCTCGTGTGTTCCTATGACCCGAACCGGCATCGGGAACTGCAAAGGCTATTTAAGGAAAATGGACTGGATAAATTCCTCATTTCGGTCTCGGGCGCGCCGGCTGACCGTCTTGTCGCCCAATTACAAAGATGGGCAAGAGCAAAAGGGCTGGAACTTGACCAGTCTGCCGCTGCGCTGTTGACTGAGATCGCCGGTGAAGACCCAAACATCTTAAAAACCGAAATTGAAAAATTCGCAACTGCACTCCAATCCGCTGACCGAACCGGCAAACCCTGCCGGGTGAACCTTGATGACATCAGAAATTATGCCAGTTCAACTCGGATATTTGAATTACGGGACTATGTTCAGCAATGTCTGGAACGTAACCCCGCGCTTGCCCTTGCTACCCTGCGTCGCCTGGAGGACCTTGGTGAGGAACCGAAAAAAATTATCGGCTGGCTGGCATCAGCCCTAATAGATGTTCTATCGGTAAAACTTGGACTTCGTTCCCCGGCAAGTCTCTGGCGTTGTCCTCGGACTGCGCCCCAATGGTGGAAAGTAGCAGAACTGGACTTTGCGCTCCAACGCCTTTTCAAAATTGACCTCAGTATTCTCCAGGGACACCGGGAAGTATTTTCTCTGCTTGACATCTGGACGGTTACCTGTTGTCAGAGGAGGTAAAAAATGAATGGTGAATATCCTGCAAGGGAAATTGAACTCCGTTGGCAAAAATACTGGGAAGAACAAGGAATATTCAAAACCAATCCCAACCCCAAAAACAAATACTACGTTTTGGTAATGTTCCTTTATCCATCGGGGGATATGCATATGGGGCATGCCCGCAACTATACAATTGGGGACTGCATCTGCCGCCTGCGCAAAATGCAGGGCTACGATGTCCTCCACCCCTTTGGATGGGATGCCTTCGGCTTGCCTGCCGAGAACGCCGCGATTGAACACAACATCCCCCCCTGGGTTTGGACCTTTGATTCCATCAACCTCTGCAAACGAAATCTCAAACTACTCGGCATTGCCTACGACTGGGAACGTGAAGTCACTACCTGTTTGCCAGAATATTACCGCTGGAACCAATGGCTATTTATCCGCTTCTACGAAAAAGGACTCGCCTACCGCAAAGAAGCATATGTTAACTGGTGCCCCCGCTGTCAGACCGTCCTGGCAAATGAACAGGTCATTGACGGTCGGTGTTACCGTTCCTCCTGTGCCACTCCAATTGAAAAAAAGAAACTTACCCAGTGGTTTTTCCGGATTACCAAATATGCCCAGGAACTTTTGGATGGCATTGACGAACTTACCGGCTGGCCCGAAAGCGTCCGAACAATGCAGCGAAACTGGATCGGTAGATCCGATGGGGTGGAAGTAGACTTTCAACTTGAAGACGGCACCAAACTACCCGTTTTCACAACCCGTCCCGATACCCTCTTCGGCGTCACCTTCCTCGCACTCGCACCCGATGCCCCCCTCGCCGAGACAATTGCCCGGGGAACCCCGAACGAAAATGCGGTTAGAGAATTCTGCCAGCGCGTCATCCGCCAGCCAGAGATTGAACGCACCGCTGTTGACCGCGAAAAAGAAGGGATTTTCACCGGACGATATGCGGTCAACCCGCTCACCCGGGAAAAAATACCAATTTACATTGCCGACTTTGTACTTGCCGAATACGGCACCGGCATCGTAATGGCAGTCCCTGCCCACGACCAGCGGGACTTTGAATTTGCCCGCAAATATGGTCTCCCCATTAAAATTGTCATCCAGCCCCGGGACAAACAACTAAAACCCGAAGAACTCACCTCTGCTTACACCGAACCAGGAATAATGACAAACTCCGGGGAATTCAATGGACTTTGGTCTCCGGACGCTATGCAGCGAATAATCACCTATCTTGAACAAAAACAACTTGGTCGGCGAAAAACCCAGTACCGGCTCAAGGACTGGCTCATCTCCCGCCAGCGCTACTGGGGAACACCAATCCCGATGATTCATTGTGAAAGATGTGGAATCGTACCAGTGCCTGATGAGCAGTTACCCGTGCTTTTACCACCGCAGGTAAAGGATTACAAACCTAAAGGCAAGTCAGTTCTTGCTGGTGTAGAAGAGTTCATAAACACCACCTGTCCGAGATGCGGTGGACCGGCACAGCGTGACCCGGACACGATGGATACCTTTGTTGACTCATCCTGGTACCACCTCCGCTACACCGACCCCCATAACGACCGCTTGCCCTTCGGCCGGGAAAAAGCCGACCGCTGGTTACCGATTGACGAATACATTGGCGGAATTGAACACGCCTGCGGCCATCTAATTTTCTTCCGTTTTTTCACCCGGGTACTTGCGGACCTCGGAATGGTTTCGGTTCGCGAACCCTGCAAGATCCTTCGCACTCAAGGAATGGTTTCGCTTAACGGTAAAACGATGTCCTCATCAAAAAAACATGGTGTCTGGGTTGGACCGTTTGTTGAAGAGTACGGTGCCGACTGTGCTCGACTCGGCGTGCTTTTTGCCGCACCACCGGAAAAACCAATGGAGTGGACAAATGAACTGGTAACCGGGGTTAAAAGATTTCTGGCTCGAATCTGGCGTTTGTTTGACGAGTGCCTTAATAGTTGCACCGTTCGCCCGGGTTCAATTCCTGATGCGCTCAACGTGCAAGAACTTACCCCGCCCGAACGCGAACTCTATATTTATCTCAATCAAACCCATCACAAAGTTGTCAAAGACGCCGAAGGGTTTCAATTCAATACCGCCATCAGTGCGCTAATGGAATTTCTCAACCGCCTCTACACCTTTAACAATCGCCATTCGCCTATCTTCTCATTTGCGCTTAAACGCTTCATTCTACTCCTCGCCCCGTTTGCCCCGCATCTTGCTGAAGAACTCTGGCACCGTCTGGAACCCAACCGGGGCTCAATCTTTAGCGAACATCTTCCCGATTATGACGAAAGATTCCTCTTATTTGAAACGATGGAAATTCCAGTTCAGATTAACGGAAAACTGAGGGCAAAAATTCTCATCAACCGGTCAAGTTCGGAAGTAGAAGTCAAAACCGCGGTTCTGCAGGACCCGGTGATTCAGGCACATATCCAGAACCGACCGGTTCGCCGTATAATCTATGTCCCCAACCGTTTGATTAACATTGTTATATAAGAGGAGGTTATTATAAAAGGGCTGCTGGCAGTATTAATATCATTGAGCGTAATTCTGCTCGGCTATCTGCTTTTTAACTTTATACGTGCGCGGCAGACTCAAATTGCCTTTCTCCCGTTTGAACTGGGAGCAGATTCAATCAAGGCATACGAAGAACGAATTGCCGAACTGGAACGGAAGGCACAAGCGGTTCGCAGCCGTATTACCACCGCCCCCATTAACGAACGAATAATTCGGGAACGGGAGCTCATGATTCTGGAAAGAAAAATTGGTGATTTGAAAGTGGCGATTGAACAATGGCGGCAGTCCCGGTCAAAACCAGGGGCAGTCGACCTTTATCGCCAGTGTATTATGCTTTATGGTAAAGCCTCCGGAGTGTGCGAACTCCTGCTAAGTGATACCCTGCCCGCACCCGATTTTAAAAAATAAACCCACCTTGGACCGTATTTTTATTCTTGATTTTGGCTCGCAATACACCCAGTTAATCTGCCGGCGAATAAGGGAATTAAAGGTTTACGCCGAGATTATTCCGTTCAACACCCCTGCCCGGGAAATTTTAGCGAAGAAACCGAAGGGATTAATTCTTTCTGGTGGGCCGGCGAGTGTAACCCAGCTAGCTGCGCCGAAACCCGATAGCGCAATATTTAATCTGGGAATTCCTTTACTTGGAATATGTTACGGCATGCAGGTCACTGCCAAAATGCTTGGTGGAAAAATTGGCAATCAATTGCGGGAATATGGCAACGCCCGCTTTCTGCAGACCAGAAAATCTCCCCTATTTGCCCGATTGCCCAACCGCTTTTCTGTCTGGATGAGCCACGGCGACTCAGTACATTCCCTACCTCCCGGCTTTGTGAAACTGGGCATAACCGGCAACCGCGCGCTGGCGGCGATGGCTGATGAAAAACAAATGATCTACGGTGTCCAGTTCCATCCCGAAGTTGAACACACACCTCTGGGTAGAAAAATCATTGCCAATTTCCTTTTCCGCATCTGCCGGTGCCAGCCCAACTGGACAATGAGCAATTTCATTCAGGAAAAAATTCGGGAAATCCGGGAACGCGTTGGCAAAGAAAAAATTCTATGTGCAGTCTCGGGTGGAGTGGACTCAACGGTCCTGGCGAGCCTGCTCTACCGGGCAATTGGCCGCCAGCTGATCGCGGTGTTTGTTGACAATGGGCTTCTCAGAATGGGCGAACCCGAACAGGTTATCCGCACGCTTAGCTCAAGACTACCAGTAAAAACTATTGATGCTCGGAAACGTTTCCTCAACCGGCTTGCCCGGATCACTGACCCGGAGCAGAAACGACGAATAATTGGTGCTGAGTTTATCCGGGTATTTGAAGAAGTTGCCAGGAACGCCGGCGGTATCCGATTTCTCGCTCAGGGCACACTTTATCCCGATCTGATTGAATCCCGGTCTGCCCTTGGGGGTCCATCACAAACAATTAAAACCCACCATAACGTCGGTGGGCTTCCTGCCGACTTAAAATTTGAACTGGTTGAACCCCTCCGCGAACTCTTTAAAGATGAGGTCCGGATGCTGGGAAGAGCACTTAAACTCCCGGCATCAATTCTCAATCGCCATCCTTTTCCTGGTCCGGGGTTGGCGGTCCGGATTATCGGTGCTGTTAACGAAGAAAGGCTGGAATTACTCCGACAGGCAGATGCCATTTTTATAAACGAACTCAAAAAATCAGGTTTATACAATCAGGTCTGGCAGGCACTCGCAGTTCTTTTACCAGTTCGTTCTGTGGGCGTGATGGGGGATAAGCGGACTTATGAAAATGTAGTCGCACTGCGTGCGGTTACCTCTACCGATGCGATGACCGCCGATTGGGCGCGCCTGCCTCCTGAACTCCTTGCCCGGATTGCCCGCAGAATTACAAATGAAGTTCGGGGAATTAACCGGGTTGTCTACGACATATCATCAAAACCACCGGCAACGATTGAATGGGAATAAGGAGTTTTATTCCTCGGGTAGCGCGTTAATTGAATCAATGTATGCCTGATTCAACCCGGTAGAATCGGTTATCATCCACACCGCCCGCTGAACCATTCCCAAGTTTTCGCTAATCCTCTTGTGCCTTACCAGTTCGGCAAGCTCGCGGAGTTCGGAGTTGTCAGTGTATGGCCCGAGCAAAAAGGTATCGGTTTCTGCAGGAATTAACCTGCGCCGGTTACAGCAAAAAACACCTAAAATCAAACTTGTATTGCTTGCGCTGACCATAATCGGGTGCTCTTTTAATATAATCATATGCTGGGTTGAATTTTTAATTGAGGTGAAAAGTAAACCTGCCGGCAGTGTATCATAGGCATAAGCAGTATGCGTCGCCCGGCAAATCAAATTCAGGGTGTAAAGCCCATTCCCGCTGAAATGACGCCGGTCCCCGGTTATACTAATCAAACTGATGCCCGGATTAAGATTAAACTGCGCACCCGTGGGTTCAAAATCTCCCTGGTTCAAAATATCACAGGCAAACAACAAAAGAATCCCTACCCCCGCTAATCTAATCAGGTGGTTTACTACGAAACCGTCTTTATTATTGCGGACCATCCATCCCCGCTCATTCAAAAATCAAAATCTCCACTTATGGAAGTCGCTCAAGTTTCAGCCGGGTTGAGTCCGTAAGCCCGCTACCATCAGTAATTTCAAAAAGTGCTGCCTGTGCCAGTTCTACCGCTGCCTCGTAATCAAGGCGCTTACCCTTCAGCAGGTCAAAAAGTTCACACAATTCCCGTTCCCAGACCTGAATCGCAATTTCGTAATAAGATTCATCGTCAGGTTCGTCAAGGTCTTCATTTGCACAATATGTTGGCAGGAGGATAACGGTATCCTGGTCTGGCGGCACCGAGAATGAAAATTCCTGCAAAAGCATCATATACTGATAATCATTACTAACCGGACTGAATACCAGACCTGGCGGCATTATAACCGGAATCCGGCTGCTGGTATTATTCAGCACTACAAACTTCAGCGGCAAAAATGAAGATGGAATCTCCTCATCCGCGCCCACGATATAACGGCACTCCAGTCCGTCCGGCAGTTTATAAGGCTTACCGCCAATTGGCTCAAACGCCCCGCGTTCCCATTGCCTTTCTGGCATCCGCTCACATAAACTGCCAATCGACAGAGCTAAAACAAATAACAGACCGAGAAAACGCCAAATCCCCATAAATTTAAGATACATTCCGGTCGTCATAAAGTCAAGATAAAAACACATCCCTTATTTTATTACGCTGGATTAACAAAACCCAAGATGAATAGCTGTTTATCTATCTCATAGGTTGTTACCGAAACCCGAAATCGCCGCACTGTTCCATTTTTAAGTAGGGCATCAAACTCATATTCATTCGGCGCGGGCTTACCGCTTCTTCGGGCAAGCATATAATTATTAATCCGTTCCCGTTCATAAGGCGCAACCAATTCCACAATCGGCTTTCCGATTACCTCAATCAGCTCATATCCATAAAGCTCAGCAAATCGGGTATTCGCATAAACAATTCTACCCTCACTTTCTGCGGCAATTCCATGCGGCGAATATTCCAGAATCGCCCGGGTATGAGACATAACCTTCTGAACTTGCGAACTCAATTTTTCTCGTTCACTCAAATCCTGAGCCACCACCAAGATTGCCGGTTTTCCCTGCCAGCTAAGCAAAGCATTCTGAACCTGTGTCAAGATATAAGTTCCATCCCGTCTTCTTAGCCGTTCCTTTAAAGGCGGTGCGGACTCACCTTTTTCCAGAGCATTTCTAATTCTTTTACTCGCTGCTGGCCAGTCATCAGGATGCACAAACTCAATTATGCTCTTACCAACCAGCTCTTCCGGTTCATCATAGCCAAGCATTTTTGCGCCCGCCCGGTTAATCATTACAATTCTGCCCTCCTGATGAACTGCAATCGTTATCGGTGCGATATCCACCAGTGTCTGATAATGATTCAATGTTTCCCTTAACTTTTTCTGAATATTATAGTATTCAGTAATATCCTGCGCCACTCCTACTACCCCTAACAGCTCCCCTTCCAGTCCGCGCAGCGGTTCAACCTGAATATGATAACTATATCCGGACCCCGGAACTCCAGTTCTGTTAATACTCTGTTCGGTCCATTCAAACCGCACCGACTCACCGGCAAGTGCGCGTTGGAAAAGTACCTCAATTTCCTCTCCGCCACCGAAGATGGCGGGTATTCGCTGGCCGATTAATTTACCGGGCTGGGCAGCCAGCCCCGCCAGTCCCGAACCGAGTGCCGAGTTACAGACCAGATTGGTATCGGTGGTCCAGATAAGTGCTGGTACCTGATTAAGCAACAGTTTCAACCGGGCTTCATGTTCCCGCAGTTCAATCAGCGCCTGCTTCTCTTCGGTAATATCCTTTGCAACTGTAAGAATTAAATTCTCCGGTTCAACCTCCAGTAAAGCGTTGCTCAACAAAAGCCAGACTGGACGGCCATCCCGGCGTCGGGTATAAACCTCGGCTTGAAATTGACGGTTTTCAATAATCGCGGTGCGCATCTGGGGAAGTATCACTGCCAGGTCAACCGGTACTATTTCTCGCAACCTTCGGTTCACGATTTCAGCCATTGGCAGCCCAAGCAACCGGGTTGCCGCCCGATTTGCCCGAACAATTGTGCCATCCATCTTTTCCAGAAACAGTGCCGCCGGTTCAGCCTCAAATAACCGGTCAATAAGCAATTCCGTGCGGGCGAGCGCGTTTTCCAGCTCCTGTTCTGATGTAATATCCGAGCAAATCGCATAAATTTTCCTTTCGGTCGGCAGGTGAAACAGCTCCGCTGATATTTTTAAAGTTCGCTCCTTCCCCTGGCTATTAACGATTCGCAACCGGGTCTGACCCGATCCCTTCTTAATTACCCTGCGTCCGAAAAGTAAAAAATCCCGCCGCTCCTCGGGCGTAACGAACTGCTCGACCCTCTGTCCGAGAAGCTCCTCCACCGCAAAACCGACAATCCGAGCCGCCGCCGGATTGGCTTCAAGAATTTGACCGGTAGGCGAAACCACGATTATACCATCCTGAACTAACCTGGTCAGCAACTGATACTTTTTCTCCGACTCCAGTGTTTTCTCAGTAGAATGCCAGAACGGAGTGACATCTCTGCCGATACAGACCACGCCCGCCGCCTGCCCATCTTCACTAATCCCCACCGTGGCAAAAAAATAAAGGCTGACCGATGTTCCATCAGCCCTGACAAAATCAAACCCATTGGCAAAATCCCGCCCGGACACAACTGCCTTAATATCCAGACCTGAATGTGGAAAAAGAGTAACCCAGGGCATACCAACCAGCTCGCTTCTGGACATTCTGAGTGATCGCACCGCCTCCTCATTAACGTCAATTATCCGCCCGGCATAATCAAGCAAAATCACGATATCACCGGGCTGAATAGTGATATTGGTGAAGGAAAAGCCCTTACCCTTTTTACTTTTACGCTCGGGCATCAAACCATTCTCCTCTGACATATTATGATATTGACCCGGCTTGTCAACAAACAACCGCCGCCTGAAAGCGGCAATTCGATTTCGCCCTTAGTGTCCCCGGTAGTATTTTTCCAGAAAAGCGGGCCGGATGCGCTTGAGTTCCGCTCTGGGAAAGATTCCTAAAAGTTCCCAGCCCAAATCCAGCGTCTGCTCAATTGTTCTATTCTCATATTCACCCTGGGAAATGTAGCGCTTCTCAAAATCCCGGGCGAACTGAATATACACCCGGTCGATATCTGAAAGTGCCGCCTCGCCTAAGATTACCTGCAGTTCTTCAGCCTCCTTACCGCGGGCATAACAGGCGTATAACTGATTAAACAAATCCGCATGGTCCTCTCTGGTTTTTCCCGCACCAATTCCCTTGTCTTTTAGCCGGGATAAAGAAGGCAGCACATCAATCGGCGGCGACACATTTTTCAAATGCATTGCCCGGGAAAGGATAATCTGTCCCTCAGTAATATAACCAGTCAAATCAGGAATTGGATGGGTCTTGTCATCCTCCGGCATGGTCAAGATTGGCAGCATGGTGATTGACCCGGTTCTGCCCTTGATTCGCCCGCACCGCTCATAAATTGATGCCAGGTCAGTATAAAGATACCCCGGATACCCACGCCGCCCCGGCACCTCCTTGCGTGCGGCTGAAATCTCTCGCAGCGCCTCGCAGTAATTAGTCATATCGGTAAGAATAACTAAAATATGCATACCCAGGTCAAATGCCAGATATTCCGCACAGGTGAGTGCGGTGCGCGGCGTGGCAATCCGTTCAATTGCCGGTTCATCCGCAAGGTTAAGAAATAACACCGTACGGGCAATTGCGCCCGAACGTGTAAAGTCCTCAATAAAAAACTCTGCCTCTTCAAAAGTAATCCCCATCGCCGCAAAGACGACCGCGAACTTCTCCTCCTTGCCCCGCACCCGTGCCTGCCGGGCAATCTGTGCTGCCAATCGGTTATGGGGTAGTCCAGTACCCGAAAAAATTGGCAGTTTCTGGCCGCGCACCAGCGTATTCAAACCATCAATTGCCGAAACACCAGTCTGAATAAACTCATTCGGATATTCCCGCGCATAAGGATTAATTGGCGCCCCATTAATATCCAGTTTCTTTTTCGGGATAATCGCTGGACCGCCATCACGCGGCACACCCAGCCCGTTAAATACCCGTCCCAGCATCTCTTCGGAAACCGCCAGTTCAATACCCCGGCCTAAAAACCGCACCCGTGCCTGAGGTACATCAATTCCCCTTGTACCTTCAAACACCTGAATCAGTGCTCGTTCTCTTTCAACCTCCAGCACCTGTCCCCGTCGGCGCTCGCCTGACGGCAAACTAATTTCAACCAATTCTGAATATTTAACTCCGCTTACCCCCTCAACTAACATCAGCGGTCCGGCAATTGAACCTACGGTCCGATACTCCTTAATCATCAAACCTCCTTCAACTCGCTTTCAATCTCCTGCATAATTCCGTAAATACTCTCTTCCAGCTCCCGCTCATCAAGAAATTTCATCCGGGCAATCCGTTCCCGGACCGGCAACCTCTCAATCTTATTAATATCCCCGCCCCGGCTCAGTGCCGCCCCGGCATCCTGATAAAACTTCAGAATAACCTTGAGCATTAACGCCTGTTTCTTTAGCGAACTGTAAGTATCAACATCGTGAAACGCATTCTGGTGCAAAAAATCCTCTCTCAGCGACCGGGCGGTTTCCAGTATCAACCGCTCCGTCCCGCCCAGCGTATCCTTACCTACCAGTCGCACAATCTCCTCTAACTCTGCCTCTTTCTGTAAAAGCGCCAGCGCCTGCCGGCAATTGTCTACGAACTCCTGACCGACCATCTGTTCAAATGACTCACTCAAAGTATCAGCGTAAAGCGAATACGACCTCAGCCAGGAAATTGCTGGGAAATGCCGTTGAAATGCCAGTTTATCCTCAAGCGACCAGAAAACCTTCACCACCCTCAACGTTGCCTGAACCACCGGATCATTCAGATCGCCCCCGGGCGGAGAAACCGAACCAATCACCGTCAACGTCCCTTCCCGTTCCTCGCCCTGATACTTACCCAAACATTTAACCCGTCCTGCCCGCTCGTAGAACTCCGCAATCCTCCCTGCCAGATAAGCTGGGTACCCTTCCTCGCCCGGCATCTCCTCCAATCTTCCTGAAATCTCGCGCATCGCCTCTGCCCATCTTGAAGTAGAATCTGCCTGCAATGCCACTGAATAACCCATATCCCGGAAATACTCTCCAATTGTAATTGCGGTATAAACCGATGCCTCCCGTGCTGCCACCGGCATATTGGAAGTATTGGCAATTAAAACTGTGCGCTTCATCAACGGCTCACCGCTCCTCGGGTCTTTCAACTCCGGAAACTCCAGCAGCACATCGGTCATCTCATTTCCCCGTTCGCCACATCCCACAAAGATAATAATCTCTGCGTCCGACCACTTCGCAAACTGATGTTGAATCACCGTCTTTCCCGAGCCAAAAGGTCCAGGCACACAGGCAGTCCCGCCTTTTGCAATCGGGAAGAAGGAGTCAATAATTCGCTGACCGGTCAGCAAAGGTCGGTTGGGTGCAAGTTTTTCCCGCACCGGTCTTGGCTGCCGCACTGGCCAGCGCTGCATCATTGTCAGACTCCTCATTCCGCTCGCGGTCCGCACCACCGCCACCGGTTCAACAACCGTAAATTCCCCCTCCTTTATTTCCGCCAGCTCACCACTGATTCCAGGCGGCACCATAATCCGATGCTTAACTAAACTCGTCTCCTGAACCTCGCCTAAAACATCACCCGGCTCAACCACCGCACCTTTATTCAGCACCGGAACAAAATGCCATCGCCGCTTCCGGTCCAGCCCCGGAATTTCAATACCCCTGGTAATAAAATCACCCGCGACGTTCCGGATAACATCAAGCGGGCGCTGAATCCCATCATAAATACTTTCTAACATTCCTGGTCCGAGTTCCACCGACAAAGGTTCAAAACTCGGAAAAACTGGTTCTCCTGGCCCAATACCCGCAGTTTCCTCATAAACCTGAATTGCCGCTTCATCACCTTCAAGTTCAATAATCTCTCCAAGCAACCTTTTCTCCGACACCCGGACCATATCATACATCCTTGACCCTGCCATACCGCTGGCAACAACCAGCGGTCCCGATACCTTCACAATCACACCCGGCTTACTTACCTCATTACTCATAACTCATCTCCCATCTCATAACTCAAAATTCAAAAATCCATCTCATTTCCCGAGCACATCCGCGCCCACCGCCCGTCGCACCGCCTCCCGTAACGGGTCAAACTCCCCCTTCTCCCCGGTCCAGGGCAGGGCAACCAGACAGGGCAGAGCTTTCCGGGAATAACGTTTAACCAAAACCTCCAGTTCCTTACTAAAATCATCAGTATAGAATATCACCTGATACCCCTGCCGGATAACATCTTCCGCAACTTTCAGCACCTCACCGGCATCCGCAACTGAAAAAACATCCACTCCTGCTGCCTGCATTGGCAGCACCACCTCTGTCCGTCCAATCACCGCCACCCTTGTTCGGCTATCCTGCATTTTCCCTTCCTCTCTTCAATTCATTCCAGCTGGCTCTTTTCATTGCGCCCTTCCCGGGCAGATGGCGAAAGCCTCACCCGCTACTCGCATGTCGCAATCGCTATGCGTTGCCATCAACGACCAACTCCTGGCACACCGCCGGCTCCAGACCGGCCACCTTGGCTCCATAAATAAGCCGCAGATTGGTCAGCTCATTCTCCCAGAGCAAATAAAACCTGAAAACCGGCTCGTAACCCAGGGCGATATACCGAGCACGATTAACAAAACTAATAAGCATCGCTCTGGACCTTCGTTCCACGCCCGCAAATCCGGTTTTACTCCCGATACTACTAAACCCTGCCTGGATTAAATCCCAGAATGCCGTCCCCGAAAACACAGCTCGCCACTCATCCTGATTACCCGATGCCAGCGAAACCAGCAACTCCCCCGGAATATTACCACCTTTAATCAGTGCCCAATCCAATTCTTCCATCCTCTCCCCGAGCAACTTTAACCGTAAAAGCATCCTCAGATTTAAAAGGTCGGCTACCAATTGGTAATAGCGATGGGCAAAATCCTGCCCGATTGAAATACCCAGTGCCAGTTCCACTTCAGCCCGGTCAAGAGACAGGTCAATAACCGACGGGTCATTTTTCTCCTGCGCCCGGGTTAATGCCTGGACCGCAATCCCGCTAACTTTATTCTCAATATCTTCGGGTAACTTCACCACTACCAATTTCGCCATCATTGCGCCTTCTCCTGCCCGGCTTGACGTTGAGGCTAACTGGCGCTTCAGTCCGACTTTAAGATTGAGCAGGTACACCGGCAAGGACAACAAAGCCTGAAACCACTCCTCGTTCGCATATTCAAGGCAAAGTTCCAGTGCCTCAATTTCTGCCCGGGAAAAGACCAGCGCCGGGTTCATCCGGGTTTCCTGATCAAAGAATTTTTGATAACGGGTCTCAGCCAGTTCCCGGAGAAAATCACTCACATCCTTTGTGGCGACAAGTTTATTATAGACATTCCGGTCAAAAAATAGCAATTCCAGTGACTTCAGCCGGCCAATACCGAACGAATAGGCGGTGCTTTCGCTCCACCGGATTGACTCCCTGAACCCCGGCCGAGGAATCGGATAACTCATAAATCACTACTCATCATTCCAAATTCTTAAAAATATACTCTGAACTCAATCCCTGTCAACAACAGTTCATCTCTGGCTTAACTTGACAACGATATTAAGTCCGTTTAACCTATATCAATGAATATTCTCCTTATCTTCACAATGATTGCCGTGCACCCCGGTGCCGGGACCACTGCCTTTGATTTTCTACATATTTCCCCGACCGCGCGCGAAGTAGCACTTGGCAGCTTCAATCCTGCCGGCAGCACCGGCGCATTTGCCTTCTATTACAACCCGGCGCAACTGCTCCTCAGTTCCTTTCCTGAAGCACAATTCAGCTATATCAACTATCCGGCAAGCATAAATGCCGGTGCGGTTGCCTATTCGCAACTCATTTCCGAGCGCCAGGGGCTCGGTGCCGGACTGTATTACCTTAACTCCGGCACGATGAAAAAAACAAACGAACAGGGCGAAGAACTGGGAACATTTGGCGTCTCCTGCGCTGACCTGAACATTGCCGGTGCAATGCGCCTCTCCGAACAATTAATGCTCGGGCTCGGCATTTCCGGACTTTACGGTAACATTGACACCTTTTTCAGCATCGGAATTACCACCAATGTCGGTGCCGTTTATCAAATACCCGCCTACCATCTTCAGATCGGTATCACCGCGAACCATCTTGGTTTTCAGATTAAACCCTTCGGTGATTATCGTGACCCGCTGCCCGCCGAGTTCGCTCTCGGCGCCAGCTATCAACCCATATCCCAGCTCAATCTCGGCTTCAGCGTGAGCAGACCCATTGCTGACCGGTTCCGGTTCGCTCTCGGAATAGAAGGCGGGGTGAGTCCGTATCTGGTATTGCGCGGCGGTTACAATTCAGCCGGTACGGATTGGGGAGATGATGGCGGCAACAGCCTGCTTGCCGGCTTTACTGCCGGGCTCGGCATCCATTACGACCGCTATCAGATTGATTATGCCTTTGTCCCGATGGGAATGCTCGGCTTCTCCCATCGTCTGAGTTTTGGCTTCAGTTTGTAAATCTGGCGATGAAACGTCAGTTCGTAAAAGACCTGAAACCGGGGACGATTGTCAACGATGTCTTCTGGTGCGCGCGCCGGGATTTGAAGGACCGGCGGGACGGAAGTCAGTTTCTCACCTTTGAAATCCGGGACCGGACCGGTTCACTGCCCGCAATTATGTGGGACAAAATTGAAGATGGCCTTAACTACATCGCCGATGGCAATTTCTGCCATGTTCAGGGCCGGGTTGGCGATTATCAGGGCAAATTACAGATTACCGTAAATGCGGTATATCCGGTTGAGCCGGTTCAGGTCTCCCGTGCCGATTTTCTACCCGCTTCCCGGTTTAACAGTGCAGAACTGATGAAAGAACTCCAGGAATATATCAGTTCCATCAAAAATCCCTATCTCCGCTCCCTGCTTGAAAGTTTCTTCCGCGATACCGATTTCGCTGCCCGATTTGCCCAGGCGCCGGCGGCGGTCCGGGTCCACCATGCCTGGCTCGGCGGACTACTGGAACACACGGTAATGATGTGCCGTCAGGCGAACCACCTTCCCGAAGTTTATCCGGAAATTGACCGGGACCTCCTTTTGACCGGCTGTATTCTCCACGACATCGGCAAATTACAGGAATACACCATCAGCACCGCAATTGAACACACCGATGAAGGAAAGCTCCTCGGTCATATTGTGCTCGGTTATCAAATGGTGGCAGACCACATTCGTCAGATTCCAGACTTTCCACCCGAACTGGCAAAAATGGTCCTGCACATTATCCTTGCTCATCATGGCGAACACGAATACGGTGCGCCCAAAACCCCGAAATTCCCCGAAGCCTTTCTGGTGTTCGCGCTTGACTACCAGGACTCCCGGCTGGCAATTTTCCGCTCCGCAATGGAGAAAAATCGCGGTTTACGCTGGACCGAATTTAACGATTACCTTGAAACCGAAGTTTATTTGAACGACGTTCAGGACAACGAATAGTGTCCGCCGGGCATGTACCGGATTTTGATTCCTTTGCCGCTGCCTGCCGGCAACTTCAGCTAAAAATAACCCGGGAACAATTTACCCGTCTGCTCAGCTATCAAATCCTCCTTGCCGACTATAACACGAAAATCAACTTAATCTCCCGCAAAGACACCGCCCGAATTTTAACCTATCACATCGTAGATTCCCTCGCTCCGGCACACCTCATTCCTTTAGGCTCAACCTGCGCCGACATCGGCACCGGTGCCGGGCTCCCGGGCATTCCCCTCGCAATCATCCGCCCCGACCTGAAAATGTATTTAATTGAATCGGTGCAAAAAAAGTGCCGCTTTCTTGAAGAAGCAAAATCAACCCTGAACCTCACCAATACCGAAACCATCTGTGCCCGCTCCGAAACGCTCCCCCCGCTCAACTGTGACATCCTGCTCAGCCGCCTGACTGCGGATTTAAACCGCACCTTGCGCAACTCCGCCCACCATCTCAACCCCAACGGCAAACTGATTCTTTACAAAACCTCAAACTTCCCGCTGGAATTAAACAAAAACAGCCGTCTATTAAAAAAACTAAATTTGCAACCGCTGGCCACCTATCAGGTAAAACTACCATTTACCAATATTGAACGACACTTTGTTATCCTTGCCCGTCAACCCTCTGCTGAAAATTAACCCCCCCGAAAAAAATGAAGGCCTTTTAGCTGTTGGCCTTCATCAATATCATTGTCTGGATGTAACACATTAAAGCGTGCTCGGGCTGTGCAAAACTCGTAGAAAGGAGGTGATCCAGCCGCACGTTCCCGTACGGCTACCTTGTTACGACTTCGCCCCAGTCACCAGCCCTACCTTGGGCCCTCATAACGAGGGACTTCAGGTATTGCCGGCTCCCATGGCGTGACGGGCGGTGTGTACAAGACCCGGGAACGTATTCACCGCAGCATGCTGATCTGCGATTACTAGCGATTCCATCTTCATGCAGGCGAGTTGCAGCCTGCAATCCGAACCATGGCCGCTTTTATGGGATTAGCTCCGCCTCGCGACGTCGCTGCCCATTGTAACGGCCACTGTAGGACGTGTGTAGCCCTGGGCATAAAGGCCATGCTGACTTGACGTCATCCCCACCTTCCTCCTCCTTGACGGAGGCAGTCCCCTTAGAGTGCACCCTCGCGGGTTAGCAACTAAGGGCAGGGGTTGCGCTCGTTGTGGGACTTAACCATACACCTCACGGCACGAGCTGACGACAGCCATGCAGCACCTGTGCCGGCTCCCGGGAAAATCCCGGGTCGGTTCCCTTTCGGGTCACTACCACCGGCATGTCAAACCCAGGTAAGGTTCTTCGCGTAGCATCGAATTAAACCACATCCTCCACCGCTTGTGCGGGTCCCCGTCAATTCCTTTGAGTTTCAACCTTGCGGCCGTAGTCCCCAGGTGGCACACTTAACGCGTTAGCTGCGGCACGCCCGAAATCGGGCACGCCCAGTGTGCATCGTTTACGGCTAGGACTACCAGGGTATCTAATCCTGTTTGCTCCCCTAGCTTTCGTGTTTCAGCGTCAGGAGCGTTCCAGGAGCCTGCCTTCGCCATTGGCGTTCCTTCCGATATCCACGCATTTTACCGCTACACCGGAAGTTCCAGCTCCCTCTCCCGTCCTCTAGGCTGGTAGTTTCGACAGCAGTTCCTCCGTTGAGCGGAGGGCTTTCACCATCGACACACCAGCCCGCCTACACACCCTTTACACCCAGTGAATCCGGACAGCGCTTGCCCCCTACGTATTACCGCGGCTGCTGGCACGTAGTTAGCCGGGGCTTCCTCTGGGGGTACCGTCACCCCTTGTTGTCAAGGGGCATCGTTCCCCCTGACAGGAGTTTACATCCCGAAGGACTTCATCCTCCACGCGGTGTCGCTGGGTCAGGCTTTCGCCCATTGCCCAAATTTCTAGACTGCTGCCTCCCGTAGGAGTGGGGACCGTGTCGCAGTTCCCCTGTGGCTGGTCACGCTCTCACGCCAGCTACCCGTCTCAGCCATGGTGGGCTTTTACCCCGCCATCAAGCTGATAGGCCAGGGGCCCGTCCCGGGGTGGCACCTTGCGGCACCTTTCCTGCCGATAAGATGCCTTACCGGCAGCGTATGGAGAATTAGCCCGCCTTTCGGCGGGTTATGCTCCTCCCTGGGGATGGTTACCCCTGTATTACTCACCCGTTCGCCGCTAAGCACAGCACGGTATTGCTACCACACTGTGCCCCGCTCGACTTGCATGTCTAAGACACACCGCCAGCGCTAGTCCTGGGCCAGGATCAAACCCTTCAAGCAAAAGCTTGCAGGAATTGATTGGCACAACCCGAGCACGCTTTGGGTTACATCCGAATTATCAAAGAGCGCTAACTCTGTACTCTAATTATACCGGTAGAAATCTTACTGTCAAGCAAGTTTTTAAACAGGTTCTCGTAATTGTATCTATCATAAAATTCTATAACTTAAAATATTTTCCCGATAAATTTTTTAAACCAGACCATTGGGGGTCTAATTTTCCTTTTTTCCCTCTTTTTTCTCAGCAGATTCTTTGCCGGTTTTCTCCCCTTTATCCGCATCACGGGACTGGCGCCGATAATCGGTAATATAAAACCCCGAACCTTTAAAAATCAAACCCGCCCCCCCGGAAATCAATCGCTCCACATCCTTTGCTTGACATTTCGGACATTTTTTTACCGGTGGTTCGGTAATGCGCTGAAACTGACTGAACCGGTGTCCACACTTCCGGCAGCGATATTCATAAGTCGGCATTTAGACCCCTTTCTCGTTTCGCAAAAACAGGAGCGCCCGCAAGGGGGCGCTCCTGTTCGGAGGTGTGATTAATACTCACCACCGTAGCCACCGGGTGCTGGTGGTGTCTTTTCCTTTTCCGGCAGTTCGGTAATTGCACACTCGGTTGTAATCATCAGTCCGGCAACACTCGCCGCGTTCTGCAGTGCCACCCTGGTGACCTTGGTCGGGTCAATGATACCCATCTCGAACATATCGCCGTACTCCAGGGTCTCGCAGTTAAATCCGAAACTGCCCTTTTCTTCCTTAACCCGGTTGAATACGATTGAGCCATCAACTCCCGTGTTCTGGGCGAGTTGCCGGATCGGCTCCTCCAGCGCCCGCTTGACGATGTTAACACCAATCTGCTCATCACCATCAGCCTTTAGTTTCTCCAGCGCCGGAATGCAGCGCACCAATGCCACACCACCACCGGGCACCACACCCTCTTCAACTGCCGCACGGGTGGCGTGCAGTGCGTCCTCAACCAGCGCCTTCTTATTCTTCATCTCCACCTCGGTTGCCGCACCGACATTAATCACCGCCACACCACCGGCAAGCTTGGCAAGCCGTTCCTGGAGTTTCTCCCGGTCATAGTCCGACTTCGTCTCCTCAATCTGCTTGCGAATCTGCTCAATCCGTGCCTGAATGTCCGCCTTCTTGCCTGCGCCCTCAACGATGGTTGTATTCTCCTTATCAATTACCACCCGCTTGGCGATGCCGAGGTCAGAAATCTGGACATTCTCCAGTTTAATGCCCAAATCTTCCGAAATCAGCCGACCACCGGTCAGGATAGCGATATCCTCCATCATTGCCCGACGCCGATCACCGTAGCCCGGTGCCTTAACCGCACAGCACCGCAACGTGCCCTTAATATGGTTAACCACCAGACCGGCAAGCGCCTCACCTTCAACCTCTTCGGCAATCACCAGTATCGGCTTACCCCGCTGTGCCACCTTCTCCAGGATTGGCAGCAGGTCACGCATTGAAGAAATCTTCTTCTCATAAAGCAAAACAAAGGCATCCTCAAGGATTGCCTCCATCTTCTGATTCTGCGGCGAGGTTGTGCCCGGTTCCAGTGCAAAGTAAGGCGAGAGATAACCGCGGTCAAACTGCATTCCCTCAACCACCTCCAGCGTGGTCTCAACCGACTTTGCCTCCTCCACAGTGATCACGCCTTCCTTACCCACCTTCTCCATCGCATCGGCAATCAGTTTCCCGATTTCCTTATCGTTATTGGCGGAAATGGTGGCAACCTGCTCAATCTCCTCACGACCCGCGGTCTTTTTTGAGATGCGCTTGAGTTCGGCAACTGCAGCTTCCACCGCCTTATCAATACCCCGCTTCAGCGCCATTGCATTCGCACCCGCGGTCACATTCTTCAGACCCTCACGGTAAATTGCCTCGGCGAGCACCGTTGCGGTGGTGGTCCCGTCACCGGCGATGTCTGAGGTCTTGGACGCCACCTCTTTAATCATCTGGGCGCCCATATTCTCAAACTTATCCTCAAGCTCAATCTCCTTGGCAACGGTAACACCGTCCTTGGTCACGGTCGGCGCACCCCACTTCTTGTCAATCAAAACATTGTGACCCCGCGGACCAAGGGTTACCTTCACCGCATGGGCAAGCTGTTCTGCTCCGCGCAGAATCGCCCTTCGGGCATCCTCTTCAAATTTTAACTGCTTTGCTGGCATATTACTCCTCCTTACTTATTATCCTTCTCAATAATCGCCAGGACATCGTCCTCGCGCATAATCAGATACTCCTCTTCGCCAATCCGGATTTCATTACCCGAATACTTACCGAACAGGATATAATCACCCTTCTTCACCTCCATCGGAATCCGGTTACCCTTGTCGTCAATCCGACCGGGTCCGACCGCAATCACCTTTCCCTGCTGCGGTTTTTCCTTGGCGGTGTCCGGAATAATAATCCCGCCTTTTTTTACCTCTTCTTCAACTCGTTCTACCAGGATTCTATCCTGTAACGGTTTAATCTTCATCACTCCTCCTTTTTTAACCTATAACTCTATTGTTAAGTTATTTTATATCAAATACCTCGCATTCCCAGCCCGACCCCCTACAATTTTTAGACACCCCCACAATAAAAAAAGTTTCAGCTAAATAAAAAATGGGCGATACCTGAATTGAACAGGTGACCTCCTCCTTGTAAGGGAGGCGCTCTCGCCGACTGAGCTAATCGCCCTTTACTCTAATCTTACCTGATAAACCGTTAATGTCAAACTCCACCCATCAAAATCGGCAACCCCAGGATAATTCAGCTTTTAACCACCTCACCCACCTGAAAAACACATCCGGATGTTAAATTTATCCCTTTTCCCGGGTCTTACTGTATAAAGAACTAAACAAAGGAGCATAAATGAATAAACAACCCCAAAATAGCCTGACGCGCGTTGAGCGCCAGGTTTTAAAATATGCCCGCCGGTGCTACGCCACCCGGGCTGCCTCATTACCCCCGGGTAAACTGAACCAAATGATTAACAACTACGCCCACTATTCCATTATTGCCGACCGGATTTACCAGCTGGTCAAAAAAACTGCTGAGAAAGAAAATATCCCGGTTCTTACCCGGCGCTTTTATTACATCTTTTGTCTGGAGGTTGAGAAGGTCCTGCGCCTCCATCCTGACCGGGACAACACCGACGAACTCCTGATCCGACATTACAAATGGATTGTGCGCGGACTGAACCCCGCAACCCTTTCAAAACTGGAAACTGCGCTCCGCCACGAACTCGGGATTGGCATTAAAACCTGAATCGCAAAGATTTACCCCCATCTGCCGGATAACTTTTCACCTCGGTCCTTCCCTTTCAATTACCTCCTGCACCCGCATAATATCCGCACCAATCTGCTCTTTAAGTGCGGCTGGATTTGGAAACTTCTGCTCCGGCCTGAGATGCTCAATCAACCGGACCACCACCTCACTGCCCTCAGGCACCTCACCGGCAAAATTCAGCAGATGAACCTCCACATTTTTTACCCCAAAAGCAAAAGTTGGCCTGAACCCGATGTTCACCGCGCCGGCAAACCGTTTTCCGCCGAGCTCAGCCACGCCGGCATAAACCCCTTCTGCTGGCAAAAGTTTATCCTGCGAGACCGGCTGAATGTTTATGGTTGGAAACCCCAATTTTCTGCCCGTCCCTGTGCCTTTAATTGTCTTACCAGCAATCGCATAATACCTACCAAGCAACTCATTTGCCAGCCGGATGTGCCCTAAAACCAGATGCTCGCGGATTCGGGTGCTTCGCACCGGCGCACCCAGATGGATAACCTCGGGCACAACCTTGAGCAAAATTCCGTATTCATCAAGAATCTTCTTCAGCATTTTGATATCACCCCGGGCATCTTTCCCGAACCGGTGGTCAGCCCCGATTACCACCGCCGCGGGCTGCAATTGCCTGACAACCATTTCCCGGACAAACTCCTCAGGCTCCATATTCCTCAACCTTTCATCAAAATTCAATATCTGGACAAAATCAACCCCCAGTTCAATTAAAATCAACCTCTTTTCCAGTAGCGGGGTCAAAAGATAGGGAAAATCCGGATAAAGCACTTTTGCCGGATGGGGCTCAAAGGTTAAAACCCCGGTACGCGCCCCAATCTCCTTTGCCCAATTCTGCACCTCCTGAATAATCGCCTGATGACCCAGATGAACCCCGTCAAACCCGCCGATTGTAATCACCAGTTTATCATCCAAACTCTTATTCCGCATACACAATCCGCTCCGGTATCAACCTTCCCGGTTTAATTTTAACCAGTGCACAGAAGTTTGATTCCCGGGTCAATGCCAATCCCAGTTCTGACCCCGGTTTTGCCTCTATTTCTAAAAAAATTACCGCTCTACCCTTTTGCAACCTTTCAGCCTGTTCCGCACTCACCACAATTTTAGGCAGATGTGCCAGCGCCTGTTCCACCGGCACCAGCAACCCCTCAACCCCTTTTTCCGCACCCAGCACCTGGCTTAAACTATAACTCCTTTCCAGCGTGAACTCACCAATCCGGGTTCGTCTCAGCCCGGCTAAAGTTGCTGCTGAACCCAGTGCCACTCCCAGGTCCCGGGCAAGTGCCCGGATATAGGTTCCGGCTGAAACCCGACACCAGATTCGGGCAATTGGCGGCTCCCAAGAAAGCAAACTCAAATCCTCAACTTTAACCTTCCGGGCGCTTCTTACCGGCTTTTGACCCTGCCGTGCCCGGCGGTAAAGTGGAACCCCATTCTGTTTCAATGCCGAAAAAATGGGCGGCACCTGCAACAGTTCCCCGCGAAATTTTTCCTGCAGAACCCGACTCAACTCCTCAGCCTTAATTTCCGGCACCGGCGCTGTCCTGGTCACCTTACCGGTGAGATCATCAGTATCGGTCTGCAGCCCAAACCTGATCTCTGCCTCATAATCCTTGCTCAGGTTCAAAAGCAACCGGCTGATTTTCGTTGCCTCATTCACCAGTACCAGCAGCACCCCGGTTGCCATCGGGTCCAGGGTTCCGCTATGTCCCAGCCGCTTGGACTTGAGCACCGGCTTCAATTTTCTGAGAACATCATAAGAGGACATCCCTGCCGGCTTATTGATATTCAGCACCCCGCGCACCGCAATACTTATCCGAACCGCTCAATTGTTTTCTTCATTCCCGGGCTGCGGTTCAGTTTCTGGTTTCGGGTTCAGTTCATCTAACAGTTTACCAATCCGCTGCTCCTGCGCCAGTATCTCATCCAGTTCAAAATGGATGTCCGGCAGAAACTTCATCTTCAACCGCAAACCCAACTGGTGCCGGATAAAACCCCGGGCATGCTCCAGATGGGCAAGCGACCGCTGGCGCTCCTCCTCATTACCCATTGCCGAAAAATAAATTGTGGCATTCCGCAAATCCCGGGAAAGGGAACACCGGGTTACGGTCACAAACCCAACACCCGGGTCCGCAATTTTTGTTAAAATGATGTCGGCAACGATGTCCCGGATTGCATCTGCCACCCTGCGCTCCCGATACTGCATATTAAAATTTTAGACACCCCAGCACTGGTGTCAATTTTAACTCACCCTTTTCACCTGCCAGTTTTCATCAACCCAGAGTCCGATTACCTCCACCCCGAACCCCCAGCTCGCTATCTTCTGAATTGCCTTCAAAATCTGCTTTCGCTGGGTCTCTTCATTTACCGGATTACCCGCACAATCATAATGCCCAACAATTGCCACCAGATTTGACCTGTGCTTCTGCACCGAAATCCCCACCCTGCGTTTTATGGACTCAACCAGCCATTTATCAACATCTGCGGCAAGAATCGCACCCGGACCCGGCTCGGTCACATTATCCACATAACTTGCACCGGTCCGCGACTTAAGCCACTCAATCACCGGCAACTGGGTTCTACCATCCATACAGTTAATTACCGTTACAAACTGCTCTTTACTCATTTTTCCTCCTAAAAATTTTTACCTGAAAACGAGCATCAATTTACCAATTTACACTTTACTGTCAACCGTATAATCAACCACCTTCCCAACCCTCAATGAAACCCCATTCAAAACCACTGTTCTGACCATAACCCCTGCCCACTTCCCAACCACCTAATCAACCATTACCCCCAGCCTCGGGAAACCCCCTTACCAAACCCTGCTCTAAACCAAACCCACCACCACTGATAAGAGAATCCTCACCGCCATTAACACCACCACACCCAAAACCCTGACCCCGACCGTCCCCGATACCACCCCTCCCGGCTACCAATTTTAACCGGTGCTTAATCCGATAAATAATTGAAATAAATAAATTTATAATATTGCCCCTTAAATTCAATGTTAAATTTTCCCTTCTTTGCGGCTCTAACTTATTAGCCGGATATCAGGCTTATTTTTACGGTGTTAACCTGAACCGGTCACGCGGAAAGAAACTGGCTTCCCTGATATTGGCAAGACCTAAAAACTGCTGAGTCAACCTTTCCGCACCAATTGCCAGTCCACCGTGCGGTGGCACCGCATACTTAAATATCTCAAGATAAAACTCAAAATTCTCTGGCTTCAACCCGAAATGCCGGATATTCTCAATTAACATATCGTAATTATGAATCCGCTGGGAACCGGTGGTCACCTCCAGACCCCGAAAGAGCAGATCAAAACCAAAGGTGTATTCCGGGTCATTCTGGTCCCACATCGTATAAAACGGCCTGGTTCGGCGCGGATAATGGGTGATAAATATGAACTCCGAACCATAAACCTTCTGCGCATAATCGCACAACTGTCTTTCCCCCTCCGGGTCCAAATCCCCCATTCCGCTCACATCCCGGCCATAATCCTTTGCCAGCACCGCCAGTGCATCCCGAAAATGCAGATACGGAATCGGCTTTATCTCGGGCAGCCTTGCCTGTAAAAGTTTCAAATCCTCGGCGCAGTTTTGGGAAAGATTCTCAATCATCCGGGCAAGGAGCCGCTCCTCCAGCCGGGTCACATCCAGAAACGAATCAATAAACCCCATCTCATAATCAAGTGACAGATACTCATTGATATGCCGGGAGGTCGCATGGTCCTCAGCCCGATAAACAAACCCAACCTCAAAAACCCTTTCATAACCAGCACCCACCAGCATCTGCTTGTAAAACTGCGGGCTCTGTGCCAGATATGCCTTCTGCTCAAAATACTGAATCGGGAAAAGTGCGGTTCCGCCCTCGGTCCCGGCAGCAACAATCTTAGAGGTATGCACCTGCAAAAACCCCTCCGCCCGCAGAAACTCCTCAAACGACCGAACAATCTCGGCCTGGACCCGAAAAACCGCTCCGATCTCCAGATTCCGCAGCGCAAATGCCCGGTGGTCTAAAATCATATCCAGTTTCAGATTCAACTTCTCTTTTGACCTTGAGACCTCAAACGGCAGCGCTGCCACCGGCTTAACCAGCACCTGAATTGAACCCAGTTCCAGTTCACACCCCTGCCGTGCCTGGGGCTCGGGCTTCACCCGTCCCCGCACCTCAACAATTGACTCCCGCTGAATCTCATCCAGCCCGAACCGCTCCGGCTCACCGGTCACCGCCTGTGCCACCCCGGTCCGGTCCCGCACCAGCACAAACGAAATTTTGCCCAATTTCCGGATGTGATGCACCCAACCTAAAAGCCGGACCTCTTCGCCGATATGATTTGGTAAATCCCGTGCCAGCGTTCTTTCCATAAAATTCAATTTACCGCCATTTCTACCCGTGTCAAGCAACAAACCGCCCTGATTTCTCTTCAACCCTGAATTTGACACCCCGGCTTTCAGCAATTATCCTGCTGTTAATGAGCAGACTTCTGGCGCTGATTTTGCTTTTCAGCACCGGCTTAACCCAGACCGTTGGTCCGGACGAACTTTGCAAAGGAATGACCCTGATCCGCACCTCGGCTCAACACCCTTATGATTCCCCAACTGCCGAAAGTTCACTTACCCGGCTAATCAAACAAACCGCCAGCAACTGGCTCGCAATTCAACCAGTCTGGTACCAGTCCGATACCGGTGCGGCTGAAATAACACCCCAGCCAAACATTTCGCCCGCTGACCAGGAAATCATTTTTCTCATCAACCAGGCACACCGTCTTGGCCTCAAGGTATTTTTAAAGCCAGTAATCAAATGCCTTTCCGGGGTCAGCCTGCTCAAATACGATTCCCCCAACCCCCGTTGGTTCACCGCTTACCGGCGCTTTATCCTGCACTATGCCCGCATTGCCGCTCAAACCAACTGCGAACTCTTCGCCATCGGCACCGCCCTTGACCGCACCGCTGACGACGACCAGGAAAACCTTGAATGGCAGAAAACGATTAACCTTGTCCGCCAGCAGTTTAAGAAATCGGCTCGGCCCCCAAAACTGGTCTATGCCGCTGACTGGCGCACCTATCAGAAAATTTTATTCTGGGACCGCCTTGACTACATCGGCATCAACGCCTATTTTCCATTAACAACTGAGCAACCGCCCTTACCCCCACCCGAATTCCAGCCCGGCTCGGTTGACTATTTAGCCTGGTACTGGAAACAGAAACACCTGCCCGAAATTGAAAACTTCCTTGCCCGCTTCAACCCGGCAAAACCGCTGCTCTTCACCGAAATCGGCTATCCGGCTCAGCCGCACTGCTATCTTGCCCCGGACAGTTTTGTCCCGGCCATTACCTATGACCCCACCACCCAGCGCAACTGCTATCTCGCCGCCTATCACGCCCTTGCCGGCCGACCCTGGTTTGCCGGCCTGTTCTGGTTCAACTGGGAAACCGACACCACACCCAACACCACTGCCGGCTATCCGCCCCGGGAAAGAACCGTCCTGGAATTAATCCGCCGTTTCAACACCGCACTCGCCACTCACAAAGGCTTCTGCCTCCCCACCACCTATGACTCCACCTATCTCTTCGCCCGCACCTTTCCCGCCCTGGACTCCCTAAAAGCGCTGGGTGCCAACTGGGTGGCAATCAACTCCCGCTGGCTGATGGCTGACACCGGCAAAAACTACGACACCATCAAACCCCAATTTGGTGAATCACCACTTGACAGCTCCATCAAAATGGTGATTGACTCTGCCCATCAAAAGGGACTTTTCGTTGCGCTCAGCTGCTATCTTGCCTGCTCCACCCGGGTCTGGTGTGGACTGCACAACCCCGGTGCTGACACCGCCTGGTTTCGCGCCGAATCGGCTTATGTTGCCCACTGTGCCCAACTTGCCGAAGAAAAAAATGTGGAAATGCTCACCATCGGGTTAGAACTCAACAGGACAATGGACTCACCGGTTGAGGCACAACTCTGGCGCCAAATTGTCCTCCCTGCCGCCCGTGCCCTTTATTCCGGACCAATCGCCTACGGTGCCTCCTGGAGCCCGGTTGACGATTACTTCTGGGACGGAATTGACCTTGCCGGCATCCATCCCTATTTCCCGCTCGTTGAGCAGAACCTTTACTCGGGCAGATATCCAATTGACACCGCCATTAACCAGCGCCCAACCCCGGATGACATCTGCCGGTTAAGCCCCTACTCCTGGCAAAAAATGCGGATTCCCGCCCTATCTGAACTCTATCACCGGATTCACAAACCACTCCTCTTTACCGAGATTGGCTATCGCAGTCTTGACAGCGCCGCTTACGGCACCACCGACACCTGGTATGCCTGGCAACCCTGCCACCCGCGCCCGACCCGTTGCAATTTGTTTGCGCTCTGTTTTCCCAAAGATACCCTGACCGGCTACATTGCCGGTGATTCCGGCACCGTCCTGAAAACCACCGATGCGGGCAAAACCTGGACCAGGTGTTCAACCAGCACTAAAGAGCCTTTATACGCCATTCATTTTCCTGTCCAGGACACCGGCTATGCAACCGGTGCTGGCGGTCTAATTATCAAAACAACCAGTGGCTTTGCCACCTGTGAACATCAAACCCTGCCCCGCGCTGGCAATTTCTACGCCATCAACTTCCCGCACAGCACCCGCACCGGCTATCTCTGCGGCGACTCCGGAGCAATTTTCAAAACAACTGACGGTGGCACCACCTGGCAGCGCCAGTTCTGCCTCCTCGCTACTGGTGAAACCCTGAAAATCAGATTAAACGCAATGGACTTTATCACCGACCGCATTGGCTATATCGCGGGTGCGCACGGCACCATCCTAAAAACAACTGACGGTGGTGCAACCTGGCGCAAACTAAAAACCCGGGTCAAGGTCAACCTCAACGGCATTGACTTCATCTCGCCGGACACCGGCTTTGCGGTCGGTGACGCCAGTTTACTTTTACAGACCACCGATGCGGGCAAAACCTGGCTTACCCATACCTTCCGCACTCAGGACTGGGACTTCAACTCCGTCTCGGTTCCGGACTACGACTCTGCCTGTTTCATCGCCGGCACCCGGGGCATAATCCTGCGCGCCGGCACCGCCTGGCAGTTTAACGGCAGTGTCCAGCACTCCAAGACCTATCTCCCCCTGCACGCAATTCAGGTCTGGCCCCAGCCCCGAACCGGCTATTACGACTTAATCGGCTTTGCAGTTGGCGACGCCGGCACCATCCTCAAAACCGCAACCGGGGGCAGGATGCGGGTGGACTTCAACGAACAGGCAAACTGCTATGAAGCCGCCTTCCGGGCATTCTGGGGAGATTTCAAAAAACCGCACCCCTTACCCTGGTTCTACGGCTTCCACTTCTGGAAATGGGAAACCGACTTCGCACCGATGGACATTGAACACGAATTAAGAATTGACGACTACACCCCGCAGGGCAAAAAAGCGGCACAAATTATCAAGAACTGGTTTAACCGGTACTCACCCGGACCTGCGCTCCCGCACCAGATAAATCCAGGGCAAAGAGATTAAAGTGCAGACCCCCTTAAGAATCACATTTGCCCAGAAAATACTCACCACCACAAAAAACGGCATCCGACCAATAAAAGCGAGCGCGCAAAAAATTGCCGAATCCAGGGGCACGCTCACCGAATTTGAAGCCAGCACCCGCAGCCACTGCCGGCGCAAACCCATTCTATTCACCCACAACTGATAAATTTCACCATCAACCAGTTCTGATGCCACCTCGGCAATGATTGAGGCAATCACAATCCGCCAGACCGGAGAAAGCACCTTCCCAAACTCCACCTGCGGACCCACGCTCTGATCCGGCGGCAATTTTGCCACTACCCAGAAAAGCAAAGCCATAAACAGATTGATAACCCCGGCAGCAACAACCACCTGTCTTGCCACCCTGATGCCCCCGGTCTTGTGCACCAGGTCGCGGATGGTGAAGGTGAATGGGTAAATCAAAGTGCCGGCATCAACACTGAACCCGGCAAGGAAAACAATGCGCAAACTCGCAATGTCCGAAAGAATCTGGGCGGCGATATATGCCGCAGTAACCAGCGCCACATCAGAAATCAGACGGGAACTGACCTGTCTTACCTCACGCTCGCTCATCTCCGGACAATTTAAACACTCGCTTACAAATGTCAACTCCACCGGTAAACCCAACCCATTAGTACCAACAGCCTGTTTTTAACCTTGCGAGACCCCAGACTTTTTTATATAATACTCCGGTGAAAGCAAAAGTCAGGATTTCTTCATTCCCACGGAGTGTTGATACAAATGCTGCGGTTATGAACCAACCTTCATTATTTAAAAGGAGCAAGTATCTGGAGAAGTTGCATCCCTATAAAGGTAAAATTCAGAGATAGAAACATTAAAAAGATTAAAATCAGAAGCAAAAGAAAATAATTTCAGTGTCAGACTTAATGACAAGGAACTAAAGGAGATTATTTTATGAGCAACCAAAATAGAGAATCCGCTAAGGACATATTCGCAATAAAATTGTGTGAGGTCCAAAACTTAGCAAAAAAGCGCTATGGCCGATATTTAAATCAAAGTGAAATTAAGGATGTTCAAAAAAGAATACAATTCGGGCTGGAATGCTGGGAAGAGGTAGTTCTCTACGCAATTGAAGATGTGATGAAAAACAAAAATATTTCAAATAACCAGCGCGAAAATTATTCGGAATAAAAACGCCCCGCCGCCCCAAAAAACTCCTTACTTCCAACTCAGACTTGACTTTTAATAATTGGAGGTGTAAAAATAAATAGTATGAACACTAAAATCCAAGAAGATAAATGGTGCGGAATGAGAAAATTAGCAAAGAATTCAGAATACTGGCTTTTCAGCCAGAATTGGAATATACGAAATACTTCGTCTATACCCCCATTTCAGGACAAAAAGGGAAGTGCTTCGTCTATGAACGAGTTAAGCGAAATTGGATGAAAGTAAAATGGACAAAAAAGATTTTTTTGACAGATTTATAAGATTGCTTAAAAATACAAAAGAGAAACATGAATTGGACAATTTACATGATGCTTTAATTATGTGGTTTGGAGAAAATTATTTATTTCTCGATCCTGACGAGATAAAAGAAAGAATTGTAGATGATAGACATGCAGAAGGAATTGATGCCATTTTGATAGATCACACAAATTATTCATTATTTTTTATTCAAGCAAAGTCTGTAGAGAATTTTGATAATGCAGAGAATAATTTTTCAGAAAATGATGTTAAATCTACACTAGGAGGTATTAGATTTGTTTTAAAAGACGATTATAAAGGGAAAATTACTTCTGAATTAGAAAACTTAGTCGATGAGTATCATGATTTAGACAAAACTGGCGATTATAAATCTGCAATTATATTTTTGACCTTAAAGAAGGAACCGGTTGATTATAAGTTTATACAGAATTTTAAAAATGAGTTTCCGCAAATAGAAATTGAATTTTATGACTTTGATTGGCTATTTGATTTCTATGTTAATAAATATTTGGTGGCTACAAAAGCTGCACCACCAGGAAGAATTTCTTTTGAAGTTTTAACCGATTTACTTACCAAAGACACACCTTATAAATCAAGAGTATTTACATGTAAAGGGAAGGAACTCGCTAAAATATATAATGATTATAGAGAAAGAATATTCCAGCAAAATGTTAGATACTCTTTGGGATTGAGGGTAAGGAGCATAAATAAACAAATTCTGGAAACGGCTACTGATGATGCGAGAAGTAGAGACTTTTGGTATTTTAATAATGGAATTACAATAGTTTGTAAGAAAATAAACGAGTCTGCTTCTGGAAAGGTGATTAATCTCGAGAATGCCCAAATAATTAATGGAGCACAAACAACTTATGCATTGTATGAAGCGTATAAGAATGGAAATTTAAAAGACAATGTAGAGGTCTTGATTAAGGCAATTGAAACAAATAATAAAGACTTTATAGAAAATGTTACGCTATATACAAATTCACAAAATGCAATTAGATTAAGAGATTTGTGCTCTAACGATGCAATTCAACTAAAAATACAAAAAATACTGTTAGATTCTTACAAATTTTTCTATGAACGAAAAAGAGGGGAGTTTGATTCATTATACCCAACGATTGAAGCAAAAAGAAGACAGTTAGGGCAAAATTATAAAGAAAAAGTAATAGTCAATGAAAAGGCTGCTCAAGCTTTTTTGGCATTATATTTAAACAAACCTGCTCAAGCTAAAAGCGAGAAAGGAAGAATCTTTTTAAAAGACAATACAGGATTTTATGACGATATTTTTAATAAAAATGATGATATTCTTGCTGAGAAAATTTTAGTATCTTGGAAATTATTGAAATACATAGAAAGATACAAAGAAGAGTACAAAAAGAAGTATAAAATTGCTGAAGATTTGCCAGAGAATGAGAAAAAAGAAGTATACAGATACGATTATTTACTTCATAGTGAATATTTTATACTAAATCTCTTTAAAGATTTTCTTAGAGATACGGGATTTGATATTAATACTAAAAAGGATGATTTAGTGAAGATAATTTCTAACATTGAAAGTAATGACAAACAGATTCAAAAATGTTATGAAACCATTAAGGACAAATTAGCAGAATATATGGATACTTGTAAAAAAACACAGCCAGGTTACTATCATAATAAATTTTTCAAAAATGAAAAAAGTATTGGTCTTATCAGAAATTTCTTTAAGGACAAATATAGCTTTATAGAGGTAATTCAATGAATCAATTTCGCCTAACACAGCATAAAAGGTTTGCCCTTCGGGCTCACCCAAATTTTTACTTCACAAAAACTTATTTTATGCTGGGAACGTTATATAAAAGTGAGAATCCTGAAAGACAGAGAGAATAATTTAATGGGTTCTTTCCCATATAATCATCAATCTGGCGATTCTGTCAGAAGGGAAATATCCGCACCAAGTGCTAATATCATCCCGAAATGGAATTATATCCGCACTAGGACTGCTGATATGAACAAGATATCTGCAATTGTTGTAATGAGAGGATAAGATGGCAAAGATATTCATCTCATATTCATCAAAAAATAAGGATTTTGCAAAAAGACTAGCGTCAGATCTCGAAAAATTAGGGCATGAACCTTGGCTGGACGAGTGGGAAATAAAAGTAGGGGAGTGTATACCATCTAAAATCGAAGCCGGTGTTTATGAAGCTGATTATGTTGTGGTTGTACTTTCAACAAGTTCAGTAAAATCTGGCTGGGTTGAAAGAGAATGGAAAACAAAGTATTGGGAGGAAATAGAGCGAAAGAAAACTTTGGTTTTGCCTGTTCTTATTGAGAATTGTGAAATTCCACCCCTTCTCAAAATTAAAAAATACGCGGATTTCAGAAAGAGCTATGATGTTGGGTTCGTTGAATTAACAAGCGCTATAAGTCCTACAATTAAAAAAATTAATATTGAAGGAGTAAAACCAACTGAGTACAGGTCGGATATTTCTGCTTTACTTTCCAAAATACAAGCTCGCACAATTCCTTTGTCACAATGCATAGCTGAAGCGCTAGGTATTGCCCAAAAAGTAAAAAATGATTCTCTGGAGCGTTTTTGTAGAAATGAACTAACAGGCTGGGACCAGAAAAAGTTGGAAGAATATCCAAATGAAAAACCTAATTATCGTTTAATCGAAGTATTCGTATCTTTCTTTAAAATAAATTTGCAATATTTTGGGTGGGGGGAAAATGTATCAAATGTCTTTGATTATATGAGAAGCGATGGTAAGAATTTTCTACCTTGGAAAATGTTAGTTCCAGAGTCCGTTTCTCAAATTGAGTCCAAACGACATGTTGATCCTCAAAAAGAGATTATGATTATAACAATGCGAGAAAAAAATATTGATCCGCAATCAAAAACACCTGATGCTCCTATATTGGTATATGCTAGAGCTGATTCATACATGAACGTGTTAGAATCAATAAGAGTAGAATTAACTAAGCGGTTATTAGATCTATTAGCAAGTATAGAAAACAAACAAAAAGACAACAATGGCTTATAACAGCGGGCATACGGCTACGCCTCGCTCCGCCCAAATACTCGGCTTCGAATCGCACTTCGTATGTCCGCTGCCGTTAGACAAAACGATATCAGAAACTAAAAAAGAATGTAAATTATGAGAAGCAAAATCATAACAACAACAGTGGCACTGGTCGCAATCGCATTAATAAAATGGTAAACAAAAAGAACCCCATTGTGGCAGAGAAAACTCAGTGTAACTTATTTTCTACATTATGCCGGGAAAAATGAAAATTTTTGGCTTGACTTTTAATAATTGGAGGTGTAAAAATAAATAGTATGAACACTAAAATCCAAGAAGATAGATGGTGCGGAATGAGAAAATTAGCAAAGAATTCAGAATACTGGCTTTTCAGCCAGAATTGGAAGATACGAAATACTTCGTTATGAGCGAGTTAGGCGAAACGACGAACATAAATATAGGAGGAATAAAAAATGCCAGATTATCTCCGTGGTACTGTAAAAAATATCATTGAAAAAATAAACGATATATATTTTCTCCCAGATATTCAAAGGGACTTTGTCTGGACTCCATTACAAATTTATACTTTGTTTGATTCATTATTAAGAAATTATCCTATAAACACATTATTATTTTGGAGACTTAACGGAAATTATTTGGAAGAAAACAAGATAAAGAAATTAAGATTCGTAAGTAACAGCAGCGATAAAAATGAGTTAGATACTTCTATCAATCCTGCAAAAGAATATTTTTTAGTCCTTGATGGTCAACAGCGGTTGACTGCTTTTTATCTTGTTTTAAAAGGGAATTATATAATCAGGAATCAACAATATGATTTGTATTTTAATCTATTAAGTGGCGAAGAGGAAGATGACGGAATTTTATATGAGTTTAAATTCTTCAATAGTAAACAAGGGAAGAAATTTGTTGAAAAAGATAAAAATGGTGCGATAATAAAAGCTTGGTATAGAGTAAAAGACATTTATGCTATTAAATATATAGCAGATGTTTCAGATATTATACATGAAGAATTTGAAAACTGTTATCAAATCACAGTTACTAAAGATCAAAAAAAAGCGGTTTCAAGACTTTTAGAAATGTTAAAATACGATGAAATAATATATTATTATCCAGAAACAGAGGAAGATTATGATAAAGTCTTAGATATTTTTGTTAGGACCAATTCTGGAGGCACTAAATTAAGTTATTCTGATTTACTGTTTTCCACAATTAAATCTCAGTGGAAAGAAGCTAGAGAAAAATTTGATGAATTAATTACTAAATTAAATGATAATGATAGATACGATTTCTCAAACGATTTTATCCTTAAAACTATATTATTCTTTAATGCTTCAGACATTACGTCATTGAGATATAAAACTAGAAATTTCAGTCGTGATGTTATTAATAAAGTACAACAAGACAGTTACTGGAAAAAATTAACAGAGGCCATTTATTTAGCCCGCGATCTTTTGAGAGATAGATTTTTTCTTACTCACAAAAAGTTAGTTTCCAGTTATAATGCGCTTATCCCAATAATTTATTGGCTTTGGAAAAACAATAAAAAAGCAATCGGTTCGGAACACAATTGTATAAATGAAAATGATATTTCCATAATGAAAACCTGGTTTATCAAAGCATTACTCAGTGGAGTATTTGGAGGACAATCAGATACAATCTTATATAAATGTAAGGAAGCAATTGATAAGAGTCGAACTATTTCATTCCCAGCAGGAGAAATAGAGGAAAAAATTAAAAAAGAGACAAAAAAAAATATGGAAATAACCCCAGATGATTTAGATAAAATCTATTATAATACACCAAATAGCCATCTAGTTTTGTCTCTCATTTATAAATCTGCAATTAATTTTCAACCTGTACTGGAAGCTAACATTCCACAACAAGACCATATCTTTTCGCAAGATGAATTAAGACAAGCAGGGATAAAAGAGGATGAAATTAATACTATTTTCAATTTAAGGTATGTTGGGAGAGCAGAAAATCAATTAAAGTCATATAAACCATTCAAAGAATGGATTAAAAATCAAAGTGAGGAGGATAAAAAAATGCATCTTATTCCTGATGGGGATTGGGATACTAACAACTATTCCGAGTTTATTACAAAAAGAAAAGAGAAAATCATAAATGCATTTAAATATCAAATTAATATGGAGAATTATTAATATGTTTATCAAAATTCGTCTAACACCAGATAAAATGCATCGGTGTATTTTGTCCAGCTTGCCTTCGTAATCACCTTTATCCGCAAGCTGTTAAACAATTCAGACTTGACTTTTAAATTAAAACCTGCTCTGCCCATTACCATAAACCCCCAATTTTTAAACAACCCGCTATGATTTTGCGGGCGGCTGGCTGCCGATTTTTTTCTGATTGACAGTTCGGGGAGAGGGGTTAGAATTGAGAAGAGATGATGCCGGTAAATATTCTTGCGGACGCACCGCAACGGGAAATTTAACGGTGAATAGAAATACCTTTATTGCGGTAATTGTTGCCGCACTGGTAAGCGGGCTGGGTGTTTACTTCTGGCAACAAGCGCGTTTCCGGCAAACGCTGGCAAGACAAGCCGGTCAGCCATCTCAGGATCCAGGCCGGTCAAAAATCCAGTTTGTTCCTGCAGAGGTGGATTTGCTCAAAATCTATGGCGCAAATTCGGATGCAACCGAACTGGAAGTAAGTTGCTATGTAGCGGTGCCGAAAAATCTTGCTTTATCTGAGAAATTAGCATTGCTCGCCCGGCATTTGTCCGAGTCTAAATTCCGGCAACTGCCGATAAATGTTCTGGAGATTAAAAAAGCCGGCACAAAAAGGGTGGCGGTGGTTGAGTTACGCGAATCACCGCTCGCCGGAGAAGTCTCTTGGTCACGCAATTATTTTCAGGGTTCAACCGGCGGCTGGTTGACCAGCGAAATTTTGATTAAAACCTTTCTGCAAAATGATTATCCCGGCGAATGGGTTGATGGGGTAGAGTTTTATTACCAGGGCAAGCCCCTAACCGGCGAGTATGACCATATCTTTTTGAGCGGAACAATCTGGCGCCAGCCCGGAAATAATTAACTGCGCATTTAAATTTGCAATTGGCACTCTTTGCCGGGCGCCGGTTACTTTCTGCCCCAGAGTAATCTACCTGCACTGTCATAAACCGACCAGACCGCACCGCTATCCGACAGTTGCACCACCAGTTTACTCTTGTTATCCGGGTCAATCAAATTGAGCACCAGCCCCTGTTTTGTTGCCACCAGTGAGCCTTTATTTTCATTCAGGTTGACCAGAATACTATCCTGGGTTGTGTCCTTTAACTGCCGGGCAACGTTGCGGTCCGAAATCGTAACCGTTGCCCGCAAGTGCTCATCCCGGTCATAAAACCGGATTAAGACGCTGTCCTCTGTAACCTCAAACTTTCCCTTTAACCCGGACTGAATAGATAGGGTGCGGGTCGTGTCATTATCAACCACCGCTACCGTAACATTGCCGCGAGGACAGCCGGCAAAAAACACCAATCCAATCAACAGTCCACAAAGCCATTTTACACCCACATATTAAAGATAAATCGTGGATAAACCGTTGTCAACCTGAGCAAATTAAGCAGAATATTGACTTTTCGCAATTTTGGGGATAATTAATTCTTAATGAATTTAATTAATTCCGACCCGGAGCCGGTGCGGTTAAGCCCGGGACAACCGTTGACCCCGAAGGAGATTGTCGCTGAGCTTGACCGGTATATCATTGGCCAGGAACAGGCCAAGAAGGTGGTGGCAATCGCCTTGCGCAATCGCTGGCGCCGAAGTCAGATTCCGGACCGGCTGCGCGAAGAAATCCTGCCTAATAATATCATTTTGATTGGTCCAACCGGTGTCGGCAAGACCGAAATCGCCCGGCGCCTTGCCCGGCTGGCTCAGGCACCGTTTGTTAAGGTTGAAGCCTCAAAATTTACCGAGGTGGGCTATGTGGGCCGGGATGTGGACTCAATGATTCGGGACCTGATGGAAATCGGGGTGAATATGGTCAAAGCCGAGAAGGGACAGGAGGTCCAGGCACGGGCTGAACAACTTGCTGAGGAACGACTTTTGAAGCTGTTGTTACCTGGTGAACCGGAAATTGGACCAGATACCCGGGAACGTTTGCGCGCGAAACTGCGCCGTGGTGAACTTGACCAGCGCCTGGTGGAGATTGAAACCACCACCCAGAGTTTACCTCTGCCCGATATCCTCAGTCAGTTTGGCGGTGATGAGATCATCATTCAGTTGCAGGATCTGCTGAGCCCGGCATTACCCCGGCAGACCAAGCGCCGGAAATTGACAGTTGCCGAGGCAAAACGGGTGCTGGTTCAGGAGGAGACCCAGAAATTGATTGATATGGATGAGGTGATTGCCGAGGCAAAACGCCGGGTTGAGCAGTCCGGAATTGTTTTTATTGATGAGATTGATAAAGTGGTAAGCGCCACCCCGTCCAGCTCGGGTCCGGATGTTTCGCGCGAGGGTGTCCAGCGTGACCTCTTGCCCCTGGTGGAAGGCTCAAATGTTTTAACTAAATACGGGCTGGTGCGTACCGACCATATTCTGTTCATCGCCGCCGGTGCCTTTCATAAGGTTAAGCCTTCGGATATGATTCCAGAGCTGCAGGGCCGGTTTCCTATCCGGGTGGAACTTCAACCCTTGACCGCTACCGATTTTGTGCGAATTCTGACCGAGCCGGAAAACGCCCTGATCAAACAGTATACCGCGCTGCTGGCGACCGAAGGTGTAAACCTGACCTTCACCCGCGAGGCAATTGTCCGAATTGCCGAGATTGCCTATCAGGTTAATACCGAGACCGAGAATATCGGCGCCCGCCGTCTGCACACGGTGATGACCACCCTGCTTGAGGACATTCTGTTTACCCTGCCCGACCGTAAGACCGAAAAGGTGAAAATTACCAGCAGTTATGTTGAAAAGAAACTTAAGGATATAGTTGCCAACCGGGATTTAAGTCGGTATATTTTATAATTATGAAAAAAGACCTGACTTCAATTGCCGATTTAAGCAAAACCGAAATCCTGGACCTGCTGAAAGCAGCAGGCGAACTGAAGGCGCAGATTAAGCGCCAGGGAATTATCCCGCTTGCATATGGCCGGATGGGGGTGCTGGTTTTTGAAAAACCGAGCCTGCGCACCCGGGTTACTTTTGAACGGGCACTCCAGCAACTGGGGGCAGCGAGTATCTATCTCAGTCCCGCCGATATCGGGCTGGGCACACGCGAGATCGTGCCTGATGTCGCCCGCAACCTGTCCCGCTGGGTTGACTGTATAGTTGCCCGGGTTTTTGAGCATGAAAAAATCACCGAACTGGCTCAAAATGCCAGTGTGCCGGTGATTAATGCCTTGAGCGACCGGGAACACCCGTGTCAGATTCTTGCCGACCTTTTGACCATTGCCGATATTCGCGGCTCACTGGCTGGGGTTACCGTTGCCTGGACCGGTGATGGTAATAATGTCTGCCACTCGCTGATGCTTGCTGCCGGAATTCTGGGGTTTAAACTGAATGTCGCCACCCCGAAGGGGTTTGAACCCGCACCCGAAATTACCGAGCAGAGCCGGAAATTGGCAGAGAAAAGCGGCGCCGAAATCAACCTGACCTATGACCCCTGTGCCGCGGTTGCGGATGCCGACTTTGTCTATACTGATGTCTGGGCATCAATGGGACAGGAGAATGAAGCCGAACAGCGCCGGCAGATTTTCCGCCCGTATCAATTAAACCGTCAACTGCTGTCCCGGGCAAAACCCACTGCCCGAGTTTTACACTGTTTGCCCGCACACCGGGGCGAGGAGATTACCGATGAGGTTCTGGACGGGCCGCAATCAGTTGTTCTGGACCAGGCTGAAAACCGGCTTCATATTCAGCGAGCAATCCTTGCCCGTTTATTGAGCGATGCCCGAGCCTGAGATTCTGATTATCGGTGCTGGTCCGGCAGGACTGACCGCAGGAATCTATGCCAGCCGTGCCGGTCATCATACCCTGATTCTGGAAAAGGAGATGCCCGGCGGCCAGATGCTTAAAACTACAATTATTGAAAACTATCCGGGCTTTGCCCAACCGGTTAACGGGTTTGACCTGGTGCAACAGATGGAGGCGCAGGCAAAAAAGTTTGGCTCTCAGATTGAAATCGGCGAGGCAAAAAAACTGCGCCTTTTGGACCAGGGCTTTGAATTGGAAACAACCGGTAATACCTATCATCCCCGGTCAATAATCATCTGCACCGGCGCTTCCCCCCGGCCTCTGGGTTTGGCAAATGAAAAGGAACTGACCGGCCGGGGTATTTCCTATTGCGCCATCTGCGATGGGCCACTTTATCAGGGCAAGGAGGTGGCGGTGGTTGGTGGCGGTGACTCGGCACTGCAGGAGGCAGATTATCTCACCCGTTTTTGTGTACGCGTCCATCTGATTCACCGCCGGGAAGAGTTTCGGGCGGTAAAGGTGCTTCAGGACCGGGTCCGCACCAACCCGAAAATCAACCTCTATCTTGCCCATATCATTACCGGTATTAACGGCACTAACCGCCTTGAGAGTCTGGAGTTGAAAAATCTCAAAACCGGCGCCACCACCACTGTTCCGGTTGCCGGGCTATTTATTTACATCGGTCTTATCCCGGACACTGGCTGGTGTGCTGATATTATTAAAACCGATGAAAACGGGTTTATTATCACCGACGATAAATTGCAGACCACTGTGCCCGGAATCTTTGCCGCGGGTGATGTCCGGCAAAAAGAACTGCGTCAGATTGCCACCGCGGTTGGCGACGGCGCGCTGGCAGCAATGAACGCCCACGACTTCTGCACCGACTAAACCGTTTTCACATCTCTATTTGACAGGGCTGATAATTCGCAATATCATACCACAATGCGCATCCTCGGCTTCATTCCCGCCTCGCTAATCGACTGGGATGGCAAAATAACCCCGGTGATCTTTACTGGCGGTTGCAACTTCAACTGCCCGTTCTGCCACAACACGCCAATCGCCGATGATGACCCGGCACTGCCCGCAATTCCTTTTTCAGAAATTAAAATTAACCTTGAAAATAAACTGGGCTGGATTGACGGGGTGGTAATTACCGGTGGGGAACCGTTGATGCATCCCGAGATATTTGAGCTATTTGTTGAGCTGAAAAAACTACACCTGAGAGTCAAACTTGATACCAACGGTTCTTTTCCCTATCCGCTGAAGAAGGCAATTGCACTTAATCTGGTGGATGCGGTGGCAATGGATATCAAGGCACCGTTGTCGGTAGAACGGTATTCAATTGCCGCAGGCCGGCAGTTACCAAGCCTTGCCCATCTGCGCCGGAGTATCCGCCTGTTGTTGGAATCGGGAATTGATTATGAGTTTAGAATTACCCTTGTTCCCGGGGTAGTTAATCAGGAGGACATCTCTGAAATTGGCAAGGTAATCAAGGAGGCAAAGACCGTAGCATTGCAGCAGTTTGTGCCGGATAATTGCCGTTCCCCGGGCTATCGGCAGAAAACACCCTATTCACTTAAGGATGCCGAGCTGATGCGTGCCGAACTTGCCCGGTTTGTTAATGAGGTTAAACTCCGGGGTAAGTTTGTTTGAAATTTTATTGCGAAAACCTGTTCAAAACCTTTAATAACCGCCGCTTCTACCTCCGAGCGGTTTACGTGCCGGTTTATTTCCAGCGTAATTGAGGTCATCAGTTCAGATTTGAGTCCGCAGGGGTTGATTAGCCTGAACCCGCTTAAATCCGGACCATAGTTGAGCGCAAAGCCGTGAAATGTAACCCCATTTTGAACCGCAATTCCGATTGAGGCAATTTTGTGGTCGTCAACCCAGACCCCGATCAGTTTTTCCCGGATACTGGCTTTGATATTAAACTGGCTGAGCGCAGTAATCAGCGCCTGTTCCAGATTCTGGACAAATCGGCGCACACCAAAATTGGTTTTTAATTTGAAGATTGGATACCCGATTAACTGCCCCGGACCATGATAGGTGATATCCCCCCCACGTTCAACCGGGTAAACTTTTATTCCGCGGCGCGCAAGTTCAGCTTCACTGATCAAAATATTTCTTCGGTCAGCCCGTCTACCCAAAGTCAAAACCGGAGGATGTTCAAGTAAGATTAGTGTATCTTCAATTTCTTCTCTTAATCTTACCTCCCGGAGTTGGTGCTGGAGTCCGAGCCCGGCCTCATAGTCAAGCGTGCCCAAAGAAATTAAATAAGCCATTTTTCGCGCCGAAAATCAGCGGTTAAGGATATGAATCGCCCGGTTCAAAATTGCTTCATTGGCTTCAAACAGTAGTTCACTCATCGTCGGATGCGGATGTACCACCTGCCCGATTTGCTCAGCGGTTAATCCTAATTCAACTGCCACCGCGGCTTCCGAGATCAGCGCGTCGGCCTGAGGTGCCAGGATGCCAGCACCCAGAATTCTTCCGGTCTTTTCCTCAGCAACCAGTTTGCACAGTCCTTCTGCCCGGTTCAGGGTAAGGGCTCTGCCCACTGCATTTGCCGGAACGCGGCTCACTTTTACCTTAATCCCCTGCTTTTCTGCCTGTTCCGCATTCAGCCCAACCGTTGCCAGTTCCGGGTCGGTGTAAACGACCATCGGTATCGCCGGGTTTTTCCTCACCGGTTTACAGGTGCCGGCAATGATTTCTGCCAGGAGCAAACCCTCGTGCATTGCTTTGTGCGCCAAAAGCGGCCCACCCCGGACATCACCAATTGCATATATCCCGGGAACATCAGTCTGGAAGTTATCATTGGTTATAACAAAGCCCCGGGTATCCAGTTGAACCCCAACTAATTCCAGCCCGAGCCCTTCAGTTAAGGGTTTCCTGCCCACCGCAATCAGCACCCGATCGCAGTCCAGTTCTGTTAACCCGGCGGCTGTTTGCCAGCAGACTCTTGCCCGCTCAGCCTTTTCGTCTATCGGACAGTTAACCCCTTTGACCCCGAGCCTGAACTCAATCCCTTCCCGTTCCAGCAAACGCTGGAGCAGCCCTGCCAGTTCCCGGTCAACCCCGGGCAGAATCTGGTCGCAAATTTCCAGCACCGTAACTTTGACCCCGAGCCGGTTAAAAATCGTGGCAAATTCCAGCCCGACCGCACCAGCCCCAATAATCGCCAGGCTTTTTGGTAGTTCCACCAGATTGAGCGCACTGTTGGAATCAATCGTTTTTTTGTGGTCAACCGGTAAACCGGTTAAAATTGCGGGTTCGGAACCGGTGGCGATGATGATGTTTCGGGCATTGACCTGGACCGTCTCTTGACCGGTTATGATAATGGTCTTTGGGCCCTGAAACTGCGCCCGCCCGCGCATCAGTTCTACCCCGTTGCCTTTGAAAAGAAATTCAATACCACGTGCCAGCCGCTCTACTATCCGATTTTTCCAGGAGCCCAAACTTACCAGGTCAATCTGTGGTGGGGCAAACCCAATACCCATTACCCGTGCCTCAGCAGCGTTGCGGATAATCGCCGCCGCATAGAGCAGTGCCTTAACCGGTATACAGCCCCGGTTTAAGCAGACACCGCCCACCCGTGACATCTCGGCAACGATTACTTTTTGTCCAAGTTGTGCCAGCCGAATGGCAGCAACATAACCAGCCGGACCGGCACCGATAATCAGGGTATCCGCGATTTTTTCCATATCGGGTAACCTCACCACAGTGTGCCTTTGATTAACTCCGAGGCAATCACCAGGCGCTGAATCTGGTTCGTGCCTTCATAAATCTGGGTAATTTTGGCATCGCGCATCATCTTTTCCACCGGATAGTCTTTCATATATCCGTAGCCCCCGAAAATCTGGACCGCATCAGTTGTTACTCGCATCGCGGTATCCGATGCCATTACTTTTGCCATTGCTGCCAGACCGGAAATGTTTTTTACTCCGGCATCGGCTGCCCGCGCTGCTTCGTATACCAGCGCGCGCGCCGCCTCAATCTGAATTGCCATATCGGCAAGCATCATTTGAACCGCCTGAAAACTGACAATTGGCTGGTCAAATTGAATCCTGGTCCTGGCATATTCCAGGGCTTCGTCCAGCGCACCCTGAGCAATTCCGAGCGCCTGCGCCCCAACTCCGGGCCGGGTGCGGTCAAAGGTGCGCATCGTGTGAATAAATCCCAGCCCTTCTTTACCGCCGAGCAGATTTTCCGCCGGTACTTTGCAGTCCTGGAATACCAGTTCGGCAGTTTTGGAACAGCGGATACCCATTTTGTCTTCAATTTTGCCAAAGCTGAATCCTGGTGTGCCGTCTTCAACAATAAACGCCGAGAGCCCCCGCGCGCCCCGTGCCGGGTCGGTGGAGGCAATCACCGTGTAAATTTTGGCAACACTGCCATTAGTAATAAACTGCTTTGTTCCGTTGAGCACATAGTAATCACCCTCCCGTCGCGCCCGGGTTTTGACATTGCTCGCATCCGAACCGGCCTGGGCTTCGGTTATCGCAAACGCCGCCAGTTCACCAGCCGCAAGCCGGGGCAGGTATTTCTTCTTCTGCTCTTCAGTGCCGGCAAGGATTATCGGGAACGTTCCAAGACCGCAAGCCGCATAGCACAGCGCCACCGCCCCGTCAATTCTTGATAGTTCCTCAACAACTAAACACATCTCCAGAATTCCGCCCCCAACCCCCCCATACTCCTCCGGAATATAAATCCCCATCAAACCAAGTTCTGCCATCTCTTTCATCAGTTGATGGGGAAATTCACCGGTCCGGTCAAGTTCTGCCCGCACCGGCTTGATTTTCTCAACGGCAAACTTCCTTGCCAGATTTTTTATTTCCTGCTGGGTTTGAGTAAAAAAATACTCCATTCTTTACTCCTTTCAAAAACTATCTTTTGCTAAATTGTGCCTTTATTCCCCGCCCCACCTTAATAACCCCGGCTTTGAGCAGCAGCGCGGTTTGCCGGTAAAAATCAATTGATTTACCAATCGGGTCTTCAATTTCAACCTCTCGCTCTGGATAGCCACCCAGTAACCTTATTTTCGGTGCTGCGGCCGGGTCAAGTTGAATTATTGATTCCCACTGGGCTGTCTCCATTACCAGAATCAAATCCGCATTTTTAACCATCTCCTGGTCAAGCAGTTTTGCCTGGTGGTTTGAAATATCAACCCCAAGTTCAAGTGCCACCTGTTGCGCCAGCGCTGAAGCGGGCGCACCGTTGACCGCAACTAGTCCCGCGGAATCAACCGCCACTGGCAGGTGCTCAACTTCCCGACGCAACAGCGCCGCTGCCAGCGGACTCCGGCAGGAATTGCCGGTACAAACAATCAGAACCTTAAAAACCGGCTTTGGGTTTATCATTCAAATCCTGACCCCGAGACGCCGCAATCCCCGGGCACCGATATCATGACGGTAGTGCATACCAGCGAAATGGATGAGTCCGACCCCATAATAAGCCCGCTGCCGTGCCTCAGCCAGCGTTTTTCCCAGCCCGGTCACTCCGATAACCCGACCGCCACTGGTCACCAGTCTGCCATTCTCCAGTCTGGTCCCGGCGTGAAAAATCAGGGTGTTTTCACCGTCTTCAACCTGTCCGGAAATCGGCAAGCCTTTCTCGTAACTACCCGGGTATCCCCGGCTCGCCAGCACCACGCACAATCCCCAGAGTTCTGGTTCTGGATAGCGCGCCGGTGTTTCGGGAAGTGCACCAGCGGCACACTGCTGGCAAACCTCAGCCAGATCTTCTTTAAATAATGGTAATATCACCTGGGCTTCCGGGTCGCCGAGCCGGCAGTTGAACTCCAGAACCTTTGGTCCTTCCGGGGTCAGCATCAAACCCGCATAAATAGCACCCCGGTAATCAATCCCATCCTGCTGGAATCCTTTTAACAGCGGCTCAAAAATATTGTTGTTTATCTGCTGAAAAATTTCCGCGGTAATCGCTGGAACCGGTGCATAGGCACCCATTCCACCGGTATTTGGACCTTCGTCATTGTCCAGCAATCGCTTGTGGTCCTGAGATGGAACCATAAACCTGACCCGTTTGCCATCACACAGCCCAATAATTGAAACCTCTTCACCGTTTAAGTATTCTTCAATGACTACTCGCCTACCCGCTTCCCCTAATTTCCCTTCCTGCAGGTATTCAATCAAGACCTGCCGCGCCTGCTCGTAACTGTGTGCCACGGTTACCCCTTTGCCCGCGGCAAGTCCGCTTGCCTTGACTACTACCGGCAAATCCGCGAATTGTAAGTAGCGCTCGGCCTGCTCAAAATTGTCAAATGCCTGAAACCGGGCAGTGGGAATTCGGTAGCGCTGCATCAGGTTCTTGGCAAATATCTTATCCCCTTCCAGTTGTGCCGCCCCCGCCTTTGGCCCAAAAACAACTAGCCCTTGTTTTTCAAACTCATCTGCCAGACCGGCAACCAGCGGTGCTTCCGGTCCAGCAATGGTCAAATCAATCTTCTGTTTGCGGGCAAAATGTATTAGTCCTGAAATGTCGAGCGGCTCAATATCCACACAGTCGGCAATGCGCGCAATCCCCGCATTGCCCGGCGCACAGTAAACCCGGTGTCCATACCGGCTCACCGCCCAGACCAGAGCATGTTCGCGTCCGCCACTGCCAATGATTAAAACCTTCATATAAGTTTGAATTTAGCGGTGAAAGGGTAAATGTCAAACCGTTCAGCACGAATTAGTTTAAAATAGGAAAGGGGCGTATTGCTACGCCCCTTTATCTTCACAGTCCCAACTTACCTGCGCCAGTGATTTCCGAATTTCCCGGTATGTCTGACATCATGCCGGAACATCGGCCAGTCTGCCGGCATTAGTGTGCCCTGTGGTCTACCCGCAATTGCAAAGACAATGCCGTGTTCGGTCGCACCATAGATTATCCCGTAGCGGTCAATCACCGGCGAGGGTATCAGGTCGTCAAGCACAAGTCGTCGGGGATGCGGTTTGAACCCGCGGCGGCTGACTACAGGTAGACGAAGCATCGTCTCCCAGAGTAGCGAGCCGGAAGCAGTATTTATTGCCACCAGTTTTTCGGTCACCGAATCCACGGGTGAAATGATGTAAATCACGCCGTCCGCAGTTAGTGCCGGCGAACTGCTCAGAGTGGCGTTTGCCTGAACCTGATACCGCCATTCAAGGTTGCCACTGGAGTTGATTTTGTAAAGGTAGCCATCCCAGCAGCCAAAATAAATGTTGCCATTCTGGTCAATTACCGGGGAACTGTAAACGTCGTTCAACGTATCCGGAATATGATAGGTCCAGAGCAGACCCCCGGTCGCGGAAATCGCCACTAATTCGCCCTGGTCGGTGCCGAAGTAGATATTACCCTGGTTGTCAACCGCTGGTGATGAGGTTATACTGGCATTAATAAAATACTGCCAAGAGAGATTACCGTCCGGAGTCAAACAGGTAACATAACCCGAGTCATCAATCACTACTACCCTGCCATCCGGAAGAATCGCTGGCGAGGAAAATACCTCGTCATTTAAATTATAACTCCACAGCACTGAATAACCGGCACCATTGTCCTGGAGTTTGTAAAGCTGCTTACCTTCGGTGGCAACATAGATAAAATTGCCATCAATTGCAACCGAAGCGGAAATTCCGTCGCGCAGCATCGTATCGGGAAAGGTCCATTTCAGGGTACCATTGCTGGTGAACGCCAGCAATTTGCCATTTTTATTGCCAATGTAAACCGTGCCGTCCGAACCGACCGCGGGTGAGGCGTAGAACTCCTCCCAGGTACCATCACCAACTTGGATGAACAGTGTGTCACCCTGATAGAGATCGAAAGCAAACAGCCGGTTGTCAGTTCCACCAATCAGCAGCGCGGGTCGTGTCCCGGTATTGTTATTTACCACACCCAGCGCCGGTGATGAGACAAATTCATCAATTAAAATCTGCCAGAGAATATTGCCTTCCTCAACAATTTCAAAGCTAATCGGTGCCGAAGTATCCGAGTTCAGTCCGAGTGAGTCCTGGGCAATTGCCCGAACATAGTAAGTTCCAAGAGTGGAAAATTGAACTGAATCTACACCCCAGTGTCCGCTTGGTCCGAGCGGGGTCCAGTCCGAAACCCGACCATCACTGTAAATGAATTTGTACCGGACTTTGTCGCCCTGCGGGTCAACCGCACTTGCATAAAATCGGTAGAATGGACCATTCGCTACACCCCTTGCCGGACCTTTGACCAGCGGAACCAGGGGGGCGGTATTTTCCTGGAGCGCATAAAACTGCCTCGCCGGTGAAGTATCAGCGAGCACTCCCTTTTGGTCCCAAGCAACACAGCGGATATTCTTTATTCCCCGATATAGATACCGCACCGAGTCCACGACCGTATCGCCCGAAGCAACCAGTGCGCTGACCAGGCTGGTCTGACCTTCATCCCAGAGAAATTTTATCTTTACCGAATCGCCGTCCGGGTCAACCGCCACCGCCTTGAAGCGCTGCCACTCGCCAACCCAGCCTGAATCCGGGCCTATTGGCATCCCGACAACCGGTTTACGATTCGCACCGAACATTACCTGTACCAGCAGGGTATCTGACCATCCAGGACTAAAATCACCCTTTTCATCCTTCGCCCGAACTCGGACCGGATATACCCCTTCTTCATTCCAGACATAGCGGACAAGGACGGTGTCGCCGGAACGGAGTAACTGAGTTGTATCGGTTGAACCATTACCCCAGTCCCAGATATAAAGCACCCGGTCCCGGTTCGGGTCGGTGGTGACGCTCTGGTAGACTCCGGTATCACCTGGATTTAGTAGTGTTGGTCCTGCCGGTTTAGCTGGAATTGCGGGTGGTTTGTTCCGGCAGCCGATGCCGGCAATAACCAGCATCATCAATAGGACTAAGACCGTGAGTTTTTTTTGCATATGACCTCCTTTGGTTCAAATGATGGTGTTTAAGTTAATTTTTAATTTCAACGAAAACATCGCGCTGAACCCGGTCTAAATAATTTCTGAGCCGCTTGCTGAACTCCTGCTGAAATAGGTAATTACGGATTGCATCCTGCATCTCGGTAAAAGTCAAAACTCTTTCCGGCTGGATATTAATGACCTTGATAATATGAAATCCGTGCTCGGAAAGAATCGGCTCGCTGATATCACCGGTATTTAGATTTTTAACTACTTGATTAAATGGCGGCATCAGGCCTTCAATGTAAAATTCACCCAGATACCCGCCCTGCTTGCCAGTTTCCTGGTCGTCAGAATAATTTTTTGCCAGGGAGTCAAATGGCACACCGGCAAGTGCGCGTTTGCGAATTGTTAACGCCCGGCTGCGCGCCCGGACCGTATCGGCACGGGTAAGGGGCACCTGGAAGAATATGCTGCGAAAACGTACCTGGTCCTGATGCTGATTTTCTTTTTTTAATATCCAGTAACCAGTACGCCCCCGGAAGGGCGGCGATAGTTTGCCGTTTGTCAGCTGGCTAAGCACCAGCTGAAGTTCAGGCGGTAACTCGTTCAAAGCCTGCCAGCCCCAGTCTCCGCCCCGGTCCCGGGTACGGGGATCTTCACTGAAAGAACGTGCCAGTGTGGCAAAATCACCACCACGAGATAAAAGGTCAAGAACCTCCCACGCCCGCGCCCGAATCGCATTTTCAACCGAGTCCGTAGGTTTAATTGCAATCAGAATGTGCGCCAGTTCCACTTTGCCCGGCACCCTTGCGATTGAATCGCGATGCTCGTTGTAAAATCGTTCCACTTCGGTTGGGGAAATATAAATCTGAGTAAGCCCCGCCTTTTCCAGAAGACGGCGCGAAAGTTCATTCCGCCGCACCTCTTCTAAAATACGGTCTTTTAACCCCTTTTCGGTGAGTCCTTCAGCGAGCAGTGCCGATTTGAAATCTTCTTCACTGTCAAACCGGTCTTTGAGTGTTTTGAGTTGGTCGTCAACCGCTGCCAATAGTTCGTCCCTTGAAATTTCAATTGACTCGCGCTGTGCCTGCTCGGCAAGGAGTGCTTCGTCAATTAAGCGCCGGAGAGCTTCTGCCCGGACCGCGGAGTCGGATGTAATGGTGTCATTGGTCATTAATCGGAAGTAAACCGTTAGCTGCTGAATTTCACTTTCAAGAATTGGTTTGCTACCCACTACCGCAATAATCCGGTCTGCCGAACTCGGTAAAAGGGGAGTGGCAAGTATTAGCAGCAAGAGGAGGGCTTTAACCTGCCGCAGGCAGGCAGGTGGGCAAGCAGGCATTTACCGGGTATACTCTTCGGGTTTGAGCACAATTTTTGCCCGGGCGCGTAAACTGGTTAGCAAGCTGTCCAGTGTCTGGCGCCGGCGCTGTTCTTTTAACGCTTCTGAAATGTAAAGTTGCGTCATTTCGCTCATCGTCGGGTTTTCGTTGAGCGTCTTGCGTTCCAGGACTTTCACAATCTGATAGCCAACCTGGGTAGTTAGCACCGGTGATATTTCACCCGGTTTGAGACTGAATACCCTTTCTTCGTCAGCAAGGCTCCAGCCCAGCGAGAGCCCTACGCCCCTGGTGGGATATCCCGGCACATTGATAAATGAGGTATCCATTGAACGTTCCCGGGCGATTTTTAAGAAATCGGCACCAGCCTGGAGTTCTTTAAGCGTCTGTTCGGCATAAGTTGAGTCTGGAAGAACCATTAATTGGAGTTTTAATCCGGTTCCGAATTCGGATTTATGTTCCTGAAAATATTTGAGAACTTCAGCCGGGGCGGGTTCCGAGGTATCCGCAATCCGGGAAGCCAGTTCCGATGCGAGATACATCCGCTCAACCCAAGCCAGACCCGAAACTACCTTTTCGTCTTTTAGCATTCCCCGACGCACCGCCTCTTCGGCTAAAAGGGAAACGGTTGCCATCCGGTCAAGTATTTTGGGCAGATTGGTGGAATTTACTTCGGCACGCAATTGCTCTGCCGCATAATTTACCTGGGGAACTGTAAGCCGGTCAGAATTAACTGTCCCGACTACCTTGCCCTTTGGTTGTTGGAGATCAGCCGGTGACCGGTTGCATCCAAGGGAAAGGATAAATATTCCGGTAAGCAGCCATTTTGTCCAAATGTTCATTTTGTTTTCTCCTTTTTTGTTTTTAGACGGTTAATCACCGTCCGTAATGAATTTGCATTTACTTTGACCGGCATACGGGTTCTGAGTTCCTGCACAAACTGCCGGAATTTGACCTCACGCCGTTCTTCAAAAAGGTTGTTCCGGATAAGCGGGGCAACCGCGGTCCAGTCATTACCCGGATAACGTTCCCGATGCGTTTCATAAAACTGCCGGACCTCTTCATCGCTAACCGTTAGCTGGCTGGTGATTGCCCGATTGTACAGCGTTTCGTAAAGTAATTTCTGACGCAATTTCCGCAATTGCTCTACCACCCCGGGTCGCCGGTCCAAACCTCGATTTAACCCGTCTTCATACATCAGGTCATCCTCAATCGCCCGTTTGATCGCATAGGTTCGGACCGCGGTGTCAAGGTAAGGAGGAAAACGACGGGCAATGTGAAGTAATCTACCGACCTTTACATACTTAGCCGAATCACGCATTGCCACCCAGATTTCCTTTTCTGCTTCGGTAATGGAATCAACCGGTTTGTAAAATACCCGCAGACCAACAGAATTGTACACCAGCCGACGACGTAATTGCTGGACATATTCGTTTGCCGCCTGCCGGCGTCGGGAGATCTTTAATTGCTCTTCCAGTTGCTGTTTGGATTCGTTGAAAGGCGGAGGCGGCGGGTCCACCGGTCTTCGGTCAAGCAACTGCACAATTTGATAACTGGAATCAAAAAATATTGGCCTGGTCAGTTGCCCGGGATTCAGTCCTAAAACCGCACTGCGCAACGGCTCTTCAATAAAATATTCCTGAATATAGCCCAAATCCCCTCCCCGAACCCGACTGGGATGAATTGAATACTGACCTGCCAGCGTGGCAAAATCACCGCCGTTCTGCAGCATTTTATAAATCTGGTCTGCCGTGTCTTTGTCCCGAACTGCGATCACCCGACAGTGAACCTCATTTTTGAGTAAATCATACACCCGCTGTAGCTCGGGCAATGATATCGGCGCGGTTTTGCGCTCAACATCAGCAAATAACTCATAGATTACCAATCCCTTTTTCTCTATTTCTAAAGGATATGTAATCACCGAATCCAAACCCAGCCGTTCCGCTTCCTGGATAAAGAGTTCACGGTTGATCAATCCTTCCAGACACTGTTCAACTACCGTTGATTCAGTCCCGGGTTCAATTGACTGGGGAAGCGCCTTCATCAGGTCATCAACGGTAATCTCAACCCGATTAACCACCGCTACCGCCGAACTTTTCTTCACCCCGCAATTGAAGAGGAGCAAAATGGTAAGTGCTGTCTTTAAAATCTTCAATTCATTAACCCAGCAACTCATTAATTATACATTATGCTCCTGAACCGCAAAGTCAACCCCAGCCCATTAACCGGAACTCTCTTAAAGTGCGCTTGCCTTGCTATTTCAAATGCAGTTGCCAACCCTAACTGCTGGTGTTTATGAGTTGAGGTCTAATCTAAAAGAACCAGTTTTAATTGCCAGTCCCGGTTCGCCTGAATTTTTACAAAATAGACCCCGCTGCTAAGCCGTCTGCCTGTAGCATTAGTCCGGTTCCAGACAAAATCCCGTGCCCTGAGATTAAGTTCTGCCACCAGTCTGCCTGTCCGGTCGTATATTTCAATACTCTTAGGGAACGGTCCCGGGGACTGAAACCGCAATGCTGTTTTCCCGGGATTGGGCAAAATTAAGAGTTCTTTCCCAAAAGCATTCCCCAGCCCCTTTTCCATTTCGGTAATGTCTACCTGGCTTACATAGCAACTGTCTAAAATCCAGTTATCCGGGTCAGGTGTAATACTCAAAGGCTCAGCTCCAACTCGGAGCGTGTCCATATAAATTGCATCCTCAATATTAAGGTTGTAGCTAACGCTGTCATTTATACAGTTCAATCTGACCGGGAAAAAGGTTGCAAAAACCGACCGGGAATTGGTATCATTCTGCTGGACAACTCTGATGAAAACATCCCAAGAATCACCAGCTGCCTGTTTTGCCCAGAACAGCCGAAATCTCGGATACCCACGGTCATAAACCCACTGCGCAAAGAAACGGTCCAGTTCCTTGCCGGTTTCCCGGGCGACAATTCTTTTAAAATCCTCGGTACTCACCGTGCCGTAACGGAATGAATCGCCATAAACGCGCATTGCCCGAAAAAATACCCCGGGCTGTTCCCAACTCGTATCCCCGCAGACAAACTGCAACATTCGTAGAATCCATGCCCCCTTACAGTAAACAATTCCGTAATTATAAATTTCGCTCCAAGGAGGATTATAAATCGGGAAATCCCAGCTCCGATGCTGACTGAAATACTGTCGTGCCTTGCCTGCGATGTAATTCTGAAAATAACTTCTGCCGTTCAAATGCCCCATATAAAGGCACTCTGCCCAAGAAGCAAAGCCCTCGTTAAGCCACACATCGGCATAACCAAGATGGGTAACCATATCCCCCCACCACATATGCGCCAGTTCATGACCGATAGTTGCCTCACCACCGCCAGCAATATAACTGGGATGTATCATTACCTGAGTTTGATGCTCCATCCCACCCCAAGGAAACCCATAATACCCTGGCACCAAGCCAAACCGCTCAAATGGATATGGGCCAAATCGGTTCGGGGCTGAATAATATAGCAGCATATCCGGCACCAGGCGATAGCCGGTTCGGGTCGCAGCCGAATCCCTCGGCCACATAAAATAAATCAACGGAACGGTATCGCCTGCCGCGGTGGTTACAACCGTATCCCAGCGGGCAAATCGGGATGCTGAAAAGGTCATCAGATAGGTAGCAATCGGATAGGAATGACGCCACCACCAGGTCTTTTTATTTCCTGCTGCCAAGGTAACCGAATCCAGAACCCCATTAGCACATGCCTGAAAGGTATCAGGAACCGTGATGTTTATTTCACAGCCTCGTTCCGCCTTATCCCCGGGCCAGTCCCAGCAGGCAAACCAGTAGTGATTATCCCTGGGGCATCCACAGGTCATCGCGTGGGCGTGCAATACTGTCGGTGGTTGGGCAAAGAAAAACCCAATTTGTGGTGCCGTCGGTTCCCGGTGAAAAAATATATCAATCACGGTTGAATCACCAGCTGGCACCGGTCTATTAAGATAGACCCGCAAATAACCGGGCAAGGTGTCAAAACGCACCGGCTGCCCATTCTGCCGGATTGAATCACACACCAGGCCGGCGAAATCAAGCGAAAAACTGTCCAGCAGGTTGACATTGCTTTTAATACTAACCCGCTCATAACATTGATAACCCGCATTGTCCATCCCAAGAGTGATGTCCAACCGATAGTGTCGGACATCATAGGAATGAAGCGATTCCGCAAAAACCGGTTGGCTCTCAAACCGGGGTGGCGGGTGATAAAAAACCGGCTGAATCGCCTCCGTAGATTCAAGACTGGCAATTGACAGAAAAACAAGCATCACACCCATCTTTTTCTCCTTATAATCTCTAAACTTACTCCACTGTCGTTCATCCCAAGAGCCGAAAGAAGCTTTTCTTTACTTAAACAGCAGACGGGCAATTTGGAGCGCATTCGTTGCCGCACCTTTGCGCAGGTTGTCCGCACAAATCCACAGGCTTAATTCATATTCAGTCGCCCCCTGCCGAACCCGGCTGACCAGAACCTCATCCCGATTCCGGGAGTCCAGCGGGGTAAAAAGAGCCCCACCCTCTGCTGTTATCACCCCGGGTGCTTGCTGGAGAATAGCTACCGCCTTTTTCGGGCTTATCCGCTTTTCAAAGCGGCAGGTTACCGCCAGCGAGTGCCCAATCGTTACCGGCACCCGCACACAGGTGGAATTGATCAGTAGTTCGGGCAAGCCGAGAATTTTCCTCGTTTCCAAAATTGTTTTTTTCTCTTCGGCAGAATTTCCCGACTCGTCAATCTCACCAATTTGGGGGAGCACGTTGTCAGCAATCTGGCTGACGAACGGACTGTCGCTTGTATCCGGCTTTTGCCGAAGGGCGATAAATTCGTTTTCATAGAGGAGTTGTTCTAAGCTAGTACGACCAGCACCAGAAACCGATTGGAACGACGTTAGAAATATTTCTTTAAGACCAAACTCCTGATTTAACGGGTGCACCGCTATTACCAGCGGGATGGTCGTGCAGTTCGGGTTAGCAATTATATTCTTGTGATTTTGCACCGCTCCGGAATTTACCTCCGGCACGACCAGTGGCACGTCGGGATTCAACCGAAACTCGCTGGATTTATCAATAACCGGACAGAACTTTGCTACCTCGGGAACAAACCGCCGGGCGAGCTCATTTTCAAGGCAGAAAAAGGCGATGTCCACCCCCTGGAAAAGGTCAACCGAAACCTGGACAACCTCATAATCCTGACTGCGAAACCGGACTTTAGTCCCGGCGCTACGGGCTGAAGCAAAAAGCCGCAATTCTTCAATCTGGTATTCCGAACCTTCCAAAAGCCGGAGCAGTGTTTCACCAACCAGTCCAGTCGCACCCGCAATCGCGATTTTTTTCATTTTCTTTTAAGATAAAGAAAAATATCCGAATGTCAACTTTAGCCGGGCACGGTTGGCAACCACCCTTTGCCGGTTTTGACTTAACTCAAGCGGAAATATAATATAATAAATGCCAAGCCGGGTATCACTGCGCGCAATTGCACTAACATTTTTGAAAATCGGAGCGGTCGGTTTTGGCGGCGGGGTAGGAATGCTGGCGCTGCTCCGGCAGGAAGTCGTGGAAAAGAGAAAGTGGGTTGACGATAATGATTTGTCAACCGCAGTTGCGATGGGACAGATGCTACCCGGACCATTTGTCTCTAATTATGCGGAGTTCATCGGCTACCGGCTTGCCGGCATAAAGGGAATGGCGGTGAGCGTTGTCAGTTTGCTTTTTCCCGGGTTCATACTCATTCTCCTTCTTGGGTTTTTGTATCTTCGCTACGGAGAACTAACAGCGGTTCAGAAATCTTTTACTGGAATTCAACCAATAGTTGCCGCCATTGTTGCCCGTGCAACATTGGAAATTGGTAAGGGGTCGGTGCGGGACTGGCGAACCGGTTTAATTGCGCTGTTTTCTGCAGTTGCTCTTTTTTTGCGGGGTGATGTCCTGATGGTTATTTTAACCTGCGGGGCACTAGGAATTCTCCTCTTTAATACTTGTCGTTGCAAAGCTTGCTTTACTATTTTGCCATTGTGCATTATGCCAACTGTTTATAACCTTGTCCCAACCCTGCCCGCTTTGGTTCCCAAGGCATTGGAACTGGCACTGGTATTTTTCAAGATGGGCACGGTGATTTTTGGGGGGGGCTTTGCGGCGATACCTTTTCTCCAACACGAAGTAGTTGAGTTGCGCGGCTGGCTCACAATTCGCGAGTTCACCCTTGCCGTGGCGCTCGGTCAATTGACCCCGGGACCGGTGGCAATTATGTCAGCTTTCATTGGTTACCGGGTGCTTGGGATCTCAGGTGCCCTGATCGCTACCGTAGGGACATTCTTGCCCTCTGCTTTGATGCTGTTGGGGTTGATTAACCTGTACGAAAAAATTCGGTCAAATAGATTCGTGAAGGCTTTCCTTGCCGGTGTGTTGCCCGGAGTTGTCGGCATGCTTTTTTTCTCAACTGTCCTGCTCACGCGCAGTGCAATTACCAGCTTCGTTCTGGCGGTAATTGGGATTTGCGCCTTTGTTTTGCTCTGGCGCTTTCACGTTGAACCGGTCTATTTGATTTTAATCGGTGCCCTGCTCGGGCTATCTCTATCTTGACCGTCATTATGAACCGGATTAAAATGTCTTTGATGCACCTAACATTTCTACTCAGTTTTTTGTTAATTGCCCGGCTTAATGCCGTGCCCACCCTTTTAAACCCGCCCCTTTATGTGTTAAAATCTGACGAGCATAAAGTAGTTTTTGAATTCAACCCGGGAAAAATCAACCTGCCTCCAGACCGCAGTTCGGTTTCAATCCCGGGCACCGCCCGGCTTGCCTTTCCTGGTGAACCGGACCTGCCCGGGCTGAGGGTGCTAATCGGCTGCCCTCAGAGCGGCAGTGTGGAGCTGAAATGCACGGTTGAACAACTCCAGGAATTTGATAATGTCCAGATAAAACCCGCACCCGCGCTTAGCGAACAGCCGGTCTTAACCGCCGCCACCTTTCAGCAGAACCGTTTTTTCCCCGAAACCTGGGCAGAAATTGAAGAATTTGATAAAATTCGCAACCTCAGGGTCGCCCGTGTCCGTCTTAATCCTGTTCAGTTTAATCCGGCGGCAAAAAAATTGCGGATTGCCCGAATCCGAGTAACTATTGAATTTTCCGAGCCGGGGAAATTGGTTCTCTATCCTGACCCTTTGGATTCAATTCTTGTCCAAACACTGGTGAACGGTGCAACCGCAGTCCACTGGAAGTTTCCGAAACCCGGGTCCGACACCATAAATTTCTTCAGCCGTTTCAATACTTGGTGCCGGGTTCAAACCGAAACCACCGGGATATATCAAATTACTTTTAACGATTTAAATAATACCGGCTTTGACCCGAAACTCATTGACCCCCGAACCTTCCGACTCTTTACCATCGGACCCCATATATTAAATGGACCTTATCCCGACACAATGATTGAACTTCCAATCTATGTTTCCGGTGCTGAAGATGGTAGCTTTGATTCCAAGGATTTCATTTTGTTCTATGCCCAGTCCCCTTCTTGGTGGAACGATTCCCTGACTCGCTGGGAAGAAAATTATTACACTCGTTACCAAACTTTCTGGTTGACGTGGGGCAAAGGTGAAGGCAAAAGGATGGCAACGCAGGAGACAAATGCCTCAGTTCCGCGGAATCGTGCCTTGAATAAAGCGCGGATTGAACAGGACCTTCTCTGCCCGGCACGGGGTGGACTGCTATGGGTCTGGGAACGCTATAACGGCGCCAATCAACTGTTTAATCGCCCCTTCACCCTGATAAACCGGGACACGCTGAAACGGCTGACGGTCAGGTTTTACGCTAAAAGCGATGGGCCAAGTGCAATTTACCCGGTGGTATTGAGATTGAACGGCGTTATCCTTGATACCGTACAAGTCCGGGCTCAAAATCAAGCCTGTCCTCCCAATACCTTTTTATTTGAAAGTCTACCACTTTCAGCCGCAGTCCGGACCTTGAATGCCGACACACTGACAATAGAACCTCTTGACGCCGGTGACATTTACCTTGACTTTATAGAAGTTGATTACACCACCCGACTGGAACTTTCAGCTGAACATCCCGAAATCAGTTTTTACACGATTGGGCCAGCTGAGTTCATCATCACCGGTGTGGACCAAAAAACCACCGTTCTCAATGTTACCAACCCCCTTTCACCAATCAGACTCACCGGTATTACCGGCAGCCAGTTACAATTCCAGGTTACAGCCGGACTCAACCGCTTTTTTTGTGCAAAAAGTTCTAATTTTCGCAAACCGCTGGTCACCGCTGCCCGGCCCGGTGAATTGCGCACCACCACTGAAACAGCTGATTACTATATCATCTGCCCTGATGAATTTCTGGCCGCCGCCCGCCTTTTTGCCCAGTATCGCGACGGTAATATCTATGGTCTGGAAAATGGACGGGCACGGGCGGTTGCCCTTTCCAGTATTTACGATGACTATGCCTTCGGTATCCAGGAACCGGGTGCAATTAAGGCGTTCCTGAGTGCCAAACAACCGGCGTATGGACTTCTGCTCGGGGACGCAACTTACGACTATAAGAACAATTTAAATCTCAATCCCCCACCCGGTGTGCCTGCCTATGAAATTGGTTTTGACCTTGACTACGAAGTTTACAATCCGGTGGTCAGGGCACTTGATGCTTGGTTTGCCGATTTTGACGGTACCGGCTCGGGTCCGGATATGATTCTTGCCCGCATTACCGCCCGCAGTCCGTCCGAGGTTAGAAACTCGCTGGATAAAATCAGGAGTTATGAAAGCCAGGAACTGGATCTCTGGGCAAGACGTTTTTTACTAATGGGGGATGATGAGTATCTCGGGGATGTAAGCCGACCTGAAAGCTTTGTCCATATTTATGGCTGCGAAGGTATCGCCCCGCTCGTCAGCAACCTCTTGGACGTTGAAAAAATTTATCTGACCGAATACCGGTTGGAGGCGGTGAACTCCAAACCTAGGGCAAATGCCGAACTCTTACGTCAGTTAAATTCAGGTGCGCTAATGTGGTGCTTTTTCGGCCACGGCTCCGGTTTCCAGTTGTGCCATGAACGGGCTTTTCATATTGATGACGTGCCCAGAGTTCATAATGGACGCCGATTACCGGTTGCATTTTTTGGCTCCTGCGGGGTGGGCAGATTTGATGATACCCGTTATGAATCAATTGCTGAAGAACTGGTGCGTAGCCCGGAAGGATGCATCGCCACTCTCGGTGCATCCAAGGCGACCTATTCCGGCGGCAACGAAAACTTCGCGCACATCTTTTTCTCCCAGCTTCTCTCCCGGCCTGAACTGCCGCTAGGCAACGCGTTCTATCCTGCCTGGCTTAACTATAACCTGTATATTCTGTTTGGCGACCCGGCAACTAAAATCCGACTGCCTTCCGCTAATTTGCCGCTGACGGTAACCCCTGACACTATGAGACCAGGTGCAAGTATCAACTTTTCAGCCCGGATTGGGTGGCCGGGCAATTTTGCTCTGCGGGCAACTGAAGCCGCCCGTGAACGATTCTATCGTTCGGATGTTGGCACCGTTAATTATATTCTGCCCGGCCAGGAAATTTTCCGGTTGACCGGACACCTCAATGATTCAATTACCGGCTCTTTTGTGCTCCCCCGCCTGGATTTTCCGGACACAGTAATAGTTGATAATGGCTGGTATGCCCGGCTGCGCAACTCCTGCCAGCTCACCGGGCTCGTCTGGAACCAAAATCAACTCCAGAATCTTATCTCGCCCGCGCTCTATTTGAGCCCGGAAACCGTCGGCACCAGTGACCTTGAACCGCCATCAGTAATGCTCACCGCTGACAATGTAACCCTAAATCGTGGTGATACGGTTACTGCTCCCAAACGGTTTCGGCTCACCGGCAGACTGAGCGACCCATCCGGTATCTTGCTGGTCCCGAATCTTCCTTACAGCCTCAGTTTTTATATAGACGAAAAAACCCGCACCGTACAGTTGAGCGACTATTTCCGATACGATGACAACCGCGGCACATCCGGAATCTTCACTTACCCGGTGGAACTGGAAAATGAACTTGATTCTTTAATTTTAATCTCTGCGGATAACTGCCTGAATAGCCAGCGGTCTGTTTATTATTTAAAAACCTCCAGGCGCGAAGAATTGCGAATTGACTCCTGTCTAATTTATCCGAATCCGGTCTCCCACCGCGCCTTTTTCACCTTTATCCTTTCCCGCCCCGCAACTGTGAAGATTAAAATTTACACTATCGCCGGCCGGCTGGTCCGGGAGCTCGGGCCGCAGGAGTGCCATTTTGGTTATAACCAGATTGAATGGGATTGTTGCGACCGGAATGGCAACCTGCTTGCTAACGGGGTCTATCTGTATAAAATTGATGCCCGCAGAGGTGAGATTTCCGGGAGCTCGGTCCGAACCCATTCAATTAGTTACCGCGATAAACTCATCGTCCGCAATTAGGTTTCTGGCAATTAATCGGCTGGAAAATATCTTGCCGTTCTGCCTTTGCCTTGAAGTACCAATTTGCCCTTTTTCACCAGACCGGCAAGAATATAACCGGCTTGATGGGGTGAGACACGCAAAAGCGTCCGGACAATCTCGTTGGTAACAAACCGCGATTCTAACGGTCCGGGCAGTTCCTCAAGGTAATTAAGAATTGCTGCCTCCGCATATGCCGATTCCGCCCGATGAAACGGGATATAAAGGAGCGATTTGCGCAACCGAGCATAAACCTGCCTGGATAACCGGTAAACCCGTCCCTTTTTCTCGCCAAACTGCTCAAGTAAACCCCGGTTGGCCATGGCGGTAAGCACCTCATTCGCCTCTTCTTCCGACCGTCCGAGAATCCGTTTTGCCGCAGACACATCAACCTCCCGATTGCGCTTGAGATAGTTCAATATCAAAAGGTCTGGTAAGCGGAGTTCTCTGCCCTCCTGCTGGCAGCGAAAGACAAATCGGGCAAAGGTTTCATCTAGGCGCCCGCCGGTCCGGTCCGAACGAATGTTCACCCGGACATAATCCCGCCCCGCTTCATAATTTGGTGGCTCCTTGCCATAGGATAATAAAACCTGAAACATCCGCTTGACCCCCATTCCCGCGCGCTCTACTAGACCAATCCGTTGCAGAATTTGTGCCAGGTAGGGATTGCGGCTGATCGGCTCATGTCCGACGATATTTTCCGTTGAAACATCCGAGATAAAACCTCCGGGCGAAGATATCTCCAGCCTCTCTGGATAAAACCGGGCATAAACCGGACTTAGAATTGAATAATCCCGATGGGTAAACGCGTTCAGCAACGCCTCCCGGTAAACCTCCATCGGATAATCAGGAATCTCAAAATGAAACAACCCGAACTTCAGGGTGTAAATCCGATTGTGTGGTTCCACCTCATTGCGGAACTCTTCAATCAACGCGAGTAAAGGCTTTCTCGAATCCACCCGCCGGTCATATTCAACATCATTTTTCATATGCAGGAAAACGGCACTGTGCCCTGGTATCAGCTGCCGCAACTCCTCTTCCCGACCACACAGTAATAATCCGGCAACGGTAAGTTTCTTATCCGAACTCAGTGCGCCGATTTTAATCAAAAGCTCATCCGGTGACTGAATCGTTGACCTTTCACGGGTATTCACAATCCGGCGCAGCCTTTCCACCTCAAGTGGATCAACCGCTTCCATCCCGAAATCAAGCACCTGTGCAGTTAAATCTCTTTCCTCTACCATCGTCAACTCCAGAACCCTTTTGCCTCCCGTTGCAATTTCTGTTTTACGCTTCGCCACCATTGCGTCTTTTCCTGATACCATTCCACAGTCAGTTTTAAACCGGTTTCAAAATCAACCTGCGGACTCCAGCCCAGCGCCCTAATTTTACTGCTATCCAGCGCATACCGGAAATCATGCCCGGGACGGTCGGGCACAAACTCAATTTTCTCCTCTCCTTTGCCCACCAGTGCGCAGATTTTTCGGACCACCTCAATATTTTGCAACTCCGTACCCCCACCCGCATTATAAACTTCACCCGTCTTCCCCTTCAATAGCACCGTTTCAATTGCCCGCACCGCATCCTCAACATAAAGCCAATCCCGAACATTCTCCCCTCTCCCATAAACCGGTATCTTCTTTCCTTCAAGCAAATTCGTAATCGACAGCGGAATAAGTTTTTCCGGAAACTGAAAAGGACCATAGGTATTAGAAAGCCTGATTATACTCACCCCCAATCCAAAAGTATGGAACGCTGCCAGGACCAAAAGGTCCGCAGCCGCTTTAGAAGCGGAATAAGGTGAACGTGGTGCCAGCGGTGCGGTCTCGGAAAAACTCCCCTCCTTTCCTAATGAACCATAGACCTCATCGGTTGAAATCTGAATAAACCGCTGGATTTTCTTCTCCCGCGCACAATCCAAAAGCACCTCAGTCCCCACAATGTTTGTCCGAATGAAAACTGCTGGTTCAACAATAGAACGGTCAACATGCGTTTCTGCGGCAAAATTTATCACCGCGCTGCACCCCTTCATTGCCGCGAGCGTAACCTGTGGCTCCTCAATCCTGCCGTGGATAAACTTATAACGAACTTCACCGGCAATATCAGTTAGATTTGCCGGATTCCCGGCATAAGTCAAAGCATCAAGATTAACAACCTCCCAATCCTGATGCTCCTTCAGAATATACCTGATGAAATTACTACCGATAAAACCACAACCACCGGTCACTAAAACCTTCATCGTTCCCCTTTTTCCCCTCGTCATTGCGAGGAGCGATAGCCACGCACTGCCTCTGGCATGTGGCGAAACCAAAACAATCTACCAGCGCAACATCAGGCTTACCCGCAAAGAAATTTCCACCTGCTATTGCAGAGCGCAGAGATTTTCTTTTATAATTCAACATCCAAATCCTTATGATTAACATCTTTCTCCAATCTAAATTGCGCATCCGCCTGCTCCTCATAACGAATTTCATCCGCCTCTGAACTTCCACCCCAACCGCGATAAAGCCGGTCCGGAAAATTCAGCACCCATCCCGGCACATCCCCGATATTCTGATATGCGTGCACCACACCTGGTGGCACAATCAACAACTCCGGATTCCCCCCCCCTAATTTTAACTCCAGCCGTTTACCGGCAGACCAAGAATTTGACCGGTTATCCCAGAGCACGACCCGAAAATCAGCAGGCCCAAGAAATACAAACAAATCTGTCTGTTCCCGGTGTTCGTGCGGACCGCGCATCACACCGGGCAACGTAACTGAAACATAACCCATCATTGGCTGTCCGGTAATTAACGGTTTACGCTCAAACCAGTCCACGCGAAAAACCTCACTCAACCAACCACGCTCATCTGAATGAATCACCGCCCTTGCCAGCCACACCCCTTTAATCCCCAGTTCCTGAAACGTTGGGCTCACAATTCTACCTCACTCGAATCGGAAAGCAAAAGCCGCATCCCTCCTGTCATATTACCTCTTCTTCTTATCCGAACCTCCCGTCCTAAAAGGCTATGAACCACACTCCGCACCCCGCAAATTCTGCACCTCTCCATCACTACCGAAAACTCAATCCGGGAATCATAAATTTCGCTCTCCGCACCAATTGAAACAAATGGTCCGACTACCGAATTCTCAATCCGGCACTTTTCCCCGATAACCACTGGTCCCGAAATCACCGAATTCCTCACGCTGGTGTCTGGTCCAACAGTCACCGGCTCTCTCACCGCTGAATTCTCCACCTCCCCGGCAAGGTGGTGCTCACAATAGTCAGAAAGCACCACCTGATTTGCTGCCAGCAGATCATCCTTCTTCCCGGTATCCAACCACCAACCCTTCAGTTCCACCGGCACAACTCTAGCGCCGGAATCAATTAACCCTTGAATCGCATCGGTTATCTCCAATTCGCCGCGTGCGGAAAACGACAACTGCTCAATCGCCTCGTGAATCCGTGCTGAAAAGATATAAACACCAACTAGCGCCAGATTTGATGGCGGCTCAGCCGGCTTCTCTATCAGTTGCACAACCCGCTCCTTTTCCAGCACCGCCACTCCGAACTGCTGGGGGTTGCCAACCTCTTTAAGCATAATCAAAGCATCCGCATTGTCACTCTCAAACCGAGCCAACCCATCCTTAATCCCATCCTGCAAAAGGTTATCCCCAAGATACATCACAAACGGCTCATTCCCAAGAAAACCGCGACTCACCTTCACCGCATGCGCCAACCCCAACGGCTCCTCCTGCATAATATACTCAACCTGTGCCGCCCACGCTGCCCCCGTGCCCACAAAATCCTGAATCGCCCGACCGGTTTCGGGCGATACCACCACGCCGAGCTCCTTAATCCCGGCATCGGCAAGATGGTCAAGCACATAACCTAAAATCGGCCGGTTTGCAACCGGTACCAGTTGCTTCGGCATCGTATAAGTCAAAGGGCGCAACCGGGTACCTTTGCCACCGCACAGTACCAGCGCCTTCATATACATTGATTATCCATCTCATTTACGCCTCTGTCAAGAAATAAACCATCATCTCTAAGTCCGCCTCCTCATTTCAAGCCTCACCTGATTCCTGCTTGACATCTTGAAGTGTCATTATTATAATTAGTTATGCCAATTTATGAATTTAACTGCAAATCCTGTCACCATACTTTCGAAGAACTGCTGTTATCTGATAGTGAGCAAAAGGACCTCACCTGTCCTAAATGCGGTAGCCGGTCACTCAGCCGGATCTTCTCTGTCTTTGGTGTGGCAGGAACCGAAAAAAAGGTTAAAAACACTAATTCCAGCTGCAGTCATTGCTCCAGTCACAACTGCAGCACCTGCTCATAAGGAGGAAAATTATGACCATTACCAAAGCTGACCTGGTGGAAACCATTTCCCGTCAGATGGCCCCCGCAATTACGAAGCGGGATGTTGCCCGGATTGTTCAACTTTTCATTGATGAACTGTGCCGTGCCCTGCAGGAAGGCAACCGGGTGGAACTGCGTGGTTTCGGTGTTCTAACGACCAAACTGCGCAAACCCAAACTGGCGCGCAATCCTCGGACGAAAACACCGGTGACCGTCCCACCCCGACGGGTGCCGGTCTTCAAGGCATCACGCCTGCTGAAAAAGAGCCTCAGTGATAGTAAAACCTGAAAAGGAGAAAAATAATGCCCTGTGGCCGCAAAAGAAAGCTACGCAAAGTCAAACGCCACAAATTTAAAAAAAGACGCAAGGCACTCCGTCATAAGAAGAAAATCCGCTAATTAAATCCCGGCAGGTGTATACTCCGCCTGCTCCCGGCGCCGGCAAAAGCTACGGGTTAATACTCCTGTTTTAAAGGCTTGACCTCCGGGCATTTTATTGACTTAAACCCCATCCCAGTTAGACTGAAACTAATTTTATGACCCAGGAATCGACGGCCCGAATCCAAAATCGCTCTCCGGTTGACAATTCGGTCCTGATTGCCCTGGAACTATTATTTCTCTTACTGGTGATTGCAGTCCTGCGCCTGATTTTCACCCCCGCATCAACGGGCGCCACTACCGTTATAATGGTCTGGTTATTACTTGCCCTTGCCAGTTACCTAGTTGGTGAATTTGAATCCACCGCTCGCATCAATTACGGTCTCACCACCCGCACCCAAGCGGCATTCGCCCTCACCTATGTTGCCTACGGGCTCATTCATCAGTTATGGTCCTGGTGTGAAGAACTTTCAATCTCATTCTGGCTTGCCTTCTGGTTTTACCTCACCTTTGTCGCCCCGCTCATCGGCATCCTGATACGGCGTCTTTTTCCCCAGCCGGTTCTGCTGGTCACCGATTTTAACCAGAACAAAAAAAACCTGCTCCGCTGGTGGGGCTTTGACCCGGTTGAACTCATTCCCATCGATCTTTTAACCGAATGGCTCCAGCAAAATGCCTACTGCCCCGGGCAGGTTATGCAAGCCCAACCAGCGCCGGTCGGAAGGGTCAAAAATTACTCCATCATTCTCGTTGACATTACTGACCTGCGCACCGAGCAACTGGTCTCGGCAATCGCTCCGAACTACTTTGTGGATTTTGTCGGTATCCGCTCTTTTAAAATGTCTGCCTACCTGCTCGGTCCGCATCCCCGCTCCATTGGTCCTTTTGCTACCGAAGGAATCCAGCGCCGGCTGAAACGGCTGATCGACATCTTCATCTCCATAGTTGCCCTGCTCCTCACCGGCTGGTTAATGCTCATTATCGCCATTCTGATTAAAGTTACGAGCCCGGGTCCGGTCTTTTACCACCATCGCCGACTCGGGCGTAATATGCGGCAGTTTGATGTTTTAAAGTTTCGCTCAATGTTCGTAGATGCGGACCGCCGGCTGGAAGAAATCCTTAGAACCGACCCGGAGAAACGACAGGAGTTTGAAAAAACGTTCAAATTAAAAAACGACCCTCGGGTCACTCCGCTCGGCAAATTCCTGCGTCGCACTTCACTTGACGAACTGCCGCAACTACTGAATGTGCTCGCCGGGCAGATGAGTCTTGTAGGTCCAAGGCCTATCGTGGAAAAAGAAATTCCCTATTATCGGAACTACTCCTTGCTTTTGTTCCGGGTTCCCCCCGGTCTCACTGGATTATGGCAGGTCTCGGGTCGCACCGACACCACCTATGAAGAACGTGTCCAGCTCGACACCCGCTATGTCCGCGAATGGACTTTGACCGGCGACCTGCTAATAATCCTTAAAACCATTCCGGCAATCCTTGCGCATAAAGGCGCTTATTGAATCAATGATTCGTTGCCAAGCTTGCTTTGCCATATCTGGTGTGAATTTGACTTTCCAAATTAAAACTCATAAACTCATCAACTCATATGCTCCTTCAGCCCATCCACATCCAGGCATTGCGTTATGCAGAATCGCGTCCTTACTATTATGAAGACCCGGGCTTAACCGCTGCTGGGTTCAGCCTGGCCGAATATCGCAAGTTGATTGCGCAACTTTGCGCCGGGGGCATTATCCACTCGTTCCATTTAACTTTAATGGTTCCGCCCCTATTAGGTGGCACCTGGGTCTGGGCTGGCATTTTAGGAAGGGCAGAACATCCTTATGAAACCGCACACCGCTTAACCACCCGTCTGCCCTTTGTCACCGAAATCCTGATTAACTCCTGTTTTCCTGCAAACATTGGGTCTAATCTTGCCTTGCTATTTTTCTCACGCGATTTTGAAAATGAAACCCGCTTCATCCAGAACTTGTCCGAACTGCACGATGTTGAAGTCATCAAAATCGCTGAATATAACTATCCGGTGACACTTCCCCTTTCCAGCGAAGAAAAAAAATTCATCCGCTTTTTAATTGAAAGCCCTGATGCTGATGCGGAAACTATCAGCGCCCGATTCGGTCAGAATCCGAACTGGGTTCGCTCAAAAATTGACCGCCTCCTCTGGACTGACAAGAACCCAAGTGGCATCTTCCGGATTCAGCCTTCAATTGATTGGTCAAAAGCCGAAAACTTTGGCCATTTCCATTTCCTGTTAGAAACCGGACACCGTCCCGAACAGATTGCCCGCCTGCTCGCCGACCAGAACTTCCAGATGGTAATGGGTGGTAAATCACTTGCCGGCCGCTATATTACAGTTGAAGCCGATGTTTGGGGCATTCCTGACCTTTATCAGCGGATTGATTTTCTGGAAAAACTCCAAGGTGTAAGGGTTGCTGGCTTAATTTACAACCAGGAACTCCTGATTAACGACTACTGGGTGGTAAAGACTATTGGGGACTAAGCCCGTGAGTTTATGACTTATTTGCAAACTGGTTGGATTTGACTATGATATTTTAGTTGCAAAGTTTGCTTTGCTATAAAATTATGAGCACTAATCAGGAAATAATCAATGGTCTAAAAGAAGCGATGGTTGCCGAGCGCACCGGTATTGAATTTTATACCGCCGCCGCTGAGCGCACTACCGACCCGCAGGGAAAACAGGTGTTTCAGCGCCTCGCTGATGAAGAGAAAAAACATCTGGAATATCTTGGCGCCTGGTACCGCCAACTAAGCGAAAACTCAATCCCGGAATTGACCCTGGGAAATTCAGAAATTGACCTCTCCGGTCCAAGCCCGATTTTTTCATCAGAACTGAAAAAGCGGATTAATCAGGCACACTGGGAAATGACCGCGCTGGCAGTTGGACTGGCGCTGGAAACAGGTTCCATCGCCCATTATCAGACACTTGCCGCCCGGGCAAAAACCGAAGAACTCCGCACTTTTTTTAATGCCCTTGTGCGCTGGGAAGAAACCCATGCTCGTGCCCTTCAGAAGCAATTTGACTATATGAAAGAAGATTACTGGCACCAAGCAGGCTTCGCCCCATTCTAACGGCTCTTGGGTGCGCGCGCGAACTGAGAAATCAGGTTATTAATCCTGCGCTCGGTATCCGCAATCTCTTTTATAATCTCACCCTGGCGACGGTAATTTACCCCTGAACCCAGCTCGCTCATTCGGGAATTCATTATTCCGAGCTCACGTTGAATTTGATTCATTAAATCACGCTGTTCCGGGGTGGGAGTTTCGCCTAAAACCTGCGCCTTCACCCTTTCATACCGGACCTTAATCTTTTCTATCTGCTCGTGAATCTGGTTGACTACTTCATCTTCAACCCCATGCCGGTTAGTATCCTCAGCTTTACTCCGTCGGCTAGAATCCCCTAACTGCCGACTAAAACCGGTGTGCACCGGCATTTTTTTAGACCCGGTCTTTTTCTGATTACTCAAAAGAACGCCCAAGCCGCCCACGAGGGCGATGACAAACAGCGACGCACTAATTATGATAATCCGGATGTCAACCGGCATCCCCCTGCGCCTGAGTATCTTTGTCCGAATTTTTTCGCCGCAGGCAAAACAGCGCTCCTGGCCCGGAACTATCGGTTCACCGCAATGGGGACAACGCATCCAAGACTCCAAAAAGTTTTCCAATTTCCACCTCGGCAAGCACGACCGGCACCAGCAAACCAAACCGCATTAGCACTTCCGGATGAACCTCGCCACAAACCCCCACATTTTCACCACTGGCATTAATGATTACAGCTGACCTGCCGGCAATGAAAGGCGGGCGGTCATCCGGACTAAATTGCAAACTCCAGTCTAGTTCCCGTGCCAGTGCTTCAATTACTGCCCGAACTTCGGCAAAACCCGCCCTGGAGTCGGCGATTCCCAGGCTAAGTCGGCGCAATGCTCGCGCTTTGGGTGTAGATTGTAGTTGCCAGGCTTGCTTTGCTATTTCATCAGTTTCAAGTAAAAGTTGAAAAACATCGCCAATCTCAAAAAGTTTCTGCGGCAGGGGCTGGGTCGCATTGATACTAAAGGTTTCCATAATTCCACTTAAAAGATGCCTCCGCAAAATTCTCTGCTCCACACTTATCGGATTTTCCAGAACCACGGTTAGCCGGTCGTCCTGGATTCCCAGCCGCTCAAACTGCGCCTCCGGGCTGGAAAGGGTCAAGCTCATTATTTCAATAAACCCGAGCCCGGTCATTACCCGTCGGCATAAATCACACTTTTCTTCCAGTGGGAGCGGCTGACTCGGTGTCACTGTGGGCATAATTTGCGGGGTCAAGTTATGATACCCATACCCGATTGCTACATCCTCAATTAAATCACGGGTGTGCAGAACATCACTCCGATAAGCCGGCACCTGAACCTCCACCTTTCCGTCCGCCAAGGTTACCGCACCGTAACGCATCTTTTTAAGAATTTCAGTTATCTCCGCCGGGCTGAGTTTGATGCCAATAACCCGCTCGACTTCCACAGGATCAAGAAGCATCGTTTCCGGAGTCATCTCCGGAGTCCGGTTGCGTCGGTGATCCGGATATTCCACGGTCACCGTTTCCACCCTGGCACCAAGGTCTGAAAACACCGCCGCGATTACCGCCAGCGTCTTTTTCACCGCCCAAGGTTCTGGTCCGGTGACATCAATAAATACATCGGTCGTCTTTTCGGTAACACGGGTTTGTTCGCTGTTGATAATCGGTGGCATTGATAGCACCTGGCCAAGGGCATCGGTCAGCAGGGGATAGACTGAGCAATTTTTCAAGAGGTGTTGATATGCCTGACCTTTAGGATGGGTTTTAAGAATTTCTGCTGGTGTTCGGGCAACAGTATCGCCCAGCGGCACAAACCTAGTCCCATCTGGACTTACCGGCTGATAATTAAAATCCGGAATAACCGTGTTCAGGTCGTAAATTCCTATTGACGCCCTGCGCCGGTCCCTGCCCAAGCCCCAGTGCAGGTTTTCCTGTAAATCCATTATCATACCCACCAATTGCTTGTCAAATTTTAAACCGCGCACCACTACCGCGGAGATAAACTCCCGCACCGTCTCTAAACCTGGCTGCACTATGACTTTAATGCCCGAATCCGAAAATTGGTATTCCAAAGGTCCGGTTTCAATCCCGAGGTAGCCTTTAAGGCTCCGTGCCAGCCCGCAAAAGTCAAACAGGTCCGGCCGCGCGGGCAGAAGGTTTATCCTTAAAGCACCGGTTTGGGCATCAATCCCTTCAACATCACACCCAAGCTCACCAAGAAACTGGAGCAACTCCTCATCAGTTAAATTTCTGCCCAGCATTTGCAGTAAAAGGTCTGGTGAGATGCTGACTACCGGCACAGTTTTGCCTCCCTTAACCAATTAATGTCTGCCCAGTAGAGTTTTCTAATATCATTCACCCCAAACCTCAGCATTGCCAATCTTTCCAACCCAAGACCCCAAGCAAGAACCCGGGTTGGGCAGCCTAAAGGCAAAGTAACCTCAGGCCGGAAAACCCCGGCACCGCCCATCTCCACCCAGCCCAGCGTCCCGAGATTACAAAAGACCTCAACGCTCGGTTCAGTGTAAGGAAAATAGGACGGACGGAATCTAACCTCCTTTGCGCCCATTTTCCGGTAAAATTCTGATAAAGTACCAAACAAGGTCACCAATGATGCCGCTTCATCAACGATGATACCGTCAATCTGAATAAACTCGGGCAGATGGGTGGCATCCATATTTTCACGCCGAAACACCTTACCGATACAAAAGACCTTGCGCGGTGGATTTGGGTTTTGGGCAAGTGCCCGGATCGTCGCAGCAGTCGTATGGGTGCGCAGCAAAAGCCTTTCCGCCTCATTTGGATTCCAGCGGTACAGCCAGCCACGTGAACCGGTATCACCACCATTTTCATGGACTGCTGCCACCCGCTTTACCAGTTCCGGGTCCGGAAGACTGCCCTTTGCTGGCACCTTTAGGTAAAATGTATCCTGCATCTCCCGGGCTGGATGGTCCTGGGGCTGAAACAGCGCATCAAAATCCCAGAATGCGGTTTCAACCACTGGCGAAGAGGTCTCCTCAAAACCCATTTCCAGAAACGCCCGCCGTACCTCAGAGATAACCCGCTGAAGCGGATGCTCCTTGCCCGGATAGATAACCCGGGCAGGCAAAGTAACATCGTATTTCCGGAACTTCACCTCCCGCCATCTGCCACTCGCGAGTAGTTCCGGTGTTAACTGGGTAATTTCAGATTGGACCTGCGTACCCGCTTTTTCTAACCTTTCTGCTTCAGCCTTGCCCTGTTCAGTTAGCTGTATACTCCGTACCACCCGGTGCCGGATACGCACCAGTTCATCCCGGCCCCGCAGCAATTCGACCGCTGCCTCGACCGGAATTCCGTGAAGCCTGGACTGCAATTCAGGTACACTGATGCGCTCCCTGCCTTTAAGTTCTTGGTTTATCAGCTCATCCGGCTCAAGTGCGCCCCTGAGTGCCCTTTTCCCCTGCTCGGTAATCACCAGCCTTGCTCGCTCCCGCACGAACCATCCCCTTCTGGTCAGCCATTTAACCTCAGCGCGCACGTCCGGTTTCTCAATCAGCTCCGGCAGCCGGGCAATCTCAACGCTATCTTCAGAAAATAGCACCGAATTAAGCCTTTCCAGCGCCCGGCGCTCCGGTAATTTCTCATCCCATTCCCGACCCCGGCTCAACTCATCATATTCCTGTTCCAGCAGTTTCACCAGCCCGGCATCCTTCAATTTCACACCAGCCGCCATCACCAGCGACTGGTCAACTTGCAACTGTGTTACCAATTCGCTTACACTCGCACAATTATTCGTTGCGCTAACCAGTGCCTTAAGTATCCGCTCCTCAATATTCATCTCTAACCTGGGCTATTTCATCAACTTCAGCCGGCTGGCAACAATATCCGCTAAATCCGGCCTGGACTTTTCCTGCAAACGATAGCGCACCCTGACCACCGGTTTATTCGTCCGAACCAACCGGCTCAGGTCAATCGGCGTGCCGCTAATTACCACGTCACAATCAGCCCGATTAATCGCCTCTCCCAGCTCCTGAAGTTGCTCGGGCGAATACCCCATCGCCGGCAGTACCCGGTCCAGATGCCGGCTGCGCTTCAGTTCATGTGCAAGCGTTCCCCGCGCATATGGTCTCGGGTCAACTATCTCCTTTGCGCCCAGCCGCTCCGCCGCAATTCTGCCCGCACCATACGGCATTTCTCCATGGGTAACCGTTGGTCCATCCTCGACCACCAGCACCCGCTTACCACGGATTTTCTCCGGCTCTTCAACGGTTAACGGCGAATCAGCATCGACAATTATCGCCTGGGGATTAACCTGCCGGATTAGCTCCTTGAGCCCGGCAATCGCCTCCGGCTTTGCTGAATCCTCTTTATTAATCACCACCACGTCCGCCATTCTCAGATTCACCTCACCAGGATGATAGGAAACGGTGTGCTCAGCCCGTAACGGGTCAGCCAGCACAATCAAAAGGTCAGGAACATAAAAAGAAATCTCATTATTACCCCCATCCCAAACAATTACATCTGCCTCGGCCTCTGCCCGTTTCAAAATCTCCTGGTAATCACAGCCCGCATAAATCACCATTCCCTGCTCAATATACGGCTCATACTCCTCCCGCTCCTCAATCGTCACTCCCGCGCGGTCCAGATCCTCATAACTGGCAAACCGCTGCCAAACCTGTTTTTCCAGTTCACCATAAGGCATCGGCTCCCTGATTGCCACGACCTTCAATTCATAACTCTGAAGAATCTCATAAATTCTTCTGGAAGTCTGGGATTTACCACACCCGGTTCTGACCGCACAGACCGCCACCACCGGTTTATTTGCCTTAATCTGCAAAAGCCGTGGTGGCAAAAGCCCGAATCGGGCACCAGCAACAAGGACCGCTGATGCCCGATGCATCACAAACTCGTGCTTAACATCCGAATAAGCAAAGTAAACCTCATCCACCTGTAATTTGCGAATCAACTCCGGCAATTCCTCCTCATAATAAGTCGGAATCCCATTCGGATAAAGCCGGCCGGCAAGAAGTGGGGGATAGGTCCGTAATTTCCCAACCGTGCCCAGGTTCTGTTCAGCCGCCATCGTAAATCCAACCACCTCATACTCTTCATTATCACGAAAGACCATATTAAACGCATGATAATCCATCCCCGCAGCACCCATAATTAAAACCCGTTTCCTCATCTTTCCTCCTTTATTAACCGCCCATTACCCGCGTCTCAGAACCTTTCGGTCATAGACTTTGCCTGCAAAAAAAGCAACAGGTAGTCCCGCCCCCCTGCTTTCGAGTCGGTGCCGGACATATTGAATCCGCCGAACGGCTGCACATCCACCAGAGCGCCTGTGCATTTACGATTAAAATACAGATTACCCACATGGAACTCGCGCTTTGCCCGGATAATCTTCTCCCGGTTTTTAGTGTAGAGTGCACCAGTCAGGCCATATTCGGTGCTGTTAGCAATATCCAGGGCATCGGTAAAGTTCCTTGCCTTGATAACTGCCAGCACCGGCCCAAAAATTTCCTCCTGTGCAATCCGAGCGTTCCGTTTGACATCGGCAAAAATCGTTGGCTGAATGAAATAACCTTCACGGGCATCACCCTTACCTCCGCATACCAGCCGCCCCTCCTTTTTCCCGATTTCAATATATCCCATTATGTTCTTGAATGCCCGCTCATTAATCACCGGACCCATCCAGTTCTGGGGCTCCTCAACCGGCCCAACCTTGATTTTCTTTACCCGCTCAACCAGCATCTCTAAGAAATCTTCATAAATCTTTGAATCCAGCACCAGCCGGGAACAGGCAGAGCATTTCTGTCCCTGAAATCCATAAGCCGAGACCGTCACCCCCTCAACCGCATTTACTAAATCCGCCTCTGCATCCACAATGATGCAATCCTTTCCCCCCATCTCTGCTACCACCCGCTTAATCCATATCTGTCCGGGTGCGATCTTGCCTGCCCGTTCAATTATTCCCAGCCCCACATCTTTTGAGCCGGTAAACGAGATAAACCTTGTTTTCGGATGCTCAACCAGATAATTCCCAACCGTCCCTCCTGGACCGGTGATAAAATTCACCACCCCTTCGGGCAAACCGGCCTCTTCCAGACACTCCATAAACAGGGCAGCAACCAGTGGTGCATCTGATGCCGGCTTCAACACCACCGTATTCCCGCTCACCGCTGCAGCTGCAGTCATCCCGGCCATAATCGCGCACGGAAAATTCCAAGGCGGAATCACCACCCCGACACCTAAGGGAATATACCGCACCTCCTGAATCTCACCTGGATAAGGGGTTACTCCGCAGGGCGGTTCATACCGGATTGCCTCCCGACTGTAGAACTCGAGAAAATCAACTGCCTCGGCAAAATCGGCATCCGCCTCCAGCCAGTTTTTCCCTACCTCCAGCACCATCGCAGCGTCAAACTCAAACCGGCGCTGACGCATAATCCGGGCTGCCCGCAAAAATATGGACGCCCGCTCAATCGCCGGCATAAAACGCCAGGTTTCAAACGCCTGCCAGGCAGACTTAAGTGCTACCTCTGCCTCTTTTACCGTTGCCTGTTGAAAAGTGCCGACCGGCGTTTTATCTGAAGGGTTAAAGGACTGAAACTTCTCTTTGGTTTTAACCCGCCTGCCACCGATAATCAGGTCATATTCCTGCTCTTTCTTTTCCTTAAGTTGGGCGATGGCTTCTTTCATCCGCTCGCTATTTTCCGTTTTGGAAAAATCCAGATAAGGCTCATTTGCAAACTTTGGTAACATAAACAACATTCCTCCTGATTGGTTTAATTTGCTTTAAAAAATCGCTTATCCTGTTAAGAAAAATACCACTTCACTTATAATTAAAAGATACCCTTTTTATGCTCAAAAGTCAAATTTACACTTCACATATCTTTCCTGATAGAACAAAAAAGCCGCCCGGTCAAGAACCACCAGGCGACTGGCTTCGGTCACTTGTTATTTATCTATGATGACTTTCGCCTTCACCACCCATTTGCCCTGTTCAACCCGGATAAAATAAACTCCGGGTTGCGTCCGGCTGCTCTTGATTGTTGCCAATCCAGAATTAAACCTGCAAACCCCGATTTCACACACTCTGCCTGCCGGGTCATAAAACACAACCTTTGCCGGTCCATCTTTAAAACCTGGGGCTTTAATCACAACCGAATTCCTACCTATTCCAAAAACTCCGACTTCACCAGCATTTGCGACCCGTGTGCCCGTCCCGTTGCCAGGCGAACGAATAAGCAAACCATCTCCGGGCGGAATTGCATACCGCCAGAACTCCAGCGTCTTATTGCCCTTAAATGCGTAAAAAGCATCTCCACCATAAACCAGGTCCGCTCCTGCCTTCGCCCGCTTCTTCTTCTGGGTGGAACCAACAGCCGGCAACGTATCAATTTCCACCCAGGTATCCCCGGTGATATCATAACGCCAGAATTCACAGGTATTTGCCCCTTTCAGGGCATAGATACTACCATTAAAATAATCCCCGCATCCTCCATCTTTCAATTTAGAGCTTCTACCGCTTTTACTCAGAAACGGCATTCCCCTTAATATTCGCAAAGTATCCCAGACACCAGCCCCGATATCATACCGCCACAGTTCATTATACTTTGCCCGGCATGCATAGATACTGCCGGCATTATCATAAACGATGAACGAACCCTTATCCCATTTTGAAATCCCTGCCGGCGGTGCCGGTGCGAGTTCCTCCCAGTTCTGAGCGTCAATCCGAAACCGGTAGAACTCATTTTTGTATCCTTTTAGAAGATAAATACTATTATCCGCCTCCACAAACACCGCATCCGACCCACCCTTAACCGCCTTTCCACTAACCCCGGCTGGAATATCCTGCAACTGGACCCAGCCGCTGTCCGCATTATAGCGCCAGAACTCCCGGGTGTTGTTTCCTCGCACCAGGTAAACATTACCCTGATTATCACTTGCCAGCCGCGCCCCCTTACCAGGCTGTTTGCCGTTCGGACCGCTGGGAATAACTGGTAAAGTGACCCAGTTATTTAAATTCGGCTGGTAATAATAAAAATCGCCACTGCGATTTCCTTTAATCGCATATATCCGGTTTTCCGCCGCACAGAAGGTTAGCGCGCCCCCATCCTTGACCTGCCGTCCTGAAGGACCACTCGGCACCGAAACCAGTTCCCGCCAGCCATAAGGACCGGCAGTAATCTGAAACTGCAGCCTGCTAACATTATTACTCAAATTCTGGTCAAATTGGCGATAGGTTGAGCATTTTGCCTCAAAAGTCCCGAGCGGATGCGGTTTAAGCCACTCCTGGAAAGAAACGATTACCGAATCACCCGGTCCCAGACTGCTGACTGTTACACTATCCAGATAAATCCTCGCCCCGCCCGGACGAGAAATTGTAAAATAAGCCTTAAAATCGGTCGGGGCACTGCCCTGATTTGCCAGCACCGCCTGCGGTATCACCGTGGTTGCGGTATCCACGGTTCCTGCAGGAAATACAACCCTAAAAGTTGCCACATCCGGCTGAATGTACTTTATTACCACCCCGTCAAATCCGCTCACCGAACCCCCGTAACTTAACCCGCCGGCAAAAACATTTCTCCAGCGGTCGACCTTTAGCGCATAACAAAAATCATTCCCAGCTGCTTGTCCATCATAAGTTGCCTGCAGGCGCAGATTCCCGTTTGGATTATACGAGACTACAAGAAAATTATAATTTGAACCCTGAGCCAGATATCCGCCAATATACACATTCCCCACATTGTCAATGTCAATAGTCCGGGCATATTCATTTACACCGCTCTCATACCTTTGAACCCATAACCGTTGCCCCAGATTATTATACTTCAGGGTTGCGATGTCGTTGTTCGCCAACCCGGCGCTGTACCCGGTAACAAAAATATTGCCATTCTGGTCAGTAACAATTCCATAAGCATAATCATTATCATTGCCCTCGCCATTATAACGGTCAGCCCATTCCCGATTACCCGTCGGTGTATATTTAACTGTTACATAATCGTAATCAGCCGTGCCCGTGCCAACACTGTAACCGGTAACATAACAGTTGCCACTCTGGTCAACACAAACTGCTACCGCATAATCCGAGCCATTGCCCTCGCCATTATAACGGTCAGCCCATTGGAACTGACCATTGGCATTATATTTTACAGTCAAATAGTCATTGCCCGAATAGGTATAGCCGGTAACATAGACATTACCACTAAAGTCAACCGCAATTGCCTGTGCCCGTTGAATATTTGCCCCGCCATAGCGGGCAACCCATTGTCGGTTACCAGTCGGTGTATACTTAATTGTGCAAAAATCATCTAAGTTGCTGGCATCGTAACTATAGCCGGTAACATAAACATAACCAGTAGAATCTATGGCAATTCCCGTAATAATATCGTTTGAATTTGCAGGTCCGTCATACCGGTCCAGCCACGCCTGGTTGCCACTGCTATCATATTTAATGACAAGGTAATCACTGCTCGTCAAGCTATCAGTAACATAACCGGCAACATAGACATTTCCATTTGCGTCCACCACGACCCCAACACCAACATCGTTTAAACCCCGCCAGTCATAGCGTCGAGCCCATCTCAAATCTCCGTTAGACGAGTATTTAAGTACCAGAATATCCTGCCCGGTTCCTACACCAGTTGAATAACCAACCGCATAAACATTCCCCCCGCGGTCAACCGCCATTGAGGTAATCATGTCTGATAGTGCCCCGGGCCCGGTCCAGCGCCGGACCCAGGCGGTATCAACCTGCGCCCATCCAATACTCGTGATTACCAGTAACCAAAAGACTATTAAGCAACACCTGAATAATCTATTGATATTACTATCATCGCGGTTATTAATTATGACCACCCCTTTTTTAACCTTTTGCCTTTGCCGAGCCATACCGCCTCCTTTTTATTAAAATTGAATACAAAACCGGACGGTTTTTGGGATGTAACCCACAATTGCGTCTATCTATTTTACCACAATTTTGATTACTGTCAATAGACAGTTCAAATTCAGAATCAATTCAACAACAGCGAATCCGGCTGGTTAAGCAACTGGTAAAAAAGCCGGAACTTCTGAAGGTTAACGAGTATGACAATGACAATCGCCAGAACCAGTATTAGCATCAAGATTCCAAACAGCATATTGGTGCGCGCCTTCAGCCGTTCCCGGCGCTCCAGGTGCCGGAAAGCCGCCAAAATCTTTCGCGCCTTTTCCTCATCGGATTCCGGCATCTGCTGATTCATCAATAAACAGGATATTCGCCTTTGATTTATTTGTCAAGCAGGATTTTTATAATTATAGTGTCTAATTATAATAATAACAAAAGGAGTTTAAAATGAAAAACAAACTGTTAACTCTTGTGCTCTCAATCTTTGGTTTTGGTTATTTCCTGACATCGTTTGCCCAACCAGCAAGTCCGCCGATTCGGGGGCGGGCATTGATTAAAGGCCAGGTCTTAAATCAACTGGACAATCAACCGATTGAATATGCCAATGTCGTTATTTACCGCCAGCGCGACTCTTCAATCGTCAACGGCACGGTTACCGATGCGCAGGGCAAATTTATTTTTACCGAACTAACTCCGGGCAGATATTACCTTGAGGTTTCTTTTATCGGTTTCCGCACGAAACGGGTGCACAACATCCAGATTGCACCTGATGCCCGAATTGACCTTGAAAAAATATTGCTTGAACCCGCTGCCATCAGTATACCTGGAGTTGAAGCCACTGCGGAAAAACCAAAAGTGGAATTTAAAATTGACCGCAAGGTCATCAACGTTGCCCAGAACCCAGCACTCCAGTCCGGCACTGCGGTGGATGCCCTTGAGAATGCACCAGCGGTCAAGGTTGATATTGAAGGCAATGTTACCCTGCGCGGCTTATCCAGTTTTACGGTTCTGATTGATGGCCGACCTTCACCTCTTGAAGGCAGTGAGGCATTGAAGCAGATCCCGGCAAGCGCAATTGAAAGAATTGAGATTGTCACTAGCCCTTCGGCAAAATATGACCCTGAAGGCAAAGCCGGCATAATCAATGTAATAATGAAAAAACAGCACCAGTCTGGAATCTCCGGAATTTTTAACCTGACCGGCGGGAATAATGGCCAGCTCGGTGGCGATTTGCTTTTAAGTGTCAAAAGTGGTATTGTCACATTTTATATAGCCCCAAATTTAAACCAGGGCGGCTTTCCTGGAACAAGAGAGTTTAACAGCTGGACCCTCTCTCCAACCGGAGATACCCTGCACCGTAACTCCTCCGGCGATATGCTGTTCAGAACGCTCTTTTATGGCTTGCGCGCGGGCACAGACATCCAGTTAACTCAAAGAGACCAGCTCAGTTTTTCCGGCAGAATCGGCGGCAACCAGGGCACCCAGGGACAGATGGCCAGTTATCAAGTCTGGAATACCGGTAATGCTGAAACATTGAATTATACTGGCGGCACCGATTCCCGGAATTATATCAACCAGTATTCACTGAATCTTAATCTCAGTCATAACTTTGGCAAAAAAGAAAACGACCTAACATTTAATGGGGGCATCTTCGGCAATCTGCGCCACGATTCCACTCAGACCGAAGACAGCATTGCCGGTTTGCTCAGCGATGGCAAAAGGACAATTGATCACCGGCATGGCAACCGGCTGGACTTAAAAATTAATTACAGCCTGCCTTTACGAGAGAAGGACAAATTTGAGGCGGGTTATCAGGCAAGTTTTCGCTTTGGCCCCAATCAGCAAAGCCGTTTAGCCGGTTTTGACACCGCAACCAAAAGTTACATCTACGACACCACCTATAGCCACACATCAAGCCAGGATGAAAATGTTCAGGCAGTTTATGCAACCTATTCCGCAGATCTAAAGAACTTTGGTGCGATGCTCGGCATACGCACCGAATACAACACCAGAAAGGTAAAGATTGACAATCAAACCACGATGCCCATTAACAAGTTTGACTTTTTCCCGAGCCTGCATCTCTCCTATAACCTACCACTGGAACAGCAACTGATGGCAAGTTATGCCCGCCGGATCGACCGGCCCAGAGGCTGGGATTTGTCACCGTTTATTACCTGGATGGATGCAAAAAATGTCCGTAAAGGAGACCCGAACCTCAAACCCGAATACATTGATGTCTTTGAACTGGGATACCTCCTGCCCCTGGGCAAAAACCGGTTCTCCCTTGATGGCTACTACCGGATTACCCATAATTTAATTCAGCGTTTTGACTCCATCTATAATGAAGACATCATCCTCCACACCGTAAAAAATGCCGGCTCTGACCGGGCGCTGGGTTTGGAAGCCAATCTGGACATCAACCTCTTACGGTTTTGGAATATCAACTTAAACGGCGACATCTACGACTACCGGCTCCGGACTAACAATCTTGACACCACCAGTTTCAACTGGAATCTCGGGCTAACCACCGATTTCACATTTCCCACCGGCACAAGACTCCAGCTTCAGGGCAGATACGAAAGCCCGACCGCCACCATCCAGGGCAAAGAAGGGGGCCGCATCCTATCCAGTATCTCTGCCCGTCAGTCGCTCTTCAAACGGCAACTGCTCCTCACCCTTTCGGTGCGTGATATCCTTGCCACCTCATTCCACGAAACTGAAACCCGGGGGGAAAACTTCTACACCTACTCCCGCTTTGGCAGAAAAGGAATAACGCTCTCCCTGGGCTTGACCTACAACTTCAACAACTACAAACCCGAACGTCGCCGCACAAACAACGAAGAGCGGGAACAGGAAGAAGAAACCACGCCCATGTTTGAGTATTAACTGATCATCCGCTAAAAATTCTCCTGCCCATAGTGCCGGTTAAGGCGGGTACTGAGTTAATACAGAACCGTGCGTCTCCCTTATCTTGTGATAACGACCCTGCGTAACCCCGATTGCTTGCCAGTGTCTGCTGACCGCACAAAATAGACCCCGGACGCAAGATGCGAGACGTCGTTCGGACCCGGCGCAAGCTCCATCACCTTGCGGCCGCTGATGTCCATCAACTCCGCCCTGTATGCTGTATGCTGTCTACTGTCTACTTGCAGCGTGAGCACGCCGCGGACGATGGTCGCCATAACATCTTGCCGCTGGCTTATCGATTCCTGGCGCCGCTCCGCGCTGCCCATCAGCGGCGAGAATTTGCCCCAGATGCGGTCAATGTTGAACAAACGGCCCTGATAGGTCCCGGTCCAGCTTTCGTAGGCAAGGAGCAGTTGATTTCCTGCCCCTCGCGCCAGCCGCGGCGCATATTGATTGGCAGGTTGCCGAACTACCGGAAACTGCTCCAGTACCTGGCCGCTGGTGCTGACCCGCGCGCCGTAGATATCGGTTGTTTCAGGGTTGTTACGCAGGTCTTCCCATACGACAACGAAATCGGTGCCGTCAAATACAACATCTTCGTCCGCATCCTCTTCGTAGCGGCTGGTCCGGTCAATTAAAAATCCAGGGGAATCCAGTACGGTGCAGTTGGGAGTCAGGCGCGTGGCGTGGATTTCCCAGTTTCCGGGCCGCTCTGTCTCCCATACCACAAGAAAGTTATTGCCGTCAAAAGCGGCACGGGCATCCATTTCCTCGGCTGTGTCCCCAAGGGAGATGCGGAACTCGGCATTGAGCACCGTTCCGTCCTGTCCAACCTTTGTGCCATAGATGTCAGTATTGCGGTTTTGTCGGTCGTGGTAGACAACCAGGAAGTTTGTGCCATCAAAGGCTGATGCCGGCATCTTGCCATTCTCAGCCGGCGAAATCTCAATCGCGTCCGGGTCAAGAACCTCGCCGGAGCGTCCGATGCGCCGGCCTTCAATGTCATAGTCCAGCCACTCGCTCTCCCATGCCACCAGGGTGACGGTATCGCCCGCAACCACAGTCGGGTAGCGCTCGTCGCGACTCGATTCCCAGGCGACCGGAATCGCCTCAGTATCAACAAGCTGTCCGGCCGGTGTGACCCGGGCTGCGTAGATGTCAGGCTGACCATCGCGCTCGTCCTGCCAGGCCACGACAAAATTCACCCCGTCAAAGGCAACCGCCGGATAAGACTGGTCTCCATCCTCAGCGCAAATCTCAATGCACTGCGGGTCGAGCACCTGTCCGGTCGGGCTGACGCGCGCCGCATAGATGTCGGTCTCAAACGGCCTATTCCGAAAGTCCTCCCAGACCACCAGATAGTTGGTCCCGTCAAATGCGACCGCCGGGTCATATGATGGCCCGGGCGCGTTCAGCCGGGCGGTGTCAATCAGGAATTCGCCATTCGGCAGCCACTGGGCATAAGCTGCCGGCGAAACCAGCAGGCAGAATGCCAAAGCAAGCATGCAGGAACGCATTGCTTCCTCCTTTTATTTTTACGGCAACCCTGTACCCGCGAATTACCAATTGCGCGCGTGCGCTATTGACCAGCGCCGTGTATCCGGGACACATCGCATACCCACCACCTTAATTATGACCATTTCCCGATTGCAAATGAAGGTTGACAATTATTAATTTAGCCCACGCGGACAATGGCCATCTTTATTGTCCGGATAATTATGATTTCTGTCAAGAAAAATCGCGTGGTCAAACCAAATCCCAAACCTTTCCTTTTCCTCGCGGAATAGACAAATTGGCGCTAAAGCCCCTCGTTATTGCGCACTACTCCGGCAGGTGGTAATTTCTTTGCGGCAGGTAAAATCTGTAAGTCGGGATTTCAGCAGAAAAAATAAACTGCTGATGTTTTAGCTAAAAATAACGGCGCCCGATTTTTTTCGGACGCCGTCAGGAGGTACGATGGTTCCTTAATATGTGCCCTTTCAATCAGACCACCGCCGTTTTCTTAGTAATGGCGAATTAAAATAATATGCCCGAAGCTTATTCTGTCAAGCCCAAAAAAGCAAAATACTTACTTATTAAAAACAAATAAGTTAGCCACCAACAGCACCCCCGCAAATTCAGAACAGCACAAACCCATTTATTTAGGTTATTGATTTGCTAATAGTTAGCGAATTATACCCCTGAATTACCCCGAATACCCCGAACTACGCCCAAAATTATATTTTAAGCCGCCTGTTTATTTAACTTATCAAATTTAATAGACTTGCAAACTATTTCCTGTTTTAAGTAAAACGCCTTTTTCCCACGTCTGCCCCGACTTTGTGACTGACTAACTATTAACCTTCACCAGCGTTTTATTTAAAATTATTATAAAACAATAGGGTGATATTTGCCTTTGTTAAATTATGTGATAAAATTTTAAAGATGATAAGGAGGTTAAATGGCTCGGTCATTATTGTCAGTTTTACTTTTAGCCGGTTTTAGCCTGGCTGGTGAATTTTTGGCACTGGTGCCCGGTATCCAGCCCGAACAGTTACAGAAAGATTTTCCGGTAATTGGTATCACCGGCAACGGTGTACTCATCCTCGGCACTGATGAACACCTGCCCGCACTAAATGCACTTAACAGCCGAATCCTTGATTACGATCCGCACTCAAAATTTTATTATCAGGTCCATCTTTTTGACTGGACAAGTTCTGACCAGCTTGCCCGGATTGCCCGGATTCTGGATTTTGATGGTGAAAATTATCTGGTTGCGGTTGAGCCCGGGAAATTGAATGACCTGCTGAGCCTCCGTGCCCTGCTCGGCAGGGTAAGTCTGCAACCCTGGGTTTTCAAGCCGGTCCGGTTTGACCCGCCGCCGGTTCTCCCTGACCCGCTGATTCAGCAGATGGTTGCCGCGGTTGCACCCGATTCGGTGCTTTCTTATGTCCGGCGCCTGCAGCGCTATCGCACCCGGTATTCCACCTCCGATTCCTGTCGCGCCGCCGCAGAATGGATTCGCCAGAAGTTTCTCGCCTATGGCTGTGATAGTGTTTTCTTCCAATATCACACTTCGGGCCATGCGCCCAATGTCATCGCTATCAAATATGGCACTTCCAGTCAGCGCAACCCCTATGCAATTATCTGTGGCCATTTTGATTCCTATGCTGCCACCAATGCACCCGGTGCCGATGACAATGCCTCGGGTACCGCAGCGGTAATTGAAGCCGCACGGGTTACTCAGGGCTATCAGTTTATTTATGACTTGCGCTTTATTGCCTTTTCTGGAGAGGAGTTCGGACTTTATGGCAGCGAGTATTATGCTGCGCAGGCACGCGCTGATGGCGACTCCATCCTCGGCGTATTGAATTTTGATATGATTGGCTATGTTGATGTTGCCCCGGAAAATCTTGATGTGCTGGGTAAAATCAGCAACCCACCCTGCGAACCGTTTGTGAACTGGTTTACCGCAGTTGCCGACACCTATGCCACTCTGCCCGTTTATAAACGGATGGTCAACGATAACCAGAACTCTGACCACGGTCCGTTCTGGAATAACGGCTATCTTGCCTTCTGTGGAATTGAAGACTTCTGGCCGGTAAACCCTTATTATCACACTCCAGGCGACTCAATCGGTGCCGGTTACAACAATAATGAGTTCTGCACTCAGGTGACCAGAGCCGGCGTGGCGGCGCTGGCAACCCTTGGTCAGCCTGTGCCGCTGAATATTCCCCTGCTCGGGCTCACGGGTAACCGGATTGATGATTCTGCCGGCAATAATAACGGGTTCTGGGACCCGGGCGAAAGTATCGGCGTCTATTTAACCATCAAGAACTTCGGCACGGTTGGCGCGCACAATGTCCGGGCGGTTCTCTCCACCCAGGACACATTTGTCTTTCTCTATCAGGACTCATCATTTTTCGGAGACATTGCCGGCGGGGACACCGCAATAAATGAAACCCCTTATCTAATCCGGGCTTCAGTCCTGACCCCGCGGGAACATATCGTCAGTTTCGGGCTGACCATCACCACTGATGAAAGCACCTATCAGACCGTTTTCAGCCTGCCGGTCGGAAGGTATCTTATCACCGACCCGATCCCTGATGGCCCGCGCACCCCACCGCGCTACTGGGCATATGATGATATTGACACCGGTTATGTTGAACACCCGGTATTTGAATGGGTTGAGATTAACACCACGGGCACAAGGTTGACATTTCCCCACAATGACAGCGTTAAGGTAATATCGCTACCACCGGCATTTGGTCCACTCCGGTTCTATGGTCAGGAATTCGACTCGCTCTCAATCTCTGCCGATGGCTGGCTCTGTCCTGGTTATTACCGCATTCCCAGCTACACCAACCAACCCCTGCCCAGCAGTCAAGCACCGGCACGGGTGATTGCGGCCAACTGGGACGACCTTTATCCGGATTACAATAATACCGGCTTTGTTTACTATCGCTTTGATACCGATAACCACCGATTGATTATTGAATACGACAGCGTCTGCTATTACCAACCGCGCACCCTTCGGGACAAATTCCAGGTGCTAATCTATGACACCACGATTACCACACCTACTGGTGACAATGTGATTGTCTTCCAGTACCTGACCGCCAACGGTTATACCAGTTCCACTGTCGGCATCCAGGATCCAAGTAGTCAGATTGGAATTGGGTGTCTTTATAACGGCAGTTATGCCCGGGGCGCGGCACCGATTGCCCCGGGGCGCGCCATCAAGTTTACCACCGCTGAACCCGGCACCGGCATCGCTCAGCAGTTTACCGCTCCCCGTGTCCTGCCACTGTTAATCAGCCCGAACCCGGCGCGCACCTTTACCGAAATCAGGTTCGCACCCGGCTTTACACCACACGAAATTACCATTTACGACCGCACAGGCAGAGAAGTCCAGACTTTCATCACCAAACCCGGCACTTTCTCAATTCGGCTTGACCTGCGGGCGCTTAGCACCGGCGTCTACTTTATAAAAACCAGAAACAGTATAAATCAGAAACTGCTGATTGTGCATTAAGTCATATTTGGTGTAATAAAAATTACGAACAGCACGTGCGCCCGCTTAAAATCACAAACCGCTGACCGGTTGTGCCGTTATGTATTTTTCTTCCCTATCCAGAACAGGTTGAAAACAAAAAGCACCGCGATTAACCCGAAATGATACCAGAGCCACAAAGGTAAACCGAGAAATAACGGGCTGGGGCGTTGCCAATTCCAGAAATCATTTGCTAATATAAACACCAGCAGGAAAATAATCAGCCTGCCACTCCGGTGTGAGTTTATTTCTGCCCAGGCTTTGAGCCCGGTCGCCGGGAATATAAAACTGCCAATTACGACAAATAACATTGTAAAAACAGTAATCGGGATTACCGGTAAAAACCCGAATCCGGGCAAAAGTTTCAGATGGTATAAAACCACCAGCAGTTCTCCGATTATAATTGAGCCCAGGCACGCCCAGGGGTTTGTTTTTCCCCAGTAAGCAGCAAAAATGGTGGTAGGAAAAAGCACCGCCAGCCCGGTAAAGGTTTCGGTGGCAATCTCAAGAATCGTGCCCAATGGTTTCAGCGCCAAAAGTAAACCGAGCAGTGCCAGCAATGCAATTACCAGCACCTGAATCACACCCCTTGTTTCCGGCGGTCTTTTGAGCAATAACCTAATGTCACGAATGACCATTGACGAAAGGGTAAGTAACTGCGAATCCATTGTTGACATCAGCGCGGCAATTCCACACAGACTCATAACCCCAGCAAAGAAAGGCGAGAGTAGTTTATTCACCATCATTGGCAAAACCTGGTCGGTTTTTGCGCCTTCCAGACTAAGAAAAACTGTGTGGGCTAACACCCCAATTGCCACCGGAAAAAAGAAAAGCAGCCCGGTTATCAGTGGATAAAAAACTGCCGCTGAGTTCAATGCCTGTTCATCACGGGCAGCCAGAAACCGCTGAAACAATTGTGGAAACATCGGGTCACATAGAAACCAGAGCACAAGATAAGAAAACCAGATTTTAGGGGTAAAAAAATCTGCGCCCCCGGGTCTTGAAAACAGCACCGGCAGGCTCTGATTCAACCCGGTGCTGATGCGGACAAATCCGCCCAGCGTGGTGACCAGTGCCAGAAAAATTAAAATAATACCGACAAGCATTATCAATCCCTGAACCAGGTCGGTCCAGGCGTCCCCTCTTAATCCAGCAAGTAAAACATAAACCAGTCCGGTGACAACCACCAGTGCCGCACCAGCCTGGTAAGGTATGCCCAGCAGGACATTGAGCATATAACCCGCGCCCAGCGGCTGTAAGGCCAGATAAGGCAGGGTGAAAATAACCATCACCAGAAGATAAACTAAATAGAGCGGTCGGTTTCTGAACCGATGATAAATAAGCTCTGCCGGCGTAATTGCACCCGCAGCAACTGCTGCCTTACGTGCCGGAATGCCTAACAGTATAAATGTCAAAGCCATAAAACCGGTACCGAACGCCATTATCGGATAGTAGGCATAGCCAAACCGATAACCCGCTCCAGCAAAGCCAAAGATGGTAAACGAGGAAAAATTGGTCGCGGCGAGTGTCACCAAAAGCACCAGCGGACCAAGCCGGCGTGAGGCTAAAAAGAAATCCTCATGCCCGGGTTGGGCACGTCTTTTAGCCAGAAAACCAACAATCAGAAGAACCGCCAGATATCCGATAATAAAACCAATCGCCATCAGATCTCCTTAAAAAAAAGCCATCCCGGCTGGCCGGGATGGCTTGCGCCTGTCATAACCAGCATTTAAATATAACCTGCCAATTCCGGCTTGTCAACCAATTAGTCAGACCAACTTTTCTTTACCGCTAAAACCCTCCCGCACCCGAATATCTATATCGGCTCATTTACCTGCTTTGGCTCAATTTCAAATCCTTAACCACTGATTTCTAACGTGGATCCGGTTTAACACCCTGACTGACTGATTAATACCCTTCTTTTACCACATTTAAATTCTGCCTGGAACTTAATGCCAATATACCCGCAAATCCTGCATCGCTACCAAACTAGCCTTGGGCATACCCCTACATTTTAACCTCATAATTGTAAATCATAAATATATTATTGCATTTTCAATACCTGTTTAATATGCGTATAGTTGTGCAATTATGCACATATAAAAGTTGAGCCTGAAAACTTTCCCGGTTTCAGGGGTGCCGGTTCAGAAAAATCTTGATAAACTCCGTGCCGTGAATTTCACCCAGCACTCCTTGATTAGCGGCAAATTCGTCAAATCGCTCAACCTGGTCGGGTTGGAGCTGGGGGTGGTAAATTGTTACCGGCACCGGACCATGAACATGGTTACCTCTTGTCACCGGCGTCAAATGGTCGGCAAGGACCGCAACTTTGGCATCAATGTTTTTTTCTTCCAGCCCTTTCATTACCCGGGCAACCAAACGGGAGTCAAACCGCTCAATTGCCTCTATCTTTGCCTTAAGGTCCCGGCTGTGCCCCGCCTCATCCGGTGCCTCAAGGTGGAGATAAACAAAATCATGGTCTGTTAGCGCATTTAGCGCCGCAGCTGCCTTGCCTTCGTAGTTGGTATCCAGTAGACCGGTAGCACCGGGCACATTGATAACATCAAAACCGGCATAAACCCCCAGCCCCTTAATCAAATCAACCGCCGAGATGACCGCACCTTTGAGCCCGAACATCTCCTGGTAGGTGGGCATCTGCGGTTTCCTGCCAGGTGACCAGAACCAGATTGAGTTTGCCGGGTCCTTGCCCTGAAGGGTGCGGTTCAGGTTCACCGCCTGACCGGGCAGAATCTCCCAGGAATGCAGAATCAGGTCTCTGAGCCGGAGCGCGGTCTTTGCCGCATCAGGGTTTTTTGCCCGGGGTAAAAGTGCCAGTGCCTTTTCACCCACGTAATCATGAGGTGGAAAGCATTCAACATCCGGTAGCGCATTCTTGAGCACGCACAGGTGCCGGTAGGTGAATCCAGGATAAAACCTTACATCCGGACCGGCAAGCTGGCGATTGAGCTCTTCAATCAAAAGCGCTGCCTCTTCGGTTGTGATATGGCCTGCCGAGTGGTTTTTAATCTTGCCGTCCTGAATACAGATCAGATTGCAGCGCAGGGCAACATCATCCGGCTCAAGTTTTACCCCAAGACTCGCCGCCTCAATCACCCCGCGCCCCTGATAATATCTTTTGGGCTCGTAACCCAGAATTGCCAAGTTTGCAACCTCAGAGCCAGGGGGCATATCCGGTTCGACCGTAACATAAGTACCATTTCTACCCAGCCAAGCAAGACGGTCCAGGGTTGGTTTATTTGCCACCTGGAGCGGAGTTTTTCCTCCCAGTTCCGGCAGGGGATAGTCTGCCATCCCGTCACCTAAGAAGATAATGTATTTCATTTCAGCCGGTGAAGCAGAAAGTCTTTAAACCAGCGGTAGTCCGCAGGCCCGGTATCATAGTACTCCGATTTAGTGTCAAGACCGCACAGGCTTGCCGGCAGTTCGGGCTCAATGCCCAGCAAGCTTCTAATCTCATCCGGAAACTTTGCCGGATGCGCGGTCTCAATCGCCACCGCTAAATCGGGCAAACTCTTTTCCGCATACCTCTCCAGTGCACACCAGCCCACCGCCCCATGCGGTTCCAGCAGGGTTTGGTATCTTTTATATGCATTGACAATCGTCTGCCGGGTTTCATCGTCGGTGATGCTTAATGAGAACATATCCCGTTGCATCGCCGCCAAATCCGGCGATTTCAAAATAACCCCTTGTTCATCCATCACCCCATCGTAAAGGGCGACCAGGCGGGGCAGATTTGACGGATGACCAACATTCATCGCATTGGATAAGCACCGGCGCGAGGGCACAATCTTCTGGTACCTGCCGGTAGCCAGAAATCGGGGAAACTCGTCGTTTTCGTTGGTGGCAATTATAAACCGCTCAGCTGGCAAACCCATTCGCCACGCAATCATACCTGCACACATATTACCGAAATTACCCGAAGGCACCGCCACCACCATCTTTTCGCCTCTTGCCGCAAGCCGGGTATAGGCATAAAAGTAATAGACCGACTGGGGCAGAAGCCGGCCGATATTGATGGAGTTGGCTGATGAAAAGCGAAACTGTTTTAACCCCGGGTCGGCAAACGCTTGCTTGACCAGTGCCTGACAGTCGTCAAACTTACCGTCAATCCCGATAGTGGTAACATTACCCCCGAGCGTGGTCATCTGCCGGCGCTGCCGGTCCGAGACCTCAGCAATTGGGAAAAGCACCACCATTCTAATTCGGTCAACATTATGGAATGCCGATGCTACCGCGCTGCCGGTGTCACCTGAGGTTGCGGTGAGAATTATCAGCTCCCCGCCTTCAATCTGTAGAATGTGACGCAAAAGCCGTGCCATCATTCGGGCGGCAAAATCCTTGAATGAAGCGGTCGGTCCCCGGTCCAGGCGCAAGAGATACCAGCGTCCGGTAACCCTTTCCAGCGGTACCGGATAATCATAACACTCATAGCAGATTTTTAAAAGTTCGTCATCGGTCAAAAGCTCCCCTGTCCAGTGCCGCATCACCCGAAAAGCAATCTCGGGATAGGGTTGATTTTGCCAGCCCGCAATCTCCTCCTCCGGGATTACCGGAATCTGTGCAGGCATATAGAGCCCTTTATCCGGTGCCTGACCGACCAGCAGAGCGGTGCGCAGTTCAACTGCCGGCGCCTTCAGATTCGTGGAATAGAATTTCATCTATTTCCCGGAGAGTGCCTGGTCAAGGTCCGCGATAATATCCGCCGGGTCTTCACCTCCGACCGAAAGCCGGATTAAATCCGGTGGAATACATGCCATCTCCCGACACTCCTCACCCTGCAAAAGATGGGTGGAGATTGCCGGAATGGTCGCCACACTTTTAATTCTGCCTAAATCGGTCGCCCGGTAAATCAGCTGGAACCGGTCAAAAACCTGACGGGTCGCCTCCGGTCCGCCTTTAGGCCGGAATGCCAGCAGGTGGGTGTAACGGTTTTCATTACTGTCTGCCAGTTTCAGATATCTTGTTGCCACCGCATAAAGTGGATGGTTCTTGAGTCCGAGATAACTGACCTCCTGCACCCGGGGATGGGCTTCAAGGAACTGCGCAACCTTGAGCGCATTCCGACTTAACAGGTCAACCCGGTGGCGCAAATCCCGGAGGTCGTTTAAGGTCATCAGTGCCTGAAACGGATGCAAACACCCGCCCTGGTCACGCTGGGGATAACGTTTAAGATAAAGGGCAAAGTCGGCTTTCAACTCCTCATTCGGGATCCTGGTGACAATCGGCTTTCGGGCAATCACCGCTCCTGCCATTCCCATTCCTGAAGAACTCATCACCTTGGTTGCCGAATGGATTACAATGTCCGCACCGAGTATGAGCGGCCTGAGCAGTGCCGGGGAAGCAATTGTGGAATCCACGACGCACGGAATACCATACTCGTGTGCCAGTTCAATTACCGGTTTCAAGTCAAAAAACTGCAAACCCGGATTGGAAGGGGTTTCGGCATAGAGAAACCGAGTGGTTTTGTCTATCTTTTTCCGCCATTCGTTGATATCCTCAGGCTTGAGCACCCAGCGCACCTCAATCCCCCGCTCCTGAAACTTCCGGACATTGAACTGCTGAAATGTCCCGCCGTATATCTGGCACTGGGAAACAAAGTTTATAGGCTCGTTCCCGAGCCGCACAAGCAGGGTATCGGTCACATTTTCAATTGCCGCCATCCCGGAAGAGTAAACACAGCAGGAGGCGTCGATGTCCGCACCATAGGTCTCGAGGAGGGCAAGGGTATCCTCAAGATAACCCAGTGTCGGGTTGTGAATCCGGGTGTAACACCAGGTCGGTATCTGATAACTGAGTGCTGCCTCCAGTTCATCGGCATCCCGATAAGCCTGTGCCGATGCCAGAAACAGCGGTTCAATGATTGCCCCCTGATTTTTTTCCAGTGCCTCTGCAACCGTATAAAGACCATGGACCGCAATCGTATCAAACTTCATTCTCTTTGCCCGCTGCCAGCGTGCCTGTCGTTCAGCCAAAAATTCCTTTGCCGCTTCCCGATACCGGTCAAGGCCGCGGCCCGCGGGCGTTGATTTATTCATCATACATTCCTCCTTGGCAATGCCGCTATGACAAAGCATAGCCGGCAGCCAGGCTCAGTCAAATTTATACCCGCACCGGGCTTGACCATTAGCGGCTAACGATGTATTATTATATATGCGGTTTTCCGGTCGCGGCGCGGTCATTTTACTATCAATCGCTATCTCCCTTGCCCCGGCTGCTCAAATTCCGGGTTTTGGTTCTGCGGAAACCCTGCCCGCGCCCGCAGTCCATAACTATCCGTTTGAACTTTTGCTCAACAGTCGCTACTCAGTTCATTCCGGATTTGAAGACACCCTGCCCACTCAGCTACTCGCCAATGTGCTCTGGGCGATGAGCCGGACCCCTTATTCTGGCGCCTATCGTGAATTCTATGTTGCCACCCGGAACAATGTCTATCGTTATGACCCGGACCGCCATACCCTGAATGTCCATCTTGCCGGTGACCATCGTTACAACTCCGGTTCCGCTTTTGAGGTTGGAATTTCCACCCCGCGCCATGAAGATGCCGGGATGGCGGTTCAGGCAGGACTGCTCGCGGCAATCGCCTTCTGGACCGACACCGGTGAAGTTGTTTGCTGCCCGATGAAATGGGCAACCGATTATGCCAACAATAACTGGCACCCGAACCATCCATTACTGATGGTGAATGTTTATGGTAATGCTCCGGCACGGGGTATTGACTCCACGGTAGTAGCGGTCTCATCCGATTCCAGCCTGCCCATTCCGGTGGTCAATGGAGTTGATACCTTTGAAGTTTTGCTCGGTAACCTGCGACCGGACTCCAGTTTCACTCCCGGACTGCTCTCACTGGAAACTGTTTCCCAGTTACTCTGGGCTGGTTATGGGGTCACCCCGCACCAAACAAGTAATAGCCGCCAGGGGTTGACCGTCCCCAGTGCGGTTGCTGGCTATTTCCTTACCGGTAAAATTTATCTGGTGAGCGAGCAGGGTGTTGACCGCTACTGGAACCGACTCCCGCCCGGTAATAACCTCACCACCCGGGACCACCGGTTGGAACGGTTTCTGAGCGGTGACTGGCGGCCAGCATTGCGCAGTGCCTCAGCACGAATTCCATCAACTGCCCCGATTTATATTGTCATCTGTGTTGACGACACCACCACTTACCGGACGATGCAGGAGGTGGGTTTTGCCGGCTTTAACCTGCTGATGCAGGCACGGGCACTTAACCTTGCCGGCTGGCTCACAATGCCCCTGACCACTACTGAACGGAGTGCAATTCAGAGTGCGCTGATGCTGCCCGCAAACCACTATCCAGTTGCCGTGTTTGCTGCCGGTGAACTGGCAACCGGAGTCCGGGAGCGAATTGCGCCCGATAATGTAATTAAAATTATCCGGGCACAACCGGCAATCCGCCGGGGCGCACTGCGGCTGGAATACCTGCTGCGTCAACCCGGTCTGGTTCAGGTTGAGGTTTTTGACCTGGCGGGGCGGCCGGTCCGAACCCTGCTTGAAGAACTTCAATCCTCTGGTTATCACTCGGTCAGCTGGGACGGCACCGACCAGCATAATCAACCGGTCCGCCGTAGCACCTATCTGATTACCATCAGTTCCGGTGGTACAGTGGTCCGTCACAAAGTCACCTGGTCAAGATAGCCATCGTTGACAAATCATAATCAATTGAATACAATATAAGTAGTTTAGTTGAGAAATTTAATGTTCAGGAGGATTATTTATGTCCGGACATTCAAAATGGGCAACGATTAAGCACAAGAAGAGTAAAATGGATGCAGCCCGGGGTCGGGCCTTTTCAAAACTGATCCGCGAGATCACCACTGCTGCCCGGATGGGTGGTGGTGATATTGAAGCCAATCCCCGGTTGCGCAGTGCGGTTGAAGCCGCGCGGGCAATTAATATGCCAGCCGAAAACATTGAACGGGCAATCAAACGGGGAACCGGAGAACTGCCCGGTGTTTTATATGAAGAGGTTCTTTACGAAGGTTATGCACCCGGCGGTGTTGCGCTCCTCGTCCGGGCGTTGACCGACAACAAAAACCGAACCACCGCTGAAATCCGGCATGTGTTTGATAAATACGGCGGCTCAATGGGTGCGGCGGGCTGTGTCGCCTGGCAATTCAAACCCAAGGGTGTCATCGTTATTGACCGCTCCCGTGCCGATGAAGACACGATTTTGTCGGCGGCAATGGAAGCCGGGGCTGACGATGTCCAGACCGACGCCAGCACCTTTACAGTCATCACCCCGGTCGAAAGTTTTGAAGCGGTCAAGCGCCAGTTAAAGTCTGCGGGCGTTGAATGGGACCAGGCAGAATTAACCCAGATCGCCACCAATACCGTTCCAGTTTCTGAAACCGATGCGCCGAAGGTACTGAAACTGATTGAAATGCTGGAGGAACTGGAAGAGGTCCAGCAGGTTTATGCCAACTTTGACATCCCGGACGAGGTCCTCGAAAAAATCGGGGCGTCCGGAGATTAATGCTGACCCGCAGCAACCGGGTTCGCGCTACCCGCACGGTCCGATTCTTGGTATTGACCCGGGCTTGAGCGCAACCGGTTACGGGATTCTGGATGAAAATAGCCGGATTTTGGCAGAAGGTGTTATTAACACCTGGGCCACAGATTCGGTTGCAGACCGGCTGCTTTTCTTAAATCAGCAAATCAACCGGCTGATTAAAAAATACAAACCAGCCTGCTGTGCAATTGAAACCCTTTTTTTTAAAGGTGCAGGTGCCCGCAGTGTAATCCTTTCTGCCCAGTCCCGCGGAGCAATCCTGACCGCCCTGGCAAAGAACCGGATTCCGGTTTATGAACTCACCCCCGCAACCGTAAAACTGGCAGTTACCGGTTCGGGTCGGGCATCAAAGAGGCAGTTAAACTATATGATCAGGAAACTGCTCAGAACCGATGGCAGGCTGGCAGAACATGCGGCTGATGCCCTGGCAGTTGCCTGGTGTCTTAAATCACGGTACCGGTAATGCTCAGCTGGCTCAGGGGTAGAATTGTATTCAAACAGCCCACCCTGGTTGTGCTGGATGTTAACGGCATCGGCTTTGAGTTGAAAGTTCCCCTCTCCACATCCAGCCGGCTTCCAGAAAAAGAGCATATTGCTGAACTGTTTGTGCAGCTGAGCATCACCCGGGCGGGAATTGAACTATATGGCTTTTTCACCCAGGAGGAACTTAATTGCTTCCGGCTGATTACCTCGGTGAAAGGTGTTGGACCAAAGGCAGCGCTGAACCTTTTGTCCCGATTTGAACCATCAGCGGTCCTTACAGCAATCCGCAGCCAGGACCGGCACCTGCTCTGTTCGGTTCCGGGAATAGGTGAAAAAAAGGCGGCTGAGATTCTCAAACTATTGGTCCAGAACACACCGCCCGAGCCTCTGGCTGGCGAAAAGGCATACAGTCCGGAAATTTACCAGCAGGCAATTTCCGCCTTAATGTCGCTGGGCTTGAGCCGAAAAGAGGCTCAGGAACGGCTGCTTCATATTAACTACCACCCGGCAATCACCCTGCCCGAACTATTAAAAATGGCGCTTGCCCGTCAGCATAAATGAAAAGGCCACCGTTGGAACGGCTTTCTTCTCCCCAGCGTTTACAGGGTGAAGAAACATTTGATGAGGCGGTTCGGCCCCGGTTTTTAGACGAGTTTGTCGGGCAGAATAAAATAAAGGAAAACCTCAGGGTCTTTATCGCTGCTGCCCGGATGCGTTCCGAACCTCTGGAACATGTTCTTCTCTCCGGGCCACCGGGTCTGGGCAAAACCACGCTTGCCCATATTCTTGCGAACGAAATGGGCAGTCAAATCCGCTGTTCTGCCGGTCCAATATTGGAAAGACCGGTTGACCTTGCCGGTATTCTGACCTGTCTTAATCACGGAGATGTCTTTTTTATTGATGAAATCCACCGAACAAACAAGGCGGTTGAAGAGTTTCTCTATCCCGCACTTGAGGATTTTGCAATTGATGTCCTGCTTGATAAAGGACCGGGCGCGCGCTCCGAACGCATTGCCTTATCAGCATTTACGCTTGTCGGGGCTACTACCCGCACCGGACTTTTAACCGCTCCCTTAAGGTCGCGGTTCGGGATTATCCTGCGACTGGACTATTATCCACCCGAGGAACTGTATGAAATTGTTCTCCGGAGTGCCCGATTACTCAAAATTGGTATTGAAGATGAGGGTGCCTATGAAATCGCCACCCGTTCCCGGGGCACGCCCCGTATTGCCAACCGGCTTTTACGCCGGGTCCGGGACTTTGCCCAGGTAAAAGGTAAAGACCAGATTGATAAAGAGATCGCCCAGTTTGCCCTTGCCCAGCTGGATGTTGATTCCCGGGGCCTGGATGAAATGGACAAAAAGATTGTGTTAACAATTATTGAAAAGTTCAATGGTGGACCGGTCGGCATCGGCTCAATCGCAGTTGCGGTTAGCGAGGACCCGGGCACGATTGAGGAGGTTTATGAGCCGTTTCTGGTTCAGCAGGGGTTTATTCAGCGCACCCCGCGCGGCCGGGTTGCCACCATCTTAGCCTACCAGCACTTCGGCCGAAAACCGCCCGAACAAAACCAACCCCGGCTTTTTCAAGGCTGATTCTTTGTATAAGTAATTGTTTTTCAAAACATTACAACCAAATGCCGAATTTCTTGACTTAATTCGCCTTTTCCTGGATAATAAAATCGATGTCCAGATGGCTGTTTGTTTCGGTTTTTCTTTTCTCTGGATGCCTTGGGCCTCAGGTGAATACCAGCCCGGTCTCACCGGTCCGGCGTTTGCCTCCGGCATGGCTATTTGCCGGAACAGACTCAAACCTGCCGGTTCGTGCTGCCCGGTATCTGGGAAAGTTTAAAATAACCTATTACTGGGTGGTTGATGAGGCTGATTATCCAAAAACAAGAGCCACCCCGTTGTATACTGTTGATGGCAAACTAATTGGCAGATTTTCCCAATCGTTTGTAAAAGACTTTAAAACCGAGTCTGCCGCCCGGTTGCGCGATGGCAGATGCATAAGTTATCTAAAAAAACAAAACCGGGTGCAGGTGGTAGAACGGTTCCTCGGGAATGGCGGTCATACCCTAACCGAACTCAAATCCATTGCGGTCGACCCTAACATCATTCCGCTGGGCTCAAAGGTATATATACCGCAATTTGAAGGGATTAACATCAAAGGCAAGGAGTTAAATGGCGTCTTTTATGCTGATGATGTTGGCAGTGCGGTCAAAGGTAATCACATTGATGTTTTTCTTGGAGATAAAGATTATATGAATATATTAAGTTCAGCGGGGGTTAAAAGTTCGGGTGTTGTCGATGTCTACCTGCTTGAATAACGACTCTGCTGGATAAACCCCCTCGCTTATGTCCCGTTCTTTCATCAACCTGGCAACAACATCCCTGCGCCAGTCATAGTAAAGCTCAGCCAAAGTCACCGTCTGTATTCCGTTCTCTGCCATCCATTCAATAAGGGCATTAAAACTATCAACTGGCCATTCAGTAAAATATGCTGGTTTCTGAACTATCCGGTGAACCAGTAGCACGGTAACCGGGTTGTGCCGGATGTGTTCTATAACCGCGCTCAGCCCGGTCTCACGCCGGAGTTCAAACTCCGGAACCCGGTAAGGGTCAACCCAGAAATTAACCGCTCCGGAACGCACCGCCCTACCAATTTTATAACCGGCACGTCGCACTAGCCTGATTACCCGGCTATCCATATCACCATAAGGGTAAACAAAGGTAATTACCGGTACCCCAAATAATGACTCCAGAACAACTTTTGATTGATAAATTTCGTGCCAGGCAGTGGCACTGTCCAGTCTGGTAAGCCAGGGATGGGAAAGGGTATGACTCGCAATTTCTATGCCAATTGAGTCAATCATCTCCTGAACCTGCTGATAATTAAGAAATGTACCCGGACCTCCATAACCACCCTTATTCGCCTTAATGTAATTTACAATCAGCCCGAGCGTGGCGGTCATTTTGTGCCTTTTCAATAACGGATAAACATAATCATAAATTGAACGGTACCCATCATCAATCGTTAAAACCACCTTATGACTGGAAAACCCGGGTTCCGAAGCAACCAGGCTGTCCGGATTCATAGCAAACACACACAAAATTAACAAAAAAATCCCCATTACTATAATTATTTAGACAAAAACCTTCCCCTGTTTGGGTTCATAAAATCATCAGCCATAAAAACCACACCCTGCCCACGTAACCCTCAAACCCCTATCATGGCTTTTAATTTTTGATCCTGTGGCTGATTAAACTTAATTTTCTACCGCTCTGTTTATTAAAATATTGGATTACCTGTCGGGCACCAAGTTTCTCAATCAGGTAAACCTCTTCAAATTCCGGCAATTTAACAATCACCTGCTCACACTCAAAAGTGCCAGCGGGAACGGTTACCGTATCGGTTTTGCCGATAGAAATTTCAGCCAGCTCTGACATTCCGCCGGGCGGAGTGGTAAAAGGGATAATAACGAGAATATGGAGCGGCAGGTCCTGCTGAAGAATTTTAACACTCCGGCATAATATCGGCATTTGGTAGATGTCATAACTCAATATCCCGAATGGAATTCGGTTCTCAATATCACCACGGCGCGTTCGGGTAATAATCCGGGCGGTATAATCCTGATAACTGGTACCCACCCCGAGCAGACTGTCATTTGCCGCCGGGACAAAAATTGACGCTTGTGGTGTCAGGTCATCCCGGCTTACCGTCACGATGGTAGATTCGGTCTGGAAACTGTTGGTGTTAACCTTTTGGTGCTCAAAAAAGCGGTCAACAGTAATTATCTGAAAAGCCGGGATTTTAGTTTGAATCCGGTTGATGGTGACCTGCCGATAACCGAGTAAAACCGAGTCCTGGGTCCACTCATAAACCGAAGTCTCACCATCCACAATCGGCGGCGGCGAAATCCGGGCACTGGGCTGTAATGTTGTTCTGCCCGCGCGGCCGCACCCCGATAGAATTGAGCACAAAATCAGGATAATAATCAGTGAATGTTGATACCGAATAGCTGATTATAACTCTTGGCGCAGAACTGTCAATCAGGTTTAAAGTTGACACTGTTTGATAGTTAAAGAAACTTTAATTACGATGAGCGGCCAGCAAATTGCCGAGCAGTTGCGCACCCGCGCCGGGATAACGGTAATTTTAACGGTTCTGGCGATTTTTCAAATCGTTTTTTATCTCCCGACCCTGAAATATCAATTTGTTTGGGATGACCGACCGCTGATTGTAGAAAACCAGCTGCTTTCCCGGTCCGGGCCCGGGGAAATATTTACCCGTCCCTTCTGGGCAGGTACTGAGGAGTTTGAGCGCAGCCCGCATGCGGCCTATTACCGGCCAATAACCACTTTGAGTTTCTGGCTGGATTTAAAGCTTGCCGGTCCCAGGCCGGCTTATTTCCACTTTATTAATATTGTGCTTTCCGCGCTCGCCACCGTGCTCGTGGTGTTGATAGTATGGGAACTATTGTATTCCGGGGTCTGGGCTGGACTTGCCGGACTGCTGTTTGCAACTCATCCGGCCCATGTTGAGTCAATTGCCTTTGTCTCAGGCCGTACCGACCTGTTATTGGCCGTTTTTATCTGTTTTGCCGGGTTCGCACTGTTGCGCTCCTTTCGTAAAAAAGACCAGCGCTGGTTTTTATTGGTGCCAGTGCTGTTTCTGCTCGCGCTTTTAAGTAAAGAAACGGCAATCCTCTTCCCCCTGCTTGTTGCCCTGACCCCGGTTTTGATTCAAACCCGACCTTTAAAGGGCTACTGGGTTCTGGTGGTAATTCTATTTGCCCTCACCGGTGGCTATCTATATCTACGGTCATTAATTTTCAATCAGGCGGTGCCGTTGCCCGCAGGTTTCAGCGCGCTAAACCTGACGAACGTGGTAAATACTTTCGGTTATTACATCCGGATGTTTTTCTGGCCATTTGACCATCACGTCAAAATCCCTGCCGACCCCAATTTTCACCGACCACAATCCTGTTTCCTTTACGCGCTCGTTTTTCTTTTTTCGGTTCCCCTGGCTGCACTCCGACCAAGATTTCGGATTGCCCTCTGGGGCTATGTCTGGACCATTATCTTTCTCATTCCGGTGAGCAATATCATCCCAATCGGTCCCCAGGCTGCCGAAAGGTTGCTTTTCCCCGCTTCAATCGGCTTGATTGCGGTAGTAATAACTCTTCTGGCGCGCCTGCTCGTTGCCTATAACCGCACCCGGCAAACTGTCGGGGTATTACTTTTATTACTTGCCGGAATTTACGGGTTTGACAGTTTCAAACGAATGCCAGTCTGGGAAAATGAAATTACCCTGTTTTCCGCAATGGTCAGGGAAGCACCGGGAGCGCCCAGCGCCTATCTGAACCTTGCCCTGGCGTTGCGTGCGACCAATCCCGATTCGGCGATCAAACTGGGTAACCGGGCGGTTATTCTTGACCAGGGTTTTGTGCCCGCACACATCAACCTCGCGGTTCTTTATGGTCAGAAAGGGGATTTGCGCCGGGCGTTGCACCACCTGCGTCTGGCAGAAGAGCTTGAGCCCAATTCGGTGAAGGTTCAGAACAACCTCGGCTACGCCTTTTTACTTGCCGGTGAACCGGACAGCGCCCGCACCCGCTTTGAACGGGCGTTAAACCTGGACTCCACCCTTGGCTCCGCACTGCTGGGAGAGGCGCTGAGTATCGGGGTTGCTGGCAAAACCCAGGACGCGGGTCTGATGCTCAAGCGATTGATAACCGCCTATCCTTGCTGGAAGGACACGAGCCAGCAAATTATCAACCGGCTATTTACAATTCAATCCCGCGACACCAGTTCCCAAACCAAAGCATCTCGGGCAGTTTATATCAACCGGCTCGGAACCCTGCTAATCGCACTGGGTGATTCAGCCCGGGCGGAAACTTTTTACCGTCGGGCACTGGAGCTGGACGAAAACTGCGTGCCCGCGCTTTACAACCTTGCGGTGCTTCACCTTAACCGGGGTGATAAACCCGGCGCGCTCCAGTTAATCAAACAGGCGCTAAAAATCCGCCCCGATTTAAACGAATTACAGGAATTGCGAACCAGGCTGGAATAATTTCCGGCCGCGTTCTTATTTCAATACCGGGCAGCAATGGGAAAACGTTCAGCCCATCCCCTGACCCGCAAAACCAGCGGTGCCTGCTGACGCTTGAACTCACTTTTTGCCAGGCGCCCGATTACCAGTTTGACCGTTTCGGCTGCAAAGCCCTGCTCAACAATGGCTTCGGCATCAAACCCGTCTTCAAGATAAAGTTTCAGAATTTTATCCAGCACCGGATAAGGAGGCAGAGTATCCTCATCCTTCTGTCCGGGCCGAAGCTCAGCCGATGGCGGTTTTTTAATGATGGCAATCGGAATTACCTCTTCTGACCGATTGATGAATTGGGCAAGCTCATACACCCTGGTTTTTGGTAAATCACCAATCGGTGCGAGCGCTCCGCTCAAATCACCATAAAGCGTGCAGTAACCAACTGCCAGTTCGCTGTAATTACCGGTAGCAACCACCAGACCCCCGAATTTATTGGCAATTGCCATCAGGATGTTAGACCGGATTCGTGCCTGAATGTTCTCTTCGGTTTCATCTGGTCCCCGGTTGCCAAAAAACGGGTTCAGGGTTTCAAGATAATGATGGTAGAGCGTACTAATCGGAATGGTCAAAATCTGAATCCCGAGGTTTCGGGCAAGCGTTCTGGAGTCCTCAACACTGCCGGCTGAAGAGAACTGCGAAGGCATCGTCACGCCCAGCACATTTTCCCTGCCCAGCGCCGCAACTGTTAGAGCCGCGACAACCGCCGAATCAATACCACCGGAAAGCCCCAGCACCGCCTTCTGAAAACCACACTTGCGGAAATAGTCACGAATACCCAGCACCAGCGCATCATAAAGCCCTGCCATTTCCTCATCCGGGCAAGGCTCAAAGGGCATATGCGCCAACTCTTTAAGTTCCACAATCTTTATTTCCTCAGCAAACGGTTTTAGCCTTGTGCCTTTTTTCAGGTCTGCGGTGACTATTAGGCTGTTCCCGTCAAAAATAAGTTCATCATTGGCGCCAACCTGGTTAACAAATATCAGCGGCTGGTGACAACTTGGGCAGCACTGCTGAATCAACCGCTGGCGCCAGTTTGAACCTGCCAGCCGGAATGGCGAGGCGGCGATATTGATCAACAGCGTCGCACCCTGGTGCACCTGAAAGGCAAAAGGCTCATTTTCTTTTCCAGCCTGGCACTGGACCGCGTTGTGATTCCAGGCGCTTTCTCCAACTGAAATCCCGATGCGCTCCCCGCGAAAATCCCAGAGATTGATTTCCTTTGCCGGTTCAAAATAGCGCGCCTCATCAAAAAAATCAGAAAAAACTGACTTCGCCTGCCAGAAAACCTCCTTCCCCTGATAAAAAACAAATGCCCCGTTAAACAGCCCGCGGTTCAGCCCCCTTCGTGCCACCCCGCCAATCACAATTGCACACCTTGCCCGCTCAGAAAGGCGGGCAACCGCATTCAGTCCATCCTCTGCCCGCTGAATAAACCAGTTTTTTTTCAGCAAATCCTGGAGCGGATAACCGGTAATAAACATTTCTGGCAGAATCAAAAGGTCTGGTTGCTGTGCTTCCACCCGGGCTAAACAATCCCGCACCATTTCAATATTGCCCTGGATATCACCAACCGTTGAATTCAACTGGGCAATCGCTACGCGCATAATACCATTTTATTATTAACCACATTACTGTCAATAGGTTCGTTACCAACAACCATCCACCACAACCTATTGACAGAAACAACCATTGCAACCAATTTCGCCTCTAACCCAGCCAAAAACGGTCAACCCCACCCCATCGCAACAATTCATTAAACTGTCGCAGGGTTTAACAGATTGTAAATTAATAACTTAAAAAATAGGCCAAACCCCTGCCCAATTCTGTCAACCCTTGTCAAAATTAATCGATTTGTTTAACCTCCTGAAAATGAATAAGATATGTTTATTACTACTACTTGGCATAACGGTTGCTATATTATACTATGGGTTACATCCGAGAAGGAAGGTGGGTAAGCGGATGAAGGAGGGAGAAGTCAGGTAACGACTGGCGGAGTTAGACGCTGGGGCTGGTGCAGACATGTCAAGCCCTTTCAATCTCCACCCCAGCAGTGCCACTCCCAACAGTGGACCGACAATGTGGACTCGCGTCAAGGGTCGGTTCATCACCCACTCGGTCCATCCTGCCTCTTAAAAGTAACTGCTGTTAGTCTGCACCAGCCCCCATTTTATTAAAATTATCTTATCCTGATCACCTTTTCTGCCTGGTCGTTAACCTTTACAAAGAAAACTCCCTGCTCATCAAAGCGCGGCGCCCACTTCAACACTCCGGACCGGGGTGGCTCTTTAAGCTCAACCTCTTCCAGTAGTTCCCCGGCAGTGTTGTAGATGCTGACCTTTAGTGGTTGTCGCCGGTTCAGACTCCAGTGGATGCTGAGCTGATGCCGGAACAGTTTCGGTTGAACCTGAATGCGCACCGATGAACCAGCCCGACCTGCAACTTCTTTAACCCCGACCTGCGGCTCATACCAGTTGAACGCCGTATCCGAACTGGCGCTCAACTGGTCAACCGTTCTCCCGCCACAAATGACAAACGCCACAATCTGGCTATCCGCCGGCAGAATCGTGAACGGACCAGTAGTGACCAGTGCGTGCCAGTTGCCCATCGTTGTCCCGGAAATTGAGCGCAGTGTGCCATCAAGGAAGTCCATCTTTTCCCGCTTGGTGAAGCCGTTCTCAATATAGGCGCTATGGGCGATACAATTTGCATAGGTCATTACTCCGGCAGGATAAATCGGCCTGACTCCCAGTGCCACGGTTTCGGGCTGGGCCCGGACATAGGCAAGCGACCGGATGGTGTCAACACCAGGATAATCAACCGAATCATTCTGGTTCCACGCACCGGTTCTGAAATCACACGCCACCCCGGCCCAGAGATTATCAATTGTAACGGTATCGTTGTTGTGAATGCGGTACTCCAGTATCAGAAAGTCTTTATGCTGAGGCCGGGCGCTGACAAACGAGCGCTGGGTTACCGTAATACCCTTAGGCAGCGGATGCCGGCTATCAGAAAACTGGGCGATGTATTCCTGGTCGCCAAACTCTGGTGGTATAACTGGCTGAATTGACTCCACAATCGCAAAGTCATTAGCGGTTACCTGCCAGGGTGTGCCATAATAATTATCTGCCACCCAGAATGTGTCCGGATAACTAATTCCTAAAAGAAATGACCCGTGCATCATTGCCGAGGAGGACCAGGCACGGCTCTTCGGATAAATAAACCCCAGACCTTCACCCCGCCAGGTGGTTGTACCGATACCGCCGTTAGCACAGACTCCGATCACAAAATCTGCCGTATCGTGCACCGCCCAGACACCACGTCGGGCATAAGGCATTCCGACAACAACCTGAAACTGTGATAGCCAGGAATTACTACCATCCCGGACCAAAAGTTCCATCTCCACCCGCTCACCCTGCGGACAATCCCTGCTCACCCGAACCGAATAAACATCACCAGCCGCAGTATCGCCCACCTCGATTGTATCGTAATGGCTGAGCGAATCCAAAATGGTAATAAACGGTGAACTGGTGCGGAGCACTCCGGTTGCGCCCGTGCTCACCAGATTACCCCGGTTTTCAACCACAATATTAATGTCCGCTATCTCACCCGGGTCAAGCCTGCCGTTCTCATCAGCAACGCGCTGATACCGGTAAACCACCAGCGGTGTTGCCACTCCGCTGCGGGTGTAAACCCTTTTTGTATAAGGTTGACCATCCTGGGCGGTCACCGAAAGCAGCAATGTCCAGGTATCGGGAATTGCGGGCATTATCACCCGGGCAACACCATTAGCGTCCGTCACCCCCCTGCCCACCAGTTGATTATTATGCAGCAGCGCCACCCGTGCCGAAGGTGCGGGCGTGTAATTTGCATAACTAACGTTCACCGTCAGCACCTGGGGCTGGGCAGAAATAGTATCCGGGCAGGAAACGAGCAGGGGCACAGGCACGCTCCGCCACATCAACATCGTCGGGTCGCCCTGCAGTGTCCACTCATAAACCGACCAGCGATAGGTCATCTGACTGAACGCCGCATTCCGGTAAAAATCCTTGGCAAGTGCATAGGCTCTGCCCTGATTAAACCCCTTTACATAGTTATTATAGAACTCCATACACAGGTTTTCCGATGGTCCCATATTCGGGGGCGCACCCCAGCCGTAACGGGCATTTAAACAGGTGGAGACCGCACCGCCATTGGTGCAGTTGACAAACTGCTCGCCCAGCCCATCATACTGGTCAAAGTTACCGCAGTCGCATGCCATTGAGTTCACAATTACCGGCATCGTGCGGTTGGTCAACGAAGTTAGGTTGCTGGTTGAGAAGGTTGAGCCAAAAGCGTTATACGAACCGTGGCCGGCAAAGTGGAAAAGGTGTCTTCCCGAATTGATACTGGCGATACACTGTGATGGCGTCATACTGTAAACCGAATCCACCAGCCAGGTAGCCATTGCCGAAAGCGCGCGGGCAATGTTTTTATTCACAATCCGCCCGTAGTAATCAATATTCGTCCATAAATACTCAAAAGGCAAAAGCACCCGGTGCAGATAGGTCGTATCCGGATGGCGCTCATAAATTGTGTCCTTATACAGAAAGTTGGCACAGTTGCCCGCACTGTCAAAAGGCAGTCTGCCCACGATGATGTCGGAATAAAGGTCAACCGAGTCTGGGTTATAATTGGTATAATAATACTCACCAAACTGATTGTTATTATTCCCATCCCAGCTGCCGTCCAGGTCCGAATAGTACAAATCTGCAGGCACATTGTAGGGTGAATAGGGCAGATAACCGGTCCGGCAGGGCACATGCTGAACATCGCCGGCTAAAACCACATATTTCAGCCCGCGGCGGGCAAACAGCTCCTTAAGCATATTTCTGATTTTTTCCGGATTGTCCCGACCCGGATACCGGGCATAAATGGTTTCGGTTGGAACCACCTCAGTAAAATACCCCTTCAGCCTCAGATAAGAGGCAAAGCTTTCAACCGCGGGCTGGAGCTGGGAAGATGTGACCACCACCACATCCAGCTCATTCTGGTCCAGTTCTGCCACCCGGGGTGAAAACCGGGTTAAATCCTGCTGGTTAACAACCAGCCGCCTGACATCCTCCTGAAACAGCGCCCACTGCTCTGAACTGAGCGTCAATAACGGCGCACTCTGCTCCTCATATTCAACCAGTATCTCTGCCCGGGTCGCCATTAACAGCCTGCCCGATTCCGGAAAATACTGAAAAGGGCAGAATAAAAACCCGGCGATTTTGAACCCGGATTTTGAACCCGCGGGCATTGCCGAAATAACCTGGTCCGGAAAGGCAGCTGCCGAGCTATAAACCGCCCGGTCAGGTCCTACAAACCCGACCGCATTAAAATTGGAAATGGGGCGCATCGGCTGAACCGGATAAACCCTGAATCCACTCCCCAGTTCCTGCCATACCACATCCTCCAATTTAACCCCTTTCACCCGGGCATCAGCCGGAATCAAAACATTTCCGGACAGAACCGGCAGCAACGGTTTTCCGGGCTCGGTAGTCGCCAGCACACCGATACCATCGGCATTCAGGTTTAGATTCACCACTGTCCAGGAATCCTCAGCCTGGAAACTGACATCTTCCGGCTTGATTAAAACCTGAACCCTGACCGCACCGGCAAAAACGGTGCTGACCAGCACTATCAACAAAGGGTACCTTTCATTGCGCCTCCTTTATTATTTAAAATTTTCTTCGCTCTGACCATACCCGTTCCCATAAATTTAAAAAGTTCTCCCCTAAAATTAACCGGACACCCGCCGCTGGATAGCCCAGCTTTAACAACCCACTGGTGAGCGCCGGCAGTTTACTCGCATCCTCCAGCCCTTTCAATCTCCCGTTAAACCCATCAAAGTCCGAACCCAGCCCCACCAGTTCTGGCCCATAGCGCTGAACCACATAATCAATTGAACGTAAAACATCAGCAATTGAAGCCTTGCTGGGTTCAGAATTAAGAAATGCCGGCAGAAAAACCTGTCCCATCAACCCTTTGTTCTCCTTAAGGCTCAATAACTGCTGGTTTTTCAGATTACGATTATGCCGGCGCAAAGCATAGACCCCGGAATGCGAGGCAATAACCGGTGCCGAACTCACTTTCAAAATCTGATAAAACGAACGCTCAGCAGCATGGGAAACATCAACCACCATCCCCAGCCGGTTCAGCACCTGAATTGCTTTTTTCCCCAGCGCCGAAAGCCCATTATTGGGCTGACTCCTATCCCAGCTGGCATCTGCCAGTTCATTTGAATTACACCAGGTGACTGTTAGCACCCGCACCCCGGCGCGCCAGAACCGGTAAATTCGGCTCAAATCACCCTCCAGTGCGTGTCCACCTTCAACCCCGATAATTACCCCGATTTTCCCCTGATTCAAAATCCGTTTCAACCCCTGCGGTGAGCGCGCCAATACCAGCCTTTCTTGCTGCTGCTTACAGAGCTGGCGAATCGCCTTCGCTGCCCCGAGCACAAACCGCTCATATTCACCGGGCTTGATTTTCTTCGGGTCAGGAAAAATGGCAAAAACCTGGACCCGGACACCACCGGCAATCAATTTGGGCAGGTCAATATGACCACCGGTCTGCCGGGTTATATCCCGTTTCCCGGTAATATGGTCAAGGATGGAATCGCAATGCAGGTCGGTAACCGGAGATTGAAAATGAACCGTTTGAAAACGATTACTGATCGCTATCTCCGGTTTCGTCTTTACCAGCAAACCTTTGCTGATACCGCTGCCATGCCCGGTCGCGTGCCCTTTCCATCTCCCGGGCGCTTGCCTCTGCCTCTTCAAACTTACCTAAAAACAAAAGCGCATCACTCAACAGGCCGTAGATCTCACCATCCTCAGGATTAAGCTGAATTGCTCGCCGCGCCGCCATTACCGCCTTTTGATAATCCCGGTCTTCATAATAAAGCCGGGCAAGATTTGACCAGAGTAAAAAGGCATCAGGAAAACTGTCCAGCGCCCGATTCAAAACCTTAATTGCCGTGTTCAAATCTCCGGTCTCCTGACAAACCTGACTTAACTGCAAAAGCAGTTCCACATCATCGGGATGCTCCTGAACCAATTTCTCCAGAATCGGCTTCGCCTCCTGAAACAGCTGAAACTGCTGATACAGCCCGCAAAGCTCCTCGGACCGGTCTTTAAACCTCTCCCGAATCAACTCATAAACATCCAGCGCCTCGTCAACCTGACCCAGCCGCTTATAACAATCCATTAAAAAGAAATAAGCGGTTGGCTCATCAGGTTCTTCGGTGATGGCAATCATGAACTCCTGGACTGCCTCCGCAATCATCCCTTCCGAGTAAAAATCCCTGCCCAGATGCTGGTGCGGATTCTCAACACTCGGGTCCAACCGCTTCGCATACTCATACTCGGCTAAAGCCGAAAGATACTCGCCGCTGATTGCCAGACTCATCCCCAGTGAAATCCGTGCCCGGATATTATCCGGTGCCAGTTCCAGAACTCGACGATAAACCTCGGCGCTCTTATCCCCATCGCCATTCTGGTCATAAAGAATGCCCAGCCCGATATTCAAATCAATATCATCGGGCAAAGCCCGCAGCGCCATCTTAAAAAGATGCTCAGCCCGCTCGTAATTTGCATAAAACATCGCTCGCACCGCCTCACAACCAACCGCATAAGGATGACGGGAACCCTTCCGCCTTATCACCCCATAAAGTTCCTCCAGCGTCTCCTCATCACTCAAATTTGCCGCACAGAGCATCGCCAGAAAAATGGCACGCAAATTTTTAGGATTTGACTCCACTACCTCCAGCAACAACGTCAGTGCGGTCTCATCATCCTCCCGATAAAATGCGCCTAAACCCTCCTGCCACAACTCCTCTTCAAAACCTGCATCCTCCCTGTTCCGGGAAACAAAAGGGTTCTGACTCGGTGGACCCGCATTTGCCATACAAAATAATTCTAATCCAAATTTTCCCAATTGCAATAAAAATTCAACCTTCCCCAGCCTGCCGGACTCGGCTCTGGCCACCGATATCCCCAGCATAACTTATACCCCTGTTCCTACCATTACCCTGACCCTGCACCCAACCCTTATCACCACCACCGCTAAAACCGTTCCCAGCACTATGCCCAAAACGATAACCCTAACCTTGCTCAAAACCCCGGTTCAGACCATCCTCTTTACCACGCACCTCACCATTATCCCTACCCTCACCACCACCGTCCCCTAAACCATCCCCGGATAACCGCAATTCGGCAGGCTTAAAAATTAATAACCACCTGAAAACCTGTCAATTACGATTTCTGACCGCCAAAAAAATGTTAAATTCAAACCAGAATCAGACTCTAACTGAATAGAGGCACTATATTCATCGCGTGCGTCCTGCCCTTTTTCCCTTTGTCATTGGCACTGCCCTTAGCGTGGCAATCAA
>Ga0272448_1000106_pt1 | contig 117741 bp, 109 predicted proteins | sample YNPCB0191_FD_202220 | JGI IMG/M metagenome (GOLD analysis project Ga0272448, IMG submission 202220) | Hot spring sediment microbial communities from Yellowstone National Park, WY, United States - YNP-CB-019-1 | ecosystem: Environmental > Aquatic > Thermal springs > Hot (42-90C) > Sediment... | reverse complement strand
AGCATTCGGTTCAAACTGGTTATGATTCCACTTCCACTAAAACAAGGATTGAAACTGGGAACGCCGGTAGCAAATAGCAGTGCTGGCGACGTTATGATTCCACTTCCACTAAAACAAGGATTGAAACAGCGGGATTGAAAGAGAATTACGAATGTTGGCTGAAAGTTATGATTCCACTTCCACTAAAACAAGGATTGAAACCCACTTGAAAGCGGGCGAGAAATACCGGAGTTATTTGTTATGATTCCACTTCCACTAAAACAAGGATTGAAACACAATTACCGTATAGGAGCAGGCGATTTAATGCACGTTATGATTCCACTTCCACTAAAACAAGGATTGAAACAAGGTTGGCGATGTGGTATATTGCGAGTATGACGGGGTTATGATTCCACTTCCACTAAAACAAGGATTGAAACGCAATTTGCACAAATACTATAAAAGACATAGGTTTAGTTATGATTCCACTTCCACTAAAACAAGGATTGAAACTTTCAGTATTTAGGGTTAATTGACTTCCGGTATTTCCGTTATGATTCCACTTCCACTAAAACAAGGATTGAAACCCGTACATCTGATTGGTCTCCAGATTGAGTTCGAGTTATGATTCCACTTCCACTAAAACAAGGATTGAAACTCGTTCAATCCTGTGTCTCGTGAGACGATTGCGGGGTTATGATTCCACTTCCACTAAAACAAGGATTGAAACTCCGAAGGAACTACCACAGCAGGGGCGGGTTTGATGTTATGATTCCACTTCCACTAAAACAAGGATTGAAACACACAGCCTTGCAACTTACCAATCTTGCGGTTCGGGTTATGATTCCACTTCCACTAAAACAAGGATTGAAACTCAAGGGTTGCACCCTGGTGCAGAAAAGTTCGGAAAGTTATGATTCCACTTCCACTAAAACAAGGATTGAAACCGTCGCGCAACCTTTCGGTCACGGCGGCGAAAACGGGTTATGATTCCACTTCCACTAAAACAAGGATTGAAACTTTCGAGGCGATGGCAGAAGCAACCGCCTCGATGAGTTATGATTCCACTTCCACTAAAACAAGGATTGAAACCACCGGATAAACAATAATTGAATTGCCTGCCATTCTGTTGTTATGATTCCACTTCCACTAAAACAAGGATTGAAACTCAAGGACTGGAAGCAATACAAGGCGGGGGATATGACGTTATGATTCCACTTCCACTAAAACAAGGATTGAAACAATAATCATTCATAAAATCAAGCCTGATATATTCATAGTTATGATTCCACTTCCACTAAAACAAGGATTGAAACTGCCTGCCATATCTCAAAATTCTGTCAATCCCTGCCGGTTATGATTCCACTTCCACTAAAACAAGGATTGAAACTACTTAATTCAATCTATGGAATTTATGCCGAGAGGTTATGATTCCACTTCCACTAAAACAAGGATTGAAACTGTGCTGCTGAAAGAGGGCTTGACCGGCAAGACCGCTGTTATGATTCCACTTCCACTAAAACAAGGATTGAAACCGTCGTGGGCGGTTCGGCACGGGCTGGGATATTGGGGTTATGATTCCACTTCCACTAAAACAAGGATTGAAACATTATTACACTCAGCAGTTTCAGGAGCAGTTTCAGGCGTTATGATTCCACTTCCACTAAAACAAGGATTGAAACCTCTTGACAGTGAACGGTCCCAAAGTCTACAACCAGTTATGATTCCACTTCCACTAAAACAAGGATTGAAACAATCGCTGCTTCAGGCGTTCAAGCGGATGCTTGCGGGTTATGATTCCACTTCCACTAAAACAAGGATTGAAACTGATACCAGAAAACGACCCGTGTGTCAAGTCAAACGTTATGATTCCACTTCCACTAAAACAAGGATTGAAACTCAATCATCCCGGTGTGCTGCGATTGACTTTGAATGTTATGATTCCACTTCCACTAAAACAAGGATTGAAACTTCTGTGCCCTGGATCTCCAAGGCAGTCCGGGAATCAGGTTATGATTCCACTTCCACTAAAACAAGGATTGAAACATTGTCAAGCGGAAGTTCACCGAGCCGCGGTTCGGGTGTTATGATTCCACTTCCACTAAAACAAGGATTGAAACAGCCATATTAGCCCGAGCATCCAGTAGGCTTCTGACGTTATGATTCCACTTCCACTAAAACAAGGATTGAAACTTTTCGTCCTGAAGGGTGTGATGGAAACACCATTGTCAGGTTATGATTCCACTTCCACTAAAACAAGGATTGAAACCTGTCAAGGGCTGCTGGGTGGATACCGCAATCGGTGTTATGATTCCACTTCCACTAAAACAAGGATTGAAACATTCGGGACGGGTCGGAAGCATATCGTCGTGTATCGGGTTATGATTCCACTTCCACTAAAACAAGGATTGAAACAAATCCAGAGCGGCATTGCCGTCTTTTCGCAACTCCTGTTATGATTCCACTTCCACTAAAACAAGGATTGAAACATAGTATCAGACCCGCACCCTGCGGGTTGTCTGGGGGCGTTATGATTCCACTTCCACTAAAACAAGGATTGAAACAACAGAACTTCTCCTCTGGCATTGACGATTTTCACCAGTTATGATTCCACTTCCACTAAAACAAGGATTGAAACCCCCATCCCCCCAGATGAAATAGGACGTATGGAGCAGGTTATGATTCCACTTCCACTAAAACAAGGATTGAAACCTGGCTCTGCCATTGTATCCTCCTTCTTATCATCTGTTATGATTCCACTTCCACTAAAACAAGGATTGAAACTTTCGCCCCCCCCTTGACAAACCGCTGCTGAAATTGTTATGATTCCACTTCCACTAAAACAAGGATTGAAACTTCAACGGTGTATTTGAAATCCTTGCAAAACGGCTTGGTTATGATTCCACTTCCACTAAAACAAGGATTGAAACCTGGTCAAATCACTTGTTCCATCTACAAAGCGAAGCAGTTATGATTCCACTTCCACTAAAACAAGGATTGAAACAAACGAATATCTTTGCACTCCTAATGAAAGAACCGAGGTTATGATTCCACTTCCACTAAAACAAGGATTGAAACACGCCCGTTCTCACCGGTGAAGGTTGCGATGGTGTGTTATGATTCCACTTCCACTAAAACAAGGATTGAAACTCCGAGATTACGACCGGGTGATGAGATATCAATTAGGTTATGATTCCACTTCCACTAAAACAAGGATTGAAACATCTGGCTTGTGTTCTTGCGACTGCCGAGCCGACTGGTTATGATTCCACTTCCACTAAAACAAGGATTGAAACCCGAGACAGAATGGTGAAAATCAGGGAAAAGTTGGAGGTTATGATTCCACTTCCACTAAAACAAGGATTGAAACAAGGGCTTCCAGGTTTTTGTTTCTTTTCATTTCTTGTTATGATTCCACTTCCACTAAAACAAGGATTGAAACTGAAGAAACATCTGCTTGCTTTGTTGCTTTGCTTTTGGTTATGATTCCACTTCCACTAAAACAAGGATTGAAACTCATCGTTAATGATGCGCATCCGCCTCAAAGCATTAAGTTATGATTCCACTTCCACTAAAACAAGGATTGAAACCTGCCTCCGCCGGTTGCTGGTGGTGCGGGTAATGGTTGTTATGATTCCACTTCCACTAAAACAAGGATTGAAACTGAACGATTATTTAGAAAAAGGGCGAACCCTTGACAGGTTATGATTCCACTTCCACTAAAACAAGGATTGAAACTTCGCTACCGGTGTGCCCATTAGAAACTGATTGATTGTTATGATTCCACTTCCACTAAAACAAGGATTGAAACTAACTCTTGGCAATACTACAATCGCCAGAGTTCCGGGTTATGATTCCACTTCCACTAAAACAAGGATTGAAACATTTTCCCAACCGCCTTAACCTCAATCCAATATCCAGTTATGATTCCACTTCCACTAAAACAAGGATTGAAACAGCCGGTTGTCAAGGCTCTGGCTTCGTTTCTGAAGGGGTTATGATTCCACTTCCACTAAAACAAGGATTGAAACGTCAAGTGCATTACATTACTTGATTTGAATTATGAGTTATGATTCCACTTCCACTAAAACAAGGATTGAAACTTTCGCCCCCCCCTTGACAAACCGCTGCTGAAATGTTATGATTCCACTTCCACTAAAACAAGGATTGAAACGCGAATGTTCCCTGCCTGGTGGGGTGCAGGTGGTGGGGTTATGATTCCACTTCCACTAAAACAAGGATTGAAACATGAATGTACTCACTTGACAACACCTCCTTTCAAGTTATGATTCCACTTCCACTAAAACAAGGATTGAAACTTGTCTTTCATCTTGCCCCTTCCAAGTGCCCAGTTGTTATGATTCCACTTCCACTAAAACAAGGATTGAAACTCAAATGCAATGACCTCTATATCGCCAAATGAACCCAGTTATGATTCCACTTCCACTAAAACAAGGATTGAAACTAAGACTATCCAAACGCAAAACGGCGAGAGTGGGTGTTATGATTCCACTTCCACTAAAACAAGGATTGAAACTACAGTTTTTTCATTTCTTTGTTCCTTTTTTCAGGGTTATGATTCCACTTCCACTAAAACAAGGATTGAAACACAATTACATTCCCAAAGTCTGTCAAGGTTAACGTGTTATGATTCCACTTCCACTAAAACAAGGATTGAAACATATCGGTATTATACGCCCGCAACATATACCAAAGTTATGATTCCACTTCCACTAAAACAAGGATTGAAACATAATTGATTGAGTAACCGCCCCTTTCGGTAAAATGTTATGATTCCGCTTCCACTAAAACAAGGATTGAAACCATAGATATATTCGTCGCCAAAATCGCCCTTGTTAAGTTATGATTCCACTTCCACTAAAACAAGGATTGAAACTTTGTATTAGTGTCAATATTGACACCTTTAAGCAATGTTATGATTCCACTTCCACTAAAACAAGGATTGAAACAAAATTTTGCTTGACAGAGGGCTTGAAAATGTGTAGTTATGATTCCACTTCCACTAAAACAAGGATTGAAACCATATTCGCCTCCACATCTATCTTGCTCAATCCCGGTTATGATTCCACTTCCACTAAAACAAGGATTGAAACATTAAGGGAAATACAAGAATATTCGGATTATTTGCCGTTATGATTCCACTTCCACTAAAACAAGGATTGAAACGGCTTGACATTGATAAATATATAATTGACTTTTTTGGTTATGATTCCACTTCCACTAAAACAAGGATTGAAACTGCATTCAAGACGACCGAGCCAAAAGATTTAGAATAGTTATGATTCCACTTCCACTAAAACAAGGATTGAAACTAAACCGGTTGGTAATATTTCCCTAAAACAATATAAGTTATGATTCCACTTCCACTAAAACAAGGATTGAAACCGGATTATGATTGTATACATATACACCCCCGCAATGTTATGATTCCACTTCCACTAAAACAAGGATTGAAACTCTCGGGTCATCAGCAATTGACTTGGTGCGGTGCTCGGGTTATGATTCCACTTCCACTAAAACAAGGATTGAAACTCGGAGAAATCTGAACCAGCCGGTATACATCTTCGTATGTTATGATTCCACTTCCACTAAAACAAGGATTGAAACAAGGAGGGGATATCCCCCGGGTCGTTCCCCGGTCGCCCCCGGGTCGTTATGGTGTTTTTTTTATTGTTTGTTTGTGATGATGAGTTTTTGGGTCTGGGGCTGGGAAGCGGTGAGCCGGCAGAAGTAGGTGCCAGCAGGAACTGGTTTGCCGTGGTCGTCACGGAGGTCCCAGTTTAGTTGGTAGGTGCCAGGGGTCAGGCGTTGCGTTATGAGGGTGCGGATTTGTTGTCCAGCAGGGTTGTAAATTTTTAAGTTTATGAATGCTGGCGCCGGTAGGTTGAACCTGATTTTGACCTGGTTGCGGGTGAGGCTGGGGGTAATGGTGAGTTGAGTTGGGGAGATTTGAGGAGCAGGGGGCGTGGTTTTGAGTCCGGTCAGGGGCAGGTAGGTGAGTGTTTGATATTGTATTTGGGCGGTGTCGGTTTGGTCGGGAAGGCGGATTTGAAGCCAGTTGAATTCGTTGGGCACAGGAATGGTCGTTCCGGGAGTGAATTCTTGCCAGGTTGTCCATTTGATGACCCCAACATCGTCAAACCATACTCTGCCTGTCCCGGAGTCCGGGGCGGTGCTTTTTAAAATGAGGTCAAAGTATTGGGCACCGGCAGGAATGGTTGTTGGTTGAGCGAGGAATTGCCAGTTGAATGTGCGGGCAGGGGAGTTTTGGAGGGAGCAGGATTTTACGAGCATGCCACCGGTTCGGGAGTTGTAGAGGTTAAGGTTGATGTTGGCGGTGCCGGCGTTTTCACCTTTTAGCCAGAGGTAAACGGTTAAGTCACCGGTGTCGGCGGGCAGGGGCGGTCGTTGTTCAAGGTTGGTGATGATGGTGCCGGTGCGGGCAGGGCGGCGCTGGGTAAGGGAGCGATAGCCCCGGCAGGCGGTGGTGTCGTAAAATTCGTCGGGCTGATTTAGTTGCCACATCGTTGCTCCTTCGTCTTCCATATTGCCGAACCAGATAAGGTCGCGGCCGAGGCGGATTTGCCATTTGCCAGGGGGAGAGATGTTAATAATCCGGGAGATGTCGGCGGAGTCGGTGAGTTTAAGCGGCATTGAAATAAACCAGCCGGAGTCCAGTACCAGGTTGCAGTTGAGCCAGTGAGAATGGGTCTGGCGGAGTAGTTCGGTGGTGTCAAGGACCACAAGCGCGGTGCCGGTTTGCCGGTTTACAAGCAGGATGGTGTTGAGTTCGCGGGAAAGGCGGGCAAGGTGGCGGAGGATGTTAATTGCCAGTTCACCAGTTGCCGGGGTGGGCAGGTAGTCGTCAATAAATATCGGGGTGAGGGTGAAATGGGAAAAGCCGTTCTGGTCTAACAGGGAGTTGAGAATTATCGTTGGGTAGGTTTCCGGGTATTCCTGGTCAAAGGCGAAGTTGCCAAGTGAATGGGCGATTACTTTGCCGTGGTACACTTCAATTGCCTGAAGGATATGGGGGTGATGGCAGATGATGAGGTCGGCACCGTTGTCAATTAGTCGGTGGCGAAGGTTGATGGCGTTTAATCCGGGTTTTTCAGCGAGTGGTGAATACCATTCGTCATCCGGGAAGGAGTTAGGTATTTCTTGATATTCTTCTCCGGCGTGGAGTTGGATGATGAGGTAATCGGCTGATGTCCGTGCCTGGTTAATGGCGCGATACATCCGGAAGCTGTCCTGTTCGGCAAAGCCGGGTTTGTTGAAGCCGGCGTTGAGGTAGGGCTGGTAGTTGTCGTATTGGCCAGTGCGGTCGCTGAAGGCGAGAAAGGCGAAGTTGATGCCGGATTTTATTAGAAATGCGGGTTGAAATGCCTGGTATTCGTCAGCCCCGGCACCGGTGGCACGGATGCCAGCAGTTTCCAGTACCGCACGGGTCTGGTTTAAGCCAGGCAGTCCGTAATCAAGGATGTGGTTGTTGGCAAGTGAGACGAGGTCAATCCCGGCATAGGCGAGACCCCGGACATTGGTTGGTCTGCCCCGGAAGACAATTGGTTTGGTGGGATGGGGCGTGCCCTGGTTGGTTAATGGACATTCGAGGTTGGCGGTGGTGATATCGGCAGGATCACCGAGCAGGGGTTTGACCCGGGCAAATACGCCTTCTGGACCAAGGGAGTCAATTATGCCGCCGGGCAGTTCGTAACGTCGGGCAAGCATTATATCGCCGACAAAGTTCAGTTTTAGGGGCAGGCTGGTTTTGCCGATTTCAATCTGGACACGGGTGGTGTCCCGTGCCCAGTGGTTGGTGGAGTCACAAACTTCACAGAGCACGGTGAAGAGGTGGTCGTCAGTAATGAGATAGGTGTGGACCGGACAGGAGTCATTGCTGGTGGAGTCGTCGCCAAAGTACCAGTAGTAGGAGTGGTGGCGGGAGTCAGGGTCGGTGACGCGGGAGTAGAACTGGACGGTGACACGGTAGGAGCCGTCGTGATTGTCAATGGGCGGGAGGATTTCGTGCCAGATTTCAAGTTGCGGGGCGATGGGCAGGTCCGGGGTGATGTTGAGGATGTCGTCAAAAAAGACCGTGCCGGGCGGATTGCTGTCAGCGTCGTTGATGTACACCAGTCCGGTGATTTGGGGTAAATTGCCGAAGCGGGAGAGCCAGTCGGTGCCAATCGGTAGCAGGTAAATGTTCCAGGTCTGGAGCGGAAATGCACCCTGATAGACCGTTATCCAGCGTTCGGGGTTGACTTTTTCGCTGCCAGCAAAGGAGTAAAGCAGGGTTTCGTTGTTAGCCACCAGTCCGAAGCCCTGAATTTCACCCAGATGCTGGATATAGGCGGCAACCGCCAGCACGGTTGAGGAGTCAATCGGGAATGCCGGGATCTGTTCAATTTTCCAGGTGTTGCCATAGAGTTTGAGGCTGAGGTGTGAGTTGCCGGGGGTGATAATTGAGTCCAGTGACCAGGAGTCCGGGTCGGCATCTTCAAGCGGGAATGAGAGCAGGGTTAATGTGTCGGCTTCGAAGTTTTCAATTGTATCTGCCCAGGTTGGACCGATAACAGGGTTGAGGGTGATAATGAGCAGGGGGATCAGGTTCATCGGTGCGGTAGTTTTAATGAGGGGTTATCTTTTTTTAAAGAGCGGGTGCTTTGGGTAGCAGCCATTGTTAAATGATAATCTGGTTAGGGGGTTTGTCAATGAGCAGGGACCGGGGAAGCCGAAATTAGAAATTTGACAGTTTGGTAATGGTAGGTATGATTATCAAGGTTTAATTTGTTTAAAAGGAGAAGCAGATGAGAAGAATTGTTGAGTGTGTTCCTAATTTTAGTGAGGGTAGAAAGCCAGAAGTGGTTGAGCAGATTGTTAATAGTATTAAGTCGGTGACCGGGGTGACCCTGCTGGACCAGGAGATGAATGCAGACCATAATCGGGCGGTGATCAGTTTTGTGGGCGAGCCCGAGGCGGTGCTGGAGGCGGCGTTCCGGGCAACGAAGACCGCTGCGGAGTTGATTGATTTGAATCAGCATCAGGGTGAGCATCCGCGAATCGGTGCCACTGATGTAATTCCGTTTGTGCCGATTTCCGGGGTGACTCAGGCAGAGTGTATTGAACTGGCAAAGCGGCTGGGCAAGCGGATTGCTGATGAACTGGGGATTCCGGTTTATCTTTATGAGCTGGCAGCGACTCGACCGGACCGGCAGGATTTGGCAAATATCCGGCAGGGCGAGTTTGAGGGGCTGAAGGAGGCGATTAAGACCGACCCGGAACGGGCACCGGATTTTGGTAGGCCCGAACTGCATCCCACTGCCGGTGCAACCGTGGTGGGCGTGCGGGCGCCGTTGATTGCTTATAATATTAATTTGTCCACACCGGATGTGAAAATTGCTGATAAGATTGCCCGGGCAATTCGGTTCCGGAGCGGGGGCTACCGGTATGTTAAGGCGCTGGGGTTTGAGTTGAAGGAGAAGAATTGCGCCCAGGTTTCAATTAATATGACCGATTATACCAAGACACCGCTTTTCCGGGTGTTTGAGACGGTGAAACGGGAGGCAGAGCGGTACGGGGTGCGGGTGGTGGAATCGGAGATTGTGGGACTGGTGCCCCAGGCGGCGCTGGTTGATTGTGCGAAGTTTTATCTGCAATTGAACGATTTTAAGAAGGAGCAGATTCTTGAGAACCGGCTGATGCCGGCTCAGGGGCTGCCCGATTTTTTGAATGAGCTGGCTTCATCAGCACCAGTGCCGGGTGGTGGGACCGCCGCCGCACTTAACGGGGCAATCGGGACCGCACTGTTTACAATGGTGGCAAATCTGACAGTTGGTAAGAAGGGGTATGAGGAGTTTGAGGAGGAGATTAAGGCGGTTCGGGAGAAACTGCTCGCCCGGCGGGAGCGATTTGTTAGTTTGATGGAGGAGGATGCCGAGTCGTTTAAACTGGTGATGCAGGCTTATAAGTTGCCAAAGATGACCGAAGTTGAGCGCCAGGAGCGGGACAAGGCGATTAGTGAAGCTTTGAAGAAGGCAGCCGAGGTGCCTTTGCGAACGATGAAATTGGCGCTGGAGGTAATGAGACTGGTGAAGCCAGTGGTGGAATACGGGAATAAGAATTCAATCAGTGATGCTGGGGTAGGGACTTTGAATCTGGATGCGGCATTCCGGGGCGCAAGGTTGAATGTGTTGATTAATCTTGGCGGAATTAAGGACCGGGAGTTTGTTACCGGAATGCAGGAGACGCTGGATGAGCTTTCTTCAGAAATGGATGGGCTGGTAAAGGAGTATTTAGGGATTGTTACCCGTCGGATGGCTTAATCAGTAAATTTGATATCAGGGGTGCATTTGAATAATAAGCAGGCACGGGCGGTGGTTGACCTGCATCTGCATACGGTGTTTTCAGATGGGCTGTTTACCCCGGAGGAGGTTGTTGTCCGGGCACAGCAGTTAGGGTTTAGTGCAATTGCCATTACTGACCATGATTCGGTAGAGGGGGTTGAACGGGCAAAACAGCAGGCAAGACGGACCGGGATGGAGATTGTGCCTGGTGCTGAATTTAGTTGTAATGTCAACGGCACGGATGTTCATATCATCGGTTATTATTTTGATTATCAGAACCCCGAGATGCAGAGGTTTTTTGCTGAGGTGCGGGATTTCCGGTTGAGCCGGGCAGCAAAGATGGTGGCGAAATTGAATGAACTGGGCACGGGGCGCTGGTGGGTGAGTCTGGAACGGGTAAAGGAAATTGCTGGTGCCGGCGCAGTGGGCAGACCGCATGTGGCACAGGCACTGGTTGAGGCTGGTGGTGTGGTGAGTATCAGTGAGGCGTTTGAGAAGTATATCGGATATGACGGCCCGGCGTATTTCCCGAAGTTGCGGTTGAGCCCAGGGGAGGTAATTGAGTTGATTCACAAAAATGGCGGGGTGGCGGTGGTGGCACATCCGGCAACCTATGGCAATGACGGGCTGGTGTATCTGGTAATCGCGGCCGGGGTTGATGGTATTGAGGTCTGGCATCCGGAGCATAATCAGCGGGCGGTTGACCATTATCTGGAAATGGCACAGAAGAACGGGCTAATAATAACTGGCGGTAGTGACTGTCACGGCGGAAGAAAGTTTGGCAGGATTTATCTGGGCGATGTCCGGCTGCCTTATCAGTATCTGATGGCGCTTAAGCGCCGGGCAAAGAGATGTTGAATTGGTTATTGATTTTGCCATTAATTTGTGGGCAGTTGCAGATTGCCCGGCTGAAGTATGAGGGGGGCGGTGATTGGTATAATGACCCGGAGATAATTCCCAATCTGTGTCAGGAGTTGAACCGAAGAACCAAAATCCGCTGTCTGAACGAGGAGGCGCAGGTCTCACTGCTTGATGAAAAAATTTATCAGTATCCTTTTCTTTTTATGACCGGACACGGCAATGTCAGTTTCTCCGAGGAGGAGGTTAAGAGGCTGCGGAATTATCTGGAGCAGGGCGGTTTTTTGTATGCGGATGATGATTATGGGATGGATGAGTCGTTCCGCCGGGAGATGAAGAAGGTGTTTCCCAACTCCGATTTGGTAGAGTTGCCATTAGACCACCCAATTTATCACCTTTTCTATGACTTTCCCAAAGGTTTGCCCAAGGTCCACGAGCATTATGAAGGACCACCGCACGGTTACGGGTTGTTCATCAATGGTCGGCTGGCGGTGTTTTATACTTACAATTCCAATATTTCGGACGGCTGGACCGACCGCTACAATGACCCACCAGAGATAAGAGAGCAGGCAATCAGGATGGGGATAAACATCATTTCCTATTTTTTGACTAACTGAGTTTTGTTTTAGAGCATATTAGATTAAGGTTAGTAAAGAAAGGAGAATGAATGTTAATAATCAGGTATTGCCTGGTTCTAAGCGTTGTATTCGGAGCCGGGCGCGCTGGTTTCCAGAACATTGAACTTCCCGGGAAGGCTACCGTTATTGCTATGCCGCCAGATACGAGGAAGGTTCAGGATGCCAATGTCATCCCGAGGATATTTTCTTATCAGGGAGTATTAACCGATACCTTCGGCATTCCTGTCCCGGACACAGTTTATCAGATTACATTCAAACTCTATACCCAGCCCAGTGGCGGCACACCGTTCTGGACAGAGCGCCAGAGTGTGATGATAAGTAGTGGCATTTTTTCCACCTTTTTGGGGGTGATAACCCCGATACCCGCAATTCCCGACCAGGGTAACCTTTATCTGGCAATGGCAATTGGTGAAGGGGCGGAGTTGAGTCCGCGCCTGCGGCTGGTAAGTGTGCCTTATGCCTGGAAAGCAGATACAGCCAATTACGCCCTTAACAGCGCGGGCGCCGCTGAGCAGAGTTGGGTGCGTGGCACACCCGACAGTGTGCTTTATACGGAACACTTGCTCGGCATCGCTCGCGGTAAATCAGATAATATGCTCTGGGGAACGCTGCGTTATACCCATACCAACCTTGGTATTGCCTGTACCACCGGCACATCAGAAGAGGATTGTGGCTACTGTTCAGTTGGTGGCGGCTATGCTAATCTGGCATCAGCGGAATTCGCCACGGTCGCGGGTGGGGGGAGCAATCGCGCGATTGGTAGTTATGCTACAGTTGCCGGTGGTTCGGGGAATAGCGCAAATGCCAGCCGTGCCACAATTGGCGGTGGCAGATTCAATTTGGCAACGGGGATAAATAGTACCATCGCCGGGGGGAAGTATAATACCGCTACCGGCTACTGTTCGGCTGTCGGTGGGGGCGTGGATAATCTTGCCAGCGAAAGTTATTCTTCAATAATGGGAGGGGCAGGTAATGCGGCAACTGGTTATTGTGCGACAGTTGCCGGGGGTGCCAATAATATTGCTGCCGGTCGTCATGCTATTGTGGTGGGTGGGTCTGGGAACCGCGCTTATGGGTTCGGTAGTCTTGCGGCGGGCAATTTTGCCCGTGCCCATCATAACAATTGTTTTGTTTGGAGCGACTCCGCGCCGACGGAAGGCGATTCGGTATTCAGTAGTGGGGCAAATCAGTTTCGGGTGCGGGCGTGCGGTGGTGTCTGGTTTTTCTCCAGTGTAGGAATGACGAGTGGGGTAGTTTTAAGTCCTGGTTCTAACTCCTGGTCAGCGATCAGCGACAGCACAATGTTTGGCGATTGCCAGCCAGTTGATATTGAAAATATTCTGAAAATCCTTTTGTCATTGAAGGTTCAAGAGTTTTCTTTGCGTTCCCAGAAGAACAATGCCCGGCATATCGGTCCGATGGCACAGGAGTTCTACCGTTTATTTGGTTATGGGGATACCACCGGCGCTGTTAATCTCGCCGATATGGATGGTGTCCTCATCGCGGCAATTCAGGCATTGTATCGTGAGAATCAAAGTTTGCGTCAGGAAATGGAAAGAATTAAAGCGCAGATTGGAGAAAAAAGGTAGCACGCCCGGACGCCAATTTAGTCCGGAAGAATAAAACGGGCTGACGTTGCGGCAATCGGTTATTTTTTAATTAGCCGATAACATCTTGCTGGACTTAAGGTATTGACAATGGTGTTTTAATGGCTAAATTTTGAGCTGATGAGAGCGGGCGAAAAAACGGTTAAATTCAGGTCGCCGGTGGTGCTGGTTGGCATAGTTACCCGGAAGAAGGATTGGGCGATTTTAAAGGAAGAGGGCTGGTATCGGATACCGGTGAAAAGTGCACCGGTCCAGCTGGAACGGATTCGTTATCTCGCTTTTTATCAGACTAAAGTTTTTGATGCGGAGAAGTGGGCGGTTAATTATTATGCCCGGGTTAAGGAGATTAAAACGGTGCGCCGGATTGAACTTTTGCCGGATGAGCCGAACCACCCGCGGGCACAGGAATGGTATTACCGAATAGCTATCTACGAACTGCGACGGTTACCGCATCCAATTCCGAGTCGGCGCTGGCGACGGATTATCTTTATTCCAACCACGCTGGAAAGACTGCTGAGGGCAAAGGAGATTAATGAACTTTATCATACCAGCCCGATTGAGGAGAAACTGTATCGGGCACTTGAGCGGGCTGGTCTGGCACCGGAAAGGCAGTTCTATGTTGGGGAAGGTGGTTATCTGCTGGATTTGGCGGTTTTCTGTAAGATGGGGAAAATTGATGTGGAGTGTGATGGTGCCAGGTATCATTCGGGCAGGAAAAAGGCAGAGCAGGACCGGCAGCGGGATAATTATCTGACCGCACTGGATTGGCGGGTGCTACGTTTCTCGGGCAGGGAGATTAACCGCAATCTGAATGGTTGCCTGAGGATAATAGAGAGGGTCGTGGAGAAACTTGGTGGTGTTTAGTTTTGTCCTGTGGGGTTGGGGGGTGTAACTGACGGGTTGATTATATAATTGTTTTGCTACCGCTTGATTGTTGAGGGGGGTGTTTTATAATTATTTTTCCGATGAAAGATGATGTTATTTCCATCCGCGGGGCGCGAGAACATAATCTGAAGAATATCAGCCTTGACATCCCGCGAAATAAACTGGTGGTGATAACCGGCATCTCAGGTTCGGGGAAGTCATCACTGGCATTTGATACGCTTTACGCGGAGGGGCAGCGCCGGTATATTGAGTCGCTGTCTACTTATGCCCGACAGTTTTTGGGGATGCTGGAGAAGCCGGATTGCGACCAGATTAGCGGACTTTCTCCGGCAATTGCAATTGAGCAGCGGACAAGCGCCCACAATCCCCGTTCTACTGTGGGGACGACTACCGAGATTTATGACTATCTGCGGTTGTTGTTTGCCCGGGTGGGGAAGCCATTCTGCCCGAAATGCAACCGGCCGATAAGTTCCCAGAGCACAGAGCAGATAGTAGACAATTTGCTGAGCCTGGCACCGGGGACCGGTATCATAATTCTTGCGCCGCTGGTCCGGGGGAGAAAGGGTGAGTACCGGGAGTTGTTGAATCAGGCAAAACGCCGGGGTTATATCCGGGTTCGGATTGATGGGCAGATATTTGAGGTTGATGAGGCACCGGTTCTGGAGAAGTATAAGAAACACAATATTGAACTGGTGATTGACCGGTTGAGTGTCCGGTCTGAGATGCAGAAGCGGATTGCCGATTCGGTGGAGCTGGCGCTGAAGGAAGGACAGGGGCGGTGCATCGTGCTGGTGGGTGCCGATGGTAAAAAGGACCAAGCCGAGGAGCGGGTTTTTTCGTCGGCATTTGCCTGCCCGGATTGTGGTTTTTCTTTTGAGGAGATTTCACCACGGCTGTTTTCTTTCAATTCACCGTATGGCGCCTGTCCGCAGTGTCACGGGCTGGGCACGAGGATGGTGATTGACCCGGACCGGCTGATTGCCGACCCCAGGGTTTCAATACTTGATGGAGCGATTGCGCCCTGGGGGGAGGCGCGGGAGAAAAGTGGCTGGCTTTTAGGGAAATTGGAGGCGCTGGCAAAGAGATTTCGCTTCAGTCTGGAAACTCCCTGGCAGGATTTGCCGGCAGGTGCCCGTCAGGCGATTCTGTATGGGACCGAGGAGGAATTGAAGTTTCGTTATGAAAGCACGGATTGGGAGTATACCTGGCAGGACCGGTATGAGGGGCTAATACCTTATCTGGAGCGGATTTATCAGGAAACCGAGTCTGAGGCGCGGCGGGAATGGGTTAAGCAGTTTATGTCGGTCCTGCCCTGCCCGAAATGTGAGGGGACAAGACTTAAGCCCGAGGCGCTGGCGGTTAAGATTTCCGGATTGAATATCGCGGAGGTGGCAAGGTTTTCGGTTAAAGAGGCGCTGCGGTTTTTCAGTGATTTGAGACTGAGCCCGAAGGATGAAACGGTGGCACGGGCAGTGATTAAGGAGTTGAAACGGCGGTTAGGGTTTATGCAGGCGGTCGGGCTGGACTATCTGACACTGGACCGGACAACCGAAAGTCTGGGGGGCGGTGAGGCACAGCGGGTGCGGCTGGCAACCCAGATTGGTTCCGGGCTGGTGGGGGTGGTTTACATTCTGGATGAGCCGTCAATCGGGTTGCATCAGCGTGATAACCGAAAATTACTGGCAACGTTGAAGGGGCTGCGCGACCTGGGTAATACGGTAATTGTGGTGGAGCATGATGAGGAGACAATTCTTGAGGCAGACTGGGTAATTGATCTGGGACCGGGCGCGGGTGCAGCCGGAGGTAGAGTGGTGGCACAGGGGCCACCATCAGCAATTAAAGCCTGCCCGGATTCAATTACCGGTGCATATCTGGCGGGGAGAAAAAGGATTGGACTGCCCGCGGTGCGCCGTCAGCCGGAGTTCGGGATGATCAGGATTGAGGGGTGCCGGGAGAATAATCTGAAAAATATTGATGTGGAGATTCCGCTCGGCTTATTGGTGTGTATCACCGGTGTTTCGGGTTCAGGTAAAAGCACGCTGGTTAATGATATTCTTTATCGGGCGCTGGCACGCCATTTTTACAATTCCGCAGAAAAGCCCGGGGCGCATCGCCGGATTGTCGGGCTGGAAAAGATTGATAAGGTGATAAATATTGACCAGTCACCAATTGGCAGAACTCCGCGGTCCAATCCGGCAACTTATACGAATGCGTTTAGCCCGATCCGCGAGCTTTTTGCCAAAACCCGAGAGGCAAGGGTTCGTGGTTATAAGCCGGGACGTTTTTCTTTCAATGTCCGGGGCGGACGGTGTGAAGCCTGTGCCGGGGATGGTATAATCCGGGTGGAGATGCATTTTTTGCCTGATGTTTATGTCACCTGTGATGTTTGTAAGGGCAGGCGCTATAATCGGGAGACCCTGGATATTCGTTATAAAGGTAAGAATATCAGCGAGGTGCTGGAGATGAGTGTTGATGAGGCGTATGATTTCTTTGTTAATGTTCCGGTGATTGAGCGAAAATTGAGGCTGTTGAAGGATGTGGGGTTGGGATATATTAAATTAGGACAACCGGCGCCGACGCTTTCAGGCGGCGAGGCGCAACGGATTAAACTGGCACGGGAACTGTCAAAAATTGGGACGGGCCGGACACTCTATCTGCTGGATGAACCGACTACCGGACTGCATTTTGAGGATGTCCGGTTGCTTTTGGGGGTACTCAATCGGTTAGTGACCGGAGGCAATACGGTGGTGGTAATTGAGCATAATCTGGAGGTAATTAAGTGCGCGGACTGGATTATTGACCTGGGACCGGAAGGGGGCGATGAGGGGGGACAAATTGTCTGTACTGGGCCACCCGAGGTAATTGCCCGCTGTCCGGATTCTTGGACCGGTAAGTTTTTAAAACCGTTGCTGCGGGGTTAAGTTATCAGGGATTTTTTCAGAGGGGAAACCAGCCTTTCAATCCGGGTTGCCTGACCGGTGTTGGCATCAATGTCAATGATGATGCCGTTAATGCGGATATCATCGGTTGCCGGCTGGAGACGGACCGGGACCATTTCAATGAGCCGGCGCAATGACAGGTCTTTGCGCATACCGAGTACCGAGTCAAATGCACCGCACATTCCAGCATCGGTGATATAGGCGGTGCCGCCAGGCAGGATACGTTCGTCAGCGGTCTGGATATGGGTGTGGGTGCCAATTACGGCTGAGACTTTACCATCAAGAAACCAGCCCATTGCCAGTTTTTCGGCGGTGGCTTCGGCGTGAAAATCTACGATTGCGAGCGGGGTGAGGGAGCGAATTTGATTCAGCAGGGGGTTAATGCGCCGGAAAGGGCAGTCAACTGGTTTCATAAATACCCTGCCAAGGAGATTGATGACCACAATCCTGCCAGTTCCGGATGGGAAATCATAAACCGCCCAGCCGTTGCCCGGAGCTTCAGGAGGATAGTTGAGCGGTCGGAGAATTCTCGGCTCGGTAATGAGAAATTCCCAGACCTCTTTACGGTCAAAGCAATGGTCACCGGTGGTGATGCAATTGGCACCGGCTTTAAAAATTTCTTCTGCCAGGCGTGGGGTGATGCCGTAACCACCAGCCGCATTTTCACCGTTGACAATACAGAAGTCAGGTTGGAGTTCGGTACGCAGAGCGGGCAATAGTTCTTTTACTGCTTCCCGACCGGGTTCAGCACAGACATCGCCGAGAAAAAGTATCCTTTTAGTGGGCATAGTTGATGGCGCGAGTTTCCCGGATGACCGTTACTTTAATCTGCCCGGGGTATTTCAATTCGGATTCAATTTGAGCTGCAATCTGGGCGGCGAGTTCGGTCGCATCCTGGTCTGATACCTTGCTTGGTTCTACCAGCACTCGGATTTCCCTGCCTGCCTGAATTGCATAAGCACGTTCCACTCCGGGAAATGCGGCGGCGATGGCTTCAAGTTTTTCTATCCGTTTGATGTAGGTTTCAAAACTTTCCCGTCGGGCACCGGGCCGGGCACCGGAGACACTGTCGGCGGCGGCAACCAGAAAGGCATAGGGCGAGTCCATTGTTGTTTCTTCGTGATGAGCGGCAATGGCGTTGATTATCGTCGGGTCTTCACCATAACGCTGGGCAAGTTCGGCACCGATGCGGGCGTGAGTGCCTTCAACTGTCTGGTCTGCAGCTTTACCGATATCATGAAGCAGTCCCGCGCGTTTGGCAATTATTGGATCCAGTTCCAGTTCCTGTGCCATCAGTGATGCCAGATAAGCAACTTCCCGGCTATGAAGTAAAACATTCTGGCCATAACTGGTGCGGTAACGAAGTTTGCCCAGTAAATTTATGAGTTCAGGATGCAGACCGATAATCCCCATTTCCAGTACCGTTTCTTCACCAGTAGATTTAATCAGTTGTTCCATTTCCTGTTGAACTCGGTTGACCACTTCTTCTATCCGGGCAGGGTGAATTCTGCCGTCCTGAACCAGCCGTTCCATAGCGAGACGGGCTATTTCCCGGCGAACCGGGTCAAAACCGGAGATGATGATGGCGCCCGGGGTGTCATCAATCATTACTTCCACGCCGGTGAGGGATTCAAATGTGCGGATATTGCGGCCTTCCCGGCCAATTATTCTGCCTTTAAGTTCATCCGAAGGAAGGTTGACAACGGATACGGTGGTTTCCGAGGTGTGGGCAATTGCACAGCGCTGGATTGCGGCGGCGATGACCTCTCGCGCTTCTTTTTCGGCACGGGCTTTTGCCTCCTCCTTGATTTCGCGGATAATCCGGGCAGCTTCCAGGCGCGCTTCATTTTCTAAATTGTGAATCAATTCTTTTTTTGCTTCTTCTGCCGAAAGGCCGGCAATCCGTTCCAGCCGGCTGTTTTCCTGTTCAATCAGCTGGTCCAGCCGTTCCATTTTGGCGCGGGTGAGTTTTTCCCGGGCGGCGAGATCGCGGTCTTTTTTAATGAGGTCGGCTTCCTTCTGGGTTAGCACCGCCTCGCGGCGAGCAAGCAATGCTTCCCGTTCGGTAAGTTTCTGTTCCAGCCGTTCCAGTTCCCGACGGACAGCAGCGGTCTGGGCTTCAAATTTGACTCGCTCGCGGTCCCAGTCTTCTTTAGCCCGGATTTCTCCCTGGCGCTGAATTTCTTCGGCTCTTTTTTTGGCTTCAGCGATGATTGCCGCACCATCCGTTTCCCGGGCAGCGATGAATTTACGGGCAAAACGCCGGCTGACATAATTGCCAACCAGATAACCGATAATGCCAAAAACCACCGCACTGGCGATGGCAGCGATTGTTATCCACTCCATAGTTCCTCCTTAATTAAAAGAAAACCCTGCGGTGTCGTGTAGTGCAGTCTCTGAACCCGTAGAACAGGTGGGAGCCTCAGAATGGCTTCGCGCTACCTTATGGGCGGCACTCCACCATTCTATAGTGGCTCCCGTTAAACGGGTGTTGGCTCAAGACTCAGCCACTATCACGAACACTGCAGGGAGCCTGAATTACACGGTCCAGTTTTTCAAGGAGCAAACCGACCCGACGGTGCAGCCATTCCTCTTGGGCATTGGTTTCCTGGAGGTGCTCGTCAACAAGATTCAGACAGGTAAGAACCGCGGTTTTAATCGTGTTTGGTTGACGATACTGGTTGCTGATTTCCTTCATTTTCCGATCAACTATTTCCGCGACCCTTAAAACATAATCACCGTCCTGGTCGGACCTAACATTATATTCACTACCAAAAACTCTAACAATAAAGTTCTCCATAGGCTCCCTTATTGATAATAATTTACACCAGGGAATCTATTTTGTCAATTATGGAATTCAGTTGTTCAATTACCGTGGTCCGCAGTTTTTCCAGATTTGATATTTTTTCCTGCAGTTTTTGATTTTCTTTTCTAAGCTGAATGATGAGGTTGATCGCCTGGTCAATTTTGCTTTCCAGCACATTAAATTGTTCGGTCAGTTTTCGGTCAGGCTGGTAGCTATGTTTCATTTGGTCAATGATGAATTAGATGCAGTCCGGGCACAAGCTGGAGCCAGGATTCCAGTTCAACCGTAGCGTTTGCCCGATTGAGCCGGTTGACCTTAACCAGGGCAAAATGGCCTTTATTTTCGCCGGGGATATATACTCCGAAGAGAGCCGGTAAGGTGGTTTCCGGTATGGTAGTATAGTTGAAGTATTTAGTTGAGTTCACGGGAGGCAAAGGTGTATTTTCATCGGTTAACGGATCGGTGAGACCGGTGCTATCCCAGGCAGCAGTAGGAACAACTCCGGAGGGGTCTGATGGTCCCATTGAAGGGCTGGCAAGACGATATGGCAGGCCAGTACCGGTTGAAAAATCAGTGAGATAGAAATGGACATTTTGAGCGTTTTCTGCCTGACGCATTGAATAAGAACGGGCATAGCCGGAGTCAAAATTCCAGCCGTAACCGGCATTGCCCGTGCCGTCAAGTTCGGAAATGGTTTTTGGGGCGGTATGCACCGGAATAGTGGTCAGAATAGTTGCAGATTTATATTCTCTGCCGGCAAAGAGTGCTGAGATTTGATATTTGCCGGTGAGTCCGTGGGGGGTATGGATGAAGGTGCTGGCAGTGGTTTCGCCAATAGCCACAAAGGCGGTCTCGCCCGCCGGGCAGAAATAAATGCGGTAATTGTCAGGCATACCTTCAGGTGGGGTGGTCCAGATTAACTGGACGGTGGTATCGGTGGCAGCCGCAATCTGAAGGTTCGCGGGCGGTCCACCGATGACACCACAGCCGACCAGTAAAGATATGACCGCAATTATAACAAAAGCGGTATTGAAATAGAAAATTTTCCTCATTTATGCCTCCTGATTTAACAAGATAGACTAATATCAAAAAGGCATTTGTCAATTTTAAACTGGTTAAGAAAAAAAGAGCCCCCAAGAGCGGGGGCTTGATAAAAACCAGTAGGAGTGGTTTAGTGCTGCATCAGCCGCAAGCCTTTGACGAGCTGGAACCAGCCCGAAACCTGATAGGTTTTGTCTCCGGAGTTAAATCCATCAAGTTTTGCCAGTGCGTAATAGCCGTCCTGAGTATAGATTCCGGCAAGGAATGGGGTCTGAATGATATCCTGATAGTTGGCATAAATAGTGGACGAGTGGACAGGCAGCGGGGCGTTTTCATCAGTCAGTGGTCCAGCAATCGCATTTACGCGCCAGGAGCCGGCAGGCACAACATTACCCGGGTCAGTTGGACCCTGATCAGGGCTGGCAATTGAGTAGGTGGTGGTCTGGAAATCGGTGATGTAGAAGTCAACATTTGACGCATTTGCTGCCTGAGTCATTGAGTAAGTTGCACCTTCACCGCTGGTGCGATTCCAGCCGTAGCCGGAATTGCCACTTGCGTTCAATTCAGCCACGGTTAAAGCACTGGTTGCTTTGGGAACGGTGGTAACGGTATTTGAACTGGTGTATTCTTGCGAGCCGAACAGGGCTGCAACTTTATAAACGCCGGTCTTGCCATTCGGGTTGTGAACGAATAAGGTGGTCGTGATGTTATTGGCAATCTGGGTGAATGAGGAAGCGCCCGTCTCCTGGAAGTAGACAATGTATTTGTCAGGTGTGCCTTCAGCCGGTGCATTCCAGGTCAGTTTGACGGTGGAATCGGTGTCCGCGGTCACCTGCAGGTTAGTAGGAGCGCCGCCAACGATGTTACCGCAATCCGAGCCGATTGAGATTACTCCCAATACTATCCAGGCAAGGATAGTAAGAATCGGGAGGACCTTTTTCATTTCTCCTCCTATCGGTTTTATCGTCCCACTTTCGGTGGTTTGCCAGAAGAGGGGTGCTTGGGCTTTCGCTGAGGAGCCGGAGTTGGTGCCGGTGCTGGTGTCGGTTGTGCCATTGACTCGGTAGGAGCAGGTGCGGGCGCGGTTAAAGTGCTCTCAGCCGCTGCCGGTTTGGGTTTGGGTTTGGGTGTTTCTGTCTTTTTGCTCGGACAACCGAGCGCAAACACAAGTGCGACGATTGCACAAGCGGCGATTAGTTTTTTCACGAAATCCTCCTTTTTATTTTTTATATCAAGTGGTTGAAGACGCACGCCGCACAGGTTTTGCGTCTCAACCGAACCGCTAAGGCTAATTGCAGTCTTAGTGGCTTAAATTGTATTATTTTGAAGCCCTTTGTCAAGCAATTCTTTGTTTTTATAATTTTCTAAGATTATTGACAAGTGGATAAACTTTCGGTAATATTCAATTCAGGGAAGGGGATAGGGGAAAAGGGGAAACATAAAAATTTTTTTGTAAAGGAGGTGTAGATGCGAAGTTTAGGTCTGGTTTTGTTAATAGCAGCAGGAATTATTTTTGCTGCTGAACAGATAGGTCAATCTTGGGCTGGAATTAATGCTCAGGACGGGGTACCGATGTATATCAATTATCAGGGCTATCTTACCGATGCTAACGGGAATCCAATAACCGCAAGCCTTTCAATGCTTTTTGAAATTTACGATGCTGAAACCGGAGGAAATCGGCTCTGGTTTCAAACTCTCCCGTCGGTTGTGGTGCAGCAGGGGGTCTTCAATGTGAAATTGCAATTGCAGGAGGCGGATACGAGTATATTCCGGCTGGGCGAGCGTCGCTGGTTACAGTTAACGGTGAGCGGACAACGACTGAGCCCCCGGACTGAAATTACCAGCATGGCTTATGGTATTCATTCGGCAAAGGCAGATAATGCGGATAAACTTGACGGTAGACATGCCAGCGAATTCATCTATAACAGCACAACCCTGCAACAGAATGCCAATTTCTGGATTGATGGTAGCGGTATTGCCGGTGGTCAGTTCCGGGCTTCAGCAATAGGAATCAGTAACGGTCCGGCAATATACGGCACAAATTCAAATGGTTCAAATTTTGGAGTCTGGGGGCATAATTCTAACTCCTCTGGAACCGGGGTTGCGGGCAGCGGCAATAACGATACTCTGTTTTATCTTGTTAATGGTTCGGGAGGGAGTTTTTCCGCCCGGCGGTTCGGTTTATTTGCTTATGCTCACGATACTAATGGAACCGGCATTGCAACGATGGGGAACCGGATAGGTGACACTGTCTGGACCCTCGGTGATGGTTGTGGTGGCGCGTTTAACGGGACAAAATTTGGTGTTTATGGTCTCGCTCGTAATTTAACCGGTGATCGGTGTGGTGGTTTTTTCCGAACCTATGGGAATGATTCAGTTAAAACCTGGATTTCCTATAACTTGGGTAGCACCAGGTACGGAATTCTCAGTGATGGTAATAAGTCAACGATTATGGCAACCAGTGCCGGGAAGCGGGTGCTGTTTGCACCGGAAGCGCCCCAGCCTTTCTTTGAAGATTTCGGCACAGCTCGGCTTGAGAATGGTCATTGCCGGGTAAATCTGGACCCGATCTTTTTGGACTGTATTGCGGTTAACCAGGACCATCCGTTGCTGGTATTTATAACATTGGCCGATGATTGCAACGGGGTCTATGTAAAAACCGATGCCACCGGATTTGATGTTTATGAACTCCAGAATGGTAAGTCCAATGCCGGATTTTATTATCGGGTAATAGGTTTGCGAAAAGGCGATGAGAATGTGCGGTTTCCAGTTGCACCGGAACCGCCGGCAGAACTGGGGGTGCCGGTTAAAGCTCAATCAAGCGGTAGTTCTCCGATCCGGTAAAGGTTAATAGCCGGAAACGGAGGTGATTATGAAGAACTTAAGTTTTCGCCTGATTGGGTTGGTGATAGTGCTTTTTTTTACTACGGTCAGTTCGCAAACCTATCGTTTGCCCGAATGGGTAATTGATGAAGGTGGGGTTAAAGCGACCGGAGGTAATTATATCGGCTACGGCAGTTTTCATCAGACGACCATTGGCTATGCAACCGGAGGCAACTTTATTGCCTGGATTGGTTACTGGCATCCCAGAATCCGCAATGTCCGCTATGATGTTGCAGCAGTTGAGATTGTCAGTCCAAACGGGGCAGTTGATACGGTTAATCAGGTTACACCCAGGGCGCTTGTGGCAAATTTGGGGAGCAGCGCGGTAAATTTTACAGCGGTTTTTTCAATCCGAATCGCCGGCGGGGTGATTCCAATTTACCAGAATTTCAAACCGGTTCAATTGCAGCCCGGCGAGCAGACAGTGGTGGATTTTACTCCGGTCCGGCTAACTTATCTTGGACCACACATCGCAAAATGTTCGGTGGCACTGGTAGAAGATGAAAATCCAGTTAACGATACCGTGTCCAGTTTATTTAAAGTTTTGGCAAGGCCACCGTGGGCTGAAGGATGGCATGAGGTTGAGCCGATGCCTGTCTTTCCCAGTGGTCGGGGCGTGAGTTCGGGCGGTTTTCTGGTGGTTGACCAGAATTCAGGGATGATTTACGCGGCAAAAGGAAACAAATGCCAGGATTTTTACAGGTATGACCCGATAAACAATAAATGGGATACCATGCCCCCCTGGCCAGATGGACGAGAAGGGAAAAAACCGGGTAAGGGGGCAACCGGCTGTTCTGATAATTTTGGCTTTGTTTATGCGGTAAAGGGGAATAATACACTCGGGTTCTGGCGGTATAACAGTTATCTTTATGAATGGGAACAGCTGCCAGATGTGCCTTATGAGCCCGGTAACCGGAAGATAAAAGGTGGCGGGGATATGGTCTTTGCGATTGACGAGGGGATTCCTTATGTATATTTGCTGAAAGGGCAGCGGAATGATTTTTATCGGTATAATACTTTGAGCAATCAGTGGGAAATACTTTCTTCCGCTCCGGGCAGTACCAAATGGGACCGAGGTTCCTGGCTGGTGTATGATGGGGAGAATCGGATATATGCCCATAAAGCAAAGTATCACGAGTTTTACGTTTATGACCTGACAATTGATGACTGGCTGCCGGTACCGCTCGCCGGTATGCCGTACACAAGTCCGACAATGCTGACCAGAAAGCGGTCTAAAGAAGGTGGTTGTGCCACCTGGGCTTATAACTCAATCTTTGCACTCAAGGGAGGTAACACCTGCGAGTTGTGGCGTTATGTGCCCGAAGGTGATTCCTGGACCGAAGCGGATACTATGCCCAGTTTTGGTTCAACCGGTCGAAAGAAACGGGTGAAGGACGGGGGAGATATTGCCAGTTATGGCGAGGCGGCGCTCTTTGCGTTGAAGGGCAATAAGACCTGTGAGGTCTGGCGCTATGTGCCGGGTGCGGCAATCGTGAAGCCAGAGCCACCGGAACGTTCCGGGGTAATGGGGGAACAAGGGGAAATAGTTGAGTTGAAACTGGCGGTGATTACGCCGTCAAAATCAGGGACGATTAGAGTTAACTATTCGCTGGGGGATAGTCCGACCGGAGTGCTGGAAGCGATAGACCCTGCGGGCAGAATAGTCGATAGGATAATTCTCGCTGGTCCGGGTGGTATTGTGGAGATTAAATCGCCGACAATCAGCCGGGGTGTTTACTTTATTCGACTGAGTGCAGGAAATAGTTTGCGCGCGGTCAAGGTAATAGTGGGTCAGTAGTCGCCTTCAGTCAAGGATTGCCATAATATCCGCCGACGGTGTAGTAATAGGAGAGATTCGAAATTTTTCCTGGAGAACGGCAATAAGATTGGGCGTCAGAAAAGCCGGCAACGATGGACCAAGCCGGATGTTCTGAATACCAAGATAGAGTAAAGTGAGTAATACCGCCACCGCTTTCTGTTCATACCAGGATAATACGAATGATAATGGCAGTTCATTCGGGGTCACGTTCAGCTTGGCGCTCAATGCACTGACAAACCGGATTGCACTGTAAGAGTCATTGCACTGACCGGCATCCAGTAACCTTGGTATGGACTCAATCGTGCCGAAATCTAATTTATTAAAGCGGTATTTACCACAGGCAAGTGTTAATATCAAACAGTCATTCGGTACCAGCTGGGCAAATTCAGTATAGTAGTTTCTTCCCGGTTTGGCGCCATCACACCCGCCGATAAGAAAGATATGCCGGATTTTCTGTGATTGAATTAAATCGGCGATTTTATCAACTAAATTCAAGAGGGTATTCCTGCCAAAGCCGACAGTAATATAGTGTTCTGGACCTTCAGTGGTGAACCCGGGCTGGGCGAGGGCGGCAGCAATTACTGGCGAGAAGTCGGTGCGGTGAACATGTTGGACTTTAGGCCAGGCTACCAGTCCGGAGGTAAAAATCCGATTCTGGTAACTTGCCATCGGGCGCTGAAGGCAGTTGGTAGTCATCAGAATTGCACCCGGGAAAAGCGGAAATTCCTTTTGCTGATTTTGCCAGGCTGAGCCATAATTACCAACCAGATGTTTGTAAGCCTTAAGTTTAGGATAACCATGGGCGGGCAGCATCTCACCATGAGTATAAATGTTGATGTTTTTATCTTTGGTTTGTTCAAGTAGCGCCTCCAAATCGCGCAGGTCGTGTCCGGATACACAGATTGCTTTGCCCCGAATTGGAGTGACCCTTACTCGGGTAGGGACCGGGTCACCATAGGCACTGGTGTTTGCGGAGTCAAGAAGTTCAGTGACTTTCAGGTTTAATTCGCCAACCGCGAGCGCCCGGCTAAATAACTCATCGGTATCAAAATGGTCGCCAGTCAGATAATTGAGCATTTCATGAAACCGGGCGTAAACTTCAGCGCTTTCTTTTCCCAGAATTGCGGCGTGGTCGGTGTAGGCAGCAGCACCTTTTAAGCCAAAAAGTATCAAATCCATCAGGTCAGCACGGTCGTCACCAAACCGCTGATGCCGATTGAGGATACCAACTGCCTGACCCTGGGCAACAAGCTTATCAATTCCGTCAGCCGGTATCCATTCAGCAGGACCGGTGAGTTTTTCCGGCGTGATTTTCCGGGCAACACACTCCTGGTCATAGCGCAGTTTTATCTTTTCCTTAAGTTGATAAGCTCGGTCCAATAAACTCTTGAGCCGTTCGGGGTCAAAGTCCACATTGGTAATGGTTGAGAACAGCGCCTCAACCGTGAACAGGTTAATTTCCTCGTCGATTACACCAAGCTTTCTTAACCGGTGGGCATATTGAGCAATTCCTTCAACTGCATAAATTAGTAAATCCTGCAGATTGGCGGTTATCGGGTCTTTGCCACAAACTCCCTGAACCGTGCAACCGGTTCCCCGGGCAGTTTGTTCACACTGATAACAGAACATATTCATCATATTTACTCCTTTTTTATTTTGCCATCAATAGCGATGGTAATTTCCTGAAAAGGTATTACCTTGCCGCTTGCCCGCAAGGCGTTTTTTACAATCTGAACCAATCCGAAACAGCAGGGGACTTCCATATGCAAACAGCTTATGGAGAGGATTTTGTTTTCAGAAAAAATGCGGGCTAATTTTTCCTGATAAAATTCGGCATCATCAAGTTTTGGGCAGCCGACTAATAATACTTTGTCTTTAAGAAACTGTTCTTGAAAATCGGGCTGGGAAAAACCGGTGCAGTCGGCAGCAATAACCAGTTGACTGTTATTAAAGAATGGAGCGTTCACCGGCACGAGCATTAATTGAATTGGCCAGTTGCGCAATCGGGAGGGGCGAATTGCTACGGGAATCTCTTTGTTTTCGGGCTGGAGATTGCGAACCTGCGTTCCCGGACAGCCACAGGCGAGTGGTTCGGTAGTCAGTAAGGGGATCGGGATTTTGTGTTCCTTCAGATAGGCGATTGCCTGTTCGTAATACTGGTGGGCGCCGTGTTCCCAAAGATGACGGAGATGAGCGGCAATAGTATTTGCACCGGCTTTTACAATGTTTTCCATAACGCGGTATTCATCGTATGGTTCTGCCGGACGTTCCTCCACGGTCAGCGCGCCGACCGGGCATTCGCCGATGCAGGCACCGAGCCCATCACAAAACAGTTCGGAAATCAGGCGTGCCTTACCATCAATTACCTGCAATGCACCTTCCGGACAGTTGGGTATACATAAACCGCAGCCGTTACATTTTTCCTCATCGATTTTGATTATTTTACGTTTTTGTTTCATTTATAACTCCTAATTTAAGTTTGATATCTTGGAGGGTAGTTTTATTAAGTTGAGCTAATACTTCGCGATTAAAACGGCGGAAAAATGGTCCTAATGGACAGCCGTTCCCGGAACAAACCGGAACTGCAAGCGGACAACGACGAACCGAGAGTTTTCCCGCAATTGCTTCATAAACCATCAGCAGGCTAATCTCAGCTGGCGGGCGGGCAAGGAGATAACCGCCACCAAGCCCGGTTTTTGCCTGAACAACGTCTGCCTTTTCCAACTGCCCCAGCACTTTGGCAAGGTGGGCAGGGGAACAGCCGAGCATTTTTGCCAGTTCCCTAATTGTCAAGCGTTGCGAGGAATGGGCGAGCAATAGCGTAGCATGCAAGCCAATTCGAACCGCATCAGAGAAATTGAATATTTCCGCCATAATTTTATTCTGGTATAATAATACCATAATTAAGGTGTCAGGTCAAGAAAAATCTGATATTGCGCCGGGGCAGCTAATTTGACCGGTTGGATTCAGGGCTTAACAGCCACCGAAATTTGGGCAGTGGTAATTTTTAAGGGCGGGTGGTTACTATTGCGGAAGGCAATTTCATCAGTATAATTAAAACTATGAGTGCACGTTCCAAGGTGGCGGTGCTTTTTACCCGGCCGGAAACGGTGCTGGATGATTATCGGCGGTTGATAAAACTTGCCGCGGCTGACCGGCATCTCAAACCCGGGGTTACCACGATTCTTAAGGATAACATTTCCTGGCATTATCCTATGCCCGGTGCAAATACAACTCCCTGGCAGCTTGAAGGCACGATTCTGGGATTGCACGATTTGGGGTACCGGGACCTCGCGGTGGTGCAGAACAAGACGGTGGTGATTGATACGCACAAGGGGGAAGACCTTAACCGGTATGTCCCCATTTTTCGCAAGTGCGGTCTGCCGGTGCTTTATAATTTTAAGGAATCGGATATGAAATGGGTTCCGTTCCAGCCCAGGGCGAAGCTGTTAGCGCTGGACCATATCTATCCGGAAGGTTTGAGAATTCCCGACTACTTTATTGGTAAGAATATTGTCCATCTGCCAACGGTAAAATGTCATATTTATACAACTACCACCGGAGCGATGAAGAATGCGTTTGGCGGGTTATTGTCCACCCATCGACATTACACTCATACCTGGATTCACGAAACCCTGGTGGACCTGCTGGCAATTCAGCAAGAGATTCATCCCGGGATTTTTGCGGTAATGGATGGCACCACTGCCGGTGATGGCCCCGGTCCGCGAACCGTTAAGCCGGTGGTGAAAAATGTGATTCTGGCATCGGCTGACCAGGTGGCGATTGATGCGATTGCGGCAAAGATGATGGGTTTTGACCCGATGTCCATTAAATACATCAGACTGGCACACGAGCAGGGGCTGGGGGTTGGTGACCCGAAGGAAATAGAAATAGTGGGTGACGATATCAGCAATGAGAACTGGGGGTTCCGGGTTGGTCTTTCATTTCACCGGTTTCTGGGCTGGTTATCCTGGTACGGGCCGACGCGCTTCCTCCAGAGGCTTATTTTTCGGACCTGGCTGGTAAATATTCCGATTTTTGTATCCGAATTTAATCATGATTTTATTCACTGGCCATTGAAGGAACGGAAAATTTACGAACGCTGGCGGCGCGAGACCGGCTGGGGCAAACTTTTCCAGGAATACGAGCAGAAGGGCTGTCTTTTGCTTTAGGGGGCTTTAGGGAAGGTTTTGCTGCCTGCCGGTGAGGTGGCTTTGACGCTTATATCCGGAGTCCTGGCAGCAATTGGAGCACTTGGGCTGGTAAGCCAGGTGGTGCTCATAAGAGAGTTCTTTGCCGTTTTTGCCGGCAATGAGATTTCAGCCGGTAGCTTGCTATCCGGGTGGCTATTTTTTGAAGGGCTGGGGGCGTGGTTGACCGGCAGATTCTTAATCCGCAGTGGGCGGCTGCCCGGCTGGCTATTTTGTGCGGGCGTGGTTTCCGGGTTCAGTTCGATTATCAGCGTAGTGCTCACCTTTTACAGCCCACGGTTGTTTGGTCTACTACCGGGTGAAGTTTTGAGCCTGCCCGCACTGCTGGCGATAAATGGGCTGGTGGTCGCAATACCTGCCGCAAGTCACGGAGCATTGTTCACCTTAGGCGCGCAGCTTTTTTCTAACTACCGTGCAAAATCCGGGGTGAGCCGTGCCTATATGTATGAAGGGCTCGGTACCTTTAGCGCCGGGCTGTTGCTTTATTTTCTTTTTCTTGCCCGCCTGTCCGGGATCGGGATTGTCGGACTGTTCAGCGGTATTATGTTTCTTCTGCTGGCACTGCTGGACCAGCCCCGGGTTCGGGCAACAACTTTAATAATCGCCGGAACGTTGCTAATTATCTTCAGTGTTCAAGGTGCGGATGGATTAGTATCCGGGTTAATGTCCAGGGTCTGGCACGGACAGCGGGTGCTTTCGGTTCGGGAATCGGCGTATGGGAAATTGGCCACGCTCGCCCGGGAAAATCAGCGGCTGGTTCTTTATGATGGAATGGCGGTGCTGACCGTTCCGCCGGTTGAAACCGCAACTTATGAACAACTTGTCCAGGTACCAATGCTCCTGCACAACAACCCGCGCAAGGTGTTGATTCTGGGTGCTGGTCCTGGTGGGCTGGTGCAGGAGGTGCTCAAAAATCAGGTGGAACAGGTGCTGACGGTTCAGATTGACCCGGTTCTGTTTCAGGAAATAGCACGGGCGGGCGGGGAGATGATTTCCCGACTGGTTGCGGACCCGAGGGTGCGACTGATTACTGCGGATCCGAGAAGGTTCCTTGAGGTTACAGATGACAGTTTTGATGTGATTATCATCGCTCAGCCCGCGCCAATGAATTTGAATTCCAGCCGGCTGTTCACGGTTGAATTTTTTCAGCGGTGTGCGGACCGATTAAAAGCCGGGGGAATGGTTATAACTTACAGTCCGGGCAGCGGTGAACGTTTATTTTCAGAGACCGGTGTTATCGCCGGCATCAGAGAGGCGACCCTGAAACGGGTTTTCCCCGCTTGTTATTCACTCGGGCTGGATTTTCCATTATTCATCGGGAGCAAGCAATCGTTGGCAATTGAACCGGAAACACTAACCCAGCGACTTGCCACAAAGAAGCTCAATCTTTCGGTTTTGACCCCCAAATATTTAGATGCCCTGCTTGACCCCTTCCGGCAGTTACAGTTTCAGAATGGGGTGGTTTTAGGTGAGCAGGTCAGTACCGATTTAATACCCCGGGAACTTTTTTTTAATCTGCTAAGGGAAACAAGGCGGGTGCAACCGGGTTTTGCCCGGATGCTCAGCACCATTCCGGGCACATTAACAAAACTTTGGTTACCGCTACTGATTATAACGGTTATTTTGGCGCTGGTTTGCGGTCTGGTTTCAGCTAATTTTGCCCGGGGGTTCGGGATTATTTCATCCGGTTTTAGTGGGGCGGCAATTTCCACACTGACGATAATGATTTACCAGCTGCGCTTCGGTTCGGTATATTCCGGAGTGGCGTTACTGCTTGCCAGTTTTATGCTGGGCACGGTAGCGGGCGCACAATTAAGTGCTCGTGCCGGGCACAATATTGTTCCCGGGCGAAGGATTGGGGCGGTTCTTTTTTTCATCGGGGATTTGCTGATGGTGGTTGTGTCGGGATTGATGTTTTTGGCTGTGCACCAGGGTGGTCGTTTAGCTCTGATGACATTACTGCTGGTTACCGGAGCAATTCTGGGCTGGGAGTTCGGGGTCGCCAGTATTGAGCGTCAGACTCAGGGGGCCCGGGCAGGAGAGACCGCGGGAATATTGAGTGTGCTGGACTTCACCGGGGGTGCACTGGGCGGAGTTTTTAGCTCGGTGTTAATCGTGCCGGTGAGCGGCTTGTTAACTGCAATAGCATTAATTACCATTTTGAAACTGGTCAGTGCACTCAGCCAATTGTTGACATTCAGTAATTCCCGTTTTAAAATCCTGCGTGTTTAATTTTCAAAGGAGTCAAATAATCGGCAGTTTGAGTTTAACGACAATTGTGCTATTGGCAGTAGCTGCGTCTTCAGTTGATGCCCAGGAAAGTGGTGGTTTAACCGGACTGGGTGGTGTTAATATTCAAGGGCTTTTACAGCCCTCGGTCTCGCCCGTACCCAGTCTGGTCGGGGTGGAGAGCCCGATAATATCTGACCGTTACATTTTGATGCCCGGCGACCGGTTGCTGGTAACCGTGCAGGGTAAGGTTACATTTTCCTATCAGAGTGTAATTACCTATGAAGGCAAGGTGACGATAAATCTTCCGGTAGGTTCGCTGGCACCATCATATGGAGGTGCTGCCCAGAACCTGAGCCTGGACGTGGTGGATGCGGTCACCGTATCCGGGCTCACCCTGCGTCAGGCACAGGACACCCTGACCCAGGTGATGCGTCGTTATTTCCGGGATGCGGAGGTGAAACTGACACTGATGGGACTCCGTTCGGCAATTGTGTTTGTAACCGGTGAGGTTCAGTATCCTGGCGCTTACAATGCCTCACCGGTGGAGCGGGTTTCCCAGTTGATTGCCCGTGCCGGTGGGCTTTCGCCACTTGGTTCCAAAACGAGGATTGTTTTGATTCGCGGTGGCATGCCATTTGCCAAGGTGGATATTGAGCGGTTTGAAAATGAGGGTGACCTGCAGGCAAATCCGTTTATTGAGTCCGGGGACGTCATCTATGTACCACCGGTTGAGGGGCTGGTGACGGTGCGGGGGGCGGTTTTTGGTCGGGGTGAGTATCGCATCCGTGCCTCAGCATTGACCACAGAAAAGGAACGGATGAGTGAAGGTGTTTATGAACTTAAGTCCGGGGAGCGGGTTTTTGACATAATCAGAAAGGCGGGGGGAATTACACCCTGGGCAGATTTGCATAACTGCTATGTGGAGCGGCTGGTGCTGGGCGGGAGTGGTCAGCGCGAGAAAATCAAGGTTGACCTGCACCGGGTGATATTTGAACAGGATTCCAGTCAGAACATCGAACTGGTTAATGCCGATATCCTGGTGGTGCCACCGATCAATTCGTTTGTCTATGTTCAGGGTGAAGTGACCAAACCAGGTTCATTTCTTTATACGCCAAACTTCCGGATTAACGATTATATCGGTCAGGCAGGTGGACCGACCGAGAATGGTAATTTGAGTGGAGTTGTTATCGTCCGGAATGGCAAAAGAATTTCAGCAAAGAACAACCCCATCGTTGAAGCCGGTGATGTAATTGTTGTGCCCAGATACGGACTCAAGTGGTGGCAGGATGTGGTAACGATTGTTTCCGAGGTGGGAATCCCCACCGTTTCTTTGATTCTGACGATTATCGCCTTACAACGTTAACCGTTCTTTTCCCGGCTCAATATTTTCTGGATGCGCCGGCGATGCCTGCCCCGGGTAAATCGGGTTTTCAGAAAGATGTGGACGATGCGTCGGGCGGTTGCGCTGGTCAATAAATCGGCACCAAGACAGAGGACATTAGCGTCGTTGTGCTCACGACTGAGGCGCGCCGTTTTTTGATTAAAACAGAGGGCGGCACGAACCCCGGCGATTTTATTAGCAGCAATTGACATCCCGATACCAGTGGCGCAGATTAATATCCCGCGCTGGGCGCGGTGGCTGGCAACCGCCTCTCCGACCGCAAAGGCATAGTCAGGATAGTCGGTGCGTTCCGGGGTGAATGTGCCTTTATCAACAATCCGATAACCCTGCTGGCGCAGAAACTCCTTTAACTTTTCCTTCAACCTGAAGCCACGGTGGTCAGCGCCAATGGCAACAATCATTTTACAAAGGTAAGCCAGTGGTAGCGGTCTTCACGTTTGAGTTCAATTATGGCGAAGAACTCCTCCTGGAGTTTACGGGTAATCGGACCGCGCTTGCCGTTGCCAATGGTGATACGGTCAACGGAACGGATCGGGGTCACCTCAGCAGCACTGCCGGTGAAAAAGATTTCATCGGCGAGATAAAGCATTTCTCTAAGCATCATTGTTTCCCGCACCTCATAACCCAGTTCCCGGGCAAGGGTGATAATCGTATCGCGGGTGATGCCGGGTAGAATGGTGGCGTGGAGCGGTGGGGTATAAATGATGCCATTACGAACGACAAACAGGTTTTCACCCGACCCCTCAGAGACAAAACCGTAGATATCCAGGGCAATGCCCTCCACGAACCCATAGGTTAGCGCTTCCATCTTGATTAACTGGGAGTTCATATAATTGGCGCAGGTCTTGGACATTGCCGGAAAGGTATTGGGTGCCATCCGATTCCAGGAGGAGACCATTACATCCACACCCTGCTCCAGTGCCTCAGGACCAAGATACTTGCCCCATTTCCAGGTAATTAAGGCAACCTCAACCGGACAGCCGAAAGGATTAACCCCCAGTTCCTTATAACCGCGATAGACAATTGGCCGGATATAGCATTCGTCCAGTTCATTCTTTTTTATCAGTTCAATTGTTGCCTGGTTAATCTGCTCTTTGGTGAAGGGGATGTCCATCCGGTAAATCTTAGCCGAGTTAAACAGACGGTTGGTATGGTCTGCGAGCCGGAAGATTGCCGGACCTTTCGGGGTATTGTAACAGCGGACACCTTCAAAAACACCGGTGCCGTAGTGAATAACATGGGAGCAGATATGGATTTTGGCATCTTCCCAGCGGACATAATTGCCATTCATCCAGATGAATTGGGACTTGGTTTCTTCCAGACCCATTTTACCTCCTTATATAAATAAAGGCGGAACCGGCTGGCTCCGCCATCTTTTAATTACCGGGATTAAAAGTATCAATCGATTAATTGCTGTCATTAATGGTGGCGAAGGGAATCGAACCCCTGACACGTGGATTATGATTCCACTGCTCTACCAACTGAGCTACGCCACCAATTTCTTTCATTGTAATAACTTTAACCCGGTAAGTCAACCTGTGCCCGAGCGTTGCCAAAAGTAAAAAAAAATTGACATTGGGGAAATTCAGGTTTTATTATAATTAAACCTGAAAAGGAGGTTATAATGAAACGTGCGTTTTTTCTGGTAATTGTTACTGCGGGTATACTGTCTGCACTCTGGACCGCGGTTGGACCGGGCGGTGGCAATGTCTATTCCGGGGACATCAGCGCTACCAGTCCAGCGGTTATTTACTTTGCACCTTATAACAGTTCAACCCGGCTGGTTCGGTCAACCGATGAGGGTGAGAACTGGGCGCGGACTTCGGGAATACTTCCGGGCTATGTTACCAAAGTGCTTGTTCATCCGAATGCGACCGATATTGTTTATGCCAATCTGGGTTCTTCAATTTACAAAACGACGAATGGCGGAAGTTCCTGGACCAGGTTGACAACACCGGGTTCGGTTTATATCAGTGATCTGTGTTTCAATCCGAGAAATCCAGCGGTGATTTATGCAACCGGCTACTATTATGGTGCGAGCCCATACCGGGTGGCATTGATTCGCAGTGATGATGGCGGTGCCAGCTGGAACGCCTTCTATTTTGACACCAGCAGCACAAATGCCTATGGCTATTCACTGGCAATTGACCCGAATGATACCGCAACTGTCTATGTTGGTGGCTATCGAGGTTCAGGGGTGACAACTGTTTACCGCTCAGTTAACCGGGGCGAAACCTGGGAGGAGTTGCCGTTTGGAATTATCGGCTACTATCCTTATGCGATTTACATCAGTCCGGCAAATTCCAATCTGATTCTGGTTGCGCCTTACAGTTATGGCATCTACCGTTCTACTGACCGGGGGCAGACCTGGACCAGAGTTGCCACCACCGCTGCTGTTTACCGTCTAACAGGGGCGCAGGGGAATTCCGCAGTAATCTATGCGTCCACCAGCAATACTGTTTATCGCAGTCAGGATACTGGTAGAACCTGGAGTGTGATCAACCGGGGGTTGGTTTCAACACCCAATTATTGTCTGATGACCAGTCCGAACCGCCAATCCGGCGTTTATGTGGGGACCAAATGTGGGTTATTCAGTTCTACCAATTACGGTGACACCTGGGAGAACCTTATTGCCGATGTGTATTTGAGCCGCGTTAGGGTTTTGGCACTGGCGAATGATGAGCGCACAGTTTATGCTGAGTGTCAGGAGGATGGGGTTTACCGGTCAACCGACAACGGCGCAACCTGGGTGCGCTGTCCGGATTTTCTATCCTGCGGTAATATCATCAGTATAGCGGTCGATCCCCGCAACCCGCTTGCAGTCTGGGCACTGGAAGGCTCGGGTTGAGGCAACGCCGAGCTCTTCAGGAGCACAGACGGCGGGTCCGTCTGGACACAAATTGAAAGTTATCATGGCGATGGTGCGGCGATTGCCATCGCGCCCAATAATCCGGATATAATTTTTACCTGCGGTTACGGCAGTATTGGCGGCGCTTACCGGATTCAAACCTCATATTCTACTGATAACGGCAGTACCTGGATTCACGATACGATTATGGATTCAATTGCGCGGGCGAACACGGTGGCATTTGACCCGTTTGTGCCGAATCGGATTTTACTCGGCGGTGATTCAATCTACAATTACAAACTGCTACTGGTGAGTTCCGACCTCGGCACCAGCTGGGAGCACACCGGCAACGGTCTGAGCGGGATTGTTTACTGCCTTGTTCCTTCAGTTCGGACACCGGGATTATTCTATGCCGGAACAAATCAGGGGCTTTTCCGTTCAACCGATGGTGGAGTTAACTGGAGCCGAACCGGCACATTTACAATGGTGCGGGCGGTGGTGATTGATAACCAGAATGACAGTCTGATATATGCGGGCACGAGTTCAGGAGTATATATGAGCACTGATGCCGGTGTTAGCTGGCAGGCGGTGAATGAGGGGCTGGTGATTCCTGATATCCTGAGTCTGGCGTTCCGTAGTAATGCTCCGCGGACGGTGTTTGCCGGCACCAATGGCAGTGGTGCTTATTTTACAACTCCGCCAACCGGAGTTGATGAACTGGCAGGCTCGGTTGAAGTTGAGCCAATTCAAGTCCAGGTTTTACCCAACCCGGCACGAACCCGGTTCAGTTTAACCGTTGCTTCACCAGCCGGACAGACAGTTCAAGCAGTGATCTACGAACCGAGCGGCCGGCTTATCCGGCAACTTCCACCCCGGCTCAGCAGTGGTAATACCGTTTCCTGGCTGTTGGATTGGAGGGGCGCAGGCAGGGGCGTTTATTTTATCCGGATAAAGGCGGGTGCGGTTGAGCAGCGGGCGCGGGTGGTGATTACCGATTAAAGCCGGGGTAAATTCAGGTCTTGACGCCCGGCGGTTTTCCGGTTATGCTGATAATGTGGAGTTGAAACCGGATTACCGCCGGGCGCTGACACAATTTTTAGATTACCTGCGTAAGGAGCGGAGATTCTCAAACCACACGGTCCGGTCTTATGAAAATGATTTAGTTCAGTTTTTTGATTTCTGTGCCGAACAACTTAATGGCAAGCCGCTGAACAAAATTGAGCGCCACGATATCCGGGATTTTATCGGTGCGGTGATGCGCTATGGCTATACGAACAAGAGCACCGCGCGCAAACTGTCCAGTTTGAGGTCATTTTTCCGGTATCTGGTGGAGACCGGAGTGATTAACGCGAGTCCGGTATCAGGTATCAAGGGACCGGCACTGGAAAAAAGACTCCCCCCGCTATTGAGCGAGTTTCAGGTGGCGCAGGCGCTGGCGCCGCTGGATGATTCGGTAAGCTCATTGCGGGATGCGGCGATTATGGAGACAATTTACGGTTCGGGTCTGCGGGCAGCCGAACTGGTCGGTTTGAATATTCAGGATATTGATTTTAATGACCGAACCATCCGGGTAAGGGGCAAGGGGAGCAAGGAAAGGATTCTACCCCTTGGGAGCAAGGAGGCAGCGGCAATTCAACGGTATTTAGCGGTGCGGGGTTATCCAGCAGAGCAGGCGGTTTTTCTCAACCGGCGCGGAAAACGGCTGACTACCCGTTCAATTCAGGAAATCGTCCGGCGGGCGCTGAGCCGGGTCAGTGGTGTCAGTGCGACCAATCCGCATGCGCTCCGGCATGCGTTTGCCACTCATCTGCTGGAGCGGGGGGCAGACCTGCGCGCGGTTCAGGAGTTGCTCGGGCATGCATCGCTTGCCTCCACCCAGATTTATACCCACCTGACCGTAGAACGGTTGCGCCGGATTTACGACCGGGCACATCCCCGCTCGGGTGAGCAGAGTTAAATTATTTTTATTCGGTGAGCGGGCAGTTTTCTACCCTTCCATTCGGTTTTGCGAGTCAGGGTTAAGACCAGCGAAGTCAGTCCGATAATACTGCTAATGAGCATTGTCAGCGGATAATAGAGAACGATTAGCTTGGGCAGTTGCAGTCGCCAGACGATTAAAATCCAGATTAAAATCTGTAATATTATGGTCAGCCGGGCGCAAAAGTGATGAAAATCGGGTTGATTGGGTAATAACAGGCTCAGGAGGGGATGAAAGGTGATGAGCAATAGCCAGCACCAGACGAACAGCGCGGGCAAAAGCCGGTAGTCAAAGATGGCAAAGAAGTTCTTGGTAAAGCCATTCCAGGCGGAGCGGAAACCCTGATACATACGGGTGGAAACCAGTTCGGTGAGGTCAATCAGGCGCCAGCGCAGTGCTGCCCCTTTTATTAGCCGGGCAAGTGCCAGATCTTCAACCGCTTCACCTTTGACTGCCTGATGACCACCAATCTGTTGATAGGCTGACCGGGTGAATAAAAGAAACTTACCATTGGCAGCAGCGAATGCCCGGGATTTACGCCACCAGTAGGCGATGCCGAGCGGTAAAATCGAGACTACTGACCAGACGATGAAGGGAACGGTTAACTGTTCGCCAGGGGTTTCAACCCGGTTGCGGATGATGCCGGTCAAGAGGTCAAGTTGGTGCTGTTGTTGGTAGATAACTGCCCGGCGGAGCGCATCCGGGGCAAAAACGGTATCGGCGTCGGTGAAAAGCAAAAGTTTGCCCTGTGCCTGTTCGGCAAGCTGATGACAAGCCCAGTTTTTGCCAACCCAGGATGGTGGTAATGGTTTACCGGTGATAATCTTCAGCCTGGGAGCGGAGATGGCGGCAAGGATTTCCCGGGTTCGGTCGTCAGAGTTATCATCCAGCACCAGCACCTCATAATCTGAATAGTCCTGCTTTAAAAGCGAATTGACACAAAGAAGGATGTTTTGTTCCTCGTTGCGGGCAGGAATCAGAACCGAGACCCGGGGCAGGGGTTCTGCTGGAAGTGAACTGCGGGGCGGACGGCGCATCAGTATCAGGTTGGTGACCGAAATCAAAAACTGGACAAACACAAAAATCAGAATTCGGAACGAGTCAACAAAAACGGTAAACGGTTTTATCATATTAGCAGTTCCCGGTGGTGTTTATAGCAAACGATAGCCGAGTTACCGAGTGCGGCAAAAAGCAAAGGCAGGGAACGGTAGACCAGATAAACAAATATTGGCAGGCAAATCATCGTAATGGCAACACAGATTGCCTCTTTTTTCAGCCGGAAAACAAACCTGGTTATTAGCAGCATTGCTCCTAAAAACACCGGCACCTGCCACAGGGTAATACCGGACCAGACACCAAAGGTGACCGCCAGTGCCTTACCACCCCGGAATTGGAGAAACGGTGAAAAGGCATGTCCCAGCACCGGTGCCAAAATCAACAAAACCAGCAGGATGCCCTTAAGGTGGAGATGCCAGAAACCAATTCCAACCGGCAACATCCCTTTCAAAAAATCAAAGAGCAGTCCCAGACCGCCAATCAATAAACCTGCTGCCCGGAAGGCGTTAACCGCACCCGGGTTGCCATCACCGACCTCACGGATGTCAACACCCCGAAGCCTGCCCAGCCATAATGAGAACATCAGCGAGCCGGAAGAGAAGCCAATTAGCGGGAAGACTATTTTCAGAAGGTTCATTTATCTTTTTCAGTCGGTTCGGCAAGTTTAAGATAGTAATCAGAATAACAATCAACGATTTCAATCCGGCGGCGCATCAAAAGTTTTACCAGTTTTAAACTCAAATCCATCTTCAGGGTGAATTTTGCAGGCAACCAGAATTCATCAAACCGGTCATACGACAGAATTAGTTGCATACTGTCCACCACGATTGGCACCCGGGCAGGGACAAACTCCAGCCGGACAAGGTCATAAGAAAATGGGTCAAAATAGCCAGTGCCGATAATGTGGTGCTGGTCAGGGCGCTTCGGGACGAACCTAAGCCGGCGGTAGTGCCGTTTATTGAGTTCAATTTCTCCGGCAGCTTCATATTGATATTCGTGGCGGTTTTCAAGGAAAAAGGGCAGCCGGGTCTGGCGCGCAAAGACCCCTTTCCTTTTCAGGGTTTGACAGATGCGGTTTAACTCGTTGCTGCTTACCGGTCTACCGTTTACCCGAGCGCTGATAAACAAATCCTTTTGATTCTCATAGTGGTCCATAATCACCCGGCGCACACAACTGATGGTCTCGGCGCGGTTATGCAGCAAATCAGTTTCAATGTAGGTCAGTTCTGACCGGTAGTTAACGCCCTTGAGTCTGGAGCCAATTTCTGCCTGTCGGAGAAAGACCGAATCAATGAAGTTAGCTTCAGCACTGAGGAGCAAAAGAAAAAGGCAGGTCATTTTTTTGATTATACTGAAATTCGGCGCTTCGCAAATTTTAACCAGGGCAGGGAATAAAATTTAAAAAGCAATTCTGAATTACAAGGCAAGACGAATATCAGCCGAAATAACTTAACAATACCGGACCGGGCTACGATTAAGGTCACCAATTCAGAAGCGGCTGGTGTCAGGATTGTCAAAGCGGTGCTAATAATTCTGCTCAGCACGAAACCGGGAACCGCGGAATTAACCCTTGTCCGGTCGGCTAATAAAACGGTTAAGCTGAGGGTTGCTATCAGGGAGGTGGCAATCGTGTTCAGCACCGTAAGTAATAGGGTAGCGATAATCATAATCCTCAGGGTCAGGGAGACCGTCCCCCCAACCACCCAGAGGTAAACAATATTTTCGGGCGGGCAAACTGCTTAACTATTTGACTGACTGTAACTTAATTTTATAAATGGCAAAAAAGATGTTAAATTTCATCTATTTGCCGGCTCTAACTATATAGGGGAATTGCGGTCGCGCTTAACTGCCTTTGCCAATACCGGTAACAGCCATTAATTTCGCCTCATTGCGGGCGTGGTCTCGCTTGAGTTTACTTTGCCGGGCTCACAAAGAGCGAATAATTAGCACCTTACCTTGTTAAAATCACCTTGCCGGTCTGGACTCTGCCTCCTGCCTCAATCCGCACCAGATAAACACCATTCCTGAGATTTGTCCTGATTGGCAAACGGTATTCTCCAATTTCAAGCTGCCCCTGATACAACCGTTCAACCTCTCTGCCAGTAAGGTCATAAAGGACAATCCGGTAATCGGCAGGTTGGGTAACTGACACACACACGTTCGCATTCCGGGAAAGAACAGTTGCATTGAGCATCGTCCCGGACCTTCGCGGGTCCGAATAGGTCGGCGTTTCCAAACCAAGAGTATAGCGAAGCTTCATAACAAACATATCAGGGTTGGCACCAATAGAATTCTCGGTCGTCCCCATAAGATACATAGTATTCGCGTCTGAAAGGCTGAGACTGACACCATAACTATAGCTATAACTATTGGTATCGAGTCGATAGGTCCGCATCCAACTGAATTCGCCCTCAGGCGTATAACTCATAAGCAAGCAACTTGTGGCCATTACATCATCAATGTCTCCAACCAAAAGCACATTTCCTGTTGAATCCAGACCGGCATCGAAGACATCGGCATCTTGTGCTGGTTCGTAAACTCGTGTCCAGAGCCTCGCACCGGTTGGCGAATACTTTATCAACACGGGACGATGGATGCCGTTGGCATCAGACCAGCCACATACATATATATTGCCTATCTGGTCACATACTACACCTGTTGTTCCGTCATCTTGGTAGAGGTCAAACCTTCTGGTCCAGATGGTATCGCCGTCTCTGGATAATTTAACTGTCAGATAATCACAATTCCAGTAATCTGGACCAATAATCCCCGCAGCAATTATCTGTCTTGTGTGGTCAAATGTAAGACTGTTCAGATTTTCCCAGAACACACCCCCCAAATTGTAAATACGACCCCACACCTCTTCACCTTCTGGACTATACTTTATAATAAATATATCAGGTTCTGGAGGTAGTCGGGAATAACCAACCTCACCACCAGCAATAATCGAGCACGAGTCGTCAACAGCAACACCAGCGAAATAGGTGTAATCATAGCCGCTTACTGAAGGTCGTCGAAACCAGAGCAGATTCCCATTCCGGTCAAACTTAATGACCTCACCGCCACCTGTGGGCCCGTACGAATAGGTACCCGCAATGATAATATTGCCCAGTGCATCTATTACGGAATTGTGGGGTTCATCATAAATGGCATCGCTGTCAAATCTTCTTGTCCAGAGCGTATCACCCGCAGGACTATACTTCACTATCAAGACGAAACTTGATTCTGACTCAGGGTCGGGTCGGCAGCATCCAACTGACACAATATCACCAAACTGGTCAACACCACCACCAATAGACCAATCGGTAACTCCGCTGTCAAATCTTCGGCTCCAAACCGTATCTTGTCCCCGGACCGGTAGGCATACTAACATCACCAGGGTGCAGGAAATAAAACCTGCACCCTGGACCTTTTGATGTATTGGATTATAGGTATTTATGGTTCTTCCCGCCATATGTCGGTTTCCTTCTGTGGTGTATTGTGGTCAATCCAGTAATGCCAGCCGTGCTGATTATACCTATACCAGGTGGGAGGATCAGTAATATATGGGTTGTGCCCTAAATCCCACGAAACATGAACTTCAGTACCATTCATATCATAATCAACATCATGTAGTGTGCTTTTCAATTGTCCCGTCAGCTTGTCGTATTTTTTCCGTTCAGCATATACCTTGATATACTCTTTAAATTGGGTCCAAGTCTGGGAGCCAGAATAGCATTTAATTTGGGAACCTTGCCAGTAAATATTAATCCATGATTTCGCTATTCGGCCAGTTGAGTATGGTTTTGTATCAATGTATTCTGGAGGTGTCTGTGCAAGCTGTTCCGAAGGTGACTGATAACCTTTCTGATGTAGCTGGTCCAATGTCAATTTTTGAAATTCAGGCCCAGGCGGGGCTTCAACACTGTCACTACGAATTTCTATGATACAGGCGCCGGTATCGCCATCCTCAGTTCCAAACTCATACAGATAATAATGCACCGGTGTTGTGCTGGTGCCCTGCGCTACCAGCAGGGGGGGGGCAGAGAAGCAGGGCGATTGATAGCAGGCTGTATGCTATCTTTTTCATCTTACCTCCTTTTTAGATTTTCAGCCTATAACAGAACTTTCAATAAAATAGTAATTATTGAATTCTACGTGTCAAGTTAAATTTTGCTGAGCGTAATGTCAGAGTTGAGCGGGTCAAAATACCTCGGCGTCTTCAAGGCAAGCGGATAATGCAGTTTTGCCACCAGCATATCCGGATTGTCACCAATAGAATCCTGCGTAACTCCGAAAAGGTAAAGTATATCCGGTGATGCAAGACAGATATCATGTGCCCAACTAATTACATCGGTTCTATAGGTCCAGAGCCAATTCAGGTTTCCACTCGGACTATAATTTAAAAGCAGACAACTACTTGTCATACCCTCAGGCGGGTCATCTGTTTGTCGCAGTTTGGACAAAACATAGTTAACCCCTCCTATTGTGTAACGGATGCGGATAAAAGAAGTTTGGCGAAGCCAATTTGGGTGAGTGCCGTAAGGTACGAACCTTTTATGCTGTGTTAGGCGAAATTCCGCTATCATAATTAATCAGGTTCATGACCTGGATTTATTGTAAGCCTATCTAAATCCCTCACAGTTGCATAAGGCAGATAGCCTTTTGCTATTGCTTTTGAATAGAAATCATCGATTAAATTCTGTTGTGTTACGTAATCTATTACCAAGACAAGTTTTCCAGCCTGTTTGAAAACATCAAGATTAGAAATGACCTCATCAGTATATGAAGATGGTTGAGGTGTGTTGTCGTTATACCATACATCTTCTCTGCCTATGCCATTGACAACTTGAATGTAGTCGGAATGAGTTGATAAACCTTCTCCGTTTTGAGGGAAAATAGCAAAATTTTTTTTGCCTTTAGTTACACGGGCATAGTTTGCAATAGCCTTCACAAAATCAACCATCTCTTGCTCAGCAGTTTCTCTATTTAAACCACTTTCTCCGCCTGGTCCCCAATATTCATAGGCATCAATAACATCAAGGTAAGCCCCATCAAAACCCGCTTCAATGATTTTATCAAGATAACTATAGATGATAGATTGCCAACCGCTCTCCCAGTATTTAACCTTATAATTCCCTGGCCAATCAGGATTTGAAGGACCGAGCCAGGAAGGAGCTCCCGGATCAGGATTACCATCATTATCCTCATCCCACCTATTATCCCAATACCATCGGTAGTTCTCTGCCTCACCGATACTCATATACGCTAGTACAAGTTTAGGACCACCTGGGCTATTTTTAAGCACATTAATCTGTTCAGCAGTAAATCTACTCTCATCACTTCCGTCCTGAGAATAATCTATTATAACCAGATCAAACTTTGTGTTTCCTATTGCTTCCAGGTCTATATTCTGCAGTTGATATACAAAATCGTTTACCGAATTCCAGGACACTAATGGATTTTTATCACTACAACCAATGAACCACACGATAGATAGTAATAAAATTGCAATAAAGCTACCTACTGCCTTCCAAACAGGTTTTACCATAATTTGTTCCTCCTTCTTAATGTTAGTGCAGACATTTTATTTAACGGCTCGCGTGTTTGCGAAGTGCCGAAGGCATTTGAGTGAGCGAAGCGAACCGTAAACACGCTGTTAGGCGGCGTTTGTGGATGAACTTTCATCCCTCGCTCCATAAATAATCTCTAATTCAGTAATAACCTGACCGAGGCGGCTCAAATCATGCTCTAATAAGATGGGCATCATTTGACGGTAAATAGACCAGTGACGCTTCCGCATTTTCAGAGGGCTAGCTGCAATGCAGTCACGATAGCGATCGAGATCACCACCCAGTAGATATATTTCGTGATCTTTTTGTATGTTGTTAGAATGAGTCTCTGCGTTCTGTATCTTGAGTAACCGATCGAGGCATACGAATGCTGCAGTCTTAAGATCCCGGCTGGTCTTCCGCCGGGTATTGATCATTTTCGTGGTTTCAGTGAGCCCCCAAGAAACGATCACACCAGCAATCGCTCCAATAAGTCCGAGCCAAGCTTCCATTTATTCAGTCTTCGAAATGTCGCCTAACTTGTTCATAAACGACAATGTCGCTTTTTGTCCATTTTTGGAATGATAGACGACAGTGTCATCTATCCATACCTTTAGATGAAGTTGCCCGCCAATATATTTTGTTGTTTTCATTATTCTTTGTCTCTCTTTTTGGAGATATAATCTAAAATTCGGTCTGCAAGAGAAGTAGTAGCAACAAGAACTATTGTACACGCACCCGATGTTAATGCACATTCAACTGCAAGAATATACTGCCCCGTTGAGATTAAAGTAGCTGAACCTAATGCTCCAGCAATCAATGGTGCGACAACTATACTTCTTGCTTGTTTAATAATATTTCTAAGAGTCTCCGAATCGGATTTAGGAGATTCTCCAAATGGAATATGATATTCATAAATTTCACTAAGTGCAATTTTTACTCTCTCAGGAGCCAAGAGAGAACACATTCTTATTTTAAGAGATGTAGTGAAATACTCAGGTTTTATTTCGAATTTCTTTAAGAATTTCTCCGTTATATCATTTTTAAGAGGTAGATAAGGGAATGGAAGCGGATATGGCATTAAAGGAAATGGTACATTAGCGATATTTAAACCTGCGAGCTGGCAAACTATTACATCATCAAATAAAGAAGCTTTTTCTTTTTCCAAGTCTTTGAAATACCGTCTAGTAAAAGTAAAATAGTGATACCATTCGTGAAAAAATATATCAAAGGGCGGTCCATAAAATTCGTGATAAAACTCCTTTAATCTATGCCAAAACTCGGGTTCAGATATTATCTTTAAGGACCTATCGTACTCAAAATTAGTTAAACAATCAGTTGAAGATACTCCAAATAATTGAGTTACAGCAAACTTTAAGGACTTCTGATAACCAATATCTTCAGATGGTATACTTGCTACACTCAAAATAGCAGATATATCTTCGGGGACAATAGATCTTTGAATAACGCTTCCAGTTACTCTTTTATTTTCTTCCATTTTTTCTATTCTCCTTTACTTTTGCGGGCAAATTTCATATAACGTTCCCGGCACAAACGAAGTGCGTTAGCATTTGGGATTTAGCCGTTTGTGCTGTGTTAGGTGCAGTTAGTCGCCAATTTTCCATCTTCTTAACCCCATAACAGTATCATTAATCTTTCTGAAAATGTCTTCTCCAGATAATTCAGAACTTACATTCAATAAATACGATAATGGTCTCTCTTGAAGTTGCTTTTTTTCCTTTTTTACTGAGGCCACAGCCGATACCAATCCCAATATAATGCCTGCTCCAATACCCAAAGGTTTGTAAGGTATTGGTATAATATCTGAGATTGAAACAAGTGCAGATGGAACTGATATATTTAAAAATTTACAAATTGTTTCTATCTTAAAACTTTCATAAATACCCTTTAATTTTTGCGTTTGTTTAATCAATGATTCTTTATAATGATTTAAGGCATCCTTTAGTGCTGACTCATTGTCAATTGCGGGTAAAGTTCGGCAAAGTTCAGAAATCATATTGAAGAAATTGGTCCGTTCTGCATTATACTTTTTTCTAATTTCGATTAATTTATCCAAAGGCACTGAATTAATATCCTTAGGTAAAAAATTGGCGATTAAGAGGTTACCTAATTTATACTCAAATTCTGATTGATAATCTCTGAACAATTCAGGCTCAAATAAAATAGAAGCAGAATAGAATTGTTCAATATCGGTGACTATAGGAATTGTTTTTTCTTTTGAAATTGATTTTGCTAAATAAGTCATATAAATAAGACCAATTTCATTATCTATTTTTATCCAATCTTCGTATTCGTTTTCTCCAGGAATGGCTAGGCCTAAGTCGAATAGTTTTTCTTTTAAGTTTCTATCAATTTTTTGAACATGTAAGTAAGTTCCAGAAGATTTAACAATAGATTCTAAAATGTCTCGTCTAAAACCAAAGTCTTTTCTAAATCTACGCCAATGCTCATACTCCCAATCCTTAAAGTAGTGGGGAAATTTCCTCATGTAGTATCTGTAAAAATCCTCAGAGTCTATTATTCCTTCCAAATACTCAGAGAATGTGTGAAATGTGTTTGATATTACCCTTCTATCTGGTGAATAGTTTTCAATAAATCCAGTTTCATATTTTATTTTTATTATTTCTTCACTATCAGATGGACTAACAGAATAGGGAACTATTCTTGAGATTTTATCCCAGAAAAGAAACGCATTTTTTAGCCAATTTTTATTTGTTAGATTAATGAATGGATAATATAATGCATGACCAAAACTCATTGTTTTTCCTCCTTTAATTGGCGACTAATTGCACCTAACTTGTTCATAAACGACAATGTCGCTTTTTGTCCATTTTTGGAATGATAGACGACAGTGTCATCTATCCATACCTTTATAGTTTTTATTTTCTCCACAAATTGAGGATTATATGGAAAAGAAACTATTAAACTATTCTCTCTGTCTTTCAAGATTCTCGTATATCCATATTTATTATATACCTATTATTAAAAGTCAAGTAAAATTGACTGATGACGGCATATGGTAACCACAATTTAAAAGTTCGTCAATATAATTGTCTAATAATATTGGCGGCAGATTTAACACTCCAGAAGGTATTTTACTCTCCGTCTCTTTTAATATTTCAACCGGCGCTTTACGTCCCCGCCAACGGTTCTTCCGCTTATAATTAAAATATAAACTATAGGCATAAGCCCTGGCTAAAAACTCAGTCCGGTCCTTATACCCCTCAAGGTCGTAAAACTCATCTTCGATTAACTTATGGGCAATCTCAACATCACTCTGCCAAGTACATGCCCGCGGCGGTATCCGACGGTATTTAGCACCAAACCGCTCAATGACCCCACTGAAACCAGATACATTATGCCTCTTTGATATATGCCCGACAAACTCAACTCCATTATCAGTCTGAATCGTTACCGCACTCAGATCAACACCATAATGCTTAAGGTGCTTTAGCAAGTAAGCAATAAATATCGCACTGTTGTTTGAATCCTTAGCTGTGCCATACGAATACCAAATGGCGCCGGTATCGCCATCCTCGGTCCCAAATTCATACAGATAATAGTGCGTTGTGCTGGTGCCCTGCGCTACCAGCAGGGGGGGGCAGAGAAGCAGGGCGATTGATAGCAGGCTGTATGCTATCTTTTTCATCTTACCTCATTTTTAGGTTTACAGCCTATAACAGAACTTTCGATAAAATAGTAATTATTGTTCTACAATGTCAAATTAAATTTAGCTGAGCGCAATGACAGAGGGAGGGGGCATCATTGCGATCCCCAAAGGGGCGAAGCAATCTCTAAGCGGTTAATATGACAGCACCGGTACTGGGAAATCTTGACACAAATTTGCTACCGGTTATTCTTTTGTGCTGACCGGAATAACAGCGTAAACCGGTTATAAGGGCGAGGATTTATTTTTATTAACTTTTAACAAAGGAGGTTTTAATGCAACTCCGCACAGTCCTGATGCTCTTAATTGCTCTGGTCGGTTTGACCATAGCAAATGAGGATGTGGCGGCAGTTTCTCCCTCAGCCGGCAGTGCCGCCTTGCCGGTAAAACAGACCACCAGTCTAATCCCAACCGATGCCATCACCATTCCAGGAATGCTCTCTTATCAGGGCAGACTGACCGATAGCCTGGGCAACCCGGTGCCGGATGGAAACTATCAGTTGACCTTCCGGCTGTATCAGCAGGAGACCGGTGGCACTCCGTTCTGGACCGAAGCCCAGACAATAATGGTGAGAAACGGCCTGTTTTCCGCTTTGCTCGGTGCGGTTACCCCGATAACCTCATTACCAGATGCCGGCACAGTCTGGCTCAGTTTGCAGGTGGGAACAGCACCGGAGTTAACACCCAGGTTAAGGATTGTGAGTTCGGCATTCAGTTTCTTGAGTGAGCGGGCTGCTAACTCTGACCTTTTACAGGGCAAGGACACAACCGCCTTTGTCCGCACAAACCAGGCAAACTCCATAACTTCAGGTATGATTGTTGATGGCACAATTGCCAGCGCGGATATTGCGAACAATGCGATTACCAGTGCTAAGATTGGCAATGGCGAGGTAACGATGGAAAAGATAAACCAGTCTGGTGCAACAACCGGTCAGGTGCTGAAATGGACCGGTTCTGCCTGGGCACCGAGAAATGACAGTATTGGTCAGAGTGACAATGCCTGGGTAAGAGGCACACCGGACTCAGTGCTTTACACAATAAGGCAACTGGGCATTGCGCGCGGCGGTGCGGACAATATGCTTTATGGTTCTTATCGCTATACCCATACCAACCTTGGTGTTGCCTGCACAACCGGAATGAACGGGCAGGATAAACCATACTGTACGGTTAGCGGCGGGAATGGCAACGCCGCCCTGGCCGACCAAGCCACGGTTGGCGGCGGATTTAGAAACCGTGCTGAGAGCTCTTTTGCTACGATTGCTGGTGGTTATGGAAACAGCGTTCGGGGTAGTTACTCCACGGTAGGCGGTGGACATGATAATGAAACTCGTTATTCGTTTGCCACAGTTGCTGGGGGTGATTCTAATTTCGCAGTGACGTACTGTGCGATTGGTGGCGGAAAAAGAAATCAAGCGTTGGGCACGACAACAACTATTGGTGGTGGTTATAGTAACATAGCTTGGGGTTATTACGGAGTAATTGGTGGTGGTTACCAAAATTCTTTAGGCGGATATGATTGTCCGACCATTGGTGGCGGTCGATATAATTTTGCCGGGGTTCAATATACTACAGTTAGTGGTGGATATGGAAACTACGCTTCCGGTTTTTCAAGCACGATTGGTGGCGGATATACGGATACAGTTAAGGCTAATTATGGTGGAATTCTTTCTGGTTATTCAAATCTGGCTGGTGATGCAGCAGAGGATACCGCTGCAATGGTGTGCGGTGGTTATAACAACTCAGCAACTGCGAAATTTGCCTTTATTGGCGGCGGGTATCTCAACACCGCCTCGGGCAATTATGCCACAGTACCTGGTGGATACGATAATGTCGCCCGTGGTTCAGTCAGTTTTGCTGCGGGTAGATATGCCCGGGCAAATCACAGTGGTTCATTTGTCTGGAGCGACAGCGCGGTATCCGCATCGGAATCGGTTTATACCACTGGCAATGACCAGTTCCGGGTTCGGGCACGGGGCGGCACCTGGTTTTTCTCCAATGCCGGGATGACCACCGGTGTGGTGCTTGCCAGCGGCTCAAACTCCTGGGCAAGCGCGTGTGACAGCACTAACAAAACCGACTTTGCACCGGTTGATAAAAAGGAGCTTTTGCGCAGGGTTGCTGAACTGCGGGTGCGGTATTACCGGATGAAGGACCAGACTGACGGCACCAGACACCTTGGTCCGGTGGCACAGGACTTCAAGAACGCCTTCGGGGTTGGTGAGAGTGATAAAACCATCAATATGGCAGATGCGGATGGCGTGCTCTTTGCCGCAATCCAGGCACTGTATGAGGAAAATCAGGAATTGCGGGAGGAGATTGAAGCGTTAAAGGTACAAGTCCGGTTGAAGTAAATAAGGAGTTAATTTATGTCTGAAGATGAGATAAGACCGAGAGTGTTATTTTCCCGGTGTCTTGGTTTTGAAGCCTGCCGGTATAACGGCGAGATAATCAGGAGCGATTTTGTTGAACGGTTGAAGGGGTTTGTTGAGCCGATTACTGTGTGTCCAGAGATGGCAATCGGACTGGGTGTGCCAAGGCCGCCAATCAGGATTGTTTATCTGCAGGAGAGGATGCGGTTGATTCAACCGGCGAGCGGTCAGGATTTGACCGAACGGATGGGAATTTTTGTGCGTTCGTTTCTTGATGGGCTTGAGGAGGTAGACGGTTTCGTGTTGAAGTCACGTTCGCCTTCGTGCGGGACAAGGGATGTCAAGGCTTATAATGAGGAGGGGAATATCTATCCGGCATTTATGCGCCGGGGCTTTTTTGGTGGCGCGGTGCTTGAACGTTTTCCCGATAAACCGGTGACGGATGAGGGTAGGTTGCTAAATTTTCTGCTCCGGGAGAGTTTTCTCTGCCAGCTGTTTGCCCTTGCCCGTTTCCGCAAGTTGCGCCAGGCGCCGACAATGGGGAAACTGGTGGAGTTCCATACCCGGCACAAACTTTTGATTTTAGCGTATAATCAGGAGGCACTGCAGCAATTGGGCAGGCTGGTTGCTAATCCCGGACACCGCCCGGTGGAGATGGTCTGTCGGGAGTATGAAAAAATACTATCGCGGGCGTTATCCCGACCACCGAAGTATACCGCCGCAATCAATGTGTTGCTCCACGCGCTGGGTTATTTCAAGGAGCGGTTGAGTTCTGCGGAAAAGGCTTTTTTTCTGGATGCGATTGAGGGTTACCGGCAGGGAAGGTTACCTTTGAGTGTGCCGGTAAATCTGGTGCGGTCGTATATCGTCCGGTTTGATGAACCGTATCTGAAAGAGCAGGTGTTTTTTAACCCCTATCCTGAAGGGCTGGTGGCGATTACGGATTCGGGTAAGGGAAGGTAGTAAATCTATTTACCGGTTATCAGCAGTTTGTTGGTTAGTTGCTTTTTGCCAGTGTCAAGGTGTGGTCAAATTCTTCGCAAGAGACAAAAGTCCGCCAAACCGGTCTTCGCCGATAGTGGCGCGACCGGTATAAATGGCATTGTAACCGAGTGGTGATATCTAATTTTCCGGCTGATAGCCGGCGCGGTGAATTCTTGACCAGGGCGGTGAGTTTTCCGGAAACCAGTGCCAGAACTTCAAAGGAATGATGTAACGGGTATCGTGGACCGAAGGTATTAAACTGACAAAGATGTGCAGACGGTGATGCCGGTCCTGATAGGGGAATAAGGAGGTGATCACTATAAGCCGGTGGCGGTCAAGTTCGGTGACCGGGCCCCCAGGTTTTTCCACGATCAGTGGAGATGTGATTGTAGGCTTAATATTAGGAAGGGAGATGGGGGTTATTTTTGACAAAGAAGGGTTCGCGGGGTAATCTTTAAATTTAGATGTAGATAAGAGGTCTGGGTAATGAGTCATTTTAAGAAGAGGTTAGCGTGGTTAAAACGATTTGGAGCTGAAAAGGGCAGGAGTTGATGCGTATCGGTTATCCGTGTATTAATCTGACCTTAAAGTGCCGGGGCACTAAAACTTTCCGGTTGCGGAATTATTCAAGCAGGCGTCTGGAAGAGACAGTAGCAAATAATCTTGCCTGTCTTGCTGAAACGATTGAATGGAACCGGGCTCATGGGATTAATTTTTTCCGGATTAGTTCTGATTTAGTGCCATTCGCTTCCCATCCGGTCTGCACCTTTCCGTGGGAAAAGGTTTTTGTGCCCGAGTTTCGAAAAATCGGCAGGCAAATTAAACGGGCACAAATGCGGATTTCAATGCACCCGGACCAGTTTGTTTTGTTGAATGCAATGGAGAGAAGAATTGTTCAGAACTCCATTCGGGAGCTTAAGTATCACTGTCAGGTGTTGGATTTGCTCGGCTTGCCGTTGACTGCGAAGGTCCAAATTCATGTGGGAGGGGTTTACGGTGATAAAAAGAGAAGTATTGAGCGGTTCATCAGGGTTTATCAGCAATTGTCAGACAGGGTGCGAGCCCGGCTGGTGATTGAAAATGATGACCGGTTTTATAATGTTTCTGACTGTCTGGAGATAAGTGCCCGGATCGGCATTCCGGTGCTGTTTGATTCATTTCATCATGAGGTAAATCCGAATGGGGATGACCTGCAGAGTGCATTTCGTCGTTGTGCGGCAACCTGGCGCCGGTATGATGGTGTGCCGATGGTTGATTACAGTTCTCAGGCACCGGGAGGCAGGGTAGGTGCCCATACCCAGCATATTGACCTTAAGCATTTTGAACGGTTCATTCAGGCAATTGCCGGGTATGATTTTGATTTGATGCTGGAGATTAAAGACAAGGAGAAGAGCGCACTGGCGGCGCTTAAGTTTTTGGCACTAGGGTATTGAATTTGATTTTCATCAGTTATTTTTGACAGTTATTATAATTAAGGTAAAATTTTCCTTCAGAGTTTTAATATGATAAAAATGGAGGTCTAATGGCGGAAGTTTTGGAAATTAGATGGCATGGCCGTGGTGGCCAGGGTGCCAAAACCGCGGCATTGCTTTTTGGCGAGGCGGCGCTGGAAACCGGGAAGTTCATTCAGGCATTTCCGGAGTATGGACCAGAACGAATGGGCGCACCGGTAACCGCTTTTAATCGGCTTGCTGACAAACCAATCTGGAGCCATTCTGGAATTAAGAATCCGGATATTGTGGTCGTTTTAGACCCATCGCTGATTGAGCCGGCAAATGTTACTGAAGGTTTGAAACCGGATGGTATTTTGCTGGTGAATACGACTGAGAGTCCTGAAGTTTTGCGGCAGCGGCTGGGTCTGCCGGCAACGGTGCGGGTTTATACGGTTGATGCCTCAACGATTGCACTGGAAACTGTGGGTAAGGATGTGCCGAATACGCCGATGCTCGGGGCACTTGCCCGGGTAACCGGTGTGCTGGAACTGGAGCCGATGCTTGCGGCGATCCGTTCAAAGTTGAGCGTGAAGTTCCGAGGCAGGGAGAAACTGGTAAATGATAATCTGGAAAGCATCCGGCGCGCCTATCAAGAGGTGAAAGGATAAAAGGAGGGGCGATGGCTAAAAAATTGAAAGGCTGGCAGGAGTTGCCCTGCGGTGCAATTATTACCGATTTGCAGGCGGTTAAGGAAAATAAAACCGGGGCGTGGCGGAGTCAGCGGCCGGTCTGGAATAAGGAGAAGTGTCGGCAGTGTTTGTTGTGCTGGATTTACTGTCCGGACTCCGCAATTATCGTTCAGGATGGTAAGGTGGTTGGGAATGATTATGATTACTGTAAGGGTTGTGGTATTTGTGCCGATATCTGTCCAGCAAAGGCAATTGATATGGAAAAGGAGCGAAAATGATTCTTGCTAAAACCGGGAATGAGGCACTTGCCTATGCGATGAAGCAGATTAATCCGGATGTGGTTGCGGCTTATCCAATCACACCGTCAACTGAGATTGTCCAGTTGTTTTCTAATTATGTTAGCGATGGCGAGGTGGATACCGAGTTTGTGGCAGTGGAGAGTGAACATTCGGCAATGACCGCCTGTATTGGCGCGTCAGCATGCGGACGGAGGGTTATGACCGCCACCGCATCTCAGGGGCTGGCTTTGATGCATGAGATGCTTTTTATTGCGGCAGGGCTGCGTCTGCCGATTGTGATGGCGGTGGCATCCCGTTCGCTTTCGTCACCGTTAAATATTCACGGTGACCACTCGGATTCGATTGCCTCGCGGGATTCAGGCTGGTTGCAGTTTTTCTGTGAAACGGTCCAGGAGGGGTATGATACTTTGATTCAGGCGGTGAAGATTGCAGAAAAAGCGTATCTGCCGGCAATTGTGGCGATTGATGGGTTTATCCTTTCTCACTGTCAGGAGCGGATTGAGACCCTTGAGGACCAGGCGGTGCGGGAGTTTCTTGGAAAACCGAAGCCAAATTATAATCTGCTGGACTGGCGGAATCCGATTTTGGTTGGTCCGGCGACATTGCAGGATTACTATTTTGAATTTAAGCGTAGTGAGATTGAGGGAATGAACCGGGCATTGCCGATTATTGAAGCGGTGCAGGAGGAGTTCGGACGTCGGTTTGGCAGGTATTATCCGATACTGGAGGAGTTTCGTTGTGAGGATGCCGAGGCGGTGCTATTAGTAATGGGTTCAGCCTGCGGAACCTGCCGGGTGGCGGTTGAGCAGTTGCGGGCAAAGGGGAAGAAGGTTGGGATGGTGAAACTGCGGGTTTACCGACCGCTGGTGCATACGGTTTTGAAACGGACTCTGAGCCGGTTCCGGGCAGTTGGGGTGCTGGACCGAGTGGACGCGGTAAACTCTTATGGCGGTCCACTGTTTACTGAGGTGACATCGGTTTTATACGACCTGCCCGAGCGACCAAAGGTGTTTTCTTATGTTTATGGATTGGGCGGCAGGGAGTTTACACCTGAGGACGCGATCGGGGTTTATGAGCAGGTTTTGTCCGGGAAAAAGGATGAGCTGGTAACTTATGTGGGGGTGAGGTGATCATGATGAAACTGCAGGATTTGGCAAAAAATCAGGAGCTTTTTTCTCATGGCCATCGTGCCTGTGCAGGATGCGGTGAGGCGCTGGCGGTGCGGCAGATTCTTTTAGCCGCACAGCCACGACCGGTGGTGACGACAATGGCAACAGGTTGCCTGGAGATTTTTTCTTCCATTTATCCGCATAGTGCCTGGCAGGTGCCGATGATTCATACCGCATTTGAGACCGCGGCGTCCACCGCCGCCGGGGTTGAAGCAGCGTTGCGGTTTGCCCAGAAGCAGAAGTTGATTCAGGATGATATCCGGGTGATTGCTTTTGCCGGGGATGGTGGAACTTATGATATCGGGTTGCAGGCGCTTTCGGGTGCACTGGAACGGCGGCACCGGTTTTTGTATGTCTGCACAAATAATGAGGCGTATATGAATACCGGGATTCAGCGGTCTTCAGCCACGCCCTATGGTGCAGATACCACCACTTCACCGGCGGGTCGGGTTTTACCCGGGAAGGGGCAGCATCGTAAAAATATTATGGAGATTGTTATTGCCCATGATGTTGCCTATGCAGCACAAACAACCGTGTTTTTCTGGCGGGATTTGGCGACCAAGGTGCAGAAGGCGCTGGACGCACCGGGGCCGAGTTTTCTGAATGTGCTTGTGCCTTGTCCGCTGGGCTGGCGCCATCTTCCTTCGGAAACGGCTAAACTTTCAAAACTGGCGGTTGATACCTGTTACTGGCCGCTGTATGAATACGAGAGTGGTCGCTACAAGGTTAATTATACGCCGACGAAAAAATTGCCAGTGGAGGAGTTTTTAAAACCGCAGGGGCGGTTCCGTCACCTCTTTGGTTCGGAGCAGGGGGCAAAGGTAATTGCGGAATTGCAACGCTATGTAGATGAGCAGTGGGCGTTGTTGTTAAAGAAGCAAGCCTGTTTTGCCGCGGGTGATGCCCAGGCTTGACATTAGTCAAGCGGGGCGGTAAAATTTGGGTGTGGGTGTAGCGCGTCGCACGCCGCAAGCGGACCGGTTTTTTGTCCGGGTGACTGCGGAGCAACCGGTCTGGCAGCTGTTCCCACCAACCGTTGAGCAAGCGGAAACAAAAATCGGGCTTGATATTGCAGAACTGGTTCACCAGCGCCCAGATTTTTTGAATCTTGCCGAGGCTGAAGGAGCGCCTTTCCGGGTGGCATTACCGCTGTCAAAATTGGTCGGGGTGCGTTCGCCAGTGCTGATAGCGGTTCAGGAGTCAGGTGGGTTGTTCGTGGTTGGCTGTCCGGATGAAAGCGGACCTGACGCCTATACTACCCTGGTGGCAGATATCCTTGCCGCCAGCACGAAAATGTGGCGGATGAGTTATGAGCAGTTTTCCAATCTGTTTGTTGATTCGGAAGGGGCGCTCCTTGAGGAATTGATGCTTGAGCGCAGCAGTGCGGACTGGGATTTTGACCAGTTTCAGCCCGTAATCAGTGCCAATCTGGAACGGGGAAGATTCCCGATTTTAATTGTAACTGCCAAACCCGGGGGCGAGGTCAGGCAGGTGCTTGATTATCTGAACGGAATGAATCTGATTGCGGTGCCGGTAAGTTATTCGGTTTGGTCAAGCGGCGGGATTGTGGTGATTGAACCGGTACCAGCGGTGGGGGTTGAAGGGGCGGTTTTGGGAAAGCGGTCAGCTGGTCCGTCAAGTTATGAACCGGTGGCGCAGAAACCGGTTGTTGAAACCCTGGAGTTGCCGCGCTTTGAGCCGATAGAGCCAGCAGCACCGGTTGAACCACCAGAGACCAAGCCCGCAGCTCAGTTTGGCGCCGGTGCAGTGCCGACCGAACCGGCGAAGAAGTTTGCCAAACCACCGTCCCCAGGAACTAAGCCGGGGGTGATGTCGGGTAAGCGACCTCCACCAAAGCCGAAGAATGGTTCCGGAGGCGGGAAATGAAGCCCTGTTTCATAAGAGCCCGGAAATCGGTTGCCGGCTGGCAAGAGGTGAAATTGCCGTTAAGCGAGTCGGAATTGCCTGCTGATTTTTCGCTGGTGGAATTGCTCAAGCAGGCACCGGAGTTTATCGGGATGGCACTGGGGGTAGCACTACCGCGGGCAATTGCGGTTATTCCCGGTGCGGCTTCGGGAAGGGTTTTTGTGGCGGTAGATGAGCAGGGGAAAATTACCATTATCGGCTGTCCTGACCGGCAAGCCGAAGGCGGAATCAGCGCAATGGTTGGTGATCTGCTGGCAGCTACGGGCCGGCTCTGGCAGCAGCCCTTTGCGACCCTTGCCAAAATGTTTGGAGACCAGGAGGGGCAAAATTTGCTTGCCCAAGTTAAAAACCGGGTGGGTTCGTTGTCCCCAGAGCAATTTAAAGAGGGTATTCAGAAAAGTCTGCAGGAAGGGAAGTTTCCGCTGGTGATTGCGGTGGAACGGGTTGATGAGGCGATTAATCAGATGATGGATTATCTTAAACAGATGAATCTCAGGGTGCGGCTGATAAGTTTTAGTTACCGGCAACTGAACGGTCTGGAAATTGTAATTCCTAAGGAGGTCGGCAAAGAGGTTGAACCTGAACCGGCGCCGATAGTCAGACCGCAAAGAACCCCTTATCTTGAATATACCCCAACCGTAACTACCTTGGGTAAAGAGGAGCCAGCAGCCCGGAAGGTTTACGAGCAATTTCCAACCGAGGGAACGACACCGAAACAGCAGGAAATACTAAAGCGGCTGGTTTACATTGATGACCTGGGATTAATCCGGCGCGGTTTTGAATACTTTACACCTCGGGCAATAAAACGTGCTGAAGCCGAAGGGACAATTGTAATTGCTGTTGACCCGGCACGTTGGCCATTTCCCAAACCTGAAGAGGTCATTGTGGTGGTGCGGACCGGACTGGAGCACCTTGCCGGTTTTTTAAAAATGAAGCAGCAGGAGGTTGAGGATTTTCTAAAACTGCTTCCCCGGGATGAAAGAAAGGAACATCGGGGAGTGGTTCTGCTCTGGGCACGGAATGTTTATGAGGCAAATCAATTGGTTAACGAGCTCAAGGCACTAAAGGAGGTTTCTCAGACCGGGGTAAGGTGATGCCCGGGTTGCTTTTGCATATCTGTTGCGGACCGTGTGCGTCGGTGGTTATCCCGCGTTTGCAGGAGCAGTATCAGGTGACCGGTTTTTTCTATAATCCCAATATCTTTCCATTTGCGGAGTATGAACGTCGGCTTGAAGCGGCGGCAAGGGTTGCTGATTTTTGGAAAATTGGGTTAATCAAAGGTGAATATGAGCACACCTTTTTTCAGACAGCGGTTCAGGGGCTTGAAAATGAACCTGAGGGCGGAACAAGGTGTACGGTCTGTTTTCGGTTACGGTTGGCAGCCACGGCGGCGCAGGCGGTTCAGGCAGGATTTACCTTAATTGCCTCAACGTTGACTGTCGGTCCTAACAAGAAAGCGGAGGTGGTTAACCGGATTGGTCACGAGGCGGTGGCAAATCATGGTATTAATTTTATTTCCGGTGACTGGAAGAAGCAAGATGGGTTTAAACAGAGTGTGACGTTTTCCCGGAGGTTGGGGCTTTACCGTCAAAATTACTGTGGTTGCGAATTTTCTATTAAAAATTTTAACGGGGCGCACCGCTGAATAAACAGTACGCCCCGTGGGAATTACCGGTTCAGCGGGTGAGAATCAGTTTTGTCTCCAGTTGCGCATCATTTGATTTTAACCGGCAGAAGTAGACGCCACGACCAACCGGTTTTCCGTTTTTGTCTTTGCCATCCCATTGCCAACGGTTTTCTCTAGAAAGCGTGCGCACGAGCCGGCCGGTCTGGTCATAGATGGTGATGATGCCGGCGGTGTTTTGATCAACGTTGAAGCGGATTGAAGCGGTTGCAGGATTCGGGAAGGCATAAAATCGGGCACGCACCGGACTTTGGTTGCGGTTTTCACAAATTGCGGTTGGTGAGCCGGTAGTATATTTAACAGCCCGGCCTGCAACAATCGGGGCACTGCCATGGTGATAGGAACCGTCAAATAGACATTGAATGGCAATCGTTTGGGTTGGGTCCTGAATGCCGACGGTGCTGGAGGAGTAATTGTTGGCGGTAAGATACTGGACTATTAGCTGGTTATCACCGGTGGGGGTGGGGATTGTCTGGTCGTAGATGATGATTTCAAACTTGTCCCATTGACTCCCGCCCAAATAATAGACCGAATCCCATTCGACAACGAACCGATGATTTGGGGTGTCGTAAAAGTACCAAACACCGTTACCATATGGGGGATACAGGTCATCCCAGTTGGCACAAACCACGCCGGGAAGAGTGGTTGTGGGTAATGAGGAGTTGTAATAAGCGGTAGCAGTGGTGTAACCCGGGGCAACCCAGCCATTGGAACATATGGAAATCTGGTTGTAGTTGGTGCTGTAGAACTGCCAGGTAAAGGGCAGGTCAATTTGAACTGTCTGGTCATCACTCAGGTTGAGTCTGGTGCCCAGGTTGTTGATTTCCACCCAGGAGAACTCCGGATGCTGAACGTAGGAGGAGTCTACATCGTCATAAGCCCAGTAAAGTGGGGGCTGACGTGGTCCGTCCGGAACCGGGTCAGTCATAACCACTTCACCCACCACCAGCCGAAAATAAATTGTATCACAGTAACCGGTGCCGTTGACGAGTAGCATTAACTGAATCGGAGTTTCTTTTGGGATTGAAGGGTCAACCTGCACCCGGAACGGGTCGGTGGAGTTGATGCGGGTTGAACATGCCGGAATTGAGCCGTAACTGGTGGTGGAATCAGCAATCACAAACCGGGGATCGGTGGAACGGAGGAGGGCAGTGACATTGTTAACTCCCTGATTACCGATATTGCGCAAAGCGAGCAGTAAGCTCCCGTTTTCACCAGGGTCAAATCTTCCATTGTTGTTGCCCCCCGGTGGTGAATCGAGGACAGTCCTGGTCCCGAGCAGAATGAAGGGACCGGAATTGTTGTTGATTAAGGAGATGTCGTCGGCGGAGACCTCCGCCACGGGCGTGCCTCAGCCGCTATAGGTATAACTCCAGAGGGCGACCTCAATAAAGGCAATTTCAGACGGGTTGACGCCGGGTAAGTTCTGGGTTAGTTCCGCCGCGATGTCTAACTGATGATAAAGCCAGGTGGTGTCGTTCACCCGATAAAGACTGAGGGTTGGGGAGGGTTGCCAGTCGGCATAGGTGGTATGGTAATATCGGGTTTCTCCCAGTAGATTGGTGTCGCGGTCGTAATAGCAGACCTGCACACAGGCAGCGGGCCAGCAGGTAGTTGTGCCCCCATAGCCGTTGAGTTTTGCCCAGAAGGATAGTTGCAGGGCAACGCCCGGGACTGGCACCAGTTGACTCAGACGCGTCCAGCCCGGATTATCATATTGATAAACCCAGGCTTCAAAGTCTGGATCGGGCTGATATTCGGTACCGCGCTGAACCTGATGAGTACCGCTGCCGGAATCGGTTTGGGTCCAGCCAATGGAAAGTTCCTGTTCAAAATTGCCGTTGAGCAGAAGTTCCTGACTGAAACCCAATAGGACAGTTATTAATACTAAACTGAGCAGATATTTTAGGCGCATATTGCCTCCTTTTAGAAATTTTAAGCAAGTGCATCTTACAGTCAACATTTAAGCAGCATGAAATTATTTGACATTGGTGCGGAGTTTTTAATACTAACAGAAATGACCATTGATCAGTTTCAGGCGTTAATCCGGGAAATTTATTTTGTGAAGGACCGCGAACGGGGCATGGATGGAACTTTTCGCTGGCTGATAGAGGAGGTGGGGGAACTTGCCCGGAGTTTGCGGTCAGGGAATAGGTCAGCCCAGGAGGAGGAGTTTGCCGATGTTTTTGCCTGGCTGGTGAGTCTGGCAAATTTGACCGGAATTGACCTGGGAAAAGCCTGCGCAAAGTATCGTAATGGTTGTCCGAAATGCCATTTTGTTCCCTGCCGGTGTGTTGAAAATCCCCAGTTTGGTATTGGAGATAAGGAAAAGGAGGATAGTGGTGATTAGCATTATTCTCGGTGTTTTGTTTGCGGGGATGTCGGCACCGTTAATTCAGGTGCGGGATACCCCGAACGATGCGGGCAAGAGTATTACGCTGAATTGGCAGTTTTTGTCAGAAAGCCCGGCATCGGCAGTGGTTGTTCAACGGGTTGAAAAGGATGGTGAGCCGGTGGTAGTGGCGAGTTTGCCCGGCTCGGAGAGGTGGTTTGTGGATGAAGGGGTAATTGACCGCCAGCCTTACCGGTATCGAGTTGGTGCGGTCAGTGATGGGGATACGCTCTGGAGCGAATGGTCGGAAGTGGTGAGCAGTTCACCGCAGTTTTTTAATTGGGCGCGGTTGAATATTCTGGTCTCAATGGTGGTATTTTTCGTCCTGGTGATTTACTTTATTGAAAATGCCCGGGCAGGCAGATACCTGTTCGTCCGCAGGATTGCTGGTCTGGATGCGGTTGAGGAGGCGGTCGGACGGGCAACCGAGATGGGAAAGCCGATTGTATATGTTCCGGGATTGGGTTCGGTGGCGGATATTGCCACGATTGCCTCGCTGAATATCTTAGGAGAGGTTGCTAAAAAAACCGCTCAGTATGATTCCGCACTGCTGGTGCCAAATCGGGACCCGATTGTCTATACGGTTGCACGAGAGGTGGTTAAGGAGGCGTATACCAGAGCAGGCCGACCCGATGCGTTTAAACCCGATAATATTTTCTTTGTTACTTCTGAGCAGTTTGCCTATGCAGCCGCGGTTGATGGTTTGATGGTTCGGGAAAAGCCGGCAACGAATTTCTTTCTTGGAACCTTCTGGGCAGAGGCGCTGATTCTCGCCGAGACCGGAGCAACTACCGGCGCAATTCAGATTGCGGGTACGGATTCGGTTTTCCAGTTGCCATTTTTCATCACCGCCTGTGATTACACTTTGATTGGTGAGGAGCTTTATGCCGCGTCGGCTTATCTCTCCAGGGAGCCGTTGCTGCTTGGTTCGCTTAAGGGGCAGGATTATGGTAAAATGCTGATTATCATCATTGTCGTTTTTGGTTCGTTACTGCTATTGCTTTCGAGAATTCCACAACTCGGTTTCTTTAGTAAAATAATAAATTTTTTTAATGTAAGTTAAGGAGGCAGGATGCGCAGGAGTTTACCGCTGGCGCTCTGTCTGGTGATGGGGATAATAATGATGATTCAGTTTTTTGTTCCCCATCCGGTTTCAGTTGCATTTTATGACTTGACGACCAAATGGATTAGAATTGTTTCGGCGTTTGCGTTGGTGCTCGGGGTGGGCAGTTTAGTTCTCTATCATACTGACCGTTTAAGGCGCAAACGTGCGGGCTGGGAATATTCAATTGTAACGTTGGCAGGACTGGTCGTTACCGCAATTATCGGGCTGGGCTGGGGTGTAAAACCGGGGTCGCCGTTGCAGGAGGTGCTATTTAAGAATATGCTTGTTCCGCTGAACGCTTCAATGTTTGCCATCCTGGCATTTTATATGGCATCGGCTGCCTATCGGGCATTTCGTGCTCGAACTAAAGAGGCGGTACTTTTGCTTATTGCCGCTTTTGTAGTGATGTTAGGAATGGTGCCGGTGGGTGAGGCAATCTGGCATAAACTGCCTGAGTTTGCCGAATGGATTCTTTCCGTGCCGAATATGGCAGCAAAACGGGCAATTCTTTTCGGGGTAGCGCTCGGGGCAATCGCCACTTCGCTCAAGGTAATATTAGGAATTGAACGCGGCTGGTTAGGAGGAGGCAAGGGATGAGTTTTTTTGAAAAACTATTAAAAATTGACCGTAAAGTTATCTTCATTGTGATTGCCGTTTTGGTGCTTTTTCCCCTGCTAAAACCGCTGGGCCTGGGGGTGAGTTCAGGTCCGCGGGCGAAGGCGGTGTTTGATGCGGTTGATGCCATACCACCGGGCAAGACGCTTTTGATTTCAGTTGACTTTGACCCAGCGTCAATGCCAGAACTTTATCCGATGCTGGTCGCGTTAATGCGTCATTGCTTTGCAAAAAATGTCAAGGTTTTACTCTGTGGATTATGGATTACCGGTGCCGGGCTGGCAGACCGGGCGGTGACTGAAATTCCGCCGGAGTATGGAAAGAAATACGGTGAAGATGTGGTTTATCTCGGATGGAAAGCCGGAGTGGATGCGGTGATATTGGGGATGGGGGAGAACATTAAGAACGTTTTCCCGGTTGATTATTATGGTCACCCGCTGGATTCATTGCCAATGATGCAGGAGGTGACGCGGCTCCGGGATATCCCATTTATGGTGGCAATCTCCGCGGGCACACCTGGATTTGCCGATTGGCTCCTTTATGCCCAGTCCCGTTATGGAATGCGGGTGGGTGCGGGTGTGACTGCGGTTTCAGCTGCGGATGCCTATCCTTACCTTCAGTCCGGTCAATTGACCGGTTTGCTTGCCGGAATGAAGGGCGCAGCCGAATATGAGGTCCTGGTTCAGAAAAATGGCTACTCCCGGGCTTATATGCCCGCGGTGGCAGCAATGGATTCGCAATCACTGGCGCACATCGTAATTATGGTTTTGGTAATCATTGGGAATGTAGCATTCTTTGCCACCAGGCGGATCAGGAGGTGATATGCACATCTCAACTAATATCTGGACTTGGGTTGCTGTTCTTTTAACCTTCGGGATTTTTTCCTTCCTCTGGAAGGACAACCCGTTTTATAAATTCTGTGAGCATCTGTTTGTGGGTATCTCGGTTGGTTATACAATCGCGCTGACCTGGTACAATTCAGTTTATCCAGACCTGGTGACACCCCTATTTCGCGAGGGCAAACCGCTTTACATCATTCCTTTTGTGCTTGGGTTGTGCTATTTCTGCCGGTTCATTCCTAAAGTTTCCTGGCTGATCCGGGTGCCGATGGGGTTTGTGCTGGGCTGGGCTTCGGGGGTGGCAATCCCCGCTTATTTCCAGACCAATATTATCAAGCAAATTCAGGGGTCGTTGCTGACGCCGGCGATTTTTGCCCGCTGGGATATTTTCCTTTGGGCGCTCATCTCTTTTATTGGTGTGGTCTGTTCGGTGCTTTATTTCTTTTTCTCCCGGGAGCATAAAGGTGCCTTGAGACTGGCATCGGAAACCGGGATTGTATTCTTGATGATTGGGTTCGGGGCATCGTTTGGATATACGGTGATGGCACGAATGTCGCTTTTGATTGGCAGATTCCAGTTTCTTTTGCGCGACTGGCTGGGCGTGATTAAGTAAGGTTCGAGAATGGGATTTTTGTTCCTCCTTGCCACTTTCACCTACTTTGGCCCCCTAATCCAGGGCCGGGATTACATTGGTGAAATCAAAAGTAAAAGGCTTAATGTTCGTCAGCAAGAAAGGCTGTTTTTAGATCTCGATGGTGATTCGCGCAATGAGACGCTTTTCGTCAGCCCGATTCAGGTCGGTTGGTTTTTGATAATTAAGGGGCATAACACACTAGTTGAAGAGCCGTTGATCGATTTTGATCAGGCCGACTCAATAGATGTCGAGGTCGCCCGTGCATTTCTACTCAACGAAAAGAAGCCGGTTCTACTTGTGGCAGTTGGCGTGTCTGGGGGTGAAGCAGACCGATTTGCAGTATACGATGTCGTCCATACGGTTCGGAGGTTGAACCTTGATGTTTTACTTAATGAGGATGCTTTCTGGCTAAATTCCAGTGCAGTGGTCAAACCGGGTTACATTGAGTTTCGTCATTTCCGTAATTTTCCCTTGGTCAAGTATCTTTGGGATGGTGAAAAATTCATCAAGGTAGAATGTGATTAGCCGGCTGGGTATTATTCTTTTCATCTTTGCCGGACTTCTTATTGGCGGGAGTTCCCAATATTACATTCCGACTGATTCAAGGCTTTATGAGGACGTTGACCTGCTGAAGACCACGGGTCTCATTCAGTCACTACCTTCAACCAGCCGTCCCTGGACCAAGGCGGAGTTTGAGCGGTTGCTGAGCGAGGCGGAATCAGCCCGGGCCAATCGGCGCCTTACTCCAGCCCAACGTGGGGCGTTGGTACGGCTGAAACAGGCACTGAACCGGCGGCAGCCACTTCTTAGTTATCAATTAGAACCAGGAGAGGTGGATTCCGACCTATTTTCCCGAGCCCAGCTCGCATCCGAACATCAAAAACTTTCGGTCGGGTTTAGATTTTATAATCAGCCGGCAGAGCGCTTTTTCTTTTATGAGGAGATTGAGCCGCTGATTTTTAATCCGGCACAGGGACGGATTGAGGACTCTTCAGGCTGGCACAATCCGGGTGCGCGGGCGGTATCCTGGCATGACCGGGTTTTGTGGCAGATGGAGCAAGCATATCTTGGTTATTGGTCTCCCTGGGTCCGGGTGGAATTAGGGCGGGATGAAATGGTTTGGGGGCCTGGTTATCATTCATCGGTGATGCTTTCGGATAATGCGCCGGCACTGGACCAGATTCAATTGATGCTTGATCGCGATCGGATAAAATTCATCAGCTTTACCGCATTGCTGTCCAGATGGAACGGACGACATCGGTTCGTTTCCGGACAGCGGCTCGAAGTTGCGGTTGGCAGGTCTTTGGTCCTGGCAGGGGCGATGTTCAATGTTTATAACTGGGAGTCGGCGCTGGATTTTTCCGGGATGCTTAATCCGCTCCTGCCACTCTATTTTTCGGTTGCCAACTCCGGGCACGGTGATAACTTGTTAGTGGGCGGTGATGCGGTGCTCTATCTGCCTCCGGGCAAATTCTATGCGCAGTTGCTCATTGATAACTTTGAATTTAACTCCCGCAAAGATGCCCCGAACTGCGTTGGTCTTCAGTCCGGGTTTTATACAGCACCATCGTTGCCGGTTGATTTTCGTGCCGAATATGTGCTGGTGACCGCTTTCACCTATTATCATCGGCTCCGGGATATTATGTTTGAAAATTACTCAGTGCCACTCGGACACGAACTGGGACCAGATGCGGACCGGTTATGGATGCGGGTCAGATTTCTGCCTTTAACCGGGCTTAATTTTGGGGTTTGGGCTGATTATACCCGGCGCGGTTATTATAACCGTGGCGATTATGGCCGGCTTGCCTATGATATGAACGATACCGTTTTTTTACGTCATTACTACCAGTTTCCAGCCCGGGGCTATGATTATCAGAGCGGGACACTAATAGCGGAGGTGGAGAAGACTTTTCGGCTCGGTCCGGAAATAGAACTTTCACCAAATCCGAACCTATTTATTGTCAGCCAGCTGGGTATTTCAATTTGTCAAAATCAGAACGGCGCAATCGGTGTTAATCGCACCCAACCCGAAGGGCTGCTTAAAATTGAATATCGGTATTAAACTTATTCAGCACCGCCTGCACCTGGGTTTTGCTAATTTCCCCTTGCCGCCGTATTACCGGTGGTGTAGTGGTTAGATCAACAATCGTTGAGGGAATCCCGCTGCCACTGATACCAGCATCAATTGACAGGTCGGATAACTCAACTATTTTTCTCTCAATTGCCGTAAAGTTATTAGTTGCCGCGTTTCCACTAAGATTGGCACTGGTGGCGGCAAGCGGAGCCCCGAGCCGGGTGCAGATGGCGTAAAATAGCGGGCTGGCAACAATTCTAACCCCAACCGTTTTTCCACCCGCGGTCACGATGTCCGGCACCGCGACAGAACGTTCTAAAATCAAAGCCAGGGGGCCGGGTAAAAAAGCGGTTATTAATGCACGGGCTTGCTCGGGAATTTCTCGAACAGCCATTTTTAGCTGAACTTCATCAGCACAGTGAATCAACAACCGCCGCTCGGGCACCCTTTTCTTAATTGCAAAGATTCTCTCAATTGCCCCAGGCTGTCTTAAATCAGCACCAATGCCATAAACCGTTTCGGTTGGGAAGATAATTACCCCGCCGTGGCTTAATACCGCAACCGCTTCATCAACTGTGTGGGGTGAGTTTGCCGGGATGATGCGAGCCATTTAAATTTACAGGGCGCGCATTATTTTTGTGAGCTTCAGAGTTTTATTGTCAAATTGAACTGTGTCCCCGGGTTTCATACCCAGTATTTTTTGGGCGAGCGGTGACTGAAATGAAATAATCCCGTGTTCATAATCGGCGTCCCAGGGACCAAGAATTGTGAATTCAAAAAAGGTGCCGTCATCAGCGGCCAACTGAACCCGACAGCCTACCTGCACGACATTAGTGTCAATCTTCTCCGGTTCAATCACCCGGGCACGACTCAGCTCGGTGCGCAACCGGTTGATTTTTTGCATCACCCGTGCCTGTTTCTCGCGGGCGGCTTTATATTCGTAATTTTCAGACAGGTCGCCGAACGCCCGGGCACGGGCAATTTCTTCAGCGGAACGAGGCAGTTCTTCATCCATCAGTTGTCTGAGCTCGGCGTTTGCCCGCTCCAGTCCGGCGGCTGATGTCCAGATGATAGCAGTCGGGTCAGAACCGTTTGCAGTAATTAGGGTTTGCTTAATCTGCCCGGTGGAGTCCGCAACGAGCGCGAGCAACTGCTCCTGGTGGAAAGGTTCAAGGAGCCGGTTTGCTTTAATTCTTTCAAGCAGTCTACGGGCATCGTTGTGTTTTTCTTCACTTGTTTGGGCAGTTTGACTGAGCTCGTTAGTGGCATTGCGGAGCAACTGATAGTTGTCTTTGATCAGGATTTTTTTTGCCTGATTGCGCCGGGTACGGTCAGGGTCGGTCTCCATAATATCAAGCAGGCGGTGAATAATCTGCAGGTAAGAGCCGCTATTAATTTCTTCAGCAACGAGTAGAAATGCGTTCGGATAGGTGCGGTAATCGGTTACCACCTTGGCAAGCAGTGCCTGCCATTTGTCTTCGGGGAGCCGGTCTTTGATTAGCTGAGCGGTGCGGCGGTCCGGACCGGTGAGGAAGATTCGGGTATAAATTTCCTGCCAGTCAGCGGTGCGGGTTTGCATAATTAAATTTAGCAGTTCTTTTCTTTCGGTCACAGTGCGGAGTTTCGAAAAAATATCAAGGATTTGTTCCGGTGTCAGGTGCGAAATTGTCGCTGGGTTTAGTTGTTTTTCAGTGGCGGGTTGGCGTAGATGAGTAGTTATGGTTGTTTTTTGTCCAAATCCCTGGTCGGGCTGGGAAGTTTTTTCCAGCGGTAGGTCGTGCCAGGAATAGGTGCGGGGGGGGCGGGCAGAAATGGTAATCTGTGGGTGTTTGGATAATCCCTTTTTTGCCTTTTCCCAGAATTCGGGTGCTTGTTCAGAACCAATCACGGGTGCGAGCGTTTTCATAATTTCATCTTTAGTTACCGGTTTGCCGATATCTTTCAGGTAAAGGATAATTAGTGATGATGGGTCCTGCTTGAGTAATTGCTGGAGCTCCTGGGGATTGGTTTTTAATAGATAAAAGAAACTGCCCGGCGCGGGAAATCGGAATCGGTTGGCAGCGGTCTGGATGTCAAGTGTTAATTCTTTACCGTTGTCAAAGGTTATGGTCACCCGGTCAAATAGGAGGTCCAGGTTTTTAACCTTGCCCGTGCCCTCCTGGTGGTCATAAATCAATTTGCCGGGGAGCAGGTGCAGATAGCGGTCAAGACGATTCAGGGCTTCGGTTAGCGGTTCACCATAGCCCAGTCCGGACTTAGGCAGCAAACGTGCCAGCAGCGGTTCATCAGGATATAGTTTATGCAGGCAAAGACTTATTTCCCGGGTCAATTTTTCATCATCTGGAATCAAGGGGACCAGGCGGCGTAGGATTATCAGTTGCTCGGCATAACGTTGCTGTTCGGCAAGAAAGTCGGCAAGAACCCAGAGGAGTGTGCGGGCAAGCTCTGGTGTTGCCCAGCGTAGTACCAGGTCTATCAGTGCGAGCAATTCCTTCAGGGGAATACCGGTACTGAGCAATTCCAGCCAGGTCCCTTCCAGTTCTGAAAACTGTTTTTTCCCGAGCTGGGTGCGGAAAAGTCGGATAAGCTCATCACTCATTTTGCCAACAAATCTTAACCAGCATTTTAAAAAGGTCAACATCAATGCTTGTGCCCATTGCGACTGTTGACTTTGTTAAAGACATCAATAGATTTAATGTTAACAGGTGTGGCAGCGGTTTTTTTGACCGGAGGGCTAGCCTAACCTGGTAAGGCAGCAGACTTGAAATCTGCCGACCCTTCAACGGGTCTTGCGGGTTCGAATCCTGCGCCCTCCGTTTTAATTTGAGTGGCATTTTGTTTTCGAAAAGTTGCCGGTTGCTTTTTATAATTGGGAGAGGTGGCCGAGCGGCTGAAGGCAACCGCTTGCTAAGCGGTTATACCCTTAACCGGGTATCAAGGGTTCGAATCCCTTCCTCTCCGTTTTTTAAGTGTGCTTGATTATGGAGAATCAGCAGGTGCGGGTGAGAATTGCCCCTTCGCCAACCGGCGCACTGCATCTCGGGTTGGCACGAACCGCACTCTATAACTGGCTATTTGCCCGTAAGCATCAGGGCACGTTCATATTAAGAATTGATGACACTGATGAGAATCGTAATCAACCCGAAATGTTGACGCCGATTCTTGATGGGCTGCGCTGGCTCGGATTGAACTGGGACGAGGGACCAGAGATTGGGGGACCGCATCAACCTTATTTTCAGTCCGGGCGCCGGGAGGTTTACGAACAGGCGGTTAAGCGGTTGCTGGCGCAGGGGGCAGCGTATAAGGACTATGCCTTACCAGCGGAGATTGCTGAGGAGCGGGCAAGGGCAAAACAGGAAGGCAGAACATTCCGTTATAGCCGGCGCTGGATGGCGGAAACTGAAGCTGAGTGTGCCCGGTTTGAAGCCGAAGGGAGAAAACCGGTAGTGCGCTTGAAAATGCCTTCAGCCGGGAAAATGGTGGTTGACGATTTAATTCGGGGCCGGGTTGAGTTTGACCTGAGTTTAGAACAGGACCATATTATTGTGCGGCAAGATGGGAGTTTTCTTTATCATCTAACAAGTGCCGTTGACGATGGGGTTATGGGGGTTACTCACATCATCCGAGCTGAGGAGCATCTGTCAAATACCCCGCGCCAGATTTTTATCCTTGAAAATCTTGGTTATAAGTTGCCGAAGTTCGCACATCTGCCTTATGTAGCTGAGCCGGGGAGCAAGAACAAGTTGAGCAAGCGGAAGTTAAAGGAGTATCTAAAGAAACCAGATTTTGCCGATTTGTTGAGACGGGGGGAGAAGATCGCCCGGCGCCTGAAGCTGGATATCAGCCCGGACCTTTTTAATCCGGTGGTGGTTTATTTTTACCAGACGGTTGGTTTTATTCCCGAGGCGCTGGTGAATTATCTCGCCCTTTTAGGCTGGTCATTGGATGACCGGACCGAGTTTTTCAGCCGGGAGGATTTGACCCGGGTTTTTTCGCTGGCGCGAGTGGTGCGGTCACCGGCAAGTTTTGACCCGCAGCGGTTGATGGCTTTTCAGGTTCATTATATGATGGGGTTGTCAGTTGAGGAGCGAACCGAACGGGTGGTGCCGTTTTTGGTGAAGGCGGGGTTGATTGCGGAGCCGGTGAGTCTGTCGGTAAGGGCAAAGGTAAGTTGGATTGTGAAAGCCGCCGGAGACCGATTGAAACTGGCAGGGGATATTTTAGATTATGATTATTTCTTTGTGCCGGATGAGCGGGTTGAGTATGATGAAAAGGCAATCGGGCGCTGGCTCGGAACCAGGGAGCAGCGGTCGTTACTGATAAAGGTGCGGGAGGTGTTGAAAGGGGTTGATCGGTTTGAGCCTGCGGTGTTGAAGGCGGTGCTTACCGATTTTGCCTGCCGGGAAAAGCTCACCGGTCCGGTGTTGAGTCAGACATTGCGGGTGGCAGTCACCGGCAGGGATTATGGGTTTGGCATAGAGGAGGTGCTGGCAATCTGCGGGAAGGAAACGGTTTTGAACCGGATTGAGCGGGTGTTGCAACAGGGATAAAGTGGACTATTTTGACATTCAGGTTTTGGGTAGATAATATTTAATTCGGTGAGTAGCACTGAGAAAAAATCTGGTCCTGATTTCATTCGCCGGATTATCAATGAGGACCTGGCATCCGGACGGTTCAAACCGCCGATAATTACCCGCTTTCCGCCCGAGCCTAATGGATATCTGCACATCGGTCATGCCAAGTCTATTTGCCTTAATTTCGGGATTGCCCAGGAGTATGGGGGGAGATGTCATCTGCGGTTTGATGATACCAATCCGGAGAAAGAGGAGGCAGAGTTCGTGCGGTCAATCATTGAGGATGTGCGCTGGCTCGGTTTTGACTGGGGGGAGCATCTTTATTACGCTTCAGATTATTTTGAGCAACTTTATGAGTGGGCGAAGGAATTAATCAAAAAGGGCAAGGCATATGTCTGCGATTTGAGCGCGGAGGAGGTGCGGCAATATCGGGGAACTTTAACCGAGCCCGGCAAGGAGAGTCCATACCGGAACCGTTCGGTGGAGGAGAATTTAAATTTGTTTGAACGGATGCGTCAGGGCGAGTTTCCGGATGGTTCAAAAACCCTGCGGGCAAAAATTGATATGGCATCACCGAACCTGAATATGCGGGACCCGGTGATGTACCGGATAATGAAGGTGCCGCATCACCGAACCGGTGACAAGTGGTGTATCTATCCAACTTATGACTGGGCACACGGGCAGTCGGACTCAATTGAAGGAATTACCCATTCAATCTGCACATTAGAGTTTGAAGACCACCGGCCCCTTTATGATTGGTTTCTTGAGCAATTAGGGGTGCATCACCCGCGCCAGGTTGAATTTGCGCGATTAAATCTGACCTGGACGGTTTTGAGCAAGCGCCGGCTTTTAGAACTGGTCCAGGAGGGTTATGTTAAAGGCTGGGATGACCCGCGGATGCCGACAATTGCCGGTTTGCGGCGCCGGGGTTATACTCCGGAGTCAATCCGCAATTTCTGCGAGGCGATCGGGGTGGCAAAGGCAGATACGGTGGTGGCAATTGAATTACTGGAGCACTGTGTGCGGGAGGATTTAAATAAGCGTGCTGAGCGTCGGATGGCGGTGCTGAAGCCGCTAAAGGTTGTCATTGAAAATTATCCTGAGGGCCAGGTTGAGGAGCTGGAGGCAATAAACAATCCCGAAGACCCGAATGCGGGCAAAAGAAAGGTGCCGTTTTCACGGGAGCTGTTCATTGAGGAGGATGATTTCCGGGAGGAGCCGCCCCCGAAGTTCTACCGGTTGGCACCGGGAAGAGAAGTCCGGCTGCGGTATGCCTATTTTATCAAGTGTGTTGGAGTGGTGAAGGATGAGCAGGGCAGAGTAAGGGAGTTGCGATGCGTATATGATCCGCAGACCCGGGGGGGAGATACGCCGGATGGCAGGCGGGTGAAGGCAACAATTCACTGGGTTTCGGCAAGCCACGCAATTGAGGCTGAGGTGCGCCTATATGAAAGGCTGTTTATCAAGCCAGACCCGGATGATGTGGCGCCGGGGCAGGACTGGAAATCAAACATCAATCCCGATTCGCTCGTGGTGTTGAAAGGTTGTAAACTGGAGCCGGCCCTGAAGGAGGCTAAACCCGGTGACCGGTTCCAGTTTGAGCGGTTGGGCTATTTCTGTGCCGATTTAAAGGACTGTCAACCAGGAAGACTGGTATTTAACCGAACGGTGAGCTTGAAGGACACCTGGGCAAAGATTGAACAAAAACTAAAACAGGGGGAGGGATGAGTTTTCTGGAAAAACTAAAAAAGGGCACGGAGGTAAAACTGCTTGCTGGGGCAATAATCAGGGCGCAGCGCAAGGCTGATGGTAGCTATCAGATAGGTGTGGAACTGCAGGGTAAGCCCGAGAATTACGGGGTGCTGGCGGTTCATTTTGGCAGTCAGGTCCTTGCCCGCTTTCCTAAAACCGAGGCGTCGGGTTACGAGCAGGCGAGTGCGCTGGAAAGGATGATTAATCTGATTGTCAACGAAGGGGTCTGGCAGAAATCAAATCTAATCCGGTATGCGGATGCGGAACGGGCGCTGGAGCTGGTGCCGATAGATAAGGTTGAGAGAGGTGAGGTTTTGACTATGGCGTTAATCCTTCACACCGGTACTACGGAGCCGATATTGATTTTTGAAGAACCGGTGCAGCTTAGTGATGAAGGTTTGATTTATGCGGTGATTGGGCTCTGGCAGGCGATAGTTGATGTGCTGGACAATGAAGGGGTAGAGAGTTTTGACCGAATTCTGCGCTATTTCAACTCCTATCTGGACGAAGGCATCAGTCCGGCTGACCCCTTAGCTGCCCAGAATCTCGCGAACCGGGCGGTACGGGAGGCGGGTGCGGAATAGCTCCGCCTTATCCTTAGTTCAATTTTTAGTTTTCCCCGGTCCTTTGCTGGTTTTGTTCTTTCCTTTGTTCAAAGATTGTGTACAGCACCGGGATGAAAACCAGCGGTAAAAAGGTAGAAACGAGCATTCCACCAACGATCGCCCGTCCCAGCGGTGACCAGAGTTCTGAGCCTTCGCCAATTTGAAAGGCAAGGGGCAGCATTCCAAAGATGGTGGTGAGCGAAGTCATCAGAATCGGCCGGAGCCGGACCCGTCCTGCTTCCTTAACCGCGTCAAACAGGGAAAGCCCGTGTTTGCGCCGGAGCTGGTTGGTATAGTCAATGTAAACGATGCCATTATTCACCACGATGCCAATTAAAATCAGCACCCCAAGCAAAGAAATTATTGAAATGGGGGTCCGGGTAAGGAACAGCCCCCAGAGCACGCCAATAATTGCAAAGGGCAGGGTGAACATAATAATGAACGGGTCGCGCAGCGATTCAAACTGAGATGCCATTACGACAAAAACCAGAATGATTGCAATCAAAAGGACCAGGGCGAAGTCGCGGAAGGTTGAAGTCATTTCCTGATATGAACCGGAAAGCTGAATGTTAAAGCCGGGCGGAATCGGAATCGGTTTGATTGCCCGGCTGATTTTGGTTGCCAGCTGTCCGGCTGAGATGCCAACATTGCGAGCGGTGATTTTGACAACCCGTTGATTATTTTTCCGTTCAATTTCAATTGGTCCGGTGCCGGTGCGCACCGAAATTAGATTTTTCAGGGGGACCGGTCCAGTGGGACCGATAATGTTCATTCCGAGAATGTCCAGCAGTTCATTCCGCTGGTTTTCAGTCAGGCGCACAAGGATATCGTACTCCCTGCCGGCAAGCCGGAAGGTGCTTGGGGCATTTCCCTGAATCTGGGTGCGCAGGGCAGTGCCAATCTGATACGGTGTTAACCCATAGAGTGCTGCCTTCTGTCGGTCAACTATCAACTGGATTTCTGGTTTGCCGGGCTCACGGCTGGATTTAATATCCACCAGGCCTGGTATCGTTTCAATTGCGGAGAGCACCTGCCGAGTGAGGCTATCTGCAATGCCAAGGTCATAGCCCGTGATGTCGATTTCGATACCGGACGAAATTCCTGCCATAGTGGTAAAACTCTGCTCCTGAACCCTGACCTGTAAGCCCGGGATACGGGCAGCATAAGAACGGATTGCCTGGTCAATTTCATCAACAGAATGGTGGCGCACCCGCCGGGGCTTAAGTGTTAAAATAACCTGACCGGTATGCGCACCGGTTACACCGCCAAAAATTGCCTGAAACCCGGTTCCGGAACCGAGTTGAACTGCTACCCCTTCCAGCTCTTTTGACCATTCCTTAAGAATATAGTTTTCCAGCTGGCTAACCGCCTGGTCGGTTGTTTTAAGGTCGGTGCCGACGGGCATCTCCACGGCATAGATCCGACGTTGACTCTCCTGACTTGGGAAAAACTCCCTGCCAATAAATGGTAATAATCCAAGGGAGATGACAAGCAGGATAACTGCGCCCAAGACTACCATGCGCCGGTGCGCAAGTGCCCAGCCAATCAGCCGGGCGTAAAGTTCTTCCAATCTTCGGTAGAAACGTTCACTCCAGGCTTTAATTCCCTTCTGAACCCCGGTCTTAGGGGGTGGGAGATAACGGCTGGTAAGAGTCGGGATTAAAGTTAAGGCGATGAGCAGCGAGGCTGAAAGTGCGCCAACAACCGCCCAGACCAGTTCCCGAAAGAACACCTGCATCAAACCGCGTACGAGTAAAAGGGGCAAAAATACGACGACCGTGGTCAGGGTGGAGGCGGTAATTGCCATCCCCACTTCAGCGGTGCCGACGCTGGCGGCGGTTAAACGCTCCTCACCCTTTTCCCGATGCCGGAATATCGCCTCAAAAACAACAATCCCATTATCCACAACCATCCCGACTGCGATTGCCAGACCTGCCATTGACAGAATATTAACTGAAAATCCGAGGATAAACATAAAGAACAGGGCAAAAAATACCGAGAGTGGAATCGCAAAAGCAACAAAAACGGTGGCACGAATCCGGCGCAAAAACAGAAAGAGCACGATAATCGCCAGGACGCTGCCCAGCAAAAGGTTATTGAGCACATTATTGATGGAGCGGGTAATTTCTTTAGAACTATCAAAAAGGATTGCCGCATCTGCGCCCGCGGGCAGGGTTGACTTGAGCCGGTTCAGTTCCTTGCGGGCAGCGGTTGCCACCCGGACAGTATTGGCATCAGGCCGGCGCTGGAGAACGATAAAGACGGTGCTACCGCCATTATAACGGGCAACCGAAGTTTTTTCTTCTGGACCCCAGGACACTTCGGCGATATCCTTTAAGAGAATTGGTGCGTTGCCCTTCATTCCGACCACTGTGTTCGCCAGTTCTGAAGGCTGGTTATATTCACCGATGAGCCGGATCAGGTATTCCCGAGTCTGGCTATTGACCGAGCCGGCAGGAAAGTTCAGGTTTTGCGCCTTCAAGGTCTGGTTCAAAAGGTCAATTGAAATACCGGCAGCAGCAAGTTTGCGCAGGTCAACTTTGACCTGGAGCTGACGCCGGGTTCCACCGCTGACAATTGCGGAGGCAACACCGGGCACACGCTGGAGCGCATCGGCTAAATCATCAGCCGCATCCCGGAGCGTGAGCGGGTCAACATTACCAAAAAGACCAATCTGCATCACTGGCATCATTGAAGCATCCAATTTCAAAACAAAAGGCCGGGATGCACCATCAGGCAGTTGGGCAACCGCCATATCCAGCCGATCCCGGACATCAGCCGCAACCGCATCCAGGTTTGTTCCCCACTCAAACTGAAGTTGGATAATTGAAATGTTTTCCAAAGAGCGGGAGGTAATCTCTTTTAGATTGGAAATTGTGCCCACCCGCTGTTCAATCAGTTTTGTCACTTCGGCTTCAACCTCAAGTGGTCCAGCACCAGGGTAGGTGGTCACGATGATGACTGAGGGCAGGGTTACCTGGGGAAACACATCAACCGGCATCCGGGAAACACCCACCAGTCCGAAGATAACAAATACCATTGAGATCAGAATTGTGCTCACTGGCCGCTGGATAGAGGTGTCAGTAATTCTCATTTTCCCTCCGACTCCACAACTGTAACCTGTTCACCATCATTAACCCGTTCCTTACCGGTGGTGACCACCTTATCTCCGGGGTTCAATCCGTCTGTTACCTCAACCCATTCATCACCCCGGATGCCAATCCTGATATTCCGAAACCGGGCGACATTATTTTCCACAACCACCACCTTAGACTCATCGGTTGTGAACAGGGCATTGAGCGGAATTGCCAGGCAGTTTTCCTTTTCTTCAACGGTCAGCCGTGCCATACCGGTCATTCCCGGGATCAGTCGGGCACCCGGATTAGGAATGGTAATTTCCACGGTGGCAGAACGGGTCTGGGGGTCAATTATTGGTGAAACCTGGGTTACGGTGCCGGTGAACACGGTTTCGGGTATAGCGGAGAAGCTGATCAAGGCACGGGCAGACCGCCGGACATAAGGCAGGTCGGCATCGCTTATAAACGCCTTCATCTTTATCCGCTCAGAATAACGGGCAATTGCTGCAAACGGCATTGTCGGGCTAACAGTCTGACCGGGTTCAACATAGATTTTGCCAACAATACCGGTAATTGGTGAACGGACCGGTCCGGGTTGGTAGTCCATTCCGGGAATATCATTCAGGACATAGCCAATCGGTTCATCAGCCCGAACCGGGCTCCCTTCTGGCCGAACAATCTCTGTTACCCGGCCGGTGATTTTTGAGGTAACAATCACCTGCTGTTCCCCCTGAAGGATGCCCAGCAGCTGAATTGAGCGGGTTACGGTTCGGGGTGCGACTGTGATGACACTCACTCCTGGCGCCACCGCAACCTCTCTTTTCCGCTGACCCTGGCAACTAAATCCTAAAAACAGGATGATGTTTAAAATTAAAAAAAGTGGTCTGGTTTTTTTAGCCATTTTTCCTCCTTAAAATTTTCCAATCGCCCGGAGAAAACGGGCACGGGCAATCTGATAGTTGGCGAGAGCGTTTAAATGTCCAACCCGTGCCTGGGTCAATTGGAGCTGGATATCCAAAAACTCAAGGTTACTTAATAAGCCATTCTGATAACGTTTTTCAGCAAGTTCAAACGCCTCCTGAGTTAGCGTCAGGTTTTCTTGCTGATAAGCGATATTGCGCCATTCCTGCTGGACACTTGCCAGGCTGGCTTCAACCTCCAGCCGAACCGCCTGTTCCACCTGCTGAACGGTCAACCAGGACTGGCGATAACGGGACTTAGCCTGTTTCAGTTTGTGGATATTGGACAGTCCGGTAAAAAGGGGCATAGATACGCCCAGGGTGACGTTCCAGTCCTTACCCCAGCGGTCTTCAAAGCCTACCGGCTTTTTATAATCAAAATTGCCCGCGGCAAAGATGGTGGGCAGATTAGCGGTGCGGGCGATGCCCACTCCCAGGTGTGCAATTCGGAGCGCCTGACGCAGTTGGACAAGTTCGGGACGATTTTTCAGGGCAGAATCAATTGCAGAATTAAGCTCAATACCGATTGACTCCGCTGCCAGTTTGGCTTTAAGCCGGAGCGGAGTTTCCGGGGCAACTCCTAACAGCGTTCGCAGTGCGGCGTGGGCAAGCCGGGTGCTATTATCAATCTGCTCAACCTGGTTAGCCAAATTCTTAAGACTGACCTGGGCACGCATCACATCCAGTCCGGTCGCAAGCCCCTCATTAAACAACTTCTCTGCCTGGGCAACATGCCGGGCGAGCTGCTCATAAGATTCGGTAAGAAGTTCTTTAGTTTTCTCAGCAAGTAGTGCCTGATAAAATGCTTCAATTGTCCTCGTTTTCAACTCCTGCTTTGCCTGTTCAAAAGCGGCTTTTTGCATTTCCAGAGAAAGTCCGGCAATGCGGTAGGCATTAAAAAGTTTTCCCCAGGTGAACAGAGTCTGCTGAACTGAAGCCCGCAAAAGATAATTATTCTGCGAGCTCAGGGGGATGGACAGGGTTTCAGCGCCCGCCGGCATAGGGATTGAATCGGTGAACCCGATAACCTGACCGGTAAACGGGTCATAAACCGGTATTCGGAACCGTCGATAAACTGGCGTCACCATTTCAAACTCATTCAGCGTTCCCAGTCTGGTCCAACTACCGGCAACTGAAACCTGGGGCAGAAAACTACTAAACGCAACCGCCTTGCCCGCAGCAACCTCTAATAGTTTCTCCTCCTGCTGCTTAACCTGGTAATTATTCTTCAAAGCCAGTTCCACTGCCCGGTCCGGGTCAAGGACCAGGCTATCGGCAGTAAGGCGAGTCCAAATCAAAAAAGTCCAGATTAAAAAAATCTTTGTCAATCCTTTGCTGCTCATTTTCCCCCTTTCGGTTTATAGGCAACACCATAGAGAAAAAGTTCCAGGGCCTGTTCGGGCAGCGCCTTTATTTTTAGATGCCCGGAATTAACCAGCAGACCGGAACGAAATGCATTAAGAAAGTTTAAGGCGGCGAGTCTGGTATCCACCGGCCGAAACTGACGAGCGATGATTCCCTGCCGGACAATCCGGGCAACTGAATCAAGCAGACGGTGGAGTTCCGGTAACAACTGTTCCCGAAACTGCCGGCCCAGATTACAACGTTCCCGGTTAATTTCTGGAAAAAGCAGGTCAACTGTGCCCGGGTAAGATTGCAGTTTTTCTATCCAGGTGCGGTAGATTCTGGTCAGTTTAACAGCGGGCGCAACTGATTGCCGGTCAGTTTCACTGACCACGCCAACCGCCTGACTGATAAGCCAGCGGATGATGCCAAGATAAATTGCTGGTTTATCAGGGAAATACAGATATACCGTGCCTTTTGCAACACGGGCGCGGCGGGCAATGTCATCAATCCGGGTTTCATAATACCCGCGCGAGCAGATAACTTCAAACGCCGCCTGAATAATCTGTTCGCGCTTTGGCCTTGCTCTTTTTTTCATAATGAACTGACCAGTCAGTCATTATAATCAAAAAGTCGTCCAAAGTCAAATTTTTCTTGACCCATGGTCGGTTAATGGTAAATTGATAAAAAGGAGGTAATTGTGGTAAAGGAAGTACCGGTTGCGGAATTGAATGTTGAAGAGTTTATTAATACTAAAATTGAAGAAATCCGGAGAATAGTCGGTGATGGTCTGGCAATTAACGCCCTTTCCGGGGGTGTGGATTCTTCGGTGGTAACCATACTCGGACATCGGGCGCTGGGAAATCGGCTCAAGAGTTATTTCATTGACAGTGGATTGATGCGCGAGGGTGAGCCTGAATGGGTGGTACGGGTATTTGAAAAACTTGGGGTTAAGGTGGAACTGGTGCCAGCAGCCGATGAGTTCTTTCAGGCACTTAGGGGGATAACCGACCCGGAGTTAAAGCGCGAGGCAATTACCCACACATTTTACAAAAAGATTTTTGGAAAACTGGTTCAGGTGAGCGGGGCAAAGTTTCTCCTGCACGGGACCAATTATACTGATGTAGAGGAGACGGTTGCCGGGGTCAAACGTCAGCATAATATCCTTGAACAGTTAGGCATTGATACCCAGACGGTTTTTGGTTACCGCGTCATTGAGCCACTGGCCCAGTTACGGAAGACCGCGGTCCGGATGGTTGGCAGGGCGCTTGGTCTACCCAAAGAAATTACTGAGCGACCTCCGTTTCCCGGTCCGGCACTGGCAGCCCGGGTGATTGGTGAGGTAACCCGGGAGCGGGTGGCGCTCGTTCGTACCGCAACCGCAATTGTGGAGTCGGAGTTAAAAGATTCAGGTGCTTTTCAGTATCTGGCGATTCTGCATCAGGACCAGGTAACTGGTATCCGAGAAGGAAGACGGCAGTTTGGTCATCAGATTGAGGTTCGGTGCTGGGAGAGTAGCGATGCGGTTGTTGCCGAACCAACCAGGCTCTCCTGGGATAAACTACTTAAAATTGCCGGGCGAATAACCGCTGAAGTGCCAGAGGTGATAAGCGTGACCTATAACATCACGAGCAAACCACCTTCAACAATTGAACCGGTATAATCTCATTGTGCACTGGCGCTCAGGTGGTAAGCCGTTTCCATTTCCTCATTGCGCGGCTGCTGCAGGCAGCCGAAGCAATCTTATAGTGGTTTAATTTTTAGTAATCGGGCGGCAGGTCAAGGAGCTGGGCATAGGAGAAGACCGGTCCGTCCAAACAGACATATTTTGGACCGATAGAACAATGACCACACTTACCAATCCCGCACTTCATCCGGTTCTCAAGTGAGAGAAAAATCTGGTCCGGTTTAAAACCCAGGTCTTTAAGAACCGGCTGAGTGTATTTCAGCATGATCGGTGGTCCGCAAACCAGCGCAATTGCATTATTAGAATCCGGTGCTACCTCTTTAAGCACATTGGGTACCAGCCCTTCCCGCGCCGGCCAGTCGGCACCATTTAACCGGTCAACGCAGATAACTAAATTAAGATTCGGGTCTTTTTCCCAGCCCTGCAATTCCTTCTTGTAAAGCAGTTCGCCTGGTGAACGGGCACCATAGATAACGGTAATCCTGCGGTATCGGCTCCGGTTTTCAGGATGGAGCAGATGGCAGATCGTCGCCCGCAGGGTGGTGAACGAAAAACCGCCGGAAACAATAACCACATCCTTATTTTCCATTAGCCCAAACGGATAAGAGTTGCCCCAGGGGCCACGCATCCCGATAACCGCTCGTGGTTCAAGCTCATGCAGTGCAGTGGTGAATACCCCAACCCGCTTGACCGTAAACTTAATTAAAGGCTCGTGCGGTGCTGAGGCGATGCCGAATGGCGCCTCGCCCACCCCGGCAATAGAAAGAAAGGCAAATTGCCCCGGGATAAATTTAAACTGGGCACGCTCATATTCATTAACAAATGACAGGTCAAAAGTTTTCAAATCGCGGGCATCATTTTCAATTATAACCTGTTCAATCCGCATCATCACTGGCTTATAAGGATTTTGCCTGCTAACGTTGGACATATTACTTAGTCTCCATAATTTCCTGCACGGTCTGGCAGATATTAATCCCGGCAGGACAGTTAGCTGAACACCGGCCACAGCCCACGCAAGAAATTTCGCCCACCTGCTCAACGGTATAATAAAACTTATCCATAACCCGATTTCGGAAACGGGAAGATGGGCTAAACCGGGGATTATGTCCGGATGCATGCCGGGAATAAAAAGGAAACTGGCAGGAATCCCAGACCCGATAGCGTGCCACTTTTCCCCGCACCGACTCGTCGGTAATATCAAAACAATGGCAGGTTGGGCAGAGCAAAGTGCAGATTCCGCAATTAACACACCGTTTGCTCAACTCAGCCCAGACCGCGCTATTAAACCCATCCTTAAGAATAGCCAGCAACCGCTCGGTATCAATTCGGGTCCTGATTTCCGCTTCAACCTTTTCCCGGAGTTCAGATGCCAGTTTCAAACTCCTTTCATCTGCCTCAGGATAGGTCCGGCTCAGTTCTTCCCCCTTTTCACTAACCGGTTGCGCCAGATAGGCGTTGCCCAGGTCAATGAGCAAAAGGTCCAGGCCGGTCTGGCTATGTGGTGAACCGCCAACCGCCAGGCAGAAACAGGTTGGTGCGGGCTGAGAACAGGCAACTCCAATCAGCACAGTTTGCTCCACCCGTGCCCGCACATACGGGTCGTTCCGATCCTGACCGGTATAAAACTTTTTAATGAACTCCAGACCTCGGGCATCACATGGCCGGATGCCAAATACCACCGTTGCACCCGGGGGCTCAGGTTCAACTGGACAACCCTGCTGGTCAAACTTCAATAACAGCTCACAGCGGGGGAAGAAAAAACCCTTTGCCGGGTCTCGGGTGTTGACCTCCTCCAGATAAACCTCGGTGCTGGAACTAATTTTTGCCCAGCGGGCACCGGTCTTATCCCTTACCGGTGCATAAACTTTGGTTGTGTTGATGAGCTGGTCAATCAGGCGGTTAAGCTCATCCTTGGTAATTATCCGTGGGTTCATTTAATAAACTCCTGGGGGTCATCTGGTGCAAACCGGGTAAGCGCGGGCGGATAATTCAGGTCAACTCCGGAAACGGCATTAAATTTTTCCTGCACAATTCGGCACACCCGGCGGTTAAACCTCATCAGGTCAATTCCCATCGGACAGGCACGATGACATGCGCCACACTCCACACACCTGCCCGCCATATGCAGCGCCCGGATGATGTGAAACAACATATTATCCGACAGATTATGAGTTTTTCCCACCAGTTGCGGGTTTGAAGCATCAACAAAACACACCGGGCAATAACAGTTGGGGCAGACCTGGCGGCAGGCATAACAGCGGATACACCGGCTAATATCCGCACTCACAATCTCCCAGCGTTCATTTTGGGAAAGACGGTCAAATTCCGCATCAGCCTGCGTCAATGCCGGGTCCGGTTCAGCAGGTTCTACCGGATCGCCGAGCATCTCATCATAGATTACCGGATTCGGATAACGACATTGCGCACAGGAAGGAGACTTAACCCCTTGCACAAACACACCGGTGCAACCCTTTCCTAAAATGTAAACCTGTTCCCGGCGCAACTGATTTTCCTGGATTAACACCACAATTGAACGGGACTCACACCCCCGGGCAACAATTGCCACCCTCTCCTCATCCTTAAACCTCAACAGATAATTCGCCAGATTCAAAGAACAGGTCTCATCAACTTTCAACCGGTCCGCATCCTCTTCAGTTCGGGCAAAAAGCGGGGTGCTTACCGGTGAACCCGGGCTGGCAGTCCAGCCCAGCACCACCCTCACCTGCTTGGAGTTCAACAGCTCCTTTGCCCGGCTGCGCAGCAAATCATCAGGGTTCATCGATTAACTCCTTACGCAGTTTTCGGTTTGGTCCGAGTTTTTTCACCTTTTCGGTCACCTCGGCAACCAGCCGGGCAAACCGTTCCCCTTCAGCTGCGGATATCCAGGCAAATGTCACCCGGTCGGGCTCAATTCCGCAAAATTCAAGCAAATAATGAAGCACCGTAAACCGGCGCCGTGCCACAAAATTACCGGTGAGATAATGACAGTCGCCCGGATGACAACCAGAGACCAAAACCCCATCCGCGCCCTGCAGCAGCGCCTGCAAAATAAAAAACGGGTCAACCCTACCCGAACAAGGAACCCGGATTATCCGGAGCGAAGGCGGATAGTGCATTCGGGAAATTCCGGCAAGGTCCGCACCCGCATAAGAACACCAATTACACAAAAAAGCAACAATCTTCGGCATGAATTCCGCTGATTCCGGCATTGTGAAACTAAATTATAAATATTATCCCGCAACTGTCCAGTTTGGCTTAACGCACAAACTAAACAAAAAGAGCCGATTTTTTCAAAACTCAATTGACAGCAAAAAAGGGGGGATTATACTATATAATTATGGAAGGGCTAATTAAACAATTAAGCGCGCTCACGCTCCGGGCTCAGCACTTAACAAAGAAAATGCTCTATTATCAGCGACTATTAAGCCAGCCGGTGGCGAATGCCTACGAACGGGGAAAAATACTAACCGAGATTGAAAAAACGCTCGCTTTATTTACCGATCCAGCCCCAACTCCGCAGCTAAACGAATGGCTCCAAACAGAACGGTGCCGGATTGAAGAGGCAAAAGCGGAGTTCAGGTTTGATTTTGGCAAAAAACTCATCCTCGGGCTGGAAGGCAGTAATCTAACGGTGCGGGGGCAGTTGCCATTTCTCAGAATTGGGCTTTTTTCACTTCGTGCCGACTTTGACCGTGGCAGTGCAACAATTTACTGGGGTCCAGAAATTGAACAAATAAAAACCGGCTTAAAACTGGAACCATTAACTATCGCAAAACTGCTCCGCAGCTATTACGAAAGATTAACCACTAATGGGGTCAAAGACCCCAAAGATTTTCTTAACCGGCTTTTCCAGCTCTACCGCCGGGTCTGCCGGGCACAACTCTACTCTGAAGGCGAACGGATCCAATTAAGCCACTTACTAACCCAACTCGTTTTAAATCTCCAGCCTGAGCGGTTCTGGGTCAACCCGGTAAAAGAAAACTTTATTGAATATCCCCGCATTCAGTTCAGTTATGACCTTTATCTCTTAAAACGTTCCGGAGTTCGGGTAACCAACGGTTATGAAATCCGGCTCACGGTTGCCAACTTTGACGCCACCGCCCGCAAACGGAGCGCACTCTGGGTTCCGGACAATGAAGAAGGTGAAGGAACTTATTACTCATATATCTCATTTATTCCGGTTTCAGCTGACCGGAAGGCAGACTAAAAACAGGAGTTACAAATGGAAAAAGACCTTGCCCGGGCAATCATCAACAAACTCGGTTCCACCGGTACGCCTCCCGAATTCGGGATTGAAGCCTTTACCGTTGGATTAGACCGCTATCTCCGGGTTCTTGAAGACGAATACCTGAACGGCATCTTAAAATTCAACTTATCAAGCTTTAAACTCATTACCGGCAATTACGGTGGGGGCAAGACCCATTTTCTCTACTCAGTCCGGGAACTGGCTTTCAAACACAACTACTGCGTATCCTATGTCAGCCTGAACCCAACCGAGTGTCCCTTTGACAAACTGGAACTGGTTTACAAATCGGTGGCTCTCAACATCACTGCGCCCCAGACCACGACCCAAATTATGACCTTAACTGACAAAGGCATTGAATCGCTAATCCGGCGCTGGGTTGCCGCCTGGCGCAAGAAAGAAGACCGGGTAGAGCGGCTCCAGCAATACCTTCTTGATTTACCGATGACCGATTCCACCAGTTTCTTCAACGCAGTCCGGGGAGCCTTCAGTTCGCTCCTAACTGAAGACCAGGACGGATTTCAGGCAGCAATTCAGTGGCTCAAAGGCGAAGAGATTGGCCGGGAGCTCCGTGCCCGATTCCGGATATCCGAGCGGATTGATAAATCAACCGCGTTCCGGACACTGCGCTCATTAATTCAATGGGTTAACTCAATCGGTTATCGGGGGTTGATTCTTTTATTTGACGAGGCGGAACGGGGGATGTCAATTTCCTCTTCCCGGGACAAACGGCGTGCCCTTGATAATCTCCGGCAGGTGGTTGACGAGTGTGGTAACTCCCGCTTACCCGGGGCGATGTTTTTCTACGCGGTGCCAGATGACAACCTCCTTTTGGAAGGTTCGGGTCCGGTTTATGAGGCGCTGAAACAGCGGCTGCGGAGTGTATTTTCCGAGACCAATCCGGTCGGAGTCCGGCTCAACCTTGAGGACCTCGGGCTCGAGCCGGAAGAGTTTTTAGCACAACTGGGATTGCGTCTGAAATGGCTTTTTGAAACCGCTTATGAATGTCAATTAGCGGGTGGGGAACGGGCGTTACGCGTCCTGGCAAAAACGGTGCTGGAACGGACGGTTCTGGATGTTGGTTATCGACGCCTGTTTGTTGTCGCGGCGGTGGAACTTTTGCATCAGTTGCGAGCAAAGCCAGAATTGAGTTTAACCAGCCGGGATGCGGAGAAACTGCTCCGGCTCACCAGCCAGCGGCTGGAGCGGCAGGAAAAGGAAACGGTTGAGAGTGAAGAATTCTAAGGTTGTTTCCCATCCGGTTTTTGGTGAAGGTGAGGTGATTGATAGCCGGTGGCAGGGAACTGAACTGCTGGTCAAATTCCAGACCGGCTTGCGCCTCTGGTTACCGAAAACCCGGGTTCGGTTTCTGGTTGAGATTGACAGCGCACTTTTAGACCAGGCGGTTGCGGGTGTCGCGAAAGTTGACCGGATTAGTGCCTGCCGGATGATTGAGGCGTTTCGGCTTGGCATTGTGCCCCATCAGGATGTGGAACTTTTCACCTTTGGACGGGATGAAGAGTTAAAACTGATTGACCGATCGCTAACCGAACTGACCTCGGGTCGGGGTGATGCGATAATGATTGAAGGCGAATATGGCGCGGGCAAAACCCATCTCTTAGAACTAATTCATCACCGGGCGCTCAAGGCGGGAATGGTGACCAGTCTGGTTCAATTTGACCCGGTAGAAATATCACCGCATCGTCCCAAACGGGTTTACCGGGAACTACTCCGTTCGCTGCGCTTTCTCAACGAAGGCCGGGAATGTGGGTTTCGGGAACTATTACAATTGGCAACCCGACTGGATTTAACCGACCATATATTTTTCGGTCCCCTGCTCCGCAAATTAAAACGGCTGGATGCTGGTGCTCGGGAAAATGAGGTCTTCTGGCAATGGATTGAAGCCGAAAGCACCAAAGAGTATGCAACCGGCACCGCTTCGCCCTATCGGGTAAAGGGGGCGCAGGGTATTCCTGCCCTTTATGACTTTTCCACCGCTGCTGATTACTATTGCAACATCATCTCCGCAATATCCTATATCGCCCGGCAATCAGGATTTAAGGGGTTAGTTCTTTTACTTGATGAAGCGGAGACGGTCACCCGGCTCTGGGACATTGTCTATCTCTCCAAAAGCATCAACTTTATGGAAGGGCTGGTCAGAATCGCGCGCAACGACCCGCAACTCCGCCAGATTTCTGACCGACTGATTCACAATCAGGTCAAGCCTGTGCCTTATATCTACAAAGAACCAGCACTACTGCTAATTTTTGCCACGACCCCCTGTCCGGGCGAATACGGCTATCTCCGGCTCGTGAATGCGGTTAATCACCGGCTTGAACTCCATCACTTGCCCGACCCGGTGCTGGCAAACGTATTTGCCACGCTGGTCCGGATTTATGAGCGGGCATATCCTGATTTCAAGCTGGATGTAGCGGAACAGAAACAGCTCCTATCCCAGGTTGCTAAAAAAAGTTCTGCCAGAATCCGTACCTTCATCAAGGGTTGTGTGGAGAAGCTGGACCTTGCCCGAATGCGTCAATCCGGAGTTCTACCCGCAATAATGGCGGAGAATTAAACTGCCGGGTCAAGGGACAATGGGGCGCTAATGGAAAACCGCTCAACCCGGGCAAGCCTCGCGCACGTCAAACAGTCTCTCAGCCGAACCTGGCCTGCTTTTTTCAGCCGGTTCGGGGCACTGACCGAAGTGCAATTAAACTCCATCCCGGTTATACTTCAAGGGAAAAATGCAATTCTTATCTCGCCGGCAGCATCCGGCAAAACCGAAGCGGTGGTAGCACCGGTGGTGGAGCGGTTGCTCGCTCAGGGATGCCGGGGATTTTCCGTGCTTTACATTTCACCCACCAGGGCGCTGGTCAACGACCTTTACCGCCGGCTGATTGAGCCGCTGGAGTATCTGGGATTGAAACTGGAACGTAAAACCGGTGACCATCCGGCAATTAATGAAAAAAAACTGCCATTTATGCTTTTGACCACTCCTGAGTCCTTTGATTCCCTTTTATGCCGGCACCCGGCAATCTTTGTTAGTTTAAAAACGGTAATTTTAGACGAAATACATTTACTGGACAACACGCCGCGTGGTGACCAGTTACGAATTTTACTGGAACGGCTCCGCCTCATCAATCCGGATATAACCTACTATGCCCTTTCGGCAACGGTTGATGACGACCAGATGGGCAAACGTTATTTTTCGGACGGTGAGGTAATCAAAGTCCTGAATTTGCGTGAGATTACTGCCGAACTAATTCCGGCAGAAAAAAACTGGGCAGATCAGGTTCGGCAACACCTTAAAGCCCAAGGCGCACGCAAAGTGCTAATCTTCTTTAATGCCCGCTCACTTGCCGAAGCCGCAGTGCGCCTGTTTGAAAAACCACCGTTTATCGGAAGGGTCTGGGTTCACCATGCGAGTTTGACCCGTCAGGTTCGGGAGGAGGTGGAGGCAAAGATGAACCAGGAACGGACCGGTATTCTCTGCTGCACCTCAACGCTGGAATTAGGGATTGATATTGGTGATGTTGATGCGGTGGTGCTTTACCGGCCGCCGTTCAATGTCTCCTCGCTCTTACAGCGGATTGGCAGGGGGAACCGGCGCCTGCGCAACGGGCTTTATATGCTTGGTGTTTATCTTGACTCCTGGGAGCGGTTGTTGTTTGAGACCTTTATTGACTGTGCGCGGCGGGGTGAACTTTATGAAAAACGATATACCCCCTGTCTGGCGGTTATTCCCCAGCAGATAATTTCCTACTGTTTCCAGCGCCGGCGCATCGGCACGACCCGTGAGGCAATCGCAAGAATTTTCAAACCGGTTTACGGGACGACCCGAATGGTGGAACAGGTTTTCAATCATCTGCTGACCAAAGGAATTATCCAGGCGGACCGGCGCGGTCTGTTCTTTATCAGTCCGGCAGTGGAGCGGAAGGTTGAATCGGGCAAAATCCACTCCAATATTCAGGAGAAAAGTTTTGGTCAGTATGAGGTGATTGATACAACCAGCGGTCAGCAGGTGGGTACGGTCTTTTTTGTATTGGAGCGGTTTATGTTAGCAGGCAGGTCCTGGGAAGTGGTGGAACGACGGGAAAAAGATAAAAAGATTTTTGTGAAGCCACGCCCACTAATTGCCCCCGGCACCAAGGTGTTTGAAGGTACCGGGACCGGTGGTTATTATTATCGGATGGCAGAGGTATTGAAGAACCGGCTTTTTCCCGGGCTGGACCGGAATGAGTTTCCTTATTTTACCGAGGGTAACCGGGTGTTCATCTTTCATCTGTTAGGCAGCACCTATGGTAATCTGTTAGCAGCCGCATTGCAGGAAGAAGGGGTTGATGCTGAGGATCTGGGCGGCAAGGTTTTAATTTTGAATCTCAATCAATTAATAGCCCGGGGGCGGGAGCGGTTTCCGTTACCCAGCAGGGAGGCAATCAAAGCGGTGGTGCGGGCCCACCTTGCCGAATTTGAGGACAGTCTGGGGGCTGGGGCATTTTTTGATTATCTCCCCGAGGATTTACAGGTTGAGGACCATCTTTTGACTCTGGACATTGATGGGCTCTGGGAGTACCTTGATTCCTGGCAACTGGTCAGGATGGACCAATCAGCGATTCGGGCTCAGATTGCCGAACATTTACCGGAAATGGTTGGTGATGAATAGATTGCTGGTAATTGCCTATTATACACCACCACTCGGGCTGTCCGGGGTGATGAGAATAACGAAGTTGTGCAAGTTTCTGCCCGATTATGGCTGGCAGCCGGTGATTCTTACTGTTAAACCGGTTGCCTATTATGCCTATGACCCAAAGTTGCTCGCGGACTTAAACCGGGCGCAAATCTACCGGACCGAAAGTCTGGATTTAAACCGGTTGCTCAGGATATTCGTTAAAACCGGACAGAGAAAAATCGGGTCCAGCGCTGCCGGTACAGGCAGATTGCTCAATTTCATTCTTTTTCCGGATGCGAAAATTGGCTGGCTACCGTTTGCAATTTCTGCGGGCAAGAAGATTATTGCGGAACTGAAACCCCAGGCGGTGTTTGCGACCGCTCCGCCCTGGACCGCACTTTTAATCGGAGCGCAACTTGCCGGTTATGCCGGTTTGCCATTTATCGCCGACTTTCGTGACCCCTGGCCTGCTGGATTTCAAACTCCGCCTTTTTATCAACAGCCCGCCCTGAAAAAGTTACTTAAAAATATACTAACTGCTGCCGAACTGGTGCTAACGGTTAACCCGGGAACAGCCGCACGGCTGGCAACGGTGACCACGGGCAAAAACGCGCACCTAAAAAAAATTAAAATCCTGGAGAACGGGTTTGACCCTGAAGACCTGATGGTTCAACCGGAAAAACTTGAGGGTTTCAGTATCCTATATGCGGGTAACCTGTATGAAAACCTTGCTCAGATTAAAGGGTTTATCAAGGCACTCAGTTTGGTGCCAGAGGCGAAATTTTACCTTGCTGGTGAAGTTGACCAAAAGAGCGGGAAAATGCTCTCCTCGCACCCCCAGGTGGTTTTGCTGGGCAGGGTAACCCATTCCCGGGTATGGGCATTAATGAAAGGGGCAGATCTTTTGCTTTATATTGGCAAGCCCGAACAGCCGGTGGGCTTAAAACTCTACGAATATTTAGGTGCAAATCGGCCTATCCTCATCTGGGGCGATAATGAATTTGAGGCGACGGAACTAATAAAAGAGTTTGCAGCGGGCAGGCGGTGCAACGATGCCGAATCGCTTTTAAATTTTATTCAGGAAATAAAACAAAACCCGAACCGGTTTTGCGAAAAAGACAAAACCCGGCTCAACCGCAGATTTCAGGCAGAGTGGCTGGCACAACAGTTAGACCAGATAATAAATAGCGGTAATTGCTAACCAATTTGGTCACGGTTTGGTAGAATAATCATAAAGGTCAATCCTTTAATCTTTACCTTAACCTTAACCGGTCCTTTGCCGGCTCGGGCAGGGTTTTACAACCGCCTGTTTTATTCAACAACGAGGAATTTTTTCACCTCGCTCCCGACCTTGATGAAGTAGGTGCCCGGGTTTATTCCTTTGAGCGGTATTCTTATCTCGGCTTCATTGCCAGAAAGTGCAGCGGGTAAGGCAACCTCTTTTAGCAACTTTCCCGAGATATCAAAGATTTCTATTGTTTGACGGTCAGCCTTGAGCGGTAAGCAGACCCCAAGATAACCCCTTGCCGGATTGGAATAAATCCTGAGTGCCTGGCGATTAGCAGATAGCGGTAAACGGCTTTCTTCAATTCCGGTAACATCCCGAATGACTGAGATACTGGAAGAACCATAATTTGCCACATAGACACGGTTCTGGATTGAATTCCAGGCAAAGGCACAAGGATAATATCCCACCGGGATTGTTGCAATCACCCGGTTTGTTGCCCCATCAATCACCGTAACACTGTCACTCCACTCATTGGCGCAATAGACCTTATTATCCGTTGAGTTCCAAACCAAAGCACAAGGACCGTCTCCCACCGGGATTGTTGTAATCACCTGGTTAGTTGCTCCATCAATCACCGAAACATTGTCACTTCCCACATTGGCGCAATAGACCTTATTATTTGTTGAATTCCAAACCAAAGCATAAGGCTGAGTTCCTACTTGGATTGTTGCGATCACCTGATTAGTTGCTCCATCAATCACCGTAACATCGTCACTTCCAGAATTGGCGCAATAGACCTTATTATTGGTTGAATTCCAAACCAAAGCCCAAGGACCACCTCCCACTGGGATTGTTGCAATCACCTGGTTTGTTGCCCCATCAATCACCGTAACATTGTCACTTCCCCAATTGGCGCAATAGACCTTATTATTGGTTGAGTTCCAAACCAAAGCATAAGGATAATCTCCCACTGGAATTGTTGCAATCACCTGGTTAGTTGCCCCATCAATCACCGTAACATCGTTACTATACAAATTGGCGCAATAGACCTTATTATTGGTTGAATTCCAAACCAAAGCCCAAGGACCACCTCCCACTGGGATTGTTGCAATCACCTGGTTTGTTGCCCCATCAATCACCGAAACATTGTCACTTGCCTCATTGGCGCAATAGACCTTATTATTCGTTGAGTTCCAGACCAAAGCACAAGGATAATCTCCCACTGGAATTGTTGCAATCACCTGGTTTGTCTCTCCATCAATCACCGAAACATTGTCACTTGCCTCATTGGCGCAATAGACCTTATTATTCGTTGAGTTCCAAACCAAAGCCCAAGGACCACTCCCCACCTGGATTGTTGTAATCACCTGGTTAGTTACCCCATCAATCACCGAAACATTGTCACTTTCTATATTGGCGCAATAGATCTTATTATTGGTTGAGTTCCAAACCAAAGCCCAAGGATCATCTTCCACAGTGATTGTTGCAATTACCTGGTTAGTTGCTCCATCAATCACCGAAACAAAGTCACCCTCATTGGCGCAATAGACTTTATTATTGGTTGAATTCCAAACCAAAGCAGAAGGCCAATATTCCACAGGAATTGTTGCAATCACCTGGTTTGTTGCCCCATCAATCACCGAAACATCGCCACTTCCCCGATTGGCGCAATAGACCTTATTATTCGTTGAGTTCCAAACCAAAGCCCAAGGATAATCTCCCACCGGGATTGTTGTAATCACCTGGTTAGTTGCCCCATCAATCACCGTAACATCGTTACTATACAAATTGGCGCAATAGACTTTATTGTTGGTTGAGTTCCAAACCAAAGCCCAAGGATAATCTCCCACTGGAATTGTTGCAATCACCTGGTTTGTCTCTCCATCAATCACCGAAACATTGTCACTCCGCTTGTTGGCGCAATAGACCTTATTGTTGGTTGAATTCCAAACCAAAGCCCAAGGACCACTCCCCACCTGGATTGTTGTAATCACCTGGTTAGTTACCCCATCAATCACCGAAACATTGTCACTTTCTATATTGGCGCAATAGAGCTTATTATCCGTTGAGTTCCAAACCAAAGCACAAGGACCCTCTCCCACTGGAATTGTTGCAATCACCTGGTTAGTTGCTCCATCAATCACCGTAACATTGTCACTCCGCTTGTTGGCGCAATAGACCTTATTGTTGGTTGAATTCCAGCAAAGGGAATAAATAACTCTTCCAGCCGGGATTTTCGCAATCTTTTGGTTAGTTGCTCCATCAATCACAATTACGCAATTACCATATTCACCACCGACATAGATTTTATTATTCGTCGCATTATAGGTAAAGGCTTGTGGATATGCCATTCCCGAAAGCGAATCTAAAAGATAGATTGTTGTCTCAAGCCACTGGCTCTGGCTGAGACCAAAAAACAGGCAGAGGATACCTAAAATCAGGCTCATCCTTTTTTGCATAAAACCTCCGCTTTTCCTCAAATAATTAAATTATATTTACTCTCCAATGTCAAGAAAAAACTCGCCAATTTTGCCGACCCGGTCAGCACCTTCCGCACCTTTTTGGGGCAGTTTGCCGGTCTGAAAAAAATTTAACCTGTAGGTTAAAAAATTAAAAAGGGATAAAATTGGGATATCTTTTTGTTTCCCAAGAAATTATCAGAAATTTTGATAATTTTAGACCCCGTCCCCGGAACCGTCCCCCTGAGGGTTGTCAAAATGGTGGCAAAGGCGGTTCAGGAGACTGTGGTCAGCGTGGTTTTGACGCTGGTCTCAGCCACTGTTTTAACTGCGGTTGGGTTCAGGGAGGTGGGCAGGGCTTGGTATTCAGTATTAATAATGGGTGGGGGAAGGGTGGCTTGAAGGGTTGGGATTATGGAGCTGGGTTCAGAACCAATCAGGGTAGGGGGTTATGCCCGCTTAACTGTCAGCCGGTTTTTTAGCCGATAAATTATCACCCGGCAAAGGGCAGAAATTTCCAGCAGGGGTAAGAGGATGAGCGCTTTGAAAAAAAATGGTAGACCGGTATTGTGTTTTTTCAGAAAACGAAAAAGGGAGCGATGATTCTCATAAATCATTTTTGGCTTAATCTGTCCGGTGCTCGCACCTAACTTATGGACAACCTTTACCCAGGGTAGATAAGCAATTTTCCCGCCCAGCAGGAACAGCCGATAGCACAGGTCAACATCATTGTAATAAATCGGAAAATGTTCATCAAACCCATTAAGGGCAATAAGAATTGAGCGCCGGAACATAAGGCAGGATGCCATTGGCTGCTGGATATACTGAAATTGCTCGTGGTCAAAATAGCGCAACCGCCAGGTGCCAATCTGTTTAAACTTCGGGAATAAGCGGGGAATGCCGGTCATTTCCCAGAGTACCGAAGAAAAGGTCGGGAAGGAGCGAACCGAAAGCTGGTTTGTCCGGTCCGGGTTTAAAAGTCTTGGTGCCACCGCGGCAACATCCGGATTTTCATCAAGAAACTGAACAGTCAGATTGAGCGCATCCGGGGTCAGCACTGTGTCCGGATTGAGCAAAAGCAGATATTCACCCCGGGCAAGTGCCAGTCCCTGGTTGTTTGCCCGGGCATAGCCATAATTTTTCGGATTGAAAATAAGTTGATGCCGGTGATGCCGGGCTAATGCGGGTGAGTTTCTCAAAATCTCCCTGGTTTGGTCCTGAGAACAGTTATCAACGATGATGAGTTCATATTCACCAGCAAACTGAATTGAGTTTAGGCAGGGCTCAATATCCGTAGCACTGTTATAGGTGACAATCAAAATTGAAAGTTTAATTTCCGGCATTTAGCCGCCTTATTTCCGGCAAAACACCAGCAGTATTATACCCGCTGCCGGTAGTATTCAAGCAGGTCGGTTAAAGTTTTTTCCAGCGGAATATCTGGCTCCCAGCCGGTAATCAGCCGGAACTTCTCAGCACTCCCACTCAGATAAGGGATATCATAAGGTCGGATTTCAGTTGCACCGGAACGGACTTCAATATTCACCTTTGCCTTTTTCACCAGCAACTCCACCCCTTCACGCAACCGGATACATTTGCCCGATGTGACATTATAGGTCTCACCGCTCAGGCAGTTCTCCATTGCGAGAAAATAGGCACGAACCACGTCCCGGACATCAAGATAATCCCGGCGCACGCTCAAATCGCCCATTTTCAAAATCGGTTCGGCTTTACCCTTTTCCACCAGGGCAATGTGCTGTGCCACTTTGGGAAAGATAAACCGGGCTTCCTGACCTGGTCCGGTATGGCTGAACGGACGGATAATCACGATATCCATTTCCCAGGATTCATAATACAGCCTGCCAATCTCTTCGGCAAGCAGTTTACTCCGGGCATAAGCGGTAAGCGGGGCAGGGGGGTCGGTTTCCAGATGCGGTTTCTCGCCCCGTCCATAAACATCAGCCGATGAAATCAAAAGCACCCGGCAGGGCAACATCAATTGATGAATTGCCAGCAAAAGATTTAACGTGCCGATGGTATTGGTCTGATAAGTGGGAAGCGGATTTCTCTCCCCTTCCGCAACTGAAGATACACCCGCCAGATGAAAAATCCAGTCCGGCTTGGTTTTTTCCAGTGCCGATTTCACCTGGGCAAAATTTTCGATATCCACCCCAAAGACCGGCACATCAAGGTGCTCAACCGGCACAAGATTAATTCCGGCAACCTCCAGACCCTGATTTTGAAGATAACGGCAAAGATGCGTGCCCACAAATCCCCCAATACCGGTAATCAGCGCCCGCTTAACCTGCATAGTTGCCCTTGTTTACCGGTTCACACCCGTTCCCGCCAATAATTCAAAAGGTCTTCAAGAGTTTTCTCAAATGGAATCTCTGGTTGCCAGCCAGTTATCTTTTCAAGTTTAGTTGCGTCACCAATCAAAAGTTCAACATCGCTTGGCCTCAACCGCTTCGGGTCCTGCCGGATTTCAAACTTCACCTTTGATAAATCTTTGAGAATATCCACAACCTCGGCGATTTTATGCCCCTTACCGGTCGCAACATTATAAACCTCACCCGGCACGCCCTTCTCAAGAATAAGATAATAAGCCCGGACCGTATCCCGGACATCGGTAAAGTCGCGAACCGCATTCAGATTACCGACCTCAAGATATGGTGGCTTTTTTCCCCTTTCAATTTCGGCAATCTGTTTGGCAAAATTGGAAGTTACAAACACCTGCCCCCGTCTTGGTCCGGTATGATTAAACCCCCGGGTGCGGATGATAAACAGTTTATAACTCTGATGATACTGATAGCCCATCAAATCCTGGGCAACCTTACTGACCGCATACGGGCTCAAAGGCCGGAGTGGATTTGTCTCCTTAATTGGCACCTCATTGGGTAGAACCAGACCATATTCCTCGCTGGAACAGGCAATCTGAATCCGGCACTCCGGACACCACTTGCGCACCGCTTCAAAGATATTTATTTGACCAATCACATTGGTAACAAAAGTTTCGCTCGGTGCGGTCCAGGACATCGGCACAAAACTCTGGGCAGCCAGATGAAAAATCCGGTCCGGTTTCAAATCATAAATCAACTCATTGACCGAGGAGGAATCACGCAGGTCACAATTATGAAGGTGAATTTTATCTCGGAGATGCTCAATGTTTTCGGTTCGGGAACGCCAGCGGATTGTGCCATGCACCTCGCCCGAACCCTGACTCAAAAGTAACTCTGCCAGATGACTGCCCGCAAAACCAGTAATGCCAGTAATGAGATACCTCAAGCCCCCCTCCGCTCCAAACTATGCCTTCTGAACCTTACCACTGCGCAGACAGCGAGTGCAGACCCAGATGCGCCGGGTGGTGGCGCCGTCCTTAACCCGGACCCGCTGCAGGTTCGGTTCCCAGCGTCTTTTGGTTACATTATGGGCATGGCTGATGTTTGAACCGACTATACCAACTTTACCACAAACTTCACAATGCTTAGCCAACTTAGCCTCCTATTTTTCAATTTAATAACTTATTGCCATTTTACAATAACTTAAGCATAAATAATAAAATTTGATATGTCAAATTAAGACAACCCTTTCCCAAACCGCAACCCTCAATTTACCATTACATTGATTTTTGAAACGGGGGGGCAATTTGTATAATAAAAATATGAGTGATAATCTAAAACTAAAAGGAAGTGGCAATCAAAAGTTGCGGTTTACCCAGCACAAGTCAAGCGGTTGAAGAGCAGGTTGTGTTATTCCTGGTTCGTGTTAGCGGCAAATAGGGCTATATTGATGAGACCGGCAGGTTTGTCTGGGGACCTACAGAATAGAGCCTGACTATCAAAAGCATCGTTATCGCCTCTCGTAATGATTAAAGGCAAAATCTTTTTATCCAAATTCTAACTTTTCCTGTCCTTTTTTCTAATTGCCATTCTGTTCCTGAACTTTCAAAAGGTTCTCAATCTCATCCCGCGGGAGGACAATTATTCTTGGTGTTTGGTCCCGCTGGCTTAACCATTTTCTGATATTATCAATGTCCTGCTCGGCGCTTATACCCCATATGCCTCTTGTACTGCTGGTATTTTGGGAATTTTCCCTAATCTCCTCGTTTCTCTCTTCTTTGCTCCACGGTATCACAATTACGCCCAGGTTTGCTCCTGTCGCTTCAATCCTTTTAATACAACTCTGTATATTACCCCATTGGGCAAAGCTGTTCTCAACCTCAAAGGCAACTTCTACCGGACATAATGGTTCTTGAACATTATTTGGTTTTTTCGCTTGTCCCCCTTCGTTGTAAAGTTTTTTATAAATGGGGTTAAACCAAACCACATCTACAAGTGGTGAGTAAGTATCGTTTAGGAGTTTTACTTCGGTAAAAGCAACATACCCAAGTTTCTCGCCAAGTTTCATTATCGTTTCCTTTACCTCATCATGTCTTTTTTTGTCTTCTTCCATTTTTACCTCCTTTTATATTTTGCTATTAATTATAAAAATAACTAATTTGCTGTCAAGTATGGCAAATTTTGTTAGTGCGGGTTTGGTTCTTGACAAAGGGATTAAGGGTGGGTATAGTGAGATGTAAGCCGAATTTGTGGCGATTGGTTATGATATTTTTAATAAATTGACAGGAGGATATATGGGCAGGTTGCGGTTGATTGGGCTGATTATTTTAATGTGCAGCGCACCGTTGAATGCACATAAGTATTCTGCCGGATTTAGCTGGAATTTTAACTTCTGGGGCATCAGCGGACGATATTTCATTACGCCAAATTTTTACATTCAGGGCACGGGTATTTTTGGTAGCGGTTATAGTTTCTATGAAGAGCGGCAAGCCTTTAGTGTGGGTGGCGGAATAGGGAATTTTTTTAATGTTGACGAATGGGTGAGGCCTTTTGTCGGGGTAAGTGGAGGCGGGGGAAGTTCAAAAGAAAGATGGCGTGGTTACTACAATGACCAGATCTCAAGAACGATAAAATTTGGGGGCAGGGTCTACGGTGGAGTATCAATCGCTGTTTTGCAGCCGTTGTTGAGAGAGGAAGGGGATAAGGGGGTTGCCGGTTTGACACTGGAGTTTGAGACCGGGGTTGCGCTTCAAAATTATGCTTATAATGATTATAATCAACCAGGACTTTTTCATTATTATAATGCGCTGTATTTTCCCGATTTCGGGGCTGGTATCTATTATAACTGGTAAGGGGGAGAGATGAAGCGGATGATAGTTTTGCTGATGGTGGTTGCGGGCAGTGGTTTAGGCTCGCCGTGGTGGTTTGCGGCAGGTTTGCAGGCAGATTTTCTTGCCCGGGGTTTCAGTTTTAGAGTTTTTAATTCCTCAGGTGTTGGCGTCCATTTAGTCGGTCATTCGTTGACAATAGGACGGAACATTGAGCATTTGTATGCGTTACGGGTCGAGAAGATGTTTCTTCTGGCAAGGCGGGTTAGGCCCTATATCGGTTTGGGGGCAGGGATCAGTATACCTGAAGACCGGTCAGCAATCGGTCTGGGCGGGATGTTAGGTGTTGATCTGCTGCTCCTTGAAAGCAAAAAAAGTGTTGACAATAATCCATCACACGGTCTTGCTTTGAATCTTGAGATTTTAACCGGAAGTTTTCCATCAGGTTGGATTGGACCTGGTGCGGGTGTGGGGGTGCATTACAACTGGTAGGTTGAGCCTGATTTCAGGGGTTAACGAGTTGATGAGTTTATTATGAGTATCCGCTGCCAAAAGTTCTGAGTTTTGAGATAGTAGATGCCTGGCCGCAGGTAAGGAAGTTGCTGGATTGAAAAGGTTCTGCCCATTGGGTCAAATAGTTTTCCGTTCGGGAGCTGAGTTAGCAGTTGGTTTCGGTTAATGCGGGTAAGGATGGTAGGATAATTGGGCAGCGGGCGGATTGGGGTTGGCGATTCGGCAATGCCGGTGTTAAAAATTTCGGTCGGGACTCGCAGGTAGATTACGGGGTTACGGATCAGACTTCCTTCGCCCAGTTCCCAGCAACCGGCTTGCTGGTCCGCAAAATAGAGGATGTGCAGGGTGTCATTAACAATTTCGGCAATAATAGGGAAACGTTTGCTGGTCTGGTCAGGCTGGGTGAGCCGGACCGGATTGGTCCAGGTTCTGCCGTTGTCAGTGGAGGCGCAAGCCCAGATATCGGAGCGGGCGATACCGGTAACGGGGTCAATGTTATCCGGGTCAAACTGTTCCCAGACCACATAGAGGCGGTTTTCAGTTGAGCCGGTGTGCTGGCGGGTGATGCCAATTGAAGGTCGGTCAAGGGCAGCGGTGTGCCGGCCCAGTTTGGTGGTATCTTCAAAGTTAAATTCGGTGATAAAACTCCAGGCTGGTTGTTGATACTGGCAGTAATGCCAGAGTTGAATTCGCCCCCGGTTCGCACCGTCATAAAGGTCAAGGACGAGATGGGGCTGAATTGAGTCGTAAACCAGACTGGCACCGAACAGGGAAAATCGGCACGAGCCCGGGGCAGAGTCAGAAAGGCTCCGGGTGCCGTACCAGGTGCCTCCGCCATCGGGTGTTTCCCGGAAGAACAGTTTATGGGTGGAGCGGTCAGTCCAGACAAAGCCAAGCCGGCTGGAGAGTTTGGAAGCGACAATGTTATGAAACGGAAATGGTCCAATTGGTCCGAGGTTGCGTGCCGACCACCGGGAGAAATAATAAAGGCTGTCATTTTGAATGGCGGCAAATTTGGGATAGCCAAAACGGGCAGCGGCTACCAGGTTGAACTGGGGGCCAGTGGTGATTTCGGTTTCGCGGAAGGTTCCGGCACCGGCTACCTGGTCAGTGAAAAAAGAAATGAGGTGCTGATTCCGGTTAAGGTATTCAGTGGCGATGAGCGCTTTACCATTGGTAATATCAATATCCAGGGAGCCGAGGTTGCGGGGATAACGGTTGACAATAACCGGCTGGGAAAACCGCCAGTTTTGACCCCGGGGTTTGAAGTTATAGCGGATTGCGCCGTAATCGTCTTTATAGACGATATGGACGCCACGCAGGGTGTCATTATAGATATAGCGCACTGCCGGTCCTAAAAACTGCCGGTCACGGAATGTCCAGCCAACTGTATCGGCAATTGTGCGGGGATAAATCAGATTGACTGTCAATAACAGCAAATACAAATAACGACGAAACATTGCGCCCCCTTTTTTCCCCTCATAGACCTTTTATTGAATGATAATGAGTTTCCGGGTTGTGTGGTTGTTGACCAGGAAATAGACGCCGCTTTGGTGAATATTTTTCTGAGGTTTGCCGGTTATATCATAGATTAGACCTCGGGCAAGCGGGATGGTTATTAATTCCGAACTTTTGAGCAGGGTAGGTGATTGATATATTTTTTTGGGAAAATCGGGCTGCCTTGTTTCCTGAACTCCCGGGAGCTCAGAAACCGGTACCCGTAACACTATCACCGGATTAACTGTTTGGCCACCGTGTCCTTGTTCATAAATACCGGCAAGCTGGTCAACTACCGAAATGATAAACAGCGAGTCATCAACCCGGGATGCGATTTCCGGGCAAAGCCGGGAATAGTTGTCCGGACCGGTCAGACGAAACGGTCTGCTCCAGTGTCGCCCGTTGTCCGGTGATTGAGCGATGAACAAGTCAGCCCGGGCAATCTGGGTCTGGGGTTCATAGTTTAAGGAGTCATAATTAAGCCAGAGCACAAATAGCGTGCCATCCGCTTTTTCAGCAATTGTAGGCCGGAGTACAAATGGGTCGCCGGGTTCAGCATTTGCCAGCACCGAGTTTGGGGCAAAACGATAGACCAAAGACCAGGCAGGGTTGCGATTTTCCTGCCAGTGCCAGATTTCGGCAGGATACTGGTGAGTTCCATCCCAGACCTGGGTGACGATATTCAATCGGTCATTATGGTCAAAGATGGCGAATGCCCCCTGTTTCCCCGGTTTTGCCCCGGAAATTGAGCTGGGCACCGGAAAGATGTTTTGCGGTCCAGACCAGCTGGTGCCAGCATCATTGGAAATATTTACCCAGAGTGCGGTTGACTCCTCATTTGTCCAGATGACAGCAAGCCGGTCAGAAAGTTCTGAGCCGACAAGATTAAAATTAGGTGAAGCCGGTAGCAATGGACCGCAAACCGGAATCGGGTCCTGCCAGTTAATCCCGTAATCGGTAGAGCGTGAATAAAGCAGGGTATCGGCGGTGTAAGGGTCAGCACAGACCAGATGCAAATAATTGTTAGCGGTAAAGGTAATCGGTGGCCGCTGGCAATCAATCAAACTGGAGTCGGGGGTCCGCATCTGGAAAATGCCCGAGCCGGCAACACTTTCCACCGCAACAATTGGCCAGCGGGGCTCACGGTTGATATAACTGGAAATAAAGGTTGAGCGATAATAACCTGAATTATTATTAACGCAGACCGCAAGGTTACCGCCCGCATTACGTTGGGAGCCGAAAACACTAACTTCCCCAGACCAGCTGTGGTTGGTAAAACTGTAAAAATTTGCCCACATCCCGGTTTTAATCCAGGCAGTCCAGATGCCGAATCCGGACAGATAGTAAATCCGTTGCCATACCGGCCCGTAGTTTTGCAAATCAACACCCGTAGTGCCGATGGTATCAATCTTAACTGTTGCCCGGGCAAAACCGGTGATGAGAATGGCCAGGGTAATGATGCGGACAGCTAATTTCATATATCACCTCCGTTTTTAAACTATATCCAATTCTAATAAATTGTCAACCGATGCGTTCTGGGTTCATCAGGGCGGAATTTTAATAATTGCTAATGTCCGTTACACTTGACACTACGACTTTGGGTAATATAATCATCTGTGCCTACGATTGAGGCGCTCAAAAAGCGGTTAGGGATTCAGGTTCTCTTTGACTTCACCGATATCATTGACGCAATTGAATTCGCCGCTGCCAACGATTTCGGTGTTGTGGAGATTAACCTTGGTAATATCCGGTTCGGGGAGCAGTTACGCCGTGCCGGCGCGCGAAAAAAAATCAGACGCTGTGCCGAACGCACCGGGGTTATACTTGCCATTCATGCGCTGGAGGGGCCATCATTCTTTATTCCGAGCGCGCGGGTTCGGCGCTGTGCAATTGCCGAGTTGAAACAAACGCTTGATTGGGCAGCGGAGGTCGGTGCCCGCAATGTGATTATGCATCTGGGGTTTGATATGCATTACGGTTATGGCGGAGGGAACCGCTATACCCACGAGGAGTTTCCCGAGTATTATCAGGAGGCGCTTTTTTCCGCGCTGGCAGAGTTGAAGGCTTATGCCCGGCAACGGGCAAGGCTCTGCGTTGAAAATGTGGGGGGATTTCGGTTCGTGCCCAGTAAGAAGGTTTTACCGAAACTGCTCGGCACCAGCCTGGGCTTGTGTTTTGATATCGGTCATATTACCATACTGCCTGAAGATAAAAAAGAGGAGGAGTTTAATTTTTTTAAGCGTTTTTCTTCCGCAGTCTATCATGCCCACCTTCACCATAACAATGGGGTTAAGGATCAGCACCTGCCGCTGGGTGCGGGCACAGTGGACTTTCGGCCCTATCTAAAATTTCTGCTCAATACCCGAGCATTGCTGGTATTTGAGACCAGGCCGAAAGAGGCCGCACTTGCCAGCCGGGATTATTTTATGAATAAACTTTTACCTGAAGGTGGTTTTTTTCAGCGACGATGACGGTACTGGTTACAGGAGCGAACGGGTTTATCGGCTCGCACCTGTGCGAATATCTGGTGGCAAAGGGGTATGAGGTCCGAGCAATGGTGCGCCGGACAAGTAATTTGCAATGGCTGGAGGGGTTGAAGGTGCAACTAACTTATGGTGACCTGAATGATGTTAGTTCGCTGACAACAGCGGTGCAGGGGGTGTCAGGGGTATTTCATACCGCGGCGGTGGTGCGGGCGAAGAACGGAGAGGAGTTCAGGCAGGTGAATTATGAGGGAACTAAAGCACTTACTCGGGTAGCAGCCGATGCCGGGGTGAAGAGTTTTGTGCTTTTTTCATCGGTTGCAGCGGTTGGGCCGGTAAAGGCGGGGGAAGTAATTGATGTCACCAAAAGTCCAGAGCCGGTGAGTGATTATGGACGGGCAAAACTGGCAGCAGAGAATGCGGTGCTGGAATTTCAGAAGTTAATGAAGGTGGTTATTTTGCGATTGCCCGCGGTTTATGGACCCCGAGACCGGGATGGTCTTTTGCTCTGGCAGACATTTCAAAAGGGCTGGGCACCGGTATTTGGTGGTTCGTTTTCACTGGTGTTTGTTGGGGATGTGGTTAGGGCAGCGGTGCTGGCACTGGAAAAGCCAATCCCATCCGGTGCGATTTATTTTATTTCTGATGGAAATTGTTATAATTACGAAGCGGTTGCCCGGGAGTGGGAAAAAATTACTGGCAGGAAGGTGAACCGGATTAAGGTGCCCTTTTTAGCCGGTTTGATATTTGCCCGAATGTATTCCTGGTTGAAGCGGGAAGGCACAATTTTTAATCCGGATAAAATCCGGGAGCTGTCGCAAGAATGCTGGGTTTGTGCCGACCCACGGGCGAAAACAGAATTGGGTTTTGAACCCGAGTTTGATCTGTGTAGGGGTGGCGAAATAACGCTGAGGTGGTACAAGGAGAAAGGATGGATATAGAGGAAAATGAGAAAAGACAGCAAAACCGTCGCTTAAAAAAGGTTCTGAATCCGGAAGGGGTGGTTAAGGAACTGGAAGCCCGGTGCACAGAACTGGGGCTCAAGGTGATTTACGATGACCTGCGGAGCGAAGGCGGTGTCTGCCGGGTTCATAACCGCTGGCTGGTAATAATCAACCGCCGGAGTTCAGCCGCGACCAAAATCCGGATTCTGGAGCAGGCATTGCGGCGGGTGGAAAAGGCGGTAACGTCAGTGTCGGCGGCCAATCAGCAGGAATCGGTAAAGCCGGCGATGAATACAATGGTTATCCGGGATAAAGCGGAACCGAGCTAAAGGCGCGGTTAATTTTCAGACTCCAGCTGTTTTAGGAGTTTTTCAGCGGCAGGTTTGTCTTCAAGATAAAAATCGGCAGGATAGGTGGGTTTAGGTGTTTTCAGCACCAATTGCAACTGCGCCCGGGCCTCAGACTTTCTTCCCTGTTTTAAATAGACCCGGGCGAGGTCAAGCCTGATGACCGTATAATTCGGGTCAAGACGGAGCCCCTGAATTAGATATCTTTCTGCCAGTTTCAGGTCACCGCCGGCAAAAGGTGGTAGTTCATAATAAAGCACACCGAGTGCATCGTAAACTGTCGGATAATTCGGGTTCAGCGCCAGCACCCGGTTAAACGCCCTTTTCAGTGCTGGCACCATAAACAATGAGTTCAGGACACCGCGCGTCTGGCCAATTCTGCCCTGAGCGATTGCCCACCACATATACCCGTCCGGGTTGTTTTCGTTAACCTGCTGCAGGGTTTCGGCAATTGCCTTTGCCCGTTCAAACAGGCGCAGTTTAAGTTCTGTTTTTTTCTCATCTTCACCCAGCTGGGTATGAATTCGGGACCAGAGATACAAAACCTTTTCGTTTTGCGGAGCGGTTTGGCGGGCACGGGCAAGCAGTTGATAAGCCGAATCCAGATAGTCCGGGGCAAGATGTCGGTTGAATAACAGGAATTCAGCTCGGTGACAGATGGAGTCAATACTGGAGATGTTGCCGAGCAGCAGGGTTAAAATCAGTGCGGTCATTTACTCCTCCTGATAAAGGGAATCAATTATGTTAGTGAATGCCCGGTTGATTTCGGGGCGCCGGATTTTCAGTGTTGGCGTAAGATAGCCATTTTCCACGGTGAATGGCTCAGGAATGAGCCGGAAATTACGGATCTGCTCATAGGGGGCAAAAGGAACAAGACAGCGGTCAATTTCAGAACGGAACAAAGCGATAATTTGGGGGTGATTAAGGAGTTCCTGATAAGCCTTGAACTTAATGCCGTTGGTGCGGGCGTAATCCTCAAGTGTCAGCCGTGCCGGGACAATCAGGGCAACCAGATAGGGACGTCGGTCACCGATGACGACCGCCTGGTCAATGAACTTTGAACAAATCAACGCCTGTTCAATCGGAACCGGGGCGATGTTTTTGCCATAGGAGTTGACAATGATTTCCTTGAGGCGACCGGTGATAATCAGGTTGCCTTCGGAATCAAATCTACCCTGGTCACCGGTATGGAACCAACCTTCAGCATCAATTATCTGAGCGGTGGCTTCGGGTTTTTGGTAGTAGCCGAGCATTACATTCGGACCGCGCACCAGAATTTCCTCATTTTCACCGATTTTCACCTCAACCCCAGGGAACGGTTTGCCCACCGTGCCCACCCGTTCCTGACCGGGCACAGCGGCACAAACGACCGGCGAGGTTTCAGTTAGGCCGTACCCTTCAACCAGATTAAAACCGAGATTGCGAATCGTGCGTGCCAGTTTGCGTTCCAGCGGGGCACCGCCAGAAACAATCAGCCGGATTCTGCCGCCGCCCAGTTTGCGCAGTTTACGGGTCACTAAGATATCAAGCAACGCCCGTTTTATCTTCAGTCCGGCTGGAATTTTTCGGCCGTGCGATTTGAGGCGATAGTATCGGTTCAGTGTTTTAATTGTTGCCTTCATTAAGATTCGCGGCAGTGCCGGACCGGTCAGTACCTTTTCCTGCACCGCATTATAAACTTTTTCCAAAACCCTGGGAACCACGATTAAAAGAGTAGGTTTGACCGCGGCGACATCCTCGCGAATGGTTTGGAGTGATTCGGCATAGGCAATCGTTGCACCGGCTAAAAGCATTGTGTAGTAACCGCAGGTCCGTTCAAACATATGACACAGTGGCAAGAAGGAAACGAGCAGGTCCTTTTCCGAAACATTAAAGCGCTCAATTGCTGCTTTAACATTGGAGAGGATATTACAGTGAGAGAGCATTGCCCCTTTTGGTTCACCGGTTGTGCCTGAGGTGTAACAGATGGTAAGTAAATCATCCGGTTGTGCCGGATGGAATTTTGGAAGCTCGGGATTTGTTTTTAATATTTCCGCACCCTGCGCGCGCAACTGTTTGACGGTAATAATTTTCGGACCGTTATTACAACTGACTGTTTGTTCAAAAAAGGTGACGAGCAATTTTAAACCGGGAAATGAGTTCAGCCGGGGAAGGAGGTTGTTGAGTAAATCCTGATTTTCAACAAAAAGACAAGACACCCCGGCATCGTTCAGGATATACTCAACCGCGCTGCTGGGCAGGGTATGATATATCGGGACAACGACTGCCCCCAGTTTAATCGCCGCCAGGTCGGCAATAACCCATTCCGGACAGTTGTAAGAATAAATACCAACCCGCATCTTGGGTTTTATCCCGTAATCGGCAAGGCCAGCCGCAGTTTCCTCAATTAGCCGCTGTAACTCTTTAAAGGTGATGGGCTGGAAATGACCATTGACTTTGTAGAGTAACGCTGGTTTTTCTTTAACCCGCTGAACTCCTTCCAGAAATGCTGGATAAAGCGTCTGGTTCATAATTCAATATCGGAATTATTATGGAAAAGTCAAGATTTAGAATCAGGTTGACAGATAGCGATAAAGTATCTATATTGTGATAATATGCGGTTATCAAGGCTGGTGTCCGGCAACATTGGTTTGAAACTGCTGGCACTATTCCTGGCGGTATTTCTTTGGCTGGTGGCGGTTCTGGACCGCAATTACGAGGTCCGGATTGAGGTGCCGGTGGTGCTTATGGAAAAGGGACGGGAGGAGCGGGTTATTTCCGATGTGGATACCAGAACCGCGCTGGTGACGGTGAGCGGCAAGGGTAAGGAACTGTTGCGGCTGCGCGGACTGCACCTGGAATTCAAACCGGTAGTGCCTGAGGGGAGGTTTGGTTCCCGACAGATTAAACTCAATCCCGCCGATTTAAACCTGCCCGAGAATCTGACGATTCGGAAAGTGGAACCAGAGGTGATTGAGGTGAAACTTGGACCGGCGCAGGCAAGGATAGTCTCGGTGGTGGTGCCGACCAGAGGTCAGCCTGGAGCAGGGATGATGGTTTCCGATATTCGGGTGAAGACGCCGGTACGATTGATTGGACCAGCAGCGGATGTTGATTTTATCACTCAGGTAACGACCGAAACGGTTGACCTTGGTTCAGTCCGGAATAATGAGGTCCGACGGTTGGCTATCCAGTTGCCACCAGGTGGTTTTTCCTGTGTGCCGGAAACGGTTGAAGCGGAGATTCTGCTGGAAAAGGAAGGGGCAAGGATATTTCTCGGTCTGCCAGTAAAAGTGCTCGCGCCGGCAACAATGGATGTTCGGGTAGAACCTTCAGAAGCCCAGGTGGCGATTGCCGGACCGGCAGTGATGGTTGACTCTTTGAAACCAACCGATATCACGGTGCAGATTAAGATTGCCAATCTTCAACCCGGTGCTTACCGGCTCGGGGCAGATGTCGTCCTTCCGGAAAAATTCCGGCTGGTCAAGATTGAACCGCAGTTGTTTGATGTAAGCGTCAGGTGAATTTTCTAATTTTAGGAATTGAAACCTCCTGCGACGAAACGGCGGCAAGTGTTGTTGTTGATGGGTTAACGGTGCGCTCAAGTGTGGTTTCTTCCCAGCTGGTGCATTCGGTATACGGCGGGGTGGTGCCGGAACTTGCTGCCCGGGCACATATCCGGATGATTGTGCCGGTAGTCAAACAGGCAATTACCGACGCGGGAGTTGACTACTCAGATTTGAAGCTAATTGCCGTCACCTATGCGCCGGGATTGCTTGGTGCCCTGCTCGTTGGTTTACCATTTGCCAAAGCATTAAGTTACAGTCTGAATATTCCCTTTGTCGGGGTCAATCATCTGGAAGGACATATCTTTGCCCTGCGGCTGGAGTATCCGGATTTAAATCCGCCTTATCTGGGGGTGGTTCTTTCTGGTGGTCATACCGAATTACTGATTGTTAAAGACTGGTGTGAATACGAAGAATTAGGTTCAACCGTTGACGATGCCAGCGGCGAGGCGTTTGACAAGGTGGCAAAATTACTGGGCTTACCCTATCCCGGTGGTGTTCAGATTGAAGCGTTAGCTCGGCAGGGTAGGCCGGTGATTGAATTTCCAGTTGCCGATGCCGGCGGACTGGATTTCAGTTTCTCCGGATTGAAGACCGCGGTGCTTTACTATTTGCGCGACCATCCGGATGCTGACAAAGCAACGGTTGCTGCCTCATTTCAGGTTGCAGCAGTTCGCCAGATAATCCGGAAAGTCGAGCAGGCGGTAAAAAAAACCGGGCTAAAGAAAATTGGCGTCAGCGGCGGAGTTGCTGCCAATCAATATCTCCGGGCACAACTAAAGCTGCTGGCAACTCAAAATGGTTGCGAACTATACATCCCGAAACCCGCTTATTGTACCGATAATGCAGCAATGATTGCTGCTGCTGGTATGGAACGGTATAAAAGGTTCGGGGCATCAACATTTAATCTGCCCGCATTCGCCCGTCTACCCATAACCCGCTAAATCTGCCGCCAGTTCGGTTTAATTGGTTTGTTCCGATTATTATGGTATTATTGGCTAAATAAAAGGGCAGAGGCTATGCCTTATGTGTTTTCCCAGTTTTTAACATATTCAAATACCGAAGATTTAGGGCTAATTTACGATAAGGGGGTGATTATGAAAATATGTGATATATATATGGGAGCTTCTGCCCGGCGCGAATAAACTTAAGCAGATTGCTTCGGGTATTTATTTTCTCTTCCCGGAGTCAGACAGAAGACCGCCGATAAGGGTAAATTATCATAATAATAGAACTGTTGCTAACGGCTTTAACCCGGTTTGACCCGGATTAAATATTCAGTAATATAAAAAAATGCAGATTTATAATACTCTTTCCCGGCGTAAAGAGGATTTTGTGCCGGTTGAACCTGGAAGAGTTAAGATTTACACCTGTGGTCCAACCGTGTACTGGTTTGCCCATATCGGTAATTTTCGGGCATATGTGTTTGCCGATACATTGCGCCGGGTTTTTGAATATCTCGGCTATCAAGTTAAACAGGTGATGAATATTACTGATGTTGGGCACTTAACCACCGATGATGATTTGGGCGAAGACAAACTGGAAGCCGGGGCGAAACGGGAAGGCAAAACCCCAGAGGAGATTGCGCGTTTTTATGAACAGGCATTCTTTATTGATGCTGGTAAATTGAATATCCTGCGTCCCCATATTGTCTGTCGCGCAACCGAACATATCACCGATATGATTGAACTGATCAAACGGATTGAGCTGAACGGCTTTACCTATCGGACCCGGGTTGGCTTGATATTTGATACCGGCAAGTATCCAGACTACTGGCGGCTGGGCAGACTGAACCTTGAAGAACAGCGCGCGGGTGCTCGAGTTGAGGTTGACCCGGAAAGGAAAAACCCTTCTGATTTTGCCCTCTGGATTACCAATCAGCCCAAGCACCTGATGCAATGGGATTCGCCCTGGGGCAGGGGTTTCCCGGGCTGGCATATTGAATGTTCGGCGATGTCAATGAAATATTTAGGTGATGAGATTGATATTCACACCGGTGGAATTGACCATATTCCAGTTCACCATACGAATGAGCGCGCACAAAACTTTGCTGCTACCGGTAAGGAGGTTGTGCATTACTGGATGCATAATGCCTTTCTCCAGTTGGGGGAGGCGCGAATGGGCAAGTCGGAAGGCAATATTATGACTATTTCCGAACTGGAGAAATTAGGTTATGAGCCACTGGCTTTTCGGTATCTCTGTTTGACCGCTCATTACCGAATGCCGCTGAACTTTTCACTTGAAGCTTTGAGCGCGGCACAGAACGGGCTGAAAGGGTTACAAGAGTTGGGGTTGAACGCCCAAAACTGGAGGTCAAGCGGTGACGAAATCGAATGGCTGGAACAGATGAAAAAAGAGTTTAGGATAGCGATTGAAGATGATTTAAATATGCCCCAGGCACTGGCAGTGGTCTGGAATCTGGTCCGGGAAGGGAACCGGCGTCAGGCACGCGGTGCCTGGGAGGTATTAAAAGATTTTGACCGGGTATTAGGGTTGAGACTGGCAGAAACAGTGGAAGGGCAGTCGGATATTCCTGATGAGATCCGCCGACTGGCTGAGGAACGGGCACTTGCCCGGGAAAAGAAAGATTGGGCCACTGCGGACCGGCTCCGTCAGGAGATTATAAATCGCGGTTATATCATCGAAGACACCCGAGATGGCTGGCGTTTAAAACATTCTTGACTTGATGCTGGTTTTATGGTAGATTATTATCGTTGGGCCCTTAGCTCAAGTGGTAGAGCACTGTGCTGATAACGCAGGGGTCAGTGGTTCGAGTCCACTAGGGCCCATTTAATTTTTATGAGCCGACAGGCACTGGTTGTTATCATCATTCTGGCAGTAATAGTTACTTTAATTGGGACGTTTTTGACAATAGGGTTTTTTGTTGCCGCGGCGAAGCCGGAACTGAATGCGGGTAAAAATGCGCTTGGGTTTTTGACGATTGAAGGAACAATCACCGATTCTCGAGAGACAGTGCGGCAGTTGCAGTGGCTGGCAAAAAATTCCGAGGTCAAAGGGATATTGGTCCGGGTGGAAAGTCCAGGTGGGGGAGTAACCGCTGCAAATGAAATTTATTCGGAGATAAAAAGGATTAAAGAATCCGGCAAGCCGGTAGTAGTATCAATGGGAACGGTGGCAGCCTCGGGCGGGTATTATATTGCCACCCCTGCCGATGTAATTGTTGCTAATCCCGGCACCCTGACCGGTTCAATCGGGGTGATTATGGAACTACCAGTAATTCATTCGTTTTTAGATAAAATAGGGATGAAAGTTGAGGTGATAAAGTCCCGAGAGGCAAAGGACATTGGGTCGCCGTTCCGGGAGATGACCGACGCGGACCGGCGTTTGCTACAGGGGGTTGTAAATGATGTTTATGCACAGTTTCTGGAGGTTGTGAGCCGCGAACGTAAAATCCCGCCAGATAGCCTGGAGAAGATTGCTGATGGCAGGATTTTAACTGGCAGACAGGCTAAGCTTTTGGGGTTGGTGGATACCTTAGGTACGCTGGAGGATGCTCGTCGGATCCTTGCCGAAAGGTGCGGTATCAAGGGTGAACCCAAGTGGGTAAAACCACGAGCCAAGCTTCGTTACCTCTGGCGAGAGCTATTGGAGGAGATTGACCAGCATCTTTTCGGAATTCGCGATTATCCACGCTTATTATATCGTTGTTTTTAAAATCACAGTCAGTTGAATATTAGGTTGTAAACTTATACGCCGGCAGGTTTTGCCGGTTGCGGACGTGTTGCCTCACGAATAATCCGTCTGGTTTTAGTCAGCAGACGATGAACCGTGCGCAGGTTTTGTTCAATTGTTTTCAAGTCGTTATCTTTTTTTGTCTGTTCAATAATAGTACGGGATTGATTAAGGAGTGATTCTGCGGTATTGAGTGATTGAGCAGCAGTTCCCGGCAGCGGAATTGCTTTTGCCTGCGCCAGTTGACCAAACAGCTCATTTATACTTTTTTCAGTTCTTTCGGTTTGCCATTTAAGTTCTTTAAGAGTTACCCGCTGCCGGGGATTCTTACCGCCAAAGATTAAAAAAATGATACCGGCAACAACCAGTATGCCGACCACTGTCCAGATGATAATTCTTAGCTTCATCAATCACCTCCGCATGGTACAGCGGGGGCTTGTTCGCCAATCTTCCAAGCCCCCGCCGGTTATAGAGAACGCTATTCCCCCTTTATCGCCAGCCGCTTCAGTTTGCGCAGTTCGGAAATATAACCCTGAATCTCCTCTCGTTTTTTGGTTAACTCATTCGGTTCAGTAAGGGTTTGGAATTCGCTTAGCGCCGACTGGGCTTTTGCCATAACCTCCTGCGCTTTTTCCGCTGATGGTCCGGTCAAACCGGAGAAATCCTGGGCGAGGCCATCAAGTGTTTTGGTTAACCGTGCAACCTCTTTGGGGACGTCGGTTGGTTCAACCACCCGTTTCCCGAGCTTTGATTCTTGAGAACGGGTGCGTAATACCCAGACGCCCACGATGATGACTACGATGCCGAGAATCACATAGAGTATGATTCGGCTGGTTGGGATTTTTGCCATTGCTCCTCCTTTTTATTTGGTTACCTTGTTTTTGCTGCCCGCTGCTGACGGTGAACCTGACCGTCCGCAGCAATGTTTAAACTTCTTCCCGGAACCACAAGGGCAGGGGTCATTCCGGCCGACCTTAGGAGTGTCACGCCGAACCGGTGCTGTTGTGCCCGGTGCTTTTGTCCTATTGCCCGGGTTTTCAGTTTCAGTTGAAGCTTGCGGTTTGTAGGCGCGGAACGGGGTTCTACTCTGTGAACGCAAGCGGTCTTCACCACTGTTCGGGTCGAGCCGGAATAGCACCCGGAGTGCCTGTTGATAAAACTCTTGCATTGTCTCACTGAAGAGCCGAAAAGACTCCTGTTTATATTCAACCAGCGGGTCTTTTTGACCGTAAGCCTGGAGTCCGATACCCTCCCGTATGATATCAAGTTGATGCAGGTGGTCGCGCCAGGCTTCATCCAATGTTGCCAGAAATATCCGGCGACACCATTCCGGAAAGCGGTCAGGACCAAGCTCCTGTGCCAGTTGTTGATAACGCTCCTGGGCGAGAGACTGCAGATTTTCCTTGAGCAGTTGGCGGTCAAGACCTTTTCCGCTTGTTTCCGCCGTGCCAATATCGACGAGAAATGTTTTGAGCATTTCCTCACGTAGCCCGTCCCAGTTCCAGTTTTCAGGCCTTCGGGTGTCAGCAGTAAAACGGGAAATCAAAAGTTCCAGGTAGGATTCAAGAATATCATTGAAGACCGCGGTCAGATCTTTTTCTTTCAGGATGGTGTCCCGAAGACTGTAAATCACCTCCCGCTGCCGGTTCATAACATCGTCATATTCAAGCAGATGACGCCTGATTTCCGCATTTCGGATTTCCACCCGTTTCTGAGCATTGGCAATTACCCGGGTAACCAGATTATTGGCAACCGGTTCGTCTTCCTGTGGTGCCCAGCGGTCCATAATTGCTGCCATGCGGTCGGAGCCGAATAGCCGGAGCAGGTCATCTTCAAACGAGAGGAAAAAGCGGGATGAACCCGGGTCACCCTGACGGCCCGAACGGCCCCGTAACTGATCGTCAATCCGGCGGGCTTCGTGTCGTTCAGTGCCAATGACATAAAGCCCGCACGGCACCTCTTCATAACACCGTCCCGGTTTTTCTTCCCAGTACCCACATTTGCCATTACCCGAGATGAGATAGCATCGTTCTCCCTTTACTACTCCTTTACCCAGTTTGATATCTGTTCCCCTGCCTGCCATATTGGTGGCAATGGTTACGGCGCCGGGTTCGCCGGCATGGGCTATAATTTGACTTTCGGCTTCGTGATTTTTGGCGTTGAGGATTGAATAGCGGATTCCGGTTGGGCGCAACAGGCGGTCCAGTTCCTCAGATGCCTGAACCGAGGTGGTGCCGACCAAAATCGGTCTGCCAAATTTATGCCATTTGACGATTTCCTTAACCACTGCCTGATATTTTGCCTTTTTCGTGCGGAATACCACATCCGGATAATCAATCCGGCGCACTGGAGCATTGGTTGGAATTTCAATTACTTCCAGTTTATAAACATTGTAAAGTTCACTGGCGATACTGATGGCTGTCCCGGACATCCCGGCAAGTTTCTTATACATCCGGAAATAATTCTGAAGGGTAATGGTGCCGAAGGTCTGGGTTTCTTCCCGGACCTGAACCTGCTCTTTTGCCTCCAGTGCTTCGTGCAGGCCGTCAGAAAAGCGCCGGCCCGGCATCAGCCTTCCGGTGAACTCATCGACGATTACTACCTGTCCATCCGGGGTAACGACATAATCAACATCCTTTTCAAATAGGGCATAAGCCTTAAGCAGAGCATGGATATTTGCCAGGCGGTCGCTTTTCTCCGCATACTGGCGATAGGTTTCCTCCTTGTGCCGGGCGCGTTCCTCAGGAGCAAGGTTTGGTTCAATATCCCAGCGGGCGAGTTCGGTGCTTAACTCGGGCAGGATGAAGAAATTAGGGTCGTGGGGTGAAAGGGCGGTGCGGCCTTTATCGGTCAGTTCCACTGAGTGGTCCCGTTCATCAATAACAAAAAAAAGTTCCGCATCAATTTCTGGTAGCCGTTTATCCCGACGGATAATACCATCTGCCTGATCAATTGCTCTTTTAACACCTTCCTCCTGCTGAATCCGCAGCAGCCGCTTATTCTTTGGCGAACCCCGCAATGCCTGGAGGAACTTCACCCCGGCTTCAAACTGTTTTCCTTGACGCCACAGCCGCTCACCTTCCTCAACAATTCGGTCCACCAGCCGGTCCTGTTCCCGAAACAGCCGGCTGATTAATGGCACAAGCTCCTGAAGTTGCTTCTGTTTTGAAAACCCAACCGGTCCCGAGATAATTAGCGGGGTCCGAGCCTCATCAACAAGAATGATGTCCACTTCGTCAATAATTGCATAATGATGTCCCCGCTGGACCTTATCCCCCCAGGCAAGAACCATATTATCCCGCAGATAATCAAATCCAAATTCATTATTTGTGCCATAGGTAATATCACAAGCATACTGTGGTCGTCGTTCCTCAGGAGTCATCCCGGCCTGGATATAACCAACCGTCAACCCTAAAGACTCGTAAATCGGTCCCATCCATTCCCGGTCTCGGCGGGCAAGATAGTCATTAACCGTTACCAGGTGACACCCCTTCTTCTCAAGTGCATTAAGATAAAGTGGCATCGTGGCGACCAATGTTTTTCCTTCGCCGGTCTTCATCTCCGCAACCTTTCCTTCATGAAGCACAATTGCCCCAATCAACTGTACATCAAATGGCACCATATCCCATGTGATTTCCTGATTGGTCACCGTCCACCTCTTGCCAACCAGCCGTCGGCACGCCTCCTTGACCAGGGCAAAAGCCTCAGGCAGAATAGAATCTAACGATTCGCCGTCCTGAATTCGGCGGATGAATTCCTCAGTTTTCTTCGGTAGTTCACTGTCTTCAAGGTTTTGGTAGGTTTCATAGATAGCGTTGATTTCCCTTACCTTTTCCCGAAGCCGTTTTACCTCCCGTTCGCTTTTGCTGGGGATGAGTCTCTTTAGAGCCGTCAGCATCTTATTTAATTTTATATTTTACAATCCACTTGTCCAGATTTGACATTAGCTAAGTTTATGGATTGCCCGTTCCATTTCCTCACGGACCTCGTTGAACCCCTCCCGGCTGATTGCTGTTTTAAGCGCCGGGATGGCTTCGGGGTCGCCGATTTCGGCAAGGGCACGGGCCGCGGCTTTACGCACATCCTGACTGGAATCGGAAAGTGCGATGCACAGGTTATGAACTGCCGCCCGAGCCCGGATTTTTCCGAGCAGACGTGCAACCTCAACTCGGATTTCGGTTTTAAGGTCGCGCAATCGTGGCAGCAGACACTCAAGGGCGGCTTCACCTGCGTTCCCGAGAGCAGCCCAGTCCTGATTAGCGCATAAAAACTGTAGCCGGGTGCGGAGGTCAGTCGGGATATTGCGCTGTGCAATCAATGCTTGCGCAGCTGCCTTCCTAACAGCCGCGTCGACATCATTCAATGCCTGAATAAGCGAACTGGTTATTTCCGGGGCTGCCGGGAAGTTCATTTCCAAACTTTTGGCGGCAAACTCCCGTGCGTTTGGGTTGGTTTCTGAAACAACCATCTGTGCCAGTCGAGGACCGGCGTCAGGAAACGTTTTGGGGTTGATTGCGCGGGCAGCTGCTGCTCGAACTTCAATGTCCCCATCTCTTAGTGCGAAAAGCAAACGTTCCAGCGCAATAGTCCGGGCTGATTCGGGAATGTTTTCCGGAAGCCGAGCAAGCGTGATTGCCGCATTGACCCGAACTTCGGTTTCCGGGTCATCGAGTGCGCTGACCAGCAGTTTTACCGAAATTTCTGGTTTTAGCGTCAACAATAATTCGGCAGTTACCCTTACAACCGTGATTTTCAATTCCGCGGGTTCATCGGGATGGGAAATTATTTCCTGATAGCGGGACAGGGCTTGTTCTGGCGCGACCATCGCCATCCGTTTAAGAGCAAGTGACTGAAGTTTAATCAGCCCTTCCTCAGCTAAGCGGGGTTCAATGAGGTTAACCAGCTCGGGGAAATTTTTAGACTGTTCAATTAGCCGTTCCAGCTCCTTTTCGGCTTTTTTTCGTTCACTTTCCTTGTCCAGTAGCTTTGCTTTAGCAATATGGTAGTTAATTGATTGTTCAATGGTGCGGGGTTGAAAGTTGCGGCGCAAAAGTGCGCTCAGGGCAAAAAGCCTGGTTTGCGGCTGGGGGGCGCTGAGTCGGTCAAGTAACGACTGCTCGGCAGTTGGAGAATCAATCTGGGTAAGGGTATCAAGACAATGATGGTAAAGCTGATAGAGTAAAAGCAGATTTTTCAGGTGGTTCCTGAATTCCAGATCAATTTGCCGCACCGTTTCCTGCAATTCCTTCTTTAACCGCGTCAATTCTTCTTGGGCTAACCGGCTACTTTTCAATTCGGTAATTTGGCGTTCATAATTACTGACTATTTCAGATTGATAAGTTATCCGGATGCGGTTGACCACTGTGGCGACCGGTCCCAGTCCAGTTTCGGCTTTTTCCCAGGTGAAATTTTGTTCATCAGGAAGCGGCGAGAGTTTTGCTGGTGGTGCCGGCAACCCGGCAAGGATATTAAACAGAAAGTCAATAGCTTCAACTGCACCCGTTTTAATCTGAGCACTGATCGCCGATTTTGCCTCTGCCAGTTGCTGTTCAAGCTCGGATGAGAAATTACGGAGTTTATCAATAAGTTCTGGACGATTCAAATCTACAGTTTCGAATAGGTGCCATTCATTCAGCAGGGACTGTAGTTTTGCTTTTGGTTCCCGTCTTCCAAAAAACCATTTCATTAAATATTAAAATAGCATTATCATGATGAAAATCAAGGGCTTTAGATACTTTACCTGCCCCGCTGCAGGTTTAATTTTAAGTTTGACAACAACCAAAAATAAAATAAAATCTAAATTGATAATTCCAAATCGGAGGTGTGTATATGAAAAGGTTAGTGCTGAGTGTCCTGGTGCTTTGTGCTTTCAGTTTCGGGCTGGTCAGTCCGGAACTAACAAAGCATCTGAGCACGGCGGCGGCTGACCAGCGGCTGCCGGTGCAGATTGTCCTGAAGAATCAGTTTGACTCCCGGGTTTT